>Ga0335074_10016251_pt1 | contig 10478 bp, 8 predicted proteins | sample Lox_Sample_23_FD_206715 | JGI IMG/M metagenome (GOLD analysis project Ga0335074, IMG submission 206715) | Soil microbial communities from Loxahatchee National Wildlife Refuge, Florida, United States - Lox_Sample_2.3 | ecosystem: Environmental > Terrestrial > Soil > Wetlands | place: USA: Florida...
GACGACCGACTGGGCGGCAAGGTGCAGCACGACCTCGGGGCGGCATTCGGCCATCGCGCTTTTGAGTTGCGCGAAGTCGCGAATGTCGCCGCGCAGCGAGCGCAGCATGCCGGCAACGCGGGCCTGTTCGAATAGGCTGGGCTGGGTGGGCGGATCAAGGGCGTAGCCGGTGACGTCGGCTCCGAGAGAATTGAGCCACAGCGACAGCCAGCTGCCCTTGAAGCCGGTGTGGCCGGTGAGGAAGACGCGCCGGCCTTGCCAGAAGGAGCGATTGACGTTCATCGCACTCCCGCGGCGACTTCCGGATGGAGCGGGGATTCGCCGGACGCTTTCTTTGCGACAGAGAAGCGCGCGAGCTGCTCCTGCCACAGAGTGCCGGCAATGCCCTGAGGAACGGCATCGACGTCATCGAAGCCGATGACCGCGTCTTTAGGGAGATTGCGGCGCAGGACACAGCCTTCAGAAAGGCCGATGGGCAGAGCCTTCATGCCGCGCGCGGCCGAGGCGTTGTCGATGAGGCCGTAGGTGCAGAAGCCGCCGATGCCATCGAGCCGCTCGCCGGCACGCAAATCGCGCTTGGCGACGCTGACCACTTCGCAGACAGGTCCGCCGAGGGGCGCAACCGTGGCATCGCGATGGATAACGGCGCGACCGATGGTGGAAGCAATCTGCAGGTGCGGCAGGTGGAAGGGCGTGTAGAAGACGTAGAAGGGTCCATCGCCGAGTTTGTAGTAGGCGAGCTGCGCCTTCTTGAGCGGCGAGGTTTCGTGGATGATCACGAACGCGCCGGTATGCGGGGCCGCGCCGAGGGCGAAATCGACGAGGCCGCCTTCGAGCATTTCCTTCGCGGGAAGAAGGTTGGCGACTTCGCGGACGTAGTTGCAGGGCGGGCCATACATGCCGCGCCGGCCGACGCGGAAGCCGGTGGCGTTGGCGAGAACGGTGGCTTCCATGGAGAGCTTGGTAGAGTCGGCGAAGGAGGTGACCTTGCGAACGTCCTGGTCATTCTTCTCGGCGAAGGCGCGCTGAGTTTCGGGGTTGCGGTAGTAGTCCACCATGCCCTTGATGTTGCCGGCAGCGACGACGGTGAGGCCGAGGGTACGCAGGTAGCGCAGCAGGGTCATGGCCACGCCAGGCTCGTCGCCATCGGTGTGGGTGAGCACCACGCCGGCCTCGTCGGCTTTGACCTTGAGGATGGGACCGATGAGCGAGTCGAGCTCGGCGTTGACGAGGACGACATGCTTGCCGTGGCGGAAGGCGTCAAGGACGACGCTGGCCGCGGGTTCGACGGTGCCGGTGACTTCGAGCAGCACATCGATGGAGCTGGCGGCGGTGAGAACAGCGGGGTCGGTGGTCATGACCGGAACGCCGCGGGCAATGTGCTCGTCCGCTTCACGCGGCGAATCGACCACCGCGCAACCTGGGAAGCCCGCTTCGCGGAGCGCTCGCTCTGCGTTTTCGGGTGTGCGGTTGGCGATGGCCACGAGCCGCATGCCCGGGACGGGCGTTCCCAGTTGCAGCGCGATGGCTCGGCCCGTGGCACCAGCACCCACCATGCCGACGCGAATGGGGTTCCCCGATGCTTCCAGCTTCTGCAAGGCAGTATCGACATTCATTTGCATCTCTCCAGTCATTCGGCTCGAGGCCGACGATCATTTTCTAATGTCAGGGTTACTCGGTGGAATTCGAAGGATGCGCGCTTTAATTGCGCACCGGTTTGCGTGAGCCGGTGATGCCGTTACCAACGGCGCTGCGGCGATCGAGGAACTCGGTTACAGGAACGGGTGCGGCGAGCTTGTCGTCTTCGGCTTCTTTGTCGGTTCTCCACACATGCCAGGGCGCGTTGCCGTTGCCCCAGAGGCTTTCCAGCTGCTGGCGATCCTTGAAGGTGTCCATGCCCGCCCAGAAGCCATCGTAAGAGTAGCCGATCAGCTGTTTCTCATCGATCAGTCTCTGGAACGGCTCGAGGACCAGCTCTTCACCCTCTTCGATGTAGTTGAAGATTTCCTTCTTAAAGGCGAAGTAGCCGCCGTTGATGCGCACCGAGCCATTCGTGATGGCGTGAACGCCGGTGACCAGGCTGCTTCCGGGCTCCGATGAGACAACGTGGTAGCTGAGGTTGGGCAGAACGCACAGAAAGCTGGCGATCTTCCTGTTGCGGTGGAAGTGTTCGAGCTGCTGGGGCAGGGGCAGATCGGTCAGACCGTCGCTGTAGTTCGCGAGAAATTCCTCTTCGCCCTCGAGATAGCGCTCGACGGCCTTGAGCCGCTGGCCGATGTTGGAATTAATGCCGGTATCGGCGAAGGTGATGCGCCAGTCATGGATGTCGCTGTTGTACAGCTCGACCTTGCGTCCGCCCTGGGAAAGGACGAAGTCGTTGGAGGCGCACTCGCTGTAATCGAGGAAGTAGCGCTTGATAGCGTCGGCGCCGTAGCCGAGGCAGAGGATGAAATCCTTGTGGCCGTAATGGGCGTAGTACTTCATCACATGCCACAGGACAGGACGATATCCAATCTGCACCAGCGGCTTGGGGACATTCTCCGCATCGCGGATGCGCAGACCCATTCCACCGCAGAAAAGAACGACTTTCATAACCGAGTCTCCTTAGTTCTGATTGGCGACTTATTCCTTTGACTTTGACTGGCGATCGAGGAGTTACTCGCCGCTGAGCGCCACTGAGCGGCGATCCTGTTCTCGCGTGAATCTGGATTCAGGGGCGGGTACGACCCGCCACCGCCGCCGTCTCCGGTGGAGGGGCGGAGGCAAACTGCACCGGCCGGTTCTGCTGGCGGGCGGGAGGAAACAGCTGATCGAACTGACGGGCTGCTCTGGCCCGGTAGGACTGGAGGCTGGCAGCCATGCTGCTCTTCACCTGCTGGGTGTGGTCGACGAGCGAAGCAAAGGTATCGGCCAGGCGCTCGGGGTTGAAGCTCCGGATGTCCACACAATATTGCGCAAGGCCAAGAGCCTCCATGAGGTCGGCCACCTTGGGGTGATGGGAGATGGCGATGACCGGCTTATTGAGAATGTGCGCCAGCACGAGGCCGTGGAAACGGCAGGTGACGACATAATCCATGGCCGCCATTCGGGACAGCAGACCTTCGACCGAATCGACCGGCTCATAGGGCGGCGTTTCGATGCCATGCCGCGTGAGGAGAACCCTGCGCAGGTCCTCGATTGCCCCGGGATCCGCACCGGCATCGCTGCCGAATAACTCGAGCGAACAGGAGTAACGAACGAGCGAGGAGGCGAAGTCGGCAAACTTAGCCAGATACTCATCGTAGAGCGCCTGCAGGTTCTCGGACTTATATTCCCTGGGATCGCAAAACGGCCAGGGCATGGGCGCGATGCCTACCACGGGGCGATGGCGGGTATCAGCGGCAAGGCTGAGCGGCGGCGCCTGGAGGCTGTAGACGTTGTCGGGAAATACCTCACTTTTGCCGGTGAAACCGATTTTTCTGGCCAGGGCCTGCGAGGGTTCGTCGCGGAACGATACGTAATTGGCGGCGTAAAGCGATCGCCGGACAAAGAATTTGCTGAGCGGATGGCGCAGGGGCCCCGCGCCGACACTGAGAAAGACGCGACGGACACGGGCCAGCCTGGCCATGAGGACCCAGATGAGGATCGCGTAGGGAAAGCCCCAGGGTCCGCTGCGCTCGGTGAGCTGGCCGCCGCCGCTGACGATGAGCATGTCGAAGGGACGCAGCCTGCGATATGAGCTAATCAGAAAAGCCAGTTCACGAAGAAGATTTCTGGGCAGTCGAACCAGGGGATTTCTTGTGGTGGCCAGCCAGCTCGGTTTCTTCGAAGGCGCGGACTTCCCTTCCCCCGCTCCGTAACCGATACCCCACGTATGCGTGCGGATGGGGAAGGACGGAATGCCGTGGCGCCGTCCGGTATCGGCGGGATTCATGGAGAAGGCGGCGATGCCGGCATCGGGCCAGCGCTCAAGGATATTGTGGATGACGACGTCCATGATGGCGTCGTCGCCCAGATTGCCGCCACCGGTGTGATGCAGGATGGCGATCCTCGACTGCTTGTGTTTTGAATTCATAGAAACGAGTGAACCGGGCAGTAAGTCAGTACTGCAAAGCTTTCAAACTAGCGGTTGAGCGAGGACACGGCGTGCGACGCGTGTTCCTGCGGAGATTCCAGATTGCCGCCGGCCAGATCGGCGAGACTGCGCAGGCGAGCTTTGCGTTCGGAGAAATGGGGCAGCGGCTCCATATCGAGGGCTTTGAGAATCATCTCCCAGCGGTAGACCCAGTCGTGGCGGAGCAGGGCGTTGCAGACATTATTGCACCGCATCCGCTCTTCTTTTTCCGGATCCTGGTCGAGCTCGAGGAGAACCTTGTCGTAGTCCGGCGAGTTATAGGGAAACTGGATCATCGCATCCGGCCAGTCGAAGAGCTGATCGAAGACCGCATTGTTGGCGCGCTCGCCCACGTTGATGGCCCCGGCGGCGATGCCATCGAAGTAACGATAGCCGATCTCGATCTGATCGCCGCGAATGTCGGGCCGGTCGATAAGGCCGGGATTGACGATGAAGGTGCGGCTGCGTTTCAGCGTATTCGCATAGAGCAGGCGGTGGTCGGTGGGATCGAGAACCTGATCGGCGGAGGTAGTGTCGTAGACATAGAAGATGCCCTGCTCGGCAGCCAGCTTCAGCAGCGCCTTATGGGTGGAGGCCGACCTGCGCCCGATGCTGTAGACATCGACGACCCGCTCGGGCGGGTTGGGATAAGGGCAGAAACGAATGGCATCGACCGCAGGCGGCAGATACATGCTGCGGGGACCGATGCGGCGATTGAGCACCTCGGGACTCTGGCTGTAGTAGAGGCAGACGAGGTCGAACTTGCGGAGCATCTGGAGGAAGCGGTCGTACTTCTCCATCTGCGTAATCCACAGCTCGTCGATGACCATGACGGCTTTGCGGCAACGCTCTCTCCAGTTGCCGAGGGCGTTGATGCGGATCACGTCGGTGGGATCGCCGCAGACGGCGACGAAGACGTCGTAGTCCGAATCGAATTTCTTCGGCGTCATGCCGGGATTGACGGTCAGCGGCGAATGGTAGGCGAGCTGCTTGGCGAACGTATGGCGGCGCGTGAAGGTTTCAAAGGCGGGCGCCAGGATTTCCACCGCATCGACTTCCGCGATGACGTCTTCGAATTCGAAGTGAGCGCAGCGGAAGGGGAGCCGTTTGGTGGCGTTTCGTTGCGAAAAAAGCAGGACGCGAGGCTTGGGCGTTTGTTGTTCCATGAGTGGTGCTGACCGGGGAAACCTGTGCTGCGGGCCTGAACCTATTCGGGCTTGTGGCCGGTGAGAACTGTATCCGGATGATGCTCCATTTCTCGCGGCGGTACAAGGGGCCAGCTGCGATCCTGATCGGAAACCGCAGTGGGCGGAAGAGGCCAGCGGATCGCGAAAGCCGGGTCATCGAAGCGCGCACCGCGACAGGCGCTGGGGGTGTAAACCTGAGAAGTCATGTAGTGCATCTCGGTGCGGTCGTCGAGGGTCTGGTAGCCGTGGCCGCAGTGTTCAGGCACAAAGAGCATGCGGCCATTGTCCTCGGTGAGTTCGGCGCCGAACCATTGCCCATACGTGGGAGAGCCGGGCCGCAGATCGAGGGCCACATCGAACATGGATCCCCGGGTACAGCGAACCAGCTTGGCCTCCAGCGCGGGCTCGACCTGGTAGTGCATGCCGCGGACGGTGCCCCTCTGGACGCTGAATCCCATATTGGCCTGCAGCGGCAGGAAGTCGATGCCGTGATCGGCGAACTCGCGGGAGCACCAGGCGCGGAAGAAGCGCCCGCGGTCGTCGCCACGGAAGTCGGGATCGATGACCCAAACGCCGGCGATGGGGGTTTCGGTAAAGCGCATGCTGCGGGGCTACCTCCCTGAGCGTTCCGAGCCGGCGAGTTCGGCGTATTCCGGCGAGGATTGCCCGATCTGAAAAACCGAAGCATAACGAATCTGCCAGTCGGGGCGGCGCTCGTCGAAGGGCTCGAGGCCCCAGTACTCGAGGGGCCAGCCGGCGAGGATCGAGGTATCGCCTTCGTGAATCTCGCGGGCCAGGTCGGTGACCGGCGTCCAGTCGGAATCGAGGGCGACTTTGGCGCGGACATCGAGATCGATGCCGGTGACAAAGAGATAACCGTCGGGTTTGACCAGCCGGCCGATCGTGCGCAGGCAGGCTTCGGCTTCGGGAGGTTCCATGTGGCAGAGGAAGCGGTTGGCGACGACCACGTCCTGGGGTCCGATGGCTTTTTGCAGTGCAGGATCGCCCGCATCGCCGCACATCCAGGTGATGCTTTCGCGCAGCCAGGGCCGGACGACGGCCTGATTTCCGCTGGACTCGAAGATAGCGTCAATTTCGTCGCGCGAGACGAATTCAAACATAGAAGCGTTCTGATCGCGAGAGGTGTTCCAGCTGACGTCGCCTTTCTGTTTGGCCGATTCCTCGTCGGCAGAGGCCCGGGCATCGGAGCCGCTGAGAGAATAGGCGCCGCGGGCGGCAAAGTCGACGATCTCCTGGGAAATGTCGACGGCGTGGATGTGGAGCTGCAGGTCGGGACGAGCGGAACGGATGGCCCAGGCCATGGAATAGACCTCGGCGCCCTTGCTGCAGGCGAGCACGGTCATGTCGAAGCGCGCGCCGTGAGGTTTCAGGCCGGCCAGGCGGCTCAACAGCTCGAGTTCCGCGCGGTTGCGGAGGAAGAAGGTGGCGAAGTACTGCTTGCGCTCGGCGTGAACGCGTACAAGGCGATCCAGATGACGGCCCCAGGCGTAGGCGAGGCGCGAACGGCGCACGGAGGGAGGCAGATGCTTCCAGATCCGGCCCGCCTGCCAGAGATATTCAGCCACGATTCTTCGCAGAATTTTGGAGTCGGACCGGGTTCGAGGGGAGGTTGTGTTGCTGGTGGCCATGGTTGGTAATTCTGAGGATCCTGTTTCCGGGTCAGGCATCGGCAGAGCCCCACGCCCGCTGAGCGATGGGCGGTCCGCCTCGTTCAAAGATAACAATTCGGAGTGGAAAACACTCGAACTCTTTACCGGCTGGCCGGGACCTGGGGAATCGCGCCTGCGGTGGTCGTTTTGGGCCTGAGCCTCTGGAACAGAACGGGTCGGCAAAGCAGGACTCCTATGGCGGTTCCCATCGAGTTGGTCAGCAGATCCGTCATGCTGGAGTCTCGAGTGGGAAGAAAGTACTGAATCGATTCGATCGCGAAGCTGAGGGCCACGCCGAGGAAGAACGCTGTGAGGCGCGGCCTCCGGATCGCAGGCAGGAGCGAAAACCAGAGCGCAAAGAAAAATCCGAAGGGGATGAATCCGGCGATATTCACAACCACGTCGGACCAGTAGCTTTTACTTCTCCATCCATCCCAGCGGCTGCGAAACGGAACCCACACCGGGGTGAGGTAGCCGGGGTGGAGGAGGAAGTAGTGGGGCCGAATCAACAAGTCGTTGGCGCCGGTTCCCTCGTCGCGAATCACGCTGCCGTGAAGCTGGGCGAAGCGGTAGAGCGCGAGCGGCGGAGATTCGCCGGCTGCGATGGGGCTTTGCCCCTGCAACCAGCGCCGGGAGTGCTGTTCGATCTGGTCCCCGGTGAGGAGGCCGTCGTAAACGGCCAGACCGCGGATGTCGCCGGACCAGGTGTCCTGAGTCGCCGAGTTGCCGAGAATCAGCGTACCGGCGATGTTCTCGCGAGTGAGGCCGAGATCGGGCGAGGTGCTGGCGAGAACTCCATTCAGCCACAGGCTGGTTGTGCCGGGCACGGCGGCGATAGTCAGCACCACCGGCGCGGGTTCAGTGAAAACTTCATTGATCCGCCACCACTGGCGGACCAGCTTCCCGGTAGCGTCGAGCGCGGGGCGCTGGACGGCGAGGCCGCGGTCGAACTGGCGAATCGCGAAAAGGAAACGCGGGTCGGGATTGTCATCCAGGGTGAGGATGGTGCCCGAAGCGGAGAGCCGGGCGGGCTGCAGGCAAATCTCAAGGGTGACCGGACCCTGCGCACTCGATGCAGCGAAGGGTTTGGAACTGACGACGATGCCGCGGTGGCGAAAGCGGATCCCGTTCGCGCCCGGGAGCCATCCCACGCCATTCGTGGGGGCGTGGAAGGGCCACAAGCCGGCGACCAGGATGACACACAGGATTCCGGCGCACGCCAGGGCAACGAGGAAGCGCACGATGCCGGCGCCGGAACGCGACTCAAAGGACATAGAGTTGTAGTTTGATAGTGATCCTTGCGGAAAGAAGAACAGCTCTCGCGAAATCCCGCCGTGGGCGGGAGAGATGGATCAAGGCATCCTGCGCGCCGGGTTCGCGGGGCCGAAGCGCGAAAATTTGTGAAGGGGCCCGCGTGGGGCCCCTTCATAACCATCGGCACGGACAATGACTATCGGCTGACTACTGCTGGACGACCGTGCCGGTGAGGTTGGTAGGGGAAGCGGGAACCACTCCGTTCCCATAGCAGGTGTTGGCGTTGAAGGAATACGGTCCGCCGGCGCCGCCGTCGGTTCCGTGCATCACGTTGACGAAGCACTGGTAGGCCGGGTTCCCATAGCTGTGACCGCCGGGACCATTGCCTCCGGTGACATCAGGGCCGGTTGCCGGGAAGGGGATGGAACCCCACCACGAAGGCTTGCTGGTGAGGTAGAACGACGCCGGCAGGGTGAGCGTGGCAGCAGCCCAGGAGACCGCGGCGCCGATATTGTTGTAGTTCCCGGTGATGAAGTCGGTGGCGGAAGTGCCGGCCAGATGGCACGGGCCGGTGGTTCCGTCGCATCCGGTACCGCTGCCGTCATCGCTCGCCTCGCCATAGCCGAATGACCAGCCATAGGCGTCGGCATCGTAGCTGCGGGTGGCAGGATACTCAACCGAGGCGACCTGCCCCATGGTGTCGTCGCCGTAGGCAATGAGCGACTGCATCTGTTTACTGCCGACAACGTTACCCACATAATTGTTGAGAGTTGTCAGGTAGGACATATCCATGGCCCTGGCGGCCTGGAAGCCCTGGGTGCCGCAGGCGATGGTGCCGCGGCCACTATAGGGAGTGCAGATCATGTTGGTGCCGACCACCCAGTTGCGGTAGGCCGTCATCTGACTGGACGTTCCCCAGACCGAGTCACCGTAGATCTCGGTGACCATATTGCCTTCGAGCAGGTTGTACTGCGGATGGGCGCCGTGGAAATCAATTCCACCGATGACCACGCTGGTGGAACTGTTATCGAATTCGCCCTCCGTGTAGTTGTAGGAGATCACGTTGCCGGCCGCGCCCCATTCGAGGATGACCGACTCGTGACCGCGCTCGACGATGTTGTTTTCCACCAGAGTGGCGCTGGTCTTCAACGCGATCTGGATACAGGAGTCATGGGTTCCGGGTGTGTGGAGGTAGGCGTTGGAGAAGTAGCTGTCGCGGATCTCATCGCGATAGCCCCAGTACACCTCGGCCTGATCGCCATCGGTGTAGTTGGACTCGACGCCCTTGATCCAGCAGTACGCGCACTCGGACATGCCGAAGCTCGCGTCGTAGCCGGTATTGTTGGAGTACACCTGCAGGTCCTCAACACCGGCGTACTGCACCGCCATGTTGAATGGAACAGCGACCGGATTCTGCGTGTAGGCGCCGTACAGTCCCGGAGAAATGGTGACGGTGGAACCGCTGACGGCAGTGACCTGAACGATCTGGCCGCGGGCCAGGCTTCCGTTGCTGGTCCAGCTGCCGTCGCACCACGTGCACGCGCCTTCGCTGCCAGTGGAGTTAACGAAGGCTGGGTTGTTGGTTTCGGTAATCACAAGATAGGAGCTGGTTGTGATTCCCGCCGCACTGCTGAGGGTAAGGCTGGTGGATCCGTTGGTGGCGCCGCCGGTGATGCTGACGGGGTTGTAGCTGGGTCCGCCGGTCCCCATGCTGACCACATCGCCGCCGCCGGTACCGGTCGCATTGAGAATGGTCTGATTGGCGCCGGCGCCGCGCAGGGTGACGTTGGACGGAACGTTGATCGACCCGTTGATGCTGTAGGTGCCCGCGGCCAGGTAGACGGTTTCGCCGCTGGGGCAGGAAGACAAAGCTGAATTGATTTGCGACAGGGTTGCCGATGAAGTGAGGCTGGCGCAATTGGTGGTCCGAGCCGGGATGCCGCCTACACCTGAATTCGACCAGTTAATCGCCTGCGTGCTGGTGAGAATCGACGACCACGACTGGGCATGGCTATACAGCGAAAACACGAACAACAGTACGGAAATTCCTGCAGTGCTGCGTCTCATATGTCCTCATTTATCCTCCTTCGCTCGGCCGTGTTGTATTTCTTTCGAATCTTGGGCCTCGTTCCGGGATTGCGTGGTTGGGACAAGCGATCAAGGCGAACCGCCGATGTCAATGTCTGAGTGACGATGGTAGGGGCAGTATAAACAGCCTTAATGCGACATACAAGACACCAAAGTTACTAATTTCGAGGGTCGAGAACTCCGAAG
>Ga0335074_10016252_pt1 | contig 10478 bp, 12 predicted proteins | sample Lox_Sample_23_FD_206715 | JGI IMG/M metagenome (GOLD analysis project Ga0335074, IMG submission 206715) | Soil microbial communities from Loxahatchee National Wildlife Refuge, Florida, United States - Lox_Sample_2.3 | ecosystem: Environmental > Terrestrial > Soil > Wetlands | place: USA...
TCGAGGAAGGTGATGATCTGGCCGACGTGAAGGTGAACAGCCTCCTCCGGCGAGAGACGGTCGTCGTAGATCAGATCGCCGGTGCGAATGACAGGGGTCATCGAGCCGGACATGACACTCAAGACTGGATGACCGAACAGCGTGTACTGGCCGGATGGCCCCGAGCGCACCGCGATCGCAACCATGAGTGCCAGTGCCGCGACGATCACGACGAGGACCGTGGCGAGCGTGCTGACCACGGTGCGGACGCGCCTGAAGAGACCAAGGACTGGTCTGCTCGGGCGAGTGGCGGGCTGTGAAGCGACGGTCGTCATGACCTCTCCAGCTCCAGCGGCCCAACGCCCGTCTCGTCTCCGCAGTAGGCGCAAAATCGGTAATACCCAGTGCTCGGCCCATGAGGCCAGGCAGGCGATGCCAGCATGTGAACAACCCCCACTCTTGGTTTTCAGGCAGAGCGCTCTCAGCGCTCCGCGCCCCACTTCTCTTGCCCTCTCCCGAAGTGTGGGAGATCGATCCGGTGGGGATCAAGCGGGTTTCTGGATTTGCGCCAAAGGTTTCCGAATTCGGACTCACTCTGGCTAGATCCGGGTAGGGTGGTGTCGGGATCCGGACCGTCAGCAGGAGCGCAAACACCGTGACGAGCTTGGAGAACCTCGGGCCGGCCAGACGCGGGTCGTCTGTCGTCGAGATGGTCCGCGTACTGGACGAGGACTCGCGTCTGCGTGCCAGCCTGTCGCAGGACTCGCTCGAGCTCGCGACGGCACAAGCGCTCGCGCCCCTGATGACGGTCAAACCGGGACGCTGGTCCTACGAACTCGATCAGAGTGAACAGCGCGGGCACCTCGGACTGCTGGTGCTCGAGGGTCTGCTGGCACGTCACATGAGCTTGGGTGATCTCGGCTCGGTGGAGTTCATCGGGCCCTGTGCGCTGATCCGCCCCTGGGGCCGACGCCGTCCGTTCCCGCACGCCACCGAGGTACGCTGGGAAGTGTTGGCCGAGGCCCGCCTCGCCGTGCTCGATTCCGACTTCGCGCTTCGCGTCGATGCGTGGCCTGAGCTGGTCGGCGCGCTGCTGGAACGCGCTACCGAGCGCGCGGACTCACTGCTGCTTCACTCGGCGCTGCGGCAGACCGTACGAGTAGAGGATCGACTCCTGCTTGCGCTCTGGCACTTTGCCGGGCAATGGGGCGAGCCGACACCCGAGGGTCGCAAGCTCAACGTTCCCAAGCTGACCGGAGCCGTACTCGCGACCATCGTAGGCGCCCGGAGGCAGTCGGTCAGCAAGGCGCTTGGCCAACTCGCTGATCGTCAGGCAATCCGCCGCTTCCCCGACGGCTGCTGGGAACTGATCGGTCCACCCCCACAGGCTGCCCGCCTCGAGACTGGCAAGCGCGCTTCTGACCACGTGCAGTTGCTGCACGACAACATCGCCCCCCAGCGACGCGGATCGCCTAGCGGGCACTCGCACCACGACCTACCCGCTTCCCTCCAGCGCCGCTGAGACAGGCACTGGTGTCGGATTGATCCCGCGTCTGGCTTGGGCGCGGTTACGAGCGATGCTTCAGAACGCGTCTACTGGCGGGCTGGTGGCATCGCCGCTGTCGCTTCGCGCCGGTACTCGAGGTGCTCGAGGATCCGCTTGGAGTCGCAGATGGCGTCGCCGTCGATCACCAGCACCGGTACGCGCTGCTGCTGGGTCAGCGCCTCTACCTCCGGGCGCTGCGAGCGACGCATCGGCACCTTCACCGTCTCGTAGCTGATGCCCTCCCGGTCGAGTGCCCGGGCTACCCGGCCGCACGGACAGAGGTAGTTCGTCGGGCTCTTGCACCGGTAGAGCGTGGGCATAGCCTGAGAATAAACGCGACTGGCTTCCCTGGGCGCTGCCGAGCCCTTTCGCGGGCGGCGGGGCTTAAGCCGGTCCCAACCGGCCTTTCATCCACAGCGCGCCGCTTCCCGTCCGGCAGCGCGCCGCTTCCCGTCCGGCAGCGCGCCGCTTCCCGTCCGGCAGCGCGCCGCTTCCCGTCCGGCGCGGTCAGCGGAAGACCCGGCGAGTCATGCTGCCGGCGATCCGGTAGGGCAGGGGCTGGCGCGCACCCGCGCGCGCCAGCGTCGTGGCGTCCCGTTGCCGGTACCAGTTGATCGTCGCCTCGAGGCAGTCCTCGTGGGGCGACGTCGTCCAGCCGAGCTCTCGTTTGGCCTTGCGGTTGGAGAAGGCCCAGTTGAGCGAGGCGGCACGGACCTCCACAGGGTCGCGAAATGGCAGGCCGGGCAGGCCGGGCAGGCGCTGGCCCGTAGCTGCCAGCACCAGTGCAACGCTCAGCGGCAGCTTGACGGCCGGAGGCTCGATTCCGGACAGCCGCCCCAGGTCGGCGTATAAGCGGTCCATGGTGAAGTTGCGGTTGCCGAGGATGTAGCGCTGGCCGAATTCGCCTTTCTCGTCGGCCAGCAGGTGACCGCGGGCCACATCCTCGACGGCGACGATGTTGATCGTGCCGTCCACGTAGGCGGGGATCTGGCGGCGCATAAAGCGCCGCACGAACGTCGTCGACGACCGACTGCCGTCCCCCGCGCCGAGGACATGAGCCGGGTTGACGATGACCAGGGGCAGGCCTCTCGCGAACAGGCGCATGGCCATCGTCTCTGCCTCATGCATGGAGTCCACGTAGGGGATCGCGAAGCGCCCGGCATCCCAGGCGCTCCACTCGTCGGCCGTCCGCCCCCGCGGTGCCGGTCCCACCGCCGCCACCGACGAGGTCAGCACGGCGCGCTCCACGCCGGCGCGCAGCGCCTCCTCGAGCACGATGCGGGTGCCCTCGACATTGACGCGGAAGGCCACCTCGCGGCTCACGCGCAGGTTCGTGCTGCTCGCCGTGTGGAAGACGCGGTCGATCCCGCGCATGGCCCGCCGCACGGCGCGCCGGTCGCACACGTCGGCGCGCACCTGAGCCACCCCCAACGCGTCGAGCGCCCCCGTCTGCGAGCCAGGGCGGGTCGTAGCCAGGACGTCATCACCCCGCTCCACGAGCAACGGGACGACGTGAGAGCCGATGAAGCCGGTGGCGCCGGTGACGAGCGTTCGAGGCATCGGAGAAGCTGACGGTATCGAGCGCTGGTACCGTCCGCCCGCGATGGCGGTCCACATCGTCTCCGACACCTGCCATTACCTTCCGCGACCGCTGGTCGCGGAGAACGACATCCACGAGGTGAGCCTCTACGTCCACCGCTCGGGGGAGGTGTTCCGTGAGAGCGAGATGCCGGACTACGACGCCTACTACCGGCGGCTGGGCAGCTCGCCGGAGCTTCCCACCACCTCGCAACCCTCGATCGGAGATTTTCTGGCCGTGTACGAGCCGCTGCTCGAGGGCGGCGACGAGATCGTCTCGATCCACCTGGCGGGCGGCATGTCCGGAACCGTGCGCGCCGCCGAGCAGGCCCGTGAGCAACTGGGCGACCGGGCGGCTCGGGTCCGGGTGCTCGATTCGGCCACGGCGTGCGGCGGAGAGGGGCTGGTGCTGCTCGCGGCCGCGGCGGCCGCCCGCGCGGGCGCCGACGCCGAAGCGGTGCAGGCCCGGGCGCAGGAGGCGCGCGCCGCTCTGAAGCTGTGGTTTGCCATCGACACGCTCGAGTACCTGCGCCGGGGCGGCCGCATTGCCGGCGCGCAGGCGTGGCTCGGGACCGCTCTGAAGATCAAGCCGATCCTCTCGGTCGAGTCCGAGATCACACCGATCGAGCGAGTGAGGACGTCGCGGCGGGCCTTCGAGAAGCTGGTCGGCCTGTTCGAGACCTGCCAGCGGGAGGGCATCGATGGCTGGGTCGTCCAGCACATCCAGGCGCCCGAACAGGCAGCCGAACTGGAGCGACGCGGCCGGGAGATCTTCGGTACCGACCCCGTGCTGGTGTCGGAGATCGGGCCCGTGATCGGCACCCATGTAGGTCCCGGGCTGCTCGGCGCCGGCGGGATCCCCCGTTCGCTGCTGGCCTAGACCAAGCTCGCTGACCCTTTGTCCTCAGATCCGGTGCATCCGCGGGTCGATTAAGTCCTCCCACAGAGGACATTTGCGCCCCGCGGGGATCAGCCCGCTGTGAGCTTGGCCGCGCGCTTGGCCGCCCTACGGCTCAGCTTCCTGGCCTGACCGATCGTTCGGTCCGCCTGCCAGCGCGACTTGTCGGCCTGGCGCCGAGCCTTGCGCGCTTTGCGTCCGAAGACGAGGCTGAAGCTGGCCCCGATGCCGCCAGCGAGGACAAACCCGGTGCCGGCCGCCCCGATCATGAGCGGCTGCTGGTGACGGCGCAGCTGGGAGCGCCAGTCGGTCAGCTCGGTGACCTCGTCACGCAGCTTCTCGATCGAGGCGCCGAGCTCCCGCCGGTTCTCCTCGATCGAGGCTCGGATCTCGTCGGGCGTCCGGCTGGGCATCAGCGGTCGGCCCCCGGCTTGGCGGTCACGGTGGCTTGGATCTTGCGGGCCTCGTCGATCGCCATGGTGGGGACGGGTGCTCCCACCTTGAGCTTGCGCCACGCGAACAGGGAGGCCCCCACCGCGAGTCCGATCAGCACGACGAAGACGATCAAGAAGCCGAGCCAGATGCTGTCCAGCGCCGAGTTCAGTCCCCAGGCCAGGGTCAAGAGCCCGAACACGACGGCGAACACGCCGAACACGGCGCCGGCCGCGATCGCCGCCGCGCCTCGCCACAGGCTGGAGAACTTCTGCCCGACCTCCACCTTGGCCAGCTCGATCTCATCGTGGACGAGCTTCGTGAGCCGGTCGGAAATCTCGGTGATCGCCGCGGCGATGCTGTCTGAATCGTTACCGGGCAAGGCGCTTGAGGATCATCGCGAGCAGGAAGCCGGCCGCGAGTGCGCCGGCGATGGCGAGCTCCGGGCGATCAGTCGGGATCGGCAGCGAGGAGCCGCGCGAAGTCGGAGCTGACGAAGGAGGAGCGGGAGCGGGCGGAGGCGGAGGCGGAGGTGGAGGTGGAGGTGGAGGTGGAGGCTCCGTGTAGTCAGGCGGGCGAGAAACTTGCTCGACCCGTACGGCCGGCGGCTCCAGTGGACCCATGGCGGCGAACTGCGACCCGAAGTCAGGGATCGGGGCCGCCACGGTTGGCGCCTCGGCGTCGGTCTCGTCGATCGCCGGCGCTTCCGGGACGCTGGTGGCCGCTGGGGGCGCCTCCTCCGCCTCCACCGGCTCAGGCTCAGTCTCCGGGTCCGCCGCCTCCACCGGCTCAGGCTCAGGCTCCGGATCCTCCGCGTCCACCGGCTCAGGCTCAGGCTCCGGGTCCGGCGGTTCCAGCGGCGCGGGCTCGTCCGCCGCGCTCGCCACTTCCCAGGAGGACGTCTCGGCCTCAGCGCCGGCGTCCGCGCCACCGGCGTCCCCGGCACCGCCGTCCGCCTCCGGCGGGTCAGCTTCGCTCTCGCCCGCTGATACCGACCATGAGTCCTCGGCGGCCGAAGCGGAGCCCCTGGGGGCCGCGGGGTCGTCGAAAATCGACGAGCGTGTCCACTCTGACGACTGTGGTTCGTCGCCGGGCGCGGGGTCCTCGGACTCCGGAGCGTTCGGATCCTGAGGCTGTTCGGTCACTCGGGCGGCTCTTCGCCGAAGGCACGCTTCCAGATCAACGCCGCCACCCGAGTCGTCGCAACGCTGGCGACGGCGCCGAGACCAGCGAGCAGCCCTGACCACAGGAGTCGCTTCACGAGCGGGCTCTCGGACATCGGCGGCATTCAATCAGATGCGCTCGGTCGGGTCCCCGGCACGATCGCCGGCTGGCCGCTCGAGCCCGCCGCAGATCATCTCGACGATTTCGGTCTTGACGTGCTGCAGCTCCTCGTCGGCGACCGGCGCGTTGGTAAAGATCCAAGTCGTGAGCACCTGCTCGATGAGGCCATAGAAGGCCTGGGCCGCGAACATCGACTCCACGTCAGAGCGGAAGATCCCGTCGTCCTGAGCGCCTTCGACGATCCGCGCGATCCCGGCATAGGCGTCCTGGATCTTGGCCAGATGGGTGCGCCCGAACGTGTTGGCGGCTCGGGTCACCTCCACGATGATGACCTTCATCAGATCCGGGTCGTGTCGGTAGGACTCGACGATGAAGGAGGCGACCGCGTGCAGCTTCTCGCGCGGAGTCCGAGAAGAGGCGTCGACCTCGGCGATCGCGCCCAGCATCACGTCCCAGCGCTCCAGGAACAGGGTGTCGAGGATCTCCTCCTTGGAGGAGAAGTAGTGGTAGACGAGGCCATACGCGACGCCCGCCTCATCGGCGATGTCGGACACGCGGCAGGTGTGGAAGCCCTGGCGGGCGAACACCTGGACGGCCGCGGCCAGGATCACCCGTCGCTTGTCGACTGCCGTGGTCATGGCGTGACCGTCTCCCCGCGGCGCGAGTAGAGCTCGGCGGGGCGACGGTGGGTCAGCGCCGGCAGCCGCCGTCGCACATCACCCATTCGATCGAAGTCGAGGTCGGCGACGATCACACATTCCGTGTCCGTCGCCGTGGCCAGCACCACGCCCCAGGGGTCCACGATCATCGAGCGACCGCCGGAGCGGTTGCCGGGCGGATGGGCCCCGATCTGGTTGGCCGCCACGACGAAGCACTGGTTCTCGATCGCACGCGCTCGCAGAAGCACCTCCCAGTGATCGCGGGTCGTGGCCAGCGTGAAGGCGCTCGGTACGGTCAGGATTTCGGCGCCCCGGGCCGACAGCTCCCGGTAGAGCTCCGGAAAGCGGACGTCGTAGCAGATGCTCATGCCGAGCTTGTGCCCGCCTGACAGGCCGGTCAGCACGACATCCTCCCCCGGTTGCTCGTGGGCGGACTCGGCATAGAGGACGCCGTCGACCTCCACGTCGAACATGTGGAGCTTGCGGTAGACGGCGCGCCTGGTGCCGTCAGGACCCCAGTGGACGCTCGTGTTCGATGCGCGACCCTCCCCCTCGCCACGCTCGACGATCGAGCCGGCCACCAGATCGATCCCGAGCTCCACAGCGAGCTCTATGGCCCACCGGCCGGCCGGGCCATCCAGCGGCTCGGCCGCAGCGGCCATCGCGTCGGGACGGCCGAGCACGTTCCATTTCTCGGGAAGCAGGACGAGCTCGGCACCCCGGCTCGCCGCCTCACGCGTGAGGCGATCGGCCGTGGCAAGGTTGCGATCGATGTCCTCGGTCGAGTTGAGTTGGATCGCTGCTGCGCGCACGGACGAGCCCACTGGTTCCCTTTAGTGTCGTGAATGGCGACACCTTGTCCTGATTGACTGGTCAGTCAGCATATCGCGGGGCGTATGGCGCTTCCCGACCGTCCTCCCTCACCCGCCTGGCGCTCCCGCCGGCCGCGATGCCCTCCCACGTGGGCTTGAGGCCGTTGAAGTCGTGGCGGTATGTCGGGGTCTACGGCGATGAGCTGATGCTGTGCGTCGCCTCGGTGCGAATCGGTCCCGTGCGACAGTCGTTCTGGGCGGTGTGGGATCGGTTGGGCCGGGCCCTGGCGGAGCGGACGGTCCTGGGGCGAGGCGCCGTCCGCCTCGCCCCAGGGCGGGTGAAGGTGTCGGATCCGAGCGTGGAGATCGATCTCGTCCTCGAGGAGTCGCCCGGGATCGAGGCGGTCAACCCGAGCGGATCGTCATACGCCTGGACCCGCAAGCAGGGCGGGATACGGGCCTGCGGCACGGTCTCGCTGCAAGGTCGCAGGCGATCGCTCGCGGCCCGCGCCGTGGTCGACGACACCGCGGGCTACTACGAGCGGCACACCCATTGGCGCTGGTCGGCGGGTGTAGGCACCAGCGACGATGGGCGTGAGCTCGCCTGGAACCTCGTCGACGGCGTCAACGACCCGGCGGTCGGGAGCGAACGAGCGGTCTGGATCGCTGGCGTCGCACACGAACCGCCCCCCAGCCGGTTCGCCCCGGACCTCTCCGCGGTGGACGAACTGGTCTTCCACGCTGAGGCGGTGCGCGAGCGCCATGAGAACCGTCTGCTTCTCCGCAGCGCATACCGCCAGCCGTTCGGCACGTTCACGGGGCAACTGCCCGGCGGCCTTGCCGTGAGCGAGGGCTACGGCGTCATGGAGGAGCACGACGTGTACTGGTGAGCCAGCGTCGCGGCGCCGGCGACCTAACCCAGCTGGCCCCGGCGCTGGTGACGCAGCTCGGCGATCAGCATCTTCGAGTGCATCGCCCCAATCAGCTCACGCAACGGCTGCGCACCCGACTGGATGATCTCGACCGCCCGGTCGACCTCCACCTGCCCCGCGAGCCGCTCGATCAGCACCGCCACCTCCTCGGCGACCAGAGGCGCCAGCGCATCGCGATAGCGCAGCGTGTCGTAGACGGTGAAGCCGAGCGCCTCTTCATACCCGCCGGCGCGGAAACGGGAGATCGCCTCGATGATGGCCACGTCGTCCGGCTCGTAGCCGCGCGAGTCCGGCGTGAGGACGCCGATCTCCTCCAGCCGGCCGAGCACGTTGGCCGGTAGGTCGTAGGTCTCGCGCACCTGCTTGCGGGACATGCGAGCGGCTTCGCCGGTCTCGATCGCCCGTTCCAGGATGCGGTCCTCCAGCTCGATCAGCCGCTCCGCCCGGTCGGGATCGCTGCTGATCAGCTCGCGAATGACCCGCAGGGGCATGAACCGCTCCTCCTGCAAACGCTTGACCAGCTGGATGCGCTGCACGAAGTCCTCGGGGTAGTAGGCCATGTTGCGGCTGGTCCGCACCACCCCGTCCTCGTCGCCCAGCACCCCTTCGCGCAGGTAGTGCTTGATGGTGCCCGCGCTCACGCCGGAGCGCTCGGCGAGCTCGCTCATCTTGAGCATGCCCGGAGCTACGGACGAGGTCATGCAGCGACGGCCGGACGGGGCTTGATCCCCAGCAGCGCCCGCGCCTCCTGCACCGTGGCCGGGCGGCGACCGCAGTCCTCGGTCATCTGCCGCGCCTTGGCGATCAGCTCACCGTTGGAGCGGGCCACCGACCCGTTGGGTAGGTAGAAGTTGTCCTCGAGACCGACCCGGACGGATCCACCCAGCGTGAGCGCCGCCGCCACCATCATCCACTGGACGCGGCCGATCCCGATGACCGCCCAGTGATGCCGGCCCTGCGGCATGTTCTCGGCCATCGTGGCCAGGTTGCGGGCCGTGGCCGGCACGCCGCCGAGCACCCCCATGACGAAGTCGGCGTGCAGCGGCGCCTCCAGCAGCCCCATGTCAACGAGCGGCTCGAGCGAGGCCACGTGGCCGACGTCGAAGCACTCGTGCTCGGGCTTGATCCCGAGGCGGCGCATCGCCTCCAGCAGCTCGATGATCTCGTCGAACGGGTTGGTGAACACGAACGAGAACACGAAGTCCTTGCGACGCTCCGAGTATTTCGCGTAGTTGAGCGAGCCCATGTTGAGCGCGGCCACTTCGGGCAGACACGCCTCCAGGTAGGCGACCCGCTTCTGCACCGTGACGCCGATCGTGCCGGTGGAGAAGTTGATGATCGCCGCGTCGCCGACCTCGTCGACGATCGCCTCACGGATTGCGCGGAAGTCCTCGACCTCGTAGCTGGGAGTCCCGTCGGGCGACCGGGCATGGATGTGGATGTGGACGCCGCCCTCGTCCACGATCCGGCGCGCCTCGGCGGCGTACTCCTGCGGTGTGTAGGGGATCGCCGGGCACTGGTCGCGGTTGGCCAGCGCCCCGGAGATCGCGCACGTGATCACGCACGGGTCCTCGACGCTCATGCCCCGGCTCCGGATCTCATACCGGCACCACGCCGCTGCGCTTGTACGGACGCTCGACCCGCTTCCCGGCTGCCATCTCCAGGCCCCGGCAGATCGTCGCCCGCGTCTCCCGCGGGTCGATCACGTCGTCGATCATGTCGTTGCCCGCCGCGATGTAGACGTCGATGATCTTGCGGAACTCGTTGATCAGTTCCTGGCGCTTGGCCGCCGGGTCCTCGGCCGCCTCCACCTGCTTGCGGAAGATGATCTCGACCGCGCCTTCGGCGCCCATCACGCTGATCTCGGCCGACGGCCAGGCGACGATCACGTCGGGCTCGTAGGCACGGCCACACATGACGTAGTAGCCGGCACCGTAGGCCTTGCGCAGGACCACGGTGATCTTGGGCACGGTGGCGTTGGCCGTGGCGTAGAGCATCTTCGCGCCGTGGCGGATGATCCCCGCCTCCTCCACCTTTGTGCCCACCATGAATCCGGGTACGTCCATGAGATAGACCAGCGGAATCGCGTAGGCGTTGCACAGGTTGATGAAGCGAGCCGCCTTGTCGGCCGAGTCGTTGTCCAGGATCCCGCCGAGCTGCTTGGGCTGGTTGGCGACGATGCCGGCCGCGCGTCCCCCGAAGCGAGCGAAGCAGGTGATGATCGTCTTGGCCCACTGGGGCTTCACGTCGAAATAGACGCCGTCGTCGACGATCCGGCGGATCACCTCGTACATGTCATACGGCTTGCGGTTGGACTCGGGCAGGACGTCGAGCAGATCCTCGTCGCGCCGGTCGACC
>Ga0335074_10016254_pt1 | contig 10477 bp, 9 predicted proteins | sample Lox_Sample_23_FD_206715 | JGI IMG/M metagenome (GOLD analysis project Ga0335074, IMG submission 206715) | Soil microbial communities from Loxahatchee National Wildlife Refuge, Florida, United States - Lox_Sample_2.3 | ecosystem: Environmental > Terrestrial > Soil > Wetlands | place: USA: Florida...
GCCAGGAGCGTTCTCGCCTTGCCTGGACCGACGAGGACCATCGCGTGCTCCTGGGCCTTGCAGGTTATAAGAACGTCCGTGTAATTGCCAAGATGTTGCATCGCTCCGAAGCTGCGATACGATATCGCCTCACTACGCTTGGCAAGAGCAGCCGCGTACACGTAGAAGGTTTCGCTCGGTCTAGCCTCGCCAGTGACCTGCATATTTCCACGCGCGCGATCCAGCGGTTCATTGTCGAAGGTCTGTTGGAGGTGCGGGATCCTCGTATAACTCGCGAATCGCTCGATCGTTTGCGCCAGTCCGGCCGGTTGCGGGCGATTCAAGGCAATGGCGTTTGCCCAACGCTTGATACTTCACAAGATCCGCGCGAGCATCCCGTCACATCGCCGGCCAGGCCCTCGCGGGCCAAACGAGTGTGGGCAGAGGTTGCGGCATCGCTTGGGATACCTGTGAAGAGAGTGGAGACGCTGATCGCGGGCGGTGTCCTGAAATTTTATGACCCGACGATTACGGAAAACTCTCTGAGACATTTCTGCCGGCGCTACGGATCGTTCATTGAGCAAGACTGCCTTTCTCGAGAGACCCGAGAATGGCTCAAAAGTTCGATGGATTGGGTTCCGACAGCCGGTGAGGTGGCGTCTCGTCGGATGGTGCCCCTGCGAAAGCACGCACGAATCGTGCGGCGATGCGAGAAATGTGGTCGCTCAATTCGAGGTAATGCATTCTTTAGACATTCAAAGATCTGTACGTCGGTGACGACGCATCGCAGGGTGAGCCTGTAGGCCGGGTTCTGAAAAGCCAATCACGGAGTCGGTAAGCTGCACAGAATTAGCAGAATTTGCCACCTATAACATTCGCGGATGTCACCAGTGAAACGTTTGACGGTTAGACCGCGGTTAGACCGCTCCACGCATGTCCACAACTTTGTTGCCTCGCTGAACCGCGATCTTGGCGTTCCTCGATGCCGAGGCCGCTCGCCATCTGCTGTTGCGCCGCGTCACGAGCGGCCGGCACGAACGCCGCGTAATGCTTCTCGATCGTGTCCGTAGTATCGGCGACCATCTGGCTCACGACGAACGTGAAGCATCCGCGAGCTGGCATGTCGCGCAGATGAATGTATCTCTGAAGCAGTGCGGCGTTACCTGTGCAACTCCCGCTCGCACACCCGAAGACTTCATTCGATGACATAGGCCGGCACGGCTTGTGAAAGGCTTGGCGGTATCGGGATTGATGAGCACGCGGTCTTGGCCATTAGGCTTTGGCTCGTGAGCTGCGGCCCGAAGAGCGGTATGAAGCTCGGGCGACAGGGGAATGCCTCTCGCAGGACTTATGAGCAGGACGAGTTGAAGAAGTTCCGGCACGGACTCGCTCTTCTAAGCCCGTTTCACGTAGAAGAGCAACATCGAAAGTTGTGGGAGCGGTGGAGCGGTGCAAGCTACAGCCTGGGATGATCCCTACGGTGCGCATGATGCAAGAACTCGTTTCGGTGTGGAAGGTGTTGCGACGGATGAAGTGGAGCTCTAGCCTGCGACAAAGGAGACACGATGTACACCATCACGAAAAGCGGGCCGATGACCGACCAAGCGCTGGTTTCATGCCTACAGTGTCAGAAACCCGTGGTCTTGAAAGAAGGGCCCGCGTGGGCCGTGGAGGACAAGAGTGGCGCCACCCGTCGGTTACATACACGCCTTGTGTGAGCCCGCGTGAAAAGAGAAGACCGGGCAGAACCAGTAACGAAAAATGTTCAGAAGAACGACGCAATGGCGCTACCCACCTCAACAACAGTAGAAATCCATGATGCCGCATCTGGACCGCTGTTTTGCGAAGAAATTGATTCCACTTGTTGCAACACTTGACTTGCCTTTGCCCAGCCTTGGTCGTAGCCAACCGTATACCCCGCAGCATAGCCCTGCTCGTATCCGAACCGCCAACCGTCCATAAATCCAGCGCCGTACTCCACCTGCGTCATTGCTTGAAATTGAGTGTCGGCGGCACTGACAGTTCCGGCCTCGAAGCCATTCTGGAAAGCGAGCACCTTTCCGAGCGCAACATGATTCGCATCATGCGAACTTTGGCTTAGGCCATAGACCTCAAGTGAAACGGCCCGCTCGAATTCCGTCATGAGTTTATCAGCGGCTGAATTTGATGGTTCGTTCATAGACACGGCAATCGCTGACATATTCGGTGTCGGTGCCGCCACAGTTCCTACAGCGAAACTCTGGATTCGTTGATTCGCGAGAAACCCGCGGAGATAGTCGAGGGTATACCCAACAATTTCTCCAACCTTGTATGGGGAGAACCGCGCAGTTATCAGGGAAACTACATCGTTGCGATAAGCTTCATCGGGGGTGCCGCGTAGCGCATCCAGTTGTTCCCCGGCGCGCCAACCCCACATCATCGCTGTCGGCTCGACGGGATGGTTGTATGCCTCTACACCCATGAAGATGTCAAAGGCTGTCATCGGCGCTAACTTTGTCGTGAAGACAAATGGCGGCTGATTTGGTTCAAAATATGTCTGCGTGATCGTTGCCGGAGCCTGCGTCGGTTGTCCGATAGGAATGAAAACTGGGGGCGTAAAGGGCGCCGGTACGGGGATCGCAATAATCTGGCTCACGTCGGCCAATGGTGGTCCGGGAGTCGAGAAATTCAGCGCCGTGTCTGAAAGTTTCCATGCACGGAAATAGTTACCGAGGACCAAGCGTGTAACCAAACCTCTGATGAAGGCAGCCTCAAAACGTTCGGCCACAGGTAAATAGACAGGCGTCCCGAAGCCATCAAGCACCAAGCAGATCGCATTGTTCTTGTCACCACCGTGTGCGGGATCAAACATCGCCTGCGCGATGGAGTTATATTCACTCACCCAGATCGGAGGCACTCCCGGCGGAACAGAGTGGTCCGTGACCCTGAAGCTGAGCTGCAATGCCGGGTCATTGTAAGGGCTCCAAGTAAACGACGTCTGATTTGCCGCATTCGCGGCTATGCTGGACTTCAGATCAAGATTTGATTGCGGTAGCAGAATTAAGTAGCCCTTGAATTGCGAAAATGCCGGCCAGCTCGACAAGTGCTTCAAGGTTGCAACGATCTGAGGAGTTGAAAGCGGCGTGATTCCCGGCCGTGGTGGCGGAGCTTGGGCACGCGCATCAATCGCCAAGGAATTGAATCCGACTCCGATGGTCAGAATAGCTAATAACGTCCGCAGGATTCTTGCTTTCATCGATGAGCCTCCGGCGCTCGAAGGACTTTACCAACCGATTGAGCAACCAACCGGACCGCATTATACTCCTATCGTTATGCTTTACAAGTAACAGTTCCGCTCGCGATACGAAAGCAATTCGCCACGGTTGGCAATTTCGGTTATGCGCTTAAGTATCTTCTTCTGAGAAAGAACTCCGAGCCATCCGATCGTTCCTTCGATCGGTTGAGGGAGTTAATTCAACGGTTGAGCCATTTCAAAGTACCTACAAAGTGCGTTCGCGAGTTGCATTTGGTGGGGCGACTTACACTCGACATGGAACAAGCCTGGGCTCGCCACGATGACCGCAACGCACCGCGCCCGCGAAACCGCTACGTTCAAGCGGTTTAGGCTGAAAAGAAACTCAATCCCCCTGGGCGCATCCTCGGGGGTAGAAGTAGTCATCGAGAAAAACACGACTGGAGCCTCCTGCCCCTGAAACTTGTCAACGGTCCCGACATGAGCGCCCGCGGGAAGTCCTTTCCTTAATGCGGAAACTTGCGCGTTGTACGGAGCCACGATGAGAATGTCCTTCAGCTCCAGTGGTTTCGTCTGGCCCGCCTTGTCAGTCCAAGTGGAATTCCCGTCTAGCAAAGCCGTCACTAATTGAGCGACTTTAGTGACTTCTTCCGGAGACTCGGTCTGATTCCCGGAGTGCTCAAGGGCTACGAAACGAAGGCCTGAACCTGATATCGGTCCATCCGAGTGCAGGACTTGATTCACATTCTCTGGGCGAGGCCGCAAGCGGCCGTCGTAAAACATTTCCGAAATAAAGGCACAAATCTCGGGATGCAAGCGATACGTTTCCTTGAGAAAGAGTCCTTTGCCCTCTTCGATCGTCGCGCGTCCATTCAGTAGATGCGAGAGCGCGGAGACATCGACGCCCATCGGATGAACGCCTTTTTGCGGTTGATCCAACTGTTGCGGATCGCCAAGCAAGACTATGCTCGTCGCGGCTTGCGAAATCGACAGCACGTCCGCCAGAGACATCTGGCCGGCCTCATCTACGAAGATCACGTCCACAGAACGGCTCATATCGTCTCGTGACCACAGCCACGATGTTCCGGCCCCGATCTGAGCTGCTCGGGAACCGAGAGCGGCTGCGACATCACCATTGTCATCGACCTGCGTCACCATCGGATCGTTGCAGCGGTCGTCGTCATTCGCTTTTTGCACGGCTCGCAAGGGAATGTCAGCGCTTCGGCAAAAGGTACAGACATCCTGCAATAATTTGCTGATGACCTTGTGACTCACAGCCGTGATCGCAACACGATAACCGCTTCGGATCACTTCCGCGATCATTCTTGACCCCGTGTAGGTCTTACCCGAGCCGGGCGGACCTTGCAGGGGAAGTACGGCCGCTTGAGTACAAAGAGAGACAACGAACCGTTTGGCGGCGTCCGTCATTCGTCCGTCTTCGCCAAGTAAGGGATCGGCTTCGTTCAGCTGTATTCGCGGTGGCTGTCTAAGAAGCAGGTCTCTCGCTGTTTGGAACGCACCCGGTCCGCTGATGCCGTGATCTGCCACCCACGTTGCGATACGCAAGAGACCATCTCGCTGCGAATCAGTACCGATGATGTTGTAGGGAATCAGATCGGTCGGATGGGGAACGGCAGAAGAGGCGCCCCTCTTCAGGTCGATGAATCCCTGTTGTTCGTCTATCGAGACCACGGTTCCCGCTCCAGCCCTCGTTTTTGGGTCGTGAACACCAAGCGCGCGGTCGATCGCGTGGTCCTGCGGAGGAAAATCATACCGGTGAACGATCGAGCGCTTGATCCTATCCACTTCCCCTGTGTACGAGAGTCCGCCCAGAGCGCTCCCATCTTCTAGCAACTCGTCAGGTGAAAGGTCGCATTGTCGAAAGTACTCCCACCACGTGGATTTGTCTTCTCGACGGTGATATTCCAACATTTGAGCGAGAAGCCATGTTGCCCAATGCTCCGAAGTCCATTCGCTTTCCTTTGCTGGAAGACTCGCAAGCAGCCTAGCCATCACGGCGCGAGTCTGCTCAAGCTGCTCGGCAAGATTCTCAGGTGCTTCGCCCTGCTTTGGTGTCGGCCGAGCCAAAGGGACACCCGTCGTCGTTTCGATCTCGCGCCGCCTCTCTTCCAACCATTCGCGCAGCTTCCAGGCTGAGAGACAATCGTCGCGGTTGTAGGTTTCCAGTGCTGGAAGGAGCTGGTCCGCCGCTTCGCGAGCGGTGCCCATCGCAAGCGCCGCTCCGAATGTTTGAAGCGCAAGAACTGATACTCGCGGTGGATTAGCTCGCTGGAAATTGTAGAGACCTTCTATCTTCTTGATCGAGTAGCTCTCAACCGAAGCACGGATTCCCTGCTTCACGATTCGGTACAGATCGACAAAGACTTCGGCCCGCAAAAGTTCATCGACTTCATCGACACCCAATCCATGACGACCCGCTAGGCGCTTGATTGCCGTTGGCTCATAACTGGCGTAGTGATAGATGTGCATCCCCGGGTGCTGCTTCCACCGCTCAATAACGATTGCCATGAACTTGGCGAACGAGTCTCTCTCTTCCGAAGGGTCGAAGGACCAGATGGACTGATAAGTTGTTTCGCCCCCAGCTTGTTCCGGCAGCGTCAGCATCCCGATCAAATATTCGAGGTCATGGCCGAAGACGTACGGGTCGCCTTCAAGATCGAGGAAAAGGTCCCACGATGAAGGCGCCGGCAGTTCGCAGAGACCTGCGTTTGGCTCAATTTCGAGCGTCTTGTAAACGAGATGGCCTTGTTTTCTACCTTCCACGAGGAGTTCAGCTTGATCTTGCAGACGCACAAGGGTCGGCTGGCGAACGCCGTCGATTCTCGGAAGTGTTGCCACATCAACCCGAGCCAAAGCCGCAACCGTACTCACGTCACGCCCCGCCAATGCCTTGCGTTGGGTTCTAGTGATGCCGGCGACTAAGGACAGATGGTCATCATCGTGTCGGCGTTTATCGCAAACCGGGTCCCACGGACACACATTGCAGTGCTGCGTTGGCTCCGGGTAAGTATTCGGTCTGGCTTGTTGGGTTGCGTCGAAGTCTCTCTTAACCTTTCGGAAGTATGCGATGTATTGTTGCACCGGATATTTCACTGACTCCGTGTTCCCGCCTAACACCACATGCATCCACTCCGGCTGAAGCTCTTGAATTTGCGACACGATATCCGAATAAAAGCAGAGTTGGATCAGCGCTCCTACCTTGGTTGACTGAGCGAGTTTCGTTTCGACGGCCTCGTACGACCAAGCGCCAAGAGAGCTCGGTTTTTCGGTCCGCACAAGAAAATCGGGACGGCCATGCCAAGGACCGATTCGAAACGCGCCCTGATATATCACGCTTTTACCGCGTCGAAGGGCATCCATCGTCTGAGCAACAGCCTCGTCCCAGGAAATGTCGCTCGGGATTGCGACGACGGAATTGTGGAGGGCCACCAAGTGCCCCAAATATGCCAGCTCGTGTTTTGCCCCCAGTTCTCGGAGGAGCTCGATGCCGGGGTCGTTGAAAAATGGCTTTTCTTGTTGGCCGGCAGCGTGAGCCTGGTCGAGCGTCGTTACATGGTGGCAAGCGAGGAAATTGGCGACATCAGTTGCCGAAAACACAAAAGCACCCTGAGCACACTACGATTAAGTAAGTGGAATCCAACTCGCCTGGGGTCGGTTATAGCACGTGCTGCTTTGTCATGGCATTTCGGAGTGCGATACACAAAGAAATAGTAAATATGCTGCTTGCCCTATCCTTGGCCGTCGCCGAGACTGCGTAGAAGATCCTTCAAACACTCAATCGTCAAGTCTTCTGCCTCGGGTTTCTCGCTGATATGTGGAGCGAGCGGCTGTCCGCTTATCCGATGGCAGCTATCCGTTTGGGCTTTGCTTCCGTGTACTGATCAGCAGTTTGGTTCCACTGGCGGAATGAGGGGTAATATCGCACTCGTTTCTCAGGCTGCTCTTTTGTCCAGCGCTTCCCGCAAACCATAAGGCGAACCTGCCGGGGATGAGAGCGCACCCATTCCATAAAACAATCGAGGCAGCCTTCCGCTTTTGTCGCGCGCAGAACCCTTTGCTTGGCCGCGCTGATAGCGGATCGCCAGTTTATGGGCCCTGTCTCACTCTTTTCCTTCGACGTAAACCGTGGGCGGCAGAATGCACGCGAAAGCCTCCGTTCTAGTTCCGTTACGACATGCGTCGGCAGTTTGATACCGTCAGCGAGTAAAGGGCGGACCCATTGAACCGTTGCTTCCCAATCGATGTATTTCTCAACGGCCAGCGCCATATCTGAATAAGTGACCTCGCCGCAGATTTTCGTATCCAAGGCGCGCTGTCGCCACTCCTCGAAGGAAGGGACTGCTTTCGGTGGAACTCTGCTCCATTCAGTTTCGCAATGTTGCCAATAGGCCCAAGCTGCCCGCGAGCGGATATGCCTGACTCCATAAAAAGTCAACGCATCGAGCCAACCCTGCCGCTTCGCGTAGCCAAAGATTGTGTTGTGAACCCATTCCAGAAGATGGAAGGCCAGTAGGCTTAGCTCGCGCATGGATTCATCACGCTCGAGAAAGCCAGGGCAACGCTCCCTGAGGGTCTTCAAGAGTTCGGTAGAAGCGTGGCCTTGCGCGGTAACGACAGCCCTACTCCAAAGCGATAGGCCGATCCACTGAGGATATTCCTCGTAAGCCTTCCGAAATCGGTTCCATGGGATTTGCAGCAACTGTTTTTTCGCTTGGCGGCTGGCGAGAGCCTGGGCCCTCAGTTCGACTTTTGAAGATCGCCCCTGCCTCGCGGTTTGGGGTATTGAGTGCACGCGCCGCTCCCGAAAGCAATCCGTCAGAGTCGTCAAACGAGCTGAGACTACCGAGAATCACGGGACCGATCAAGCGGCGTTCTGGACTGAGAACTAGCCATGAGGCGTCAGATTGGCGCTATTTTCTGTGGCGCAAGTGTGACTGGGCACCGAACACGCCCCCAGAATCGAAATGCTGAAGCTTTGCCAAGGCTAGCCATGAAACGAGACACTGCCGAAAGAAAGTTCGGGCGCGTCCCGGTGGCAGAAACCGCGAAATCCGGAAAGCGCCTCGTAAGCCCGGAGACCTCGCAGTGCCAGCTAGCCATGAGAGCTCCGACTGCCGAGATTTCTTGGCTTTCGCGGCTATGCCGGTAAGCTAGTCATGAAGCCTCCAATTGGCTGAAAAATTCAAAGCGAATGGAGCCCTTCTCCAGACTGCAACTTTCAGGTATTCCGCTTAAGTTCAGCGCATCGTTCGTTGAACGAAGCGCTTAGAAGTCGTCTTGCAAATCCAACTCGCAGTCGATATCGGCACGAATTCGATGTTGCTGCGAGCTTCATCCTCTGATCTCCAGTGCTGATGGCGAACGTCGGCTGAGTGCACACCACAAATTCTTGGGTTATGTTTTCGCCGCCTCAGGGAGGTGGCATCCGTGTTCGCGTCGACCGACAAGCTCGCGCAAGGCCTAAGCGAAGCGCAGTACGTGGTCGATCCCGTAACCCTCCAAGTCGTGTATCTCGCGGCGAAGATGCAAAAGCCGCTGTTAGTCGAGGGACCGCCCGGTTGCGGAAAGACGGAACTGGCTTATGCCGTCGCGGCCGCGGCAGGCACCACCGTAGAGCGCCTGCAGTGTTACGAGGGGATCACCGAAGAAAAGGCCATCGGGAAGTTCGATGAGTCCTTGCAACGGCTGTTCCTTGAAACTCGGAAGGAGCGATTGGGTCAGGAGTGGGATCTCATTCGGAACCAGTTGCACTCTCTCGACTTCTTTGCGCAGGGACCCTTGCTGCGAGCGCTGCGGCACAAGATGAAGCCCTGCGTATTGCTGATCGACGAACTCGACAAAGTCGACCACGCCTTCGAGGCGTTGCTTCTCGAGATCTTGAGCGCGTGGCAGATCACTGTCCCGAAACTAGGGACGATCAAGGCAGACACGGTTCCGTTCGTCGTGCTGAGTTCCAATGAAGAGCGCCGGTTAGGCGATCCCTTGCGCAGACGGTGTCTCTATCTCCGGTTTGAGTACCCTGGCGTCGACCGTGAAGTCGAGATCCTTGCCGCGCGGAGTGCGAATCAAGATGCGGGGCTACTGGGGCAGATGGCTGGCCTGGCGCACGCCCTGCGTGGCTGGAATATGGAGAAGCCTCCTTCCATCGCCGAAATGCTGGTTCTCGCACAAGCACTGGAAATTCTGGGAGTGAAAGAAATCATGCCGGAGCAAAGAGACATCCTGTTGCCATTACTGGCGAAGACCGAAGGAGATCGAGGACGGTTGCTTCTGCGGGAGGGGTTTGAGGGATTAGTCGTGGATTCGAAGATATATCGGGACAAGCTGAAACGTGCGACCGGAAAGGTTTCGGCCGCCGCTTGAGGGGGTTGACCAGTGAAAGCGCTTGTAAAAGCAATCCTTTTCACCATTGCGTTTGTGGCCCCAGCCGCGCAAGCCGCAGGAGCGGCAGACGTCGGACAGCGATCCGTGGAATGCGCCGCGTTCTATGCCTCGGCGTTCGGGGTACCGGTAGAACTTGTGGATGCCGTCATCCAGATCGAATCCGCCTGGAATCCCTACGCAGTTTCGAATAAAGGGGCGGCGGGACTGATGCAGCTCATGCCTGCTACCGCGGCCCGCTTCGGGGTGCGGAACCGGTTCGACGTTGAAGACAACATTCGGGGCGGGGTCGCCTACCTGGCGTGGTTGATTCGCCTCTTCCGTGGGGACCTGCGTCTGGTTCTCGCGGCCTATAACGCAGGCGAGTCCCCGATCCTTTTGCGGGGACTAGCATATTCGTCACCAGAGGTTTTTACCTACGTGACTCGGGTGGCGCAGGTCTACCGGGCATTGCGCATCCAGGCCGGACGGAATCCAGCGATCTTGAATGTCTCGACAGCGTCGGGAGGCGAACGATGAAGATGGCTCGCGGGCTTTGCGTGTCGTGCTTCTTATTCGGCGCGAGCGTTGCGTTGGCACAGGTCCCTCAAGTCGAGCCGCGCGTACTGACCAAGACCGAAGCGGAAGGGAAAGTGACGGTCGTCGAGGTCGCAGCGCGATTCGTCACCGCAATCCGTTTGCCCGATGCGGTCAATTCGGTGGTGGTCGGTGATCCGACCGAATTTCAAGTTGAACATTCCGACAGAGAACCCAAACTCGTCTTCGTCAAGGCCATCACGAAGAAACCGAGCGAGACAAATCTTCTGATCTCGACAACAACTGGACACGAGGTGAGCCTGTTGTTGGTCAATCGAGGAGACAGCT
>Ga0335074_10016255_pt1 | contig 10477 bp, 7 predicted proteins | sample Lox_Sample_23_FD_206715 | JGI IMG/M metagenome (GOLD analysis project Ga0335074, IMG submission 206715) | Soil microbial communities from Loxahatchee National Wildlife Refuge, Florida, United States - Lox_Sample_2.3 | ecosystem: Environmental > Terrestrial > Soil > Wetlands | place: USA: Florida...
CACCTCATTGGCATGCAGCAGCAGCGCCGCCAGCAGCACCCGCTGCTTGCCAGCCGTCACCGGCACAACAACCCCGCCCGACCGCACCACCAGCGGACCCAGCAGGCCAAACTCCACCCCGGCCTCCGCTCTCCGGCCAGCCTGCGCGGCCCGATAACGGGTCGGCAGTGGCCGGCAAAGGAATTTTCTGGGCCAAAGACCCGCGCGCCCCCCCGCGCGCTCCGGGTGCCTCAGTGATCCGCATGCTACCGGCATGTGCCGCATTGGCGACTACTAACCGCAAACATCCACTACGACTATGTAACTATTTAAGAGAAAATAGAATGATAGATGACCATTTAAGGTATCGGCGCGCACCCAGCACGGTCGGGCGGCGCGCACCCAGCACGGTCGCGGGCCCCGAGCTGTTGCTGTTACCCCAGCTTGGGCACCCTGACCGTCTTGCCAGCGCCTGTTAACCCCAGCAGGGGCCCCGTGCCGGGCCTGCGAGCCTCCCCGTAACCCCCAGCAAGGGCCCCGTGCTGGGCCTGCCAGCATCCCGGTAAGTCCACGAGACCCGGGTGCACCGGCGCGCACCGCGACTGTCAGGCACGGGACGTCGTGCCTGTATCGGCGGTAAGGGTGACGGGCGCAGGGCGGCGGAACCGACCACATTGGCGCGCGGCGACCGCTAACATCCACCGGGACGATATGACCAAAGATTTACTCAAAAATTAGAAGATAGGTGGATACTGATGGTGCCCAATCAGACGTCGCATGCCTTGCGGAGATGCGCCTTAGCGGTCGGGATCGCTCTGCTGCTGCCCGCAGTCACATCGGTGACGACGGCGAGCGCGTCAACGGTCAGCTCACCGAATCCGTCAGCCGGCACGTCAGCAAAGCCTTCGCCCAGCAAGTCGCCCCGACCATCGCTAAGTAAATCGCCCAAGCCGTCGCCCAGCGCTTCGCCCCGGGCGTCATCCAGCCCGGCCGGTGGCCTCACGCCCGTTTCCTACCTCGGATACACGTTCCAGGTGCCGAGCACGTGGCCGGTCATCAGCCTGAGCGCGCAGCCGCAGACCTGCGTGACGTTCGACCGCCATGCCGTCTACCTCGGCACTCCCAGCGCTGATATGAAATGTGCGGCCAACGGTGCTGGCCAGGAAACCGGCGCCCTGCTGGTACAGCCCGCGTCCGCGGCATCCGGCGCGGCCACGGTGCAGGACCCGGCCTCACAGGTGATCAAAGCCACGGCACCCGGGATCCAGGTGACGGCGACCTATGGCACAGACGAGGCGCAGGTCCGTGCGGTCATCGCGAGTGCGTCCCTGCCCGCACCGACTGTCCAGGCGCCGAGTGCCGCATCGGCAATGCGGCCTTCTGTCAGCTTCGCCGCTGCGCAGCCTGCGGCAGCAGCCGCGGCGCCGACCGAGGCCGCCCAGGCCGCCGCTGCCGGGCCTCAGGCCGGAAACGGCATAGACCACGGCTTCGACACGTGCACGACACCGAGTGCCGGCGAAATGAGCGCCTGGCGGTCTTCATCGCCCTACCGGACGATCGGTGTCTACATCGGCGGCGAGGACATGGCCTGCAGCCAGCCGAACCTGACAGCAGGGTGGATCAGCCAGCAAGCCCGTGCGGGCTGGAACTTCATGCCGCTGTACGTGGGTCCGGAGGCTGAGTTTGGCCAGCTGTCTTCGCCCGTCAGCCAGGGCATTAACGCGGCTGAGGACGCTGCCAGCGAAGCCGGGTCACTCGGGCTGGGACTCGGAACGCCGATCTACTACGACATGGAGGGTGGCTATCCATCCAGCGACAACGGAGCCGTGCTCTCCTTGCTGTCGGCGTGGACGAGTGAGCTGCACCGGCTGGGATACGAGTCCGCCGTTTACAGCAGCGGTTCCGCCGCGGTATCCCTGCTGGCCAGCAACTACAACAGCGCCGTGATGCCCGACGTGATCTCCGACGCTGACTACAACGGTCAGGACACCGTCAGCGACCCCGAGTTCATCCCGGCCGGAGACTGGGCCAGCGACCAGCGGGTTCACCAGTACAACGGGAACATCGAGCAGACGTATGGCGGCGTAACGCTCGACATCGACCAGGACGCCGTCGATGTCCGGCTGCCCTACGGGGGCTCCAGGCAGGCATCGCAGGCTGCCTCGCAGCAGAGCGGCACCGTGGACACGTTCTTCGAGGGCTCGGGGGGCACCCTCGAGCACACGTTCTACGCCGGATCGGGCTGGGCCAAGCCAGCAAACATGAACGCAGGCCGGATCGATTCGGAGCCGTCGGTCGTGACGTCCAAACCGGGCGACGTTGACGTGTTCTGGAAGGGCACCGACGGCAACCTGTGGTACGAGTTCTACACGCCAGCCTCAGGCTGGAGCGGGCCCAGGAAGATCGGTATGGGTCCGCTGGGCGGTGCGCCGTATGCGGTGGCCCAGCAGAACGGCACCATCGACGTGTTCTGGAAGGGCGCCGGCGCAAACCCGTCACTGTGGCACGCCTGGCAGAACCCGGGCTCGTCGTCCTGGGCAGGGCCGCAGAACCTCGGCGGAGACCTGGCGTCGGACCCGTCTCCGGTCACCTCGTCGCCCGGGGTGGTCGACGTGTTCTTCGAGGGCTCGGACCAAGCGCTGTGGCACGCGTACTTCCTGCCGAGCAGCGGGTGGCACAGCGCGTCCAGGCTGGGTATGGGCCCACTGGGCAGCGGTCCGCACGCGACCGGCCAGCTGGACGGCACCATCGACGTGTTCTGGAAGAGCGTTGGGACCACGCCGAGCGTCGAGCATGCCTGGTACAACGCGGGCCCGGGGTGGTCCGGGCCACAGAGCCTCGGCGGTGCCGGAGAGGTTGCGTCAGCGCCAGTCGCCGTGACCTCGTCGCCGGGCACGGTTGAGGTGTTGTTCCAGGGCGTGAACGGCGGTCTGTACTGGTCTTATTACACGCCATCCACGAGCTGGCACGCCCCGGCCAGGGTCAGCGCGATGGGCGTCCTCGGGGGTCCCCCGTTTGCTACCGGCGAGGTTTCCGGGACAACCGACGTGTTCTGGAAGGGCGGCGGCGCTGACCCGGCGCTGTGGCATGGCTGGGTTAACTCGGGCACGACGTGGCAAGGGCCGCAGGACCTGGGGGGCAGCGTGCAGTGAGATCACGGCCCGGCGGACCTGGCCTCGTTATGGCAGCGAAGCCAGGTCCGCCGGGCTGTCAGCCTTGGTATTCCGGAGCTTGCCGCGGACTCCGTCGGCGCTTGGGTGGTGCAGATCGTCGAGGATGGCCAGGGCCTGCTGCCAGATGCTGCGGGCCTGGCCCGGGTTGCCGGCCGCGTCGTAAGTGTCGCCGAGGTGGCCGAGGATGGTGGCCTCGTTCAGCCGGTCGCCCGCTTCACGGAACAGCGCCAGGGCGCGGGTGTAACAGTCGGCTGCCTCCGCGTAACTGCCGAGGTGGTGCTCGGCGTACCCGAGGCTGTCCCAGGTATGCGCTAGCCCCTGGCGGTTGCCGAGCTCGCGGTGCAGAGCCAGGGACTGCAAGCAGTACATGCGGGCGCGCTTGTAGTCGCCGAGCTGAGCGTGCAGCCAGCCGACATTGTTGAGCGAGTTGGCTTTCCTGGCCTGATCACCGCAGGCCTCGGCCAGCGCAAGCGCCTGCTTGGCGTGGCCGAGTGCGGCCTGATGGTCGCCGAGGCGTTCGTTCACGATGCATGCGTTCTGGTGAGCGCGTGACTCGCCAATCTGGTCGCCGAGCTCACGGTAGAGCTCCATGCACTCGGCCAGCTGGGCCCGGGCCTGCTCGTGATCGCCGAGGTGACCACTGACGCGGGCAAGCAGGCGCAGGGCTTCGGCGTGCGCGGCGGTATCGCCCGCGCGGGTAGCGGCATCGACCGCCACACGCTGCAGGGCCGCCCACTCGTGCCAGTGGCCGCGCCGGTCAAGGAACTCGGCCATGGCCCACGGGATCTGCCAGGCGTGGGCGTCGAACCCGGTGTCGGCGGCGAGCGTAACGGCGGCCGCGAGGACGTGGTTTTCGGCCTGGAACCAGGCCATAGCCCGCTGGTAGTCGCCTATGTACTCCGGGGTGACACCGGAGCAGGGCGGCGGGAGGGTGAGCGGCGAGCGCAGGTTGAGCAGTTCCTGCTGTGCTCCTCGGTGAGCGGTGTGGAGGTAGTGGTCGAGGAGGCGGTGGGTGGCGTTGTGGGTGTCTTGGGGGTGGTCGGTGGTGTGGGCTTGTTCGTTGGCGTAGGTGCGGAGGAGGTCGTGGAAGGTGTAGCGGCCGGGGGCGTGTTCGGTGAGGAGGTGGTGCTGGGTGAGTTCGCGCAGGCGGGTGTGGGCGGTGGGGGGGTTGGTGGCGGCGAGGCTGGCGGCGGCTTGGGGGGTGATGTCGGGGCCGGGGTGGATGCCCAGGAGGCGGAACATGCGGGCGGCTGGGGGGTCGAGGTTGTGGTAGGACCAGGAGAAGACGGCGCGGGCGCTGGTGGCGTCTTCGCCGGTGGAGAGGGCGTCGAGGCGGTTTTTGGTGTCGGTGAGTTCGGCGGCCAGGGCGGTGAGGGGGAAGCGGGGGCGGGCGGCTGCGCGGGCGGCGGTGATGGCCAGGGCGAGGGGGAGGCGTGCGGTGAGGCGGGTGAGCTGGTCGGTGGCGTCGGGTTCGGCGTCGAGGCGGGCGGGGCCGAGGCGGCGGGTGAGCAGGTCGCGGGCTTCGCCGGGGGTCAGGACGTCGAGGGCGAGGGGGCGGGCGCCGTCGGTGGCGACCAGGCCGGCCATGTCGCTGCGGCTGGTGACCAGGACGACGGGGCCGGGGGTGGCGGGGAGGAGGGGGCGGACCTGGGCGGGGTCGCGGGCGTTGTCGAGGAGGATGAGGATGTTGTGGGCGGCGAGGTGGCTGCGGTAGAGGGCCTGGCGGCCTTCGAGGGTGGCGGGGATCTGGCCGGGTGGGGTGCCGAGGGCTTCGAGGAGGGCGTAGAGGGCGTGGCCGGGGGGCAGGGGGTCGCCGGTGGGGTCGTATCCGCGGAGGTTGACGTAGAGCTGGCCGTCGGGGAATGCGGTGGCGTGCTGGCGGGCCCAGTGGACGGCCAGGGCGGTTTTGCCGACGCCGGCGGTGCCGGTGATCGCGGCGATCACGACCATTCCGCCGTTGCGGCTTGTCGTGGCGCCGGCTGGGCGGGCCAGGCCCGACAGTGCCGCCAGCTCAGACCGCCGGCCGGCGAACCCCGGCACCGACGCCGGCAACATCGCCGGACACCGCCGCCCCCCACCACCCGGTTCCACGACGCCCGCCGTTTCCGCACCTGCGTCCGTGGTCAGTCCCGCATCGGCCGCTGTCGCCAGCCCGGCATCCGCGGCCGGTCCCGCGCTCGTGTCACCGGCCGTCCGGGTTCCCGGGCCTGCGGTCATGCCCGCGTTCGTGTCGTAGGCCGTACCGGTTCCCAGGTCGGCAGTCGTGCCCGCGTTCGGCTCGTAGGCCGCACCGTTTCCTAGGCCCGCGGGCAAGCCCGCGTCCGCCTCGTAGGCCATCCGGGGTCCCGGGCCTGCGGTCATGCCCGCGTTCGGGTCGTAGGCCGTACCGGTTCCCGGGCCTGCGGTCAGGCCCGCGTTCGCCTCGTAGGCCATCCGGGATCCCGGGCCTGCGGTCATGCCCGCGTTCGGGTCGTAGGCCGTACCGGCTGCCGGGCCTGCGGTCATGCCCGCGTTCGGGTCGTAGGCCGTACCGGCTGCCGGGCCTGCGGTCATGCCCGCGTTCGCGTCGTAAGCCGTACCGGTTCCCAGGCCGCCGGCCAGGCCCGCGTTCGGGTCGTAAGCCGTACCGGTTCCCGGGTACAAGGCCCCTCCCGCACTCGCGTCCCCGCCTGTTTCTGTGGTGTTTTGGTGGGTTGTTGGGGGTGGGGTGAGGTGGGTGGGGGGTGGGGGGAGGCGCAGGGCTGGGTCGGAGCGGAGGATTTGCTGGTTGAGTTCGCGCAGGGCGGGGCCGGGTTCGATGCCGACCTGGTCGATGAGCTGGCGGCGGGCCTGGCGGTAGGCGGCCAGGGCTGCGGCTTGCTGGCCGGAGCGGTAGAGGGCGAGCATGAGCAGTTCGTGCAGCCGTTCGCGCAGTGGCTCGGCGCCGGCCAGGGCGGCTAGTTCGGCGATGACTTCGCGGTGGCGTCCCAGGTGCAGGTCGGCGTCGATGCGTGCTTCGACGGCGGCCAGGCGCATCTCGGCCAGCCGGGGCACTTCGACTGCTGCCAGTACCTGGCTGGGCACATCGGCCAGCGGCTGTCCGCGCCATAGTCCCAGTGCTGCGCTGAGCTGCCCGGCGGCGACTTCCCACAGGCCCGCGCGTGCTGCTGCGCGCCCGGCGCCGGCCAGTTCAGCGAACCGGGTCACGTCCAGCTCACCGGCGCCCGCGGCGACCAGGTACCCGGCCGGGCGGGTCACGATCCGCTCATACCCCTGCGCCCCCAGCACCCGCCGCAGCCGTTTGACATAGTTCTGCAGTGTCACCCGCGCTGTCCCCGGCGGCCGGCCCCCCCACACCGCCTCGGCCAGCACATCCGTGCCGACCACCTCATTGGCATGCAGCAGCAGCGCCGCCAGCAGCACCCGCTGCTTGCCAGCCGTCACCGGCACAACAACCCCGCCCGACCGCACCACCAGCGGACCCAGCAGGCCAAACTCCACCCCGGCCTCCCAGCCAGAAACAATTAAGGTATGCGTGTATAAAAAATGCAGATGTTATGGAACTGACGCCGTTAACTGGCGATTCTCGCGTGAGTCATCCCCCGGCACGTGAGACCACATCCAAGATCCGCTGCGCCGGTATGAGGTTGCCCTCAGATGGTGTAACGGATGCGGAGGCTCCCCGGTTGGCTTGCGAGCTTATGCCTTTTTTACCCGCTCTGCTCGTCCTTACGGGGCCGGCCGGGCCGGCGAAGCGGCTGAACCTTCGTCGGCATCCGCCCAGCCTCGGCCAGCGCACGCCGCAGCACCAGCTCGATCTGCGCGTTTGTGCTGCGCAGTTCGTCAGAGGCCCAGCGGGAAAGCGCGTCGTGCACCGCCGGGTCTAGCCGGAGGAGGATCGGTTTCCGCTCTGCTGGCACGGGCCCGCCTGCCGTGGCGCTTACTGGTACAGGGTGCCGGTGTTGACCACCGGCTGCGTCGGGTGGTCGCTGCACAGAACGACGAGCATGTTGCTGACCATGGCGGCCTTACGTTCAGGGTCCAGTTCCACCAGGCCGTCGGCGTCGAGCCGGGCCAGCGCCTGCTCGACCATGCCAACAGCCCCGTCCACGATCTTCTGCCGGGCGGCGACCATCGCCCCTGCCTGCTGGCGGCGCAGCATAGCGTGCGCGATTTCCTGCGCGTACGCCAGCCGGATCAGCCGCGCCTCGATGACCGTCACTCCGGCCGGGGCGATCCGCTCCGCGATCTTGTCCGCAAGCTGGCTGGTGACCTCCCCGGTCGATCCCCGCAGCGAAGGCTTGCCCTCGCCATGATCGTCATACGGGTACCAGCTCGCTATCTGCCGCACGGTGGACTCGGCTTGAAGTGCAACGAAGCCAGCGAGGTCATCTACGCCGAACACGGCCTTGGCGGTGTCCTCGACCTGCCAGACGACCACGGCCGCGATCTCGATCGGGTTGCCGTCGGCATCGTTCACCTTGGCTACATCAGTTTGATGGCTACGGATCTTGGTGGAGATCTTGCGCCGCTTGGCTACAGGCCGCACCCAGTGCAAGCCGTCGCCGCGGATCGTTCCCGCGTAGCGGCCCCAGATTTGGAGCACCTGAGCTTCGCCAGGGGCGACCGAGACCAGCCCCGGCAGTACAGCCAGACCCGCCAGTATGACGAGCGAGCCGAGAACGATCAGTCCCGTTCTGCCGCCCGAGCCGTCCTTAACTCCGTCCACGATCAGCAGGGTGCCCACTAGCAGAATGACCGTGTGGACGAACAACATCACCCGGCCCGGCAGGGTGACCGCTGCGCGCTCGCGGACCTCCCCGCCAGACTGCTCTGCGGGGGCGCCCCTACTGCCGTTATCAAGGGCACCCGTACCCGCGTTCTCAGCAGACACCAGCCGGCCTCCTCAGCTGCGAAACCTCTCTATAGTGATATCACCTTTCGCGCCCGGCGGCCCACATTGACGCTGACGGCCGTTGCAGTCAGGAGGCCGCGGATGGCCGGGCACGGCCGAGGAAGGCGTTGACCGCCGCGCTGAACGACGCCGGGTCGTCCAGCCAAGGGTAGTGACCCGCTCCCGGCTGCACCGTCACCTCCGCGTTCGGGAACATTGTCGCGGCCTGTGCCAGCGCGTCGGCCGAGATCAGGTCGAGTCCTCCGCCGTAGACCAGCACCGGCGCGTCCAGCCTGGTGAGCGCGGCGGCCGTCGCGGGCGGGTCGAAGGGGTCGCCAGCGTAGAAATGCTCCTGCACCGCCCGCGCCCGCTCGCCGAACCCCAGCTTCGCGTGCGCCCGCGCCGCCTCGTCCCACCGCCCGTAAAGGAACGGCAGGTACCTGTCCCTGACCTGCTGCGACTGATCGCCAGCCTCCGCTTGCCGCACCGCTGCCAGCGCATCGGGGTAACACGGCTCACTTGCCCGGCGTTCCATCGCCGCCTGCTCCTGCTCGTCGGTGGGCGTGATTCCGAGCGCCCGCAGGCCGGGAGTAAGCAGTATCAGGTGATCGATGCGATCGGGGTGCGCAGCCGCGTACAGCACGGCCACGTTGGCGCCGGCTGAGTGGCCGGCCAGATCGATGCGTTCAAAGCCCAGGTGCGCGTGGAGCGCTTCGACGTCGGCCACAAGGCGGTCGCACCGGTAGGTACCCGGGTCGGCTGCGTCCGCCGAAGTGCCAGTGCCGCGCGTGTCGGGCATTACGAGTTGCCGCGAACTGGCCAAGCCGCCGAGATCACCGAGGTACTCGCAGGTCCGCCCGGGACCGCCGGGCAGGCACACCAGCACACGGCCCGCGCCCAGCGTGCGCACCCCGATCTGCGTGCCGTCATAGGAGGCGAAACGGTTCATGCCCCCGATCCTGACACCGTGCCGTCGGCAAACCGCATGGACATCCGATTCACGCTGCTAGGGGACGCGCAGGAACGACATGAGTGGCCCACCCATGCTGCGGGGCTGGCGAGGGCGATGGTGGGAACGGGCCAGAGCAACATGGGTGGGCCACCCATGCCGCTCAGGGTGCGCCCGAGGGACATCGCGGGCCCATCCATGCTGTGGGGACGGGACAGAGCAGCATGAGGGGCCCACCCATGCTGTGGGGGTGACATGGGAGGCCCACCCATGCTGCTCGGAGTGCGCCCGAGGGACATCGCGGGCCCATCCATGCTGTGGGGACGCAGCACCAGGAACCTAGGGTGCCCTCACGTATGCCTTCCCAGGGCGGCCCTCCGTTTCCCGGCCTGGCTGCCGCCGGTATGCCCCTATAATTACTTTATGTCGAGCTGTGGTTAAACAAGAATGCACTGATAGTCCGGTTATAACAGGATCATCAGTGCATTCTTAACTGTGTAGGTGAGCCAGAAGCCTCACCAGTCCTCGCCGACTCATCACCTGCCATCACATACGCACCACCACGAACTCAAGCCCCACTGGCCTTGCGGATCGTGCCGGGAGAGGGGACGCGGGATCTCGCAGCGGGCTAGGGAAGCTGGCGCGGGATCTCGCCGGGGGCCGGGGGAGAAGCGGGCGCGGGGCCTCACGCGGCGGGGGTCTGGTACGGGGGCCTCACGCGGCGGGGTCTGGTGCGGAGGTCTGGTGCGGCGGGGGTCTGGTGCGGCGGGGGCCTCACGCGGCGGGGGCCTCACGCGGCGGGGGCCTCACGCGGCGGGGGCCTCACGCGGCGGGGGCCTCACGCGGCGGGGGTCTGGTGCGGGGGTCTGGTGCGGGGGGGCCTGGTGCGGCGGGGGGCTCGTGCGGCGGGGCCTCACGCGGCGCGGGCCAAGGGTGTGGGCTAGACGGCCCAGGCCGGAGCTAGCTTTTCGCCGTCGGGGACGGCGCAGCCCCTGGCGACGGCGGCGGCGGCCACCTCGCTGTCCGGTGTGTAGGCGCGGGTGCCTGCGGGCGCGACGACTATGGCGGCAAAGCCGCCCGCTGAGTCCGCGGTCACCTGGCGGGGTGCGTCGGCCGGGATGATCAGGGTGTCGCCCGGGCCGACGGCGAGTGTCTCCCCGGCTAGCTCGACGGCCGCTGCGCCCTCAAGGATGGTCCATACCTGCTCGGTGTCCCAGGCATGCAGTGGCCCGGTCTGGCCGGGGTTCATGTCGACGCGCCAGACGGCATGCCCGGCCCCGCCGAGCGACGGCGACGCGAGAGTGGTCATGACGGCGTTCGGCGTCTCGGTCCGGCGGCTCTCGGCGCGGCGGATCACGGTCATGGCGAGCCTTCCTTAAGATGGACAACGTGGTTGTCGAAACGGTAAACCTGGTTGTCTTTCATGTCAACTGAGCTGCGACCCGATGGGGCTGGCCGGCGTCGGCCAGAGCGGGCTGGCGGACCTGGGCCGGACCGGGGGTC
>Ga0335074_10016256_pt1 | contig 10477 bp, 9 predicted proteins | sample Lox_Sample_23_FD_206715 | JGI IMG/M metagenome (GOLD analysis project Ga0335074, IMG submission 206715) | Soil microbial communities from Loxahatchee National Wildlife Refuge, Florida, United States - Lox_Sample_2.3 | ecosystem: Environmental > Terrestrial > Soil > Wetlands | place: USA: Florida...
CCGCTCGGCCGGCCCAGTCCAGCCGAGGACGCGGATTGCCCCGGCGTAGCACGGCGACCTCATGCCGCAGTACCAGCACCTCGACATCCTTGGAGCCTGACGACCGGCCGAGCAGGACCAGCCAGCCGCAGAGCCGGCCGAAGGTCAGGTAGAGCAGGCGAAGGGGCACGAGTGATCATCATGCCCCACGTCCATGCCTCGCTTCGTCCCAGGTCATAGGCGCAGGCCGACCTTTGGAACCCGATAGGCCGAATACACGCAGCATTACAACGATCATCGACTAGACCAGTCGCGGGAACAAAGACCCCTTGCTGCACGAGCCCGGCCTGGCAATCGATGTGACCGCCCGGATCGAGCGCAGGCGAGCCGTCCAAGGCCTGATCAGCGAGTACCGAAGAGCAGCCTAACAATTGCAGAAACACCAGCTCAGAACCCGTGCCCGAGTTTTGGCACGCCACAGGCTGATCGGCACGAGCCAGTGCGGCGCCTGCACCGTCCTGCTGGACGACGAGGCGGTGAAGTCCTGCACCGTGCTCGCCGTGTAGGCCTCCGCTCATAACGTGACCACCATCGAAAGGCTGTCCTGCGGCGACGACCTGCACCCCGTCCAGCAGGCGTTCATCGCCGAGCACGGCCTGCAGTGCGGCTACTGCACCCCCGGGTTCATCCTGGCCGCCAAGCACCTGCTCGACCGCAATCCAGATCCCACTGAGGCAGAGATCCGGCGCGGCCTGGAGGGCAACGTGTGCCGGTGCACCGGCTACGTGAACATCGCCCGCGCCGTCCAGGCGCCGCCACGTCCACGAGGGCCGCGGCCAGATCCGCCGCGGCCGACCGACCGCCCGCCGGGAGCCCGGCGTGATCCCCGCCACCTTCGACTACAGCCGTCCGCGGACCGTCGCAGAAGCGGTCAGCATGCCGGCCAGCCTGGGCGAGGAGGCCAAAATTCTCACGGGCGGGCGCAGCCTGCTGGCGCTCATGCGGCTCCGGTTCGCCGCCCCCGCCGCCCCGGTCGACATCCAGGACCTCAGCGAGTTGCGGTTCGTGGCCCGGGACGGGGACCGGGTGCGCGTCGGCGCGCTGACCCGGCACCGGCACCTGGAGGCCCACCCGGTGATCCGCCAGTCGGTGCCCCTGCTTGCTGTCGGCCGTAGCCACCGAAATCGGCGACGTGCAGATCCGCAACCGCAGCACGATCGGGGGCTCAGTCGCCCAAGCCGATCCGGCCGGTGAATACCCCACCGTCTGCCTTGTGCTGGACGCGGAGATCGTGACCACGACGCGGCGCATGGCGGCGGAAGACTTCTTCCTGGGCCGGTTCACCACCCCGCTGGCAGACGACGAGCTCATCACCGAACTGGTCTTCCCGGTCACCGAGGGAAGGCCGGCCTACCTCAAGTTCTGCCCCCGGCTGTTTGACTGGGCGCTGGTCGGTGCAGCGGCGCAGCACACCAGCCGGGGGTGGCGCATTGGGCTGGTCAACGTGTCCGGCATCCCGGTCCGGGCGCACGCCGTCGAGCAGGCCCTTGGACGCGGGCGCTGGCTATGCCGAGGCCGCCCGACTGGCTCCGAGGGGCTGGACCCGACGCCCACGCTCCGCGCGTCCGCGGAATACAAGCTGCACCTCACCCAGGTGCTGACCGGGCGTGTCCTCGGGGCAGCGGCCACGGACACCGCGTGACTGCGGCACGTTCACTGGGCTTCATCCGCCGCGGTCGGTCGGCTCGGGGCCGGTGTGCATGCACCTGGTCTGCGGGGAAGTGAGGATCGTCCGGAAGATCTCTTGCTCGGCCGCGATGCCTTGGTCGAGGGGCAGGCCTGTGGTGAGCAGGAGAGCTTGCTTGGCAGCGGCGAGTGCGTGGCGTGGCTGGGTGGTGAACGGGGCGGCCCAGGCCAGCACGGCGGGCAGGAAATCGTCGCCGGGCAGGATGGCGTCGATGAGGCCGAACTGGAGTGCTTCCTGGGCGCTGACCTGCTCGCCCGAGAGGATGAGGCGGGTGGCCCGGGGCAGGCCGATGAGGCGGGGCAGCCGCTGGGTCCCGCCGGCCCCGGGGATGGCGCCGTCGGCGACTTCGGGGAACCTGAAGTGCGCGGTGGGGGATGCTACACGCATCAGGCAGCTGAGGGCGAGTTCGAGTCCGCCGCCCCAGGCTTGCCCGTTGATCGCGGCGATGACCGGCTGAGGGACGGCGCTGATGCGGGCAAGGGCGTTAGGCCAAGTTTCTGGCCCGTGCGGTCCGGTGCCGCGGCCGTGCACCAGGGCTGCGACGTCGGCGAGGTCGGCGTGCGCGGCGAAGTAGCCGGGCAGGCCGCCGGTGAGCACGATCACCCGGGCGTGCTCGTCATCGGCCAAGCGCTGAAGTGCCTCGTCGAGTTCGGCCAGGTCGGCGAAGCCGAGCACGTTCTCGGGTGGGCAGGTGTAGCTGAGGACGGCCATCCCGTCATGCAGTTCGCTGTCCCACACGGGGATCAGCCGGCCGGTCTTGGCGGTCGCTGGAGGAACTCGACGAGGTTGCCGTCGGGGTCGCGGACGAACGCGACCAGCGAGACCCCGTCCGGCGCGGTGGTGGGCGGCAGGGACGGCTCGGCGCCAGCCGCGATCACCGCGGCATAGGTCTGGTCGATGTCGGGGACGGCCAGGGCGTACTGGAACCAGCCCTGCCTGCGGGTGGACTCGATCTGGTGCTGCGGGCCGGCGGCCACCGAGCCTTTGCGCTCGAACAGCTCGACCCGGGCGCCCTGCGAGTTGACCAGCACGACTCCGCGCAGGTCGTGCTCGGGGAAGGCGAACCGGTCCTCCACCGTGCCGAAGCCCAGGACCTCCCGCCAGAAGCGCTCGGACCGGTCCAGGTCAGCCACGGACACCCCGGCGTGGTCCACGACAGCCCGGGCGGTCGAGGGATCAGCCATTGTCCAGTTCCTCCGCGGGGATCCAGGTGCCGTGGAATCCGTACCGGAGCCGGAACGGGATCTGCACGGTGGCGATCGGGCCGGCGGCGATGTCCAGCGCGTCCAGGATGATCAGGTCGTAACGGTTGAGCGCGCGCCGGCCGACCAGGGACAATAGGTATCCTTCGCCCTCGGCGGCGTCCGGGCCCTTAGGCACGAAGACCGGTTCTTCGGGGGCGGAGTCCTCGCCGACGTAGTAGCCGGTCCGCACCCCGGTGTCATCGTCGCGGTGGAACAGACTGTTGAACGGCGGTCCCATCGGCCCGAACTCGGGCATCGGCCCCGCGGCGGGGTTCATGCAGCCGATCCAGGAGTGCCGGTTGCGCTGCATCAAGACCCGCGGGTCAACCCGGGGCATGTCGCCTGGATGGTCGAACAGCGGCTCACTGGTATAGCTGGCCTCACTGTCGGACCAGTGCGCGGCGCCCTTGCGCACATCCAGCGTCCACCGCTGCGCAAACGGTGGCGCCTCGGGCAGCAGTCCTTGCGTGGTCCTGGGGAACTGGGAGAACCAGCCGCTGCGGGCGACGAAGTGATCGGCGGTCACGGTATCACCGTTCGACCAGGCGTTCAGGCTGTGCGTTTCCATCACCAGATCGCTGGCGAACCAGCGGATCCCAGCCACACCCTCCTCCCGCGGGATGACAGCGACGTGCGTGCCCAGTGACGGGTCCCAGACGAAGTACTGCGGCTCGTCCTTCATCCGCTCCCAGTCGGAAATCATCGGGGAGAACGTGAAGATCAGGTGGTCGCGGGTGACCAGCCAGTCGTGCATCATCGACGAGTACGGTGCCTGGAACGTCTCGGTCCGGGTCACCTGGCCGGCGGGGGAGATAACGAATACGTTGACGTCGCGGTCGGGACGGCCACTGGAGTTGTAGGAGAAGGCGATCATCTCGCCGGTCAGCGGGTCGATCTTCGGGTGGGCGGTGAACGTGCGCCCACGCAATTGGCCACCGAAATCGAACACGCCGCGGGTCCGCAGTGTGAGCGGGTCGAGTTCGTAGGGCAGCGCCGCTTCCTTGAGGGCGAGCAGCCGCCCAGCGTGCCAGATGACGGAGGTGTTCGCGTTGCCGTCGTCGATGCCGGCTACCGTCGGATCATCGGTGAACGGGTTGCGGTAAGCGCCGAACAGCGCCCGCCGGGCCGCGCGTTCCAGCTGGAACCGCTGGGTGCGGACGAACCGGGTGCGCAGGTCGGCGTGGCCCCGTTCGAAGCGGATCATCGTGATCATGCCGTCGCCGTTGATGTAAATGTCGTCGTCGCGGCGGGGTGGGAACTGGGTGTCGGCAGCGGCCCGGTAGAACGCCCCGCACAGCCCGGACGGGATCTGGCCGTCGACGTCCAGGTCGTACACGTCGGCCTCGATCCGTGAGGGGGCGAAGAAACCACGGAACGCGGCTGTGTCGGGATAGCCGTGGCGCTGCGCCGTCGCGGGCGCGCTGGTGTCGGCCGGGGTGGTGATGGGTGCGGTCATCGTGGTGCTCCCTGAAGGAAGGTGGTTCCGGCTTTGGGATGTGCAGCCGGCTCGGGTTGGCTGTCCAGGCACCGGATCAGACGCGCTGCGTGCTTCAGGTTGGCTGGGCAGCCCAGGTCGGTGGCCTGGTAGCCGGTGACGGTCAGCAGCACGGTGCCGCCGGGCGCCACCACTTGGCCGTCGAAGACCCGGCTTTGGCGAGGCCGTGGCCGGACTACGGCCACGGCGCTGGTTTCGGCTCCGGGGACCAGCGACTCAGGGCGCCAGTGCACGGACTCGATGGCGGCCGGCACCATCATCCGGCCCGTGCCGGCCAGTTCCTGAATGCCACAGCATTGCAGCAGCAGTTCCAGCAGCCGCGGCTGGAGCACGGTCGGCCCGCGGCCCCAGCGGAGCGGGGGGAGGCCAGGTGCGAGCCTGGCCGCCAGGCCACGATCGGCGGTGCGGCCGAACGCTCCCACGACCTGGAACGCGGGGCCGTGGAAGAACGGGGGATAGATCAGGTCCGGGCCACCGGGCAGGCCGTCTGCCCAGCCACTGGCCGGCAGCAGCCGCCCGGCGGGCTCACTGACGTGCTCGGCGTCGGCCGTCAGGTGCGGCTCAGCACACCCGGCCGACCGCAATTCAAATCTCGCGGCAGAACGCCCGTGCCTGGATGTGGGATCCGGCCCGCCCAGCAGGTCGAGGTGGTGGGGTCCGGTCACGGCGAACTGGACCGGCGGACCCACCCGGATACCGCGCAGCAGCAGGCCAGCCGATGGCGGACCGGTCGGCTGGGCCGCAGTCATGGCCGTCAGCCCGCGGGCCACCAGGTCCAGCTGCATGACGGTGGGCAGCAACGGCGCCCGGTCCACCACGTGATCGAGAAGGAATGAGTCCTGCTCCGGATCAATCTGGATCTTCAATCCTGGACCTCACTCGTGATCCCGCTGTGAGCGTTTCCAACGTGCGGCCGAAGTCTTGCTCAATGAGACCTACCAGCAGAAGTCGTAGGCTGTCCAACGTCGATGTGAGCACGCAGCGATCGGATAAACGGATGGATATGCGCCAACTGCAGTACGCGGTGACGGTGGCGGAGGAACTCAACTTCACCCGGGCGGCAGCCCGCTGCAACATTGCCCAGTCCGGCCTGAGCCACCAGGTCGCCCAGCTGGAGCGCGAGATTGGGGCTCCGCTGTTCCGCCGGACCAGTCGCAGCGTGCAGCTCACTCAGGCAGGTCACGTCTTCCTGCCGTATGCCCGTCGCCTGCTGCGTGATGCCGGCGAGGCAAAGGCGGCGGTAGCCGCGCTGCGCGGCGTCGTACCTGGACGGCTGTGCATCGGCACCATCCCGTTCGGCGCCGGTCCCATCGACCTGCTCGGGCTGCTCCGCGACTTTCAGGACAGCTACCCCGCCGTCGAGGTAGTTGTGTCCGACGAGGGCAGCCTGACCACGGTCGCGGCCATCGTGGCCGGCGCCATCGACCTCGCCTTCGTTGGATTGTCCGGTGATCAGCTCCCGGGCGGCCTATACCACCAGGTCCTGGCGCTGGAGCCGCTCGTCGCCGTGGTCGGGCCCCAGCACCCGCTCCGCGGTGCCCCGGCCGTCGACATGCGCACGCTCGCTGACCGCTCCCGCTTCCTGGAGAGCCACCCCGACTCCGGGCTGCGCGCCCAGGTCGACGCCGCCTGCACCCGGGCAAAGGCACGGCGGCAGGTCATCTGCGAGATGCGCAACCCCGCCGACCTCGCCGCCCTGGCCCTGCAGGGCCTTGGGGCCGCAATCGTGCCACTCCAGGTAGCCCAGGCAGCCACGCCAGCGGATCAGCAGCCCAGCGTGCTCCGCCTGGCCGACCCACAGGCCATGCAACCGGTGGCCTTCGTGCACCGGGACCCCGCGCCGGCCAGCCCGGCCGCCCAAGCATTCATTCGCCTCGTGCACTCCCGGTGGCCACCCACACCAGACCAGGCGGTCAGAACCTAGCTCATCAGACCCACCGGCAGCTTCACGAACCAAGCTTGCCGTTGAGATATCTCTGGATAGTCGGGGCGATGTAGCGGACAACGTCCTCAGAAGACATCTGGGCGATGGCGCCTACCTTCCAGACGTAACGGGTCATCGCGAGTCCCACCATCTGGGAGGACATCAGTGACGCGCGGGTGAACCGGTCTGCATCGTCGAGGTGAGACGAGACGGCCTGGAGTACGTATTGCGCGAAATTCGTCACTAGGTGCTGGAGGGCGACTGGTTCGTGGGCGGCGGTCAAGATGACCGACCGTAGAAACTCGGCGGTCGCGGGATCCTCCCACGCTCCGACGAACGTTCGGACCAGGGCGGCCCCTCGCTCCTTGACTGGGCTCGCTGCGGCCTCAGCCAGTGACGCTGTCCACCCGTCCGGCGGGACTAGTGCGGCTTCCAACAGCCCCGTCTTCGTCTTGAAGTAGTAGTTGACCAATGCGGGGTCGACGTCGGCCTGGCGTGCGACGCCGCGCAAGGTGGTCCCGGCGTAGCCGAGCTTGGCGAACGACGCTCGCGCGGCGACGAGGATGCGTTCGGCGATCACGCCCCGGTCATCGCGCGGCCCGCGGGGCGCTGTGCGGTTCCGGCTCGGACGTCCATCAGCAGTTGACTTACCAGTTGACATTGTTTCATCATACAGTGAAACTTGTTTCAGCGCATGATGAAACACCTGCCTCGACTCCCTCAAGCGAAAGGGCCCTGCCGTGCGAGTCTTGAAAGACCAGTGGATCGATGCCTCAGATGGGGCACGGCTGTGTGTCGACGTCTACCTGCCCGACGACGGTGGCCCCGTCCCGTGCCTGTACGCGGTGTCGCCCTACCAGAAGGACCTGGCGCATCTGCCCCCTTCAGAGGTCTTCCGGTTCCGCGAGACCGGCCCCATCGAGTGGTGGGTCGATGAGTGCGGCTACGCCTACGTGTTCACCGACCAGCGCGGCACCGGCAAGTCCGAGGGCCACTTCGACCTGTTCTCCCCTCGGGAAGCGCTTGATTCCTACGAGATCATCGAGTGGATCGCCGCCCAGGACTGGTGTACCGGCAAAGTGTCCATGATCGGCGAGAGCGGCTACTCGGTGAACCAGTGGAACGCCATCGCGACCCGGCCCCCCCATCTGGCCTGCTCGGTCATCTACAACGGCTTCACCGACCTCTACCGTGATGGCATCTACCACGGCGGCATCTTCTCGATGGGCTTCTACAACTTCTGGACCGTGGACAACATCCGGGCCAGCGCAACGATCGGCACCGGGGTGGCTCCCCGGCCGGGCGGGGTCGACACTGACCTGATGGGCCTCGCCCTCGATCACTCTCTCGACGGCGGGTTCTGGGACGAGCGCCGCCCGGACGTCGAGGCGATCCAGGTTCCGACTCTCGTCGTCGCCTGGTGGTACAACATCGGCCTGCACCTGCGTGGAACCCTGATCGGCTACGAGCGGCTCACCAGCACCAAGCGCCTGCTCGCGCTGGCCGGCGACGACAGCGAGGCCCGGAACTTCGACCCCAAGTTCCTCTCGACCCATCTCAAGCCCTGGTACGACCACTGGCTCAAGGACATCGACAACGGCGTGATGGACACACCTCCGGTGCGCATTGACGTCCAGAACGGCGAGCCGTCGCGAGCCGAGCAGTCGTGGCCCTTGGAGCACGCAGTCCCCACGCCCTTCTACCTTGACCCGGCGCCGGCCGGCGCGATCCACTCGGTCAACGACGGCAGCCTGACCACGGCGCCCGCCACCGGCAGTGCCGAGCCGACCGTCTACGCCTACCCACGACCGGAATGGACAGTCGGAACCACCGTCATCGAACACGGCATCCCCCGGCCCGTTCAAGGCCTGCTCACCTTCACCACATCGCCGCTCGAGGAGGACCTGGAGGTCACCGGCCCGATCGCGGCCGTCCTCTACGTCGAGACCGACCAGACCGACACCGAGTTCTTCGTCAAGATTTCCGAGCAGCTGGCCGTACCGCGGCCCAGGGAGTTCGTCATGCACCACCTGGCCGGCGAACTGCCGCCGCCCGCCCAGATGGTCACCCGCGGCTGGCTCAAGGCGAGCCACCGGGCCGTTGACCCCGAACGCAGCACCCCGCTCCGTCCGTGGCACCCGCACACCAGCGCCGAGCCAGTCACTCCCGGGCAGATCCTGCGGTACGAGATCGAGGTCTGGCCGACGTCGTACCTGTTCCGCAAAGGCAACCGCATCCGCGTCGAGATCGGCAACGGCGACTCGATGGTCTCCGACGGCCTGTTCCACCACTATTACGGGCACAAGGCCGGAACAGACCGCTATTACCACGACGCCGAGCGGCCGTCCCACATCCTGATGCCGGTCGTCGGACGGAATTCCTAGGCCATCTCATCCACAGGAGGCCTCAGCTCCGGCGTCACTGCTCAAGAAGCTTCGCGTGACGCCGTGCGACGCGCAGATGATCCTCGCCACGCGCACATCTCGACCACGATGCAGATCACACCCACGCCGATCAGGAAGCGGTCAGGGGACGTGGCGCGCTGGCGGCAGGAACGGGGCGATCCGCTCAGCTAGCGCCTGACCCACCTCGGCCCCGCGGTCGTGATCGCCTTGCTGGCGGCGGTGAGTGCGGGGGCCACGATGACGGCCAGCTTGGGCTGTACTGGCTGGCCGCGGCAATGACTGTCACGACCGCGTCAGGGATCATCAACAGCTGGGTCCTGCTCGGTGAGATCAAGCGCTGACCAGCGTCGCGGTCCCGCGTTCGGCAGCCGGGTTGCGCACGGTCGCTGAGGCGCACCTGAGGGCATGCTGGGTGCTGACATGAGTTGACGGCTGAGCGCCTGGCTGACACTGCTAGTTCTGCCGGCAGGCAATGTGCATGGCATCCCAGGTTCGCCTGAGTCTCGCGATATCCATGGGAGAGTGAGAGTAACCGGCCCGCCATGTGGCCGGCGGTGGGGGAGTCTGCATGCGGCCGTTCTTCAAGGACAATGATTTTAACTTCCTGACCGAGATTGCGCTCGGCTCGGTGTACCGGCAGGCGGCCGATGTGGGCGAGGTGCTCACGACGGTTGATCGTATCCACGATGGCAAGGCGCGGTCGTGGGTGGATGAGTGGACGGCCACGGCTGATCGCCTCGCGCAGGAGGCGGCCGCCAACGCCGGGGCCGGCCGCAGGGACTCGGCCGCCGGTCAGTACCTGCGTGCGTCGCTGTATTACTCGGTGGCGACCTACTCGGCCGACGGGGCTGGAGCCCCGTCCCTGTTCGCGTCGCTGTGGGAGAAGCACCGGGCCGCGTGGGACCAGTTTGTGGACCTGGGCCACTTCGGCGGGGCTGTCGCCGAGCGCATCGAGATCCCGTACGAGGGCACGACGCTGCCGGGGTATTTCTTCCGGTCCGGCGCGGCCGGTGAGCCGCGGCGGACGCTGATCTTCAACAACGGCAGCGACGGCTCGGTCGTGGGCGCGTGGACCGACGGGATCGTAACGGCGCTCGCGCGGGGCTGGAACGCGATGACGTTCGACGGCCCGGGGCAGAACGCGGCGCTGGTGCGGCAGGGCCTGGCGTTCCGCCCGGACTGGGAGAAGGTCATCACGCCGGTCGTCGATTCCCTTTCGGCGCGCGCGGACGTTGATGGCGAGAAGCTGGCGCTGCTCGGTGTCAGCCAGGCCGGTTACTGGGTGCCCAGGGCGCTCGCTTTCGAGCACCGCATCGCGGCTGGGGTGGCAGACCCGGGTGTCGTGGACGTCTCGACGACCGTGCTCGGGCATCTGCCGCACATGATGATCAAGCTGCTTGAGGCTGGCGAGCGGGAGAAGTTTAACCGGGACATGGAGTGGACGCTGAAGATATCGCCGTCGACGCGGTCGATGCTCGCGCTGCGCATGCGGCCCTACGGCGTCACCACGCCATACGAGTTCTTTTCCGCCGCCCGAGACTACGTGCTCACCGATGAGCTGATTACCCAGATCACCACCCCGGTCCTGGTCACCAGCCCGGACAACGAGCAATTCTGGCCAGGGCAATCCCAGGAACTGTTTGACAAGCTCACCGGCAGAAAAGCGATCGTCGCGTTCACCGA
>Ga0335074_10016257_pt1 | contig 10477 bp, 9 predicted proteins | sample Lox_Sample_23_FD_206715 | JGI IMG/M metagenome (GOLD analysis project Ga0335074, IMG submission 206715) | Soil microbial communities from Loxahatchee National Wildlife Refuge, Florida, United States - Lox_Sample_2.3 | ecosystem: Environmental > Terrestrial > Soil > Wetlands | place: USA: Florida...
AAACCTCGGCGGCAGCGAACCAGCCTTCGCCAAATTGATGACGGAAAAGGCCCGCGCGCTCGGCATGGCGCACACAACCTATGTCAACGCGTCCGGCCTGCCGGATGACGATCAGGTCACCACCGCGCGCGATCAGGTCCTGCTCGGCCGCGCCATCCAGGATCGCTTTCCGCGCTACTACAAATTCTTCTCCACCCAGGAGTTCGAGTTTCACGGCACCACGATCCGCGGCCACAATCACCTTCTGAGCGAGGTTCCGGGCGTCGACGGCATCAAGACCGGCTTCACGCTTGCCTCCGGCTTCAACCTGCTCACCTCGCTGCACCGGGACGGACGTTTTCTGGTCGCCGCCGTGCTCGGCGGCCCGTCGGCCTCCGAGCGTGACGCGCGCATGCGCGAATTGCTCGCCGATCATATTAAGGAAGCGTCGCTGCATCGCACCGCGCCGATGATCGCCGACGTGCCGATCCACCGCAACGAGCCGATTGCCTTCACCAAGTCGCCGCTGACCACCACCAAGCTGACGGCGGCGTCCTACGGCATGCATGCCGATCCGCAGCCGACCGCCAGCGTCAACAGCCAGCCGGTGGCCAATCCGGACGCGCCGATCAAGCCGGTCCTGGTGCGCACCATCCCGTACCGGACGGTGCCGGTGCAGACGGCCTCGCTGGCGCCCATGCCGATGCTGGTTCCGGCCGCGCCGCCCGCCCCGCAGCTAGTCGCGCCGCCGGCGCCACCTGTGCAACGGCCGGCGACCCCGCCCCCCGCGGCCGCCGAACTGCCGCCCGCCCCGGTCGTGGCCGCGAGTGCGCCGGCCGTGCTGCCAATGCGCGAGCCCGCCGCGCCGGCGAAAGTCGTCGCCGAAGCGCCGATGCCGGCCGCCGCCGAAACCGCGCCGCTCGAGCCGCGCGGCCCCGAGATCGCCGACGCCGATCCGGCCCGGATCCGCTCCGACATTGCCGCGGCACCGGTCCATGCCCATGGCGGCTGGCTTATTCAGATCGGCGCCTTTGACGACGAGAACGACGCCAAGGAGCACTTGACCTCCGCGCAGCAAAAGGTGCACGGCGCGCTCGCCGCCAAGGACCCGTTCACCGAGCGCATCCAGAAGGGCGACAAGGCGCTCTACCGGGCGCGTTTCGCCGGCTTCGACGAAGTCACCGCGAAGGCCGCGTGCAAGGCGCTCAAGCGCAGCGATTTTCAATGCATGGCGCTGAAGGATTGAGGCCTCCGCAGCGGCGGAGAAGCTTGCCTTAACCATTCTGCGTTACGACTGAGACCCCGGCAAACGGGGCGGGGAGACGTTGAGTAACGACGGAGCCGCGCGAGGTTTGGTACGGAGTACCTCAGCGATGGCGGCGAAGAAGAACGTCTTTGGCTTCGTTGACGCGGGCCGCAAGATACGTCGTCCCCCCTTGGTCGGGATGCAGTTTCTTCATGAGAGTGCGGTGGGCGCGAGCGATGTCCTCGGCGCCCGCGCCGGGCTGCAGGCCAAGGATCTGATAAGCCTCCTCTTCAGTCATTTTTCCGCTGGACGTCGGGGCGCCGCCGTTCCTCGCACCCGCATTGCCCTGCGTGTATTCTCGCCAACCGGGCGCCCGGCGGTCAAAATAAGCTGCAAATAGATCGCGCGGCTGCATCGACACCCAGCCGAGCAGGCCAAGTCCGATCAGCCCGGCCGGCACCGCCAGGCCGATCTCTCCGCGCAGCAGAAGAAAGACGGCAAAGATCAGCACCGCGACGCCGCCAAGCGCCCGCACCAGACGCGCGGCCTGCTTGGGATCGGCCTTGGAAAAGGCGTTTATCGCCCACAGGCCGAGCACGAGGATGACAGCGCCGAGCAGGAGTTCAGGCATTACCTTCCGTGAGCCGGGCGGGCGGTTCGCTTTGCGACTTACCGTGGAGCTTTAAGAATCCGCCATAAAGTGGCGCGGCCGCCGGCCGGGCGCAATGGCACGGCGGCAAAGTCGAAGCGGTGAGCCTCAATCCGCCAGCAGGTCGTGAGTTTCGAGCGGCTTGCCGGCGGCCGCGATCCATTCGGCTCGCGCCGCGGCACGGCGGCGCCCGCGCTCGTCGATCGGCAGCCGCAACGAATCGATCAAGGCCCTGACCTCGTCCCGGGCGGTCACATGCGAGGTGTTGGGCCGCAAGCCCAGCGTATCCTCATTGAGTTCGTCGAGCGCGGTGAGCCCGCGCGGGAAAAACTCGCGATAGACCACGCGCTCGGCAAAGCCGTCGATGGCGCGGAAGCCGAGCTGCTTGGCAAGCCCGTCCACCCCCTGCCCGACCAGGCGCCCGTTGCGCGAGCCGAGCGTCGACAGCCGGTTGCGCACCACGATCCAATCGGTGAGGCCGCCGTCGACCAGGCGGCGCTGGCGGCGGGCCTCGCGCACCATCTCGGCGTAATGGCTCGCCCCGGTGACCTGAAACGTGTTCTGATCGACGACACCCAGCACGTCGAAATCGACAAAACTGTCGTTGAGTGGCGTGATCAGCGTGTCCGCCATCGAATGGGCAAGCCGCATCAGGTAGGAATCGGTGCCCGGCGTGTCGATCACGATAAAATCGTGGGTCTGCTCCACCGCGCTGATCGCCTCGGCGAAAGCGGCGAATTCCTGGGCTTCGATTTCGTCGAGCCGCATGCCGAAGCCGCGGGCGACGCAGTAATGGACCGGGACGTGGAGCTTCAGCCCGGCGCGCTGCGCCCAATCGCGGCGATTCTGCACGTAATGGGTGAAGCTTTTCTGGCGGGAATCGAGGTCTATGGTGGCGACGCGCTGGCCGGCCTGCAGCAGGGCGACCGCCACATGCATGGCCGTGGTCGATTTGCCCGAGCCGCCTTTTTCATTGCCAAGCACGATGACATGCGCCGAAAACGGCTTACTGACATCAGCCTGCATCAACATGGGATACGCGGCCCCTACGCTGTAACTACATTTCCGATTTGCAAGGCGTTCGGTCAAGATACAGCATCGGCTTGCCGAAGTTAATCATTAACCGCGCGGCGCGATGCAAAAACACGATGAGTGTGGTCGCTACGCAACTGAAGAAAAATGAATCACAAGAAATCCAAGCGTTATCCGCGCGTCGTCCGAACGCTGCCAAATCTGCGCCGCACACTCGCCGGATTTCGCGCGCGGGGCGGCACGATCGCGCTGGTGCCGACCATGGGCGCATTGCACGAAGGCCACTTCGCGCTGGTGCGCAGCGCGCAGCGCCGCGCCGACCGGGTTTTCGTTTCGATCTTCGTCAACCCGACCCAATTCGCGCCGGGCGAAGACTTGGGCAGCTACCCGCGTACCTTCGCCGCCGATCTGGCGGCGCTCGCCGAACTGAAAGCCGACGCCGTCTGGGCGCCCTCGGCCGAAATCATGTACCCGCAAGGCTTTGCCACCCGGGTGGTGCCGCAGGGCCCGGCCGTGGCCGGCCTGGAAGATGCGTTCCGGCCGCATTTCTTTGCCGGCGTGGCGACCGTGGTCGCCAAGCTCCTCATCCAGTGCGAGGCCGACTTCGCGATGTTCGGCGAGAAGGACTATCAGCAGCTCAAGGTGGTCGCCGGGCTCGTCCGCGATCTCGCGCTCAAGACCCGCATCGTCGGCATCCCGGCCGTCCGCGATAAAGACGGTCTCGCTCTGTCTTCGCGCAACCGTTATCTGTCGGCGGAAGAACGCGCCGCGGCGCCCCTGCTCTATCGCGTGCTCAAGGACTGCGCCGCCCGTATCAAGGCCGGCGCCCCGGCCGCCGCCGCTCTGGACGATGGCCGCGCCGCAATCGCCCAATCCGCCTTCAGGCTCGATTATCTCGAGGCCCGCAATGCCGTCACGCTCGCGCCGCTGGTCACGCCGTCGGCCGAGCCGATCCGGCTTCTGGTGGCGGCGCGGATCGGCAAGACGCGGCTGATCGACAATGTGGCGGTCTAGGCTGGAGCGGAGGATAGTCCGCCGCCTCAGGCGTGCTTCATCGGATCCTTGACGTTGGTGAAGGTCTCGAACTCGGTCGCCCAAAGCTCGCCGCCGACCTTCTCGACCTTGCGGATATAGATGTTGCTGACGATGTCGCGGGTCGCCGGATCGATCGAGATCGGGCCGCGCGGGCTCTCCCACGCCATTCCCTTCATGGCGGCGACGAGTTTCTCGCCGTCGGCGTCGCCGCCGGTCTTCTTGAGCGCCTCATAGACCATGTGCAGCCCGTCATAGGCGCCAAGCGACGCAAAATCCGGCCGCTCGCCGACCGTCTTCTGGAAATCGGCGACATAGGTCTTGTTCAGCGCCGAATTATGCGCCGCCGAATAAGGACCCGCGGTGATCAGCCCGATCATCTGGTCGCCGGCATTGTTGAGGCTGTCGTCGTCGCAAAGGTCGCCGGGGCCGATGACCTTGATACCGGTCTTGTCGAGCCCCTTCTCCTGGAACTGCCGGGTGAAAATCGGCGCCTGCGGTCCGGGAAAGTAGATGAAGGCAGTGTCGGGCTTCAGATCGGCGATGCGCTGCAGCGGCGGCGCGAAGTCGGGACTGGCGAGCGGAATGCGGATCGAATCGAGAACCGTGCCGCCGACCTGGCCGAAGCGGGTCTTGAACGCGGTTTCCGCCTCCGTGCCGGGCGCCCAGTCATTGACCAAAGTGACGACGCGCTTCGACCCGTTCTTGATCGCCCAGTCGGCGAGCGTCCAGGCCTGCGGCGCAATGATGAAGCCCGCGCGCACGAAAAATGGCGACTTGGTCGTGGTAATCGAAGCGCCGGAGCTCATGCAGAAGGTGGCCTTCTTGGCCTCGGTCACAAGCTGGGCGATCGACAGCGTGCAGGGCGTAATGCCGGCGCCGACGATGTCGACCTTGTCGTTGACGATCATCTCCTGCACGAGACGCCGCGCATTGTCGGCCACACCCGCATCGTCGCGGATGATGAGCTCGATCTTGCGCCCGGCCACCGTGTCGCCGTGCTGCTGCATATAAACCTTCAGCGCCCCGGTGAGCTCGCGGCCGACCGCGGTGAAGCCGGCGCCGGTCAGCGGCAGGCTGCAGCCGATCTTCAAGGGAACGTCCGCGGCGATGGCGGGACGCGCCAATAGCCCGCCTGCGGCGGTCGCGGCCAGCCCTTTGAGCACAGTTCGTCGTTGCAAGGTTCGTTTCAAAGCGTCCTCCCTTTCTTGGATTCTTCTTGCCGTCGCCAGTAGCTCTAACGCCGATCACACCGCTTCGAGATGCGGGATTTCCGGGCGTTCGCCGTGCGCCTTGCCGGAGATCGGCGGCCGCGGCAATTTCGCGGTGCCGCGCTCCATGACGAATGTGTGCTCGATCGTGTACCACGGCGCTTTGACATCGGCGGCGCCGGGGCATGCCCCGTCATGCTTGACGTAATTGCCGATCAGGTGGCGGGTGACGCCGAACTGCACATCGGACTCGATGTTCTTGTCTTCCGGATCGTAGATTTGCGAGATCAGCGTCTTGAAGCCGGGCTTGTAGACCAGAAAGTGGAGATGCGCCGGCCGCATGTTGTGCCGTCCGGCAGCGCGCAGAAGCTCGCCGACCGGGCCGTCGATCGGGATCGGATAGCCCGCCGGCTTGACGCTGCGGAAGCTGATCTCGCCGTTCTTGTCGGTGGTGAATTTGCCGCGCAGATTCATGTCGGCCTGGACCGGATCCTGGTTCTCGTAGAAGCCCTCGGGCGACGACTGCCAGATATCGACCTCGGCGCCTTCGATCGGCTTGCCGTCGATGTCCTTGAACGTCGCCTTGACGAACAGCACCGGCCCGGGCGTCGGCGAACGCACGATGCAGTCGCCGTTCTTGGTGTGCGGGGAATCCGCGCGCCAGAACGGGCCGAGCATGTTGGCGTCGGTCTCGGTCTTGCCGCTGTCGCCGTTGTTGAGAAGGCAGATCAGCGGCGACAGCCCGAGCGAGCCCGCCATCAGCACGGCCTCGTTGTGGGTGTCGCTCGATTGCTTGCCGATCTGCACGATCTTGGCCATGGCGGCGTGGAATTCTTCCTCGGTCAGCTTCACCTCGCGGGCGAAAGCATGCACGTGGCGAACGAGCGCGGCGATGATTTCGCGCAGGCGCGGGTTCTTGATGCGCTCGTACTCCTTGAGCACTGCCGTGGTGACGTCTTTTTCACTGCCGATAATCATTCTTCCTGCTCCGCGAGCCTCATTGCAAAACGCTGCCGATTTTACGTGATCGCCCGGCGCGGCGCCATGCCGCTCGTGGCGCAGGCGCCGCCGGGAAATTACATCAGGCCGAGTTCGCGCAGCTCCCGGCGCAGCTTTTCCGGCATGACGGCGGCGCCCTTGGCCACTTTGTCGAGGTCGCGCGGGGCATCGGCGGCACCGAGATAGCGCCAGCCCTGGAACGCGCGATACGGGCGCGGCTCGACCAGAACAACCTTCGGTTCGAGCACCAGGCCGCAGCGCCCGATGCCGTCCTTGTCGCGGAACGGGCGCACCGCGCGAATGCGCTGGCGGCACATCACTTCGCCGCGAATGACCCAGAAGAGCGAGCCGCCGTCGGTAAGCTCGGCGGCGCGCTTGGGCACCATCCGGGTCCGATGGATATGCTCGGGCTTCTCGCCGGTCTTACGCTTGGCCTTGAGTTTCTGCTTGATCCAGTCTTCGAGGTCGGCGACGGAGTCACAACCGACGCATAGCTTGATGAGATGAAGCGGCATTGTTCTACTTTACGGCTTTCGCTCGCCGTCCTTAAGCGGCTCTAGCACCATCACCGGCGCACTTTCCACAACCTGAGCGCCGGTACTCACAGGAACCTGGCGCACGACGCCCGCGAACGGCGCCCGCAGCGTGTGTTCCATCTTCATCGCCTCAATAACGGCAAGACGTTGACCTTGAGCGACGCGCTCGCCGACCGCAGCTAGAAGCTCAAGCACGCGGCCATGCATGGGCGCCTTGATGACCCCGTCGCCGCCGGCCGCCGCCGCGCCGGTCGCGGAAAAATCCTTGAGCCGGACGCGGGTTTGCCGGCCGCGCCGCACGACATAAGCCTCCGGCCCGCTGCCGAACGCCTCGGCATCCGCCGCCGGCGCTTCGCCGCCGACGCTGACGCGGGGACCCTCGCCGGTATAGGCGACAGCGGCGTCCACGCCGTCGCCGTCGACCGTGATTGCCACAGCCACGGTGCGGACCCCGCCAAGCTGAAAGCCGTCGCGCGCGTCCCAGGGCGAGGCCGTCTCGGTCTCGGCAGCCGCCTCGCCATCGAGGATATGCGCGACGCCGAGAGCGGCTGCTGCATCGTCGCGGGGCTGGGGCACGGCACCAAGCCCCGCCAGATGCCGGTCGATATAACCGGTGTCGACCTCACCGTGCCTGAATGCCTCGGCGCGGCATAAATTGGCGAGGAAGGCGACATTGGTCCGCACGCCCGCAATCAGCGTGCGATCGAGCGCTCGCGCCAGCCGATCGAGGGCGGCATCGCGCGTCGGCGCATGCGCGATCAGCTTGGCAATCATGGCGTCGTAATAAGGCGACACCTCGCCGCCCGCGGCGACGCCGGCATCGACACGGACGTCGGCGGGAAGCCGCATGGCAAGGATCGGCCCCGTCGAGGGCAGAAAATCCCGCTCCGGATCCTCGGCATAGACGCGCGCTTCGATGGCGTGGCCGTCGAAGTGGACCTGATCCTGCGTCAGCGGCAACTTTTCTCCGGCCGCGATCCGGAACTGCCATTCGACCAGATCGAGACCGGTGATGCTCTCGGTGACCGGATGCTCGACCTGAAGCCTGGTGTTCATTTCGATGAACCAGATGGCGTCGGCGGAAAGCCCTTTGCTGCCGTCGGCGACGAATTCCACCGTGCCGGCACCCTGATAATCGACCGCCTTGGCCGCCTCGATTGCGGCAGCGCCAATTTGCGCCCGCAATGGCGCGCTCATGCCCGGCGCCGGCGCTTCTTCGATCACCTTTTGATGCCGCCGCTGCAGCGAGCAATCGCGTTCGCCAAGATGAATCGGGTTGCCGTGGCGGTCGGCAAAAATCTGAAATTCGATATGGCGCGGCGCGACGATGTATTTCTCGATCAGAATTCGGCCGGAGCCGAAAGCCGACTCGCTTTCACGGACGGCGCTTTCCAGCGCCGCTTCGAAATCGGCATGCTTGTCGACGCGCCGCATGCCGCGGCCGCCGCCACCGGCCGATGGCTTGATCAGCACCGGATAGCCGATTTCGTAGGCCTTCTCCTTGAGGAATTTCAAATCCTGGCGTTCGCCGTGATAGCCCGGCACGACCGGCACGCCCGCCTTTTCCATCAGCGCCTTGGCGCGATCCTTCAGCCCCATGGCGCGAATGGCCGCCGCCGGCGGGCCGACAAAAACGATGCCCGCTTCGGCGCAGGCGGCCGCGAAGTCGGCATTCTCCGACAGAAAGCCATAGCCCGGATGAATGCAGTCGGCTTTGGCCGCGCGGGCGGCAGCGATCACGCGTTCGATCGACAGATAGCTGTCGCGCGGCGCGGCGCCGCCGATGCAATAGGCCTCGTCGCAAGCCTGCACATGCAGCGCATGGGCGTCCGTGCTCGAATAGACGGCAATCGTGCGCAAGCCGAGGCGTTTTGCGGTGCGCGCAATGCGGCAGGCGATTTCGCCGCGATTGGCGATCAGGACGGAGCCAAACATGGCGGGAGCATAGAACATGATCCCAAAAAGCGCTCAGCGCTTTTCGGGTTTATCCGCCGATGGGCGACGTGCCTTTCGGCGGCGGCGTCATTGCGATTTGGGTGGCGTGGCTCCCGCAAGCGGCGAAGGCGGGAACGGATAGAGCTGGACCGGCGCGGCAACCTCGGGCGCGGCATTTGCCGCCCGTGGCGCGGCGGCCGCTGGCGGAGCCGCCGGTGCAGCCGCGGCCGGTGTGGCCGGCGCGGCGCGCGGCGTCCAGACCGGTTCGACCTCGGGCGCCTGCTCGGCGGTCTGCGGCGGCGGCTTGCGCTGGACGCGCCGCGGCGCCGGCTGGGCCTCATGCGCCTCATGGCCCTTTTCCGATTTCGGCTCACCCGCCGTCGCCGAGGCGATCGCGGCCGCGGTCGGCGGGCCCGGCGGCTCAGGGTTCATGATGCTGATCGGCGGGATCGAGGCGGCGCTCGGAAAGTCGATATCGACGAGCTTGTGCGGCGGCGCCGGCGGCTCGGCCGCCGTGACGTTTGCACTGGCGACCGGCATTGCGGGCGCCTGCGCCCAGACGGTGAGATAGCGGTCGAGGTAACGCTCGAGCGTCTGACCGTTCAAATTCGACCGCACCTGGCCCGGATTGTCGAGCAGCGAAAGCGCCGTGCAGTGATCGCTGGTGCAGCGGTCGGCGACCGCGAGCGTGTGGGCGACGAAGCCGAAACGGTCGGCCTCCAGCGAATGGCGCAGGGGCAGCAGGACGTTATTGATGTTGCCGCCGCCGCGTTTGACGTAGGCCGTGATGTCGGCCAGGAGCGAAAAACGCGCCGCCACATAGGAGGTGGCGCCGGCGACGGTTGCCGCCGAGGCGAACAGGGCCTTTTCGCACGCCGCCTCGACGTCGTCGCCGGCTAGTCCGTTAAGGCAAGCAAGCGGCGAGCCGGGTGCGAGACTTTCGGCATTGAGTTCGGCGGCACGAGCTTCCAGCGCGCGGCGTTCGGCGCTGCGGTCGCGCACCGATGCGGCATCGAGGAACGCCCAAGCCAAGGTTGCGCCGAGCACCGCTCCAAGCACGACGACGCCGACGCGGGCGAAAGTTCTGGTCCGGGTCCAATCGAAAGCGAGCGCGCAAATGAAGACGAGCAGCGCCGCCGATCCGGCGGAGACCCATAGGCGCAGCGCCGAACTCCCGATGTCGGGATCAACACCGAACATCTAGCACCCCAAAACGGAAATACCGTGCCGATTGCCGCGGCGGAAATATGGCGCAGCGGCGTTTTCGCACCACCGCCCGGAGACCCTCTCAGGGCTCGAGTTCGAGCTGGCTTTCCTTGGCGACGCGCTCGAACGCCTCGCCGGCATTCTTGATCCGGTACTGATAGTCCTCGCCATCTGACGGCAGCAGGCGAACCACTTTGTAGCTGCCGCTGGCGCCGGGCCGGCTGATCGGACTCGACGTGTAAAACACTGTCTGGCCAACGCGATATTTGTGGGTCTTCAACGCCGAAGCGATGGCGGTGACCTGCGCGACGGTGACGGTGGCCGTCTCGGGAATGGCAATGGGCATGGCCGGATGCAACTCCGGCTCAAACGCGGACCGGCGGGTCGCCGCCGGCTTGCGGGCTGCCGCGGCTGCACGCCCGGGCGCCTTGCGCGCCGCCACGCTGCGGCTCGTTTTCGCACTCGACTTGACGCTCGCCTTTACGCTCACCTTGGCGGGACGTTTCTTTTTCACTGAATTTTTGTTCATGGAACAAACTATAGCATTCAACTACGCGACTGAGCAAAAAATATAGTACCAAAAACGGGCCGTTGAACAGGGCGCAACAGCTTATAATTAAGACACGAAAACATATGCAATATCAAATAGATA
>Ga0335074_10016258_pt1 | contig 10477 bp, 10 predicted proteins | sample Lox_Sample_23_FD_206715 | JGI IMG/M metagenome (GOLD analysis project Ga0335074, IMG submission 206715) | Soil microbial communities from Loxahatchee National Wildlife Refuge, Florida, United States - Lox_Sample_2.3 | ecosystem: Environmental > Terrestrial > Soil > Wetlands | place: USA...
GGCGCCTGGGTACTCGCCTGGGATCCGCACAGCGCGACACTGCACGATCTCTATGAGGCCCTCGGATTGCCGCTCGCCGGCAATTGGCTGGGGCGCTCGCTCGCGCCGTGGCAACGGCAGGTAGCGCCGGCGATGGAGCGCATCGTCAAGGCCGAGGCGGCGGCGATGCGCGTCACGTTGGCAGCGCTGTTGGCCGACGTCCGCGCCCCGGCGGCGCCCGCCGCGGCGATCCGGCCGGCGCGCGTCATTGCCGACAACAGCGCATCAGGCAAATGAGCGAGCCGACCCCGATCGATGAGGTCGCCGACGCGGAACCCTTGGCGCCGTTCGCGCGCTGGTTTCGGCTCGCGATGCAGAGCGAACCGTTGGCCGAGACGACGATGCTGGCGACCGCCGCGGCAGACGGGCGGCCATCGCTGCGCGCCGTGCTGCTGAAAGGCGCCGACGCGCGCGGCTTTGTGTTCTACACCAATCTCGACAGCCGCAAGGGCGAGGAGCTGGCGGCCAACCCGCAAGCGGCATTGTGCCTGCACTGGAAGTCGCTCGGCCGGCAAGTGCGCATCGAAGGGGTCGCCGAGCCGGTGTCGGCCGCCGAGGCCGACGCCTATTTCGCGAGCCGGCCGCGCGACAGCCGGCTGGGCGCCTGGGCGTCCGACCAGTCGCGGCCGCTTGCCGACCGCAGCGAGTTGGAGCGCCGTTTCGCCGCCGTGGCAGCGCGCTACGCGGGCGACGCGGCGGTGCCGCGGCCGGCCAACTGGTCGGGCTTTCGGGTCGCGCCGGAGCGCGTCGAGTTCTGGCAGGAGCGGCCGCATCGGCTGCATGATCGCGTCCTGTTTGTGCGCGAGGGCGCGCGGTGGCGCAAACAGCGCCTGTTCCCGTGAACGCGGCGGGCGCGGCGCAGCGCCTGCGGCAGCGCGCGACCTGGGCTGCGCTGGCAGTCGCAATTCTACTGATCGTTGTCAAGCTTGCGGCGTGGATCGGCACCGGTTCGGTGGCGCTGCTGGCGAGCCTCGTCGATTCGCTCGTCGATGCCGCCGCCTCGCTGGTCAACCTGCTGGCGGTGCGGCACGCTTCGACGCCGGCCGACCGCGAGCACCGCTTCGGCCACGGCAAGGCCGAGCCGCTGGCGGCACTCGGCCAATCGGCGTTTCTCGTCGGCAGCGCCGTCCTGCTGATGTTCGAAGCGGCGCGGCGGTTCGCCCAACCGGCGGCGGTGCAGGATCCGCGGGCCGGCATCGCCGTCATGCTGTTCGCCATCCTCGTTACGGCGACGCTCGTCATCTACCAGCGCCGCGCCGTGCGCCGCACCGGCTCGCTGGCGATCCGCGCCGATGCACTGCATTACGGCAGCGACATCGTGCTCAATCTTGGCGTCGTTGCCACGCTGGCAATCGGCAGCGTTTACTCGTTGCCGCTGCTCGACCCTGGATTCGGCGCCGCCGTCGGCCTGTGGATCATCTGGGGTGCGGTCAAGATCGCGCGCCTGTCGCTGACCCAGCTGATGGACCGGGAACTGCCGGACGCCGAACGGGCTCAGATCCGCCGCGTCGCCGAAAGCCATCCCGATGTCATCGCGGTGCATGACATCCGCACGCGCATCGCCGGGCCGACCGCCTTCATACAGCTCCACATCGAGATGGACGGCGCGATGAACCTGTTGCGCGCGCATCAGATCTCGGACGAGGTTGAAGCGCAGCTGCGGTTCGCCTTCCCGCATGCCGAGATCCTCATCCACGAGGACCCTGCCGGCCTCGAAGAGCCGGTCAGCTTTCCGACGCGCCGCGTCGGCTGACGCTCATCGCCCGCCGGCGCCCGCGCCAAGGGACGAGCCGGTCGTGCCGTGGCCGCCGTGGGTCCTGGCCGGGTAGCCGTTGTGGGCCCTAGTCGTGCGGTCGCCGTTGTAGACCCCGGCTCCGGGCGTCCCAACCAAGCCGTTGCCGATCTGATCGGCGCCGACGCCGCCCAACGAGGCACCCGTCGTCTGCGCCAAAGCGCTCAAGGATCCGCCCACCAGAAAGGCCGCAGCCAGCGCCAGATATCGCCTCTTTCTCAGCATCGACCCGCTCCCTGTCTTGCGAGGGGGCGCGGCGCGCGGGCCGGCTCTTGTCGCAGCCGGCGTTCGTCGCCACACTCCGCCGCCTGTCCCTGGAGCCTCAACAATGAAAAACCTGCCGCCTCTCCATACCGGCCGTCATTTCCTGCAGATCCCCGGCCCGACCAACGTGCCCGAGCGCGTGTTGCACGCCATCGCCTTTGCGACGATCGATCACCGCGGACCCGAATTCGCCGAACTCGGCAAGGAGATCGTCGCCGGCATGCGGCGGGTATTCCAGACCGCCGGCACCGTTGTCGTCTATCCGTCCTCGGGCACCGGCGCGTGGGAAGCGGCGCTCGTCAACACATTGTCGCCGGGCGACCGCGTGCTGATGTTCGAGACCGGCCATTTCGCGACGTTGTGGCGGCAGATGGCGACCCGGCTCGGTCTCGATATCGAGTTCGTCGCCGGCGATTGGCGGCATGGCGTCGATCCGGCGCAGGTCGAGGAAAGGCTCGCCGCCGACCGCGAGCACGGGGTAAAGGCGGTCTGCGTCGTGCATAACGAAACCTCGACCGGGATTGTCAGCCGCATCCCGCAGATCCGCGCCGCAATCGACGCGGCGCGCCATCCGGCATTGTTCATGGTCGATACGATCTCATCGCTGGCCTCGATCGATTACCGCCACGACGAATGGCGCGTCGATGTCACCGTTGCCGGGTCGCAGAAAGGGCTGATGCTGCCGCCGGGCCTCGGCTTCAATGCGGTCTCGGACAAGGCGATTGCGGCGGCAAAGGCCGCGAAACTGCCGCGTTCCTATTGGGATTGGCAGGCGATGGCGGAGACCGGCAACAGCGGTTTCTTCCCCTACACGCCGTCGACGAACCTGCTGTTCGGGCTGCGTGAAGCGCTCAAGATGCTGCTTGAGGAAGAAGGCCTGCCGGCGGTGTTCCGCCGTCACGACCGCCACGCCGAAGCGACGCGGCGCGCCGTCGCCGGTTGGGGACTCGATGTGCTGTGCACCGACCCGCGCGAATATTCGAGTTCGCTGACCGCCGTCGTGATGCCGGAAGGGCATGATGCCGACCGGGTACGCGACATCATCCTCGACGGTTTCGACCTTTCGCTCGGCACCGGTCTCGGCAAGATGCGGGGCAAAATCTTCCGCATCGGCCATCTCGGCCATTTTAACGACCTTATGCTGTGCGGCACGCTGTGCGGCGTCGAGATGGGGTTGCACCGCGCCGGCATTCCGCACCGCGCCGGCGGCGTCGCGGCCGCCCTGGAATTCCTCGGCGCCGATACGGCCTGAGCCGGTCAGCGCCGCGCGCCAGGAACGAGGCTCGGCCTGGCGCGGAAATAATCGAGCGCTTCGGCCAGATTCCTGGCCACGCACAGGCGTTGGCGGCCGCTCAACACAGTGTAGAGCACCTCGCTCGACCCCGGTCCGGCGGCCGGCGCGAGCGACTTGACGATCGTATAGGCGGCGCTCTCATGCGTGTGGCGGAACACCGAGAACAGCGCCTGCCCGTCGCCGTTGTCGATCGCATAGTCGCGCCACACGCCGCGCGCGACGCTGCGGCTGTAGAGGCCGAGCAGCTGGTTCAGTTCACCGCGCGTGAAGTACAGCGCTCGCCGGGCGGGGCGATAGTCCCGCAGGGGCAGCACCGTCGCGCCGTTGCCGATCATGCGCCGACCGTCTTTCGTTGCATTGTCATTATTTTGACCATTTCCGGCGCAGCGTCCAGCCGTCTCGCGAGGAGCGCGCCGCGTTACCGGGCGAAAACGGTGCGACCGGTTGCCGCCGCCCGCCGCGGGGCCGCAATTTGCGTCGCCGCGGCCGAGCGGATATGGTGCCGCGCGCCGATGTATCTTTGCCTCGCGCTGTGACGCCGGCCGGAGCCGCTGTGAGCGACATTTTCCGCGAAATCGAAGACGAGTTGCGGCGGGACAACCTGCTGAAGCTGTGGGCCCGCTACGGCAAGTACATCATCGCCGCGGCCATTGTCGTGCTCGTCATCGCCGGTGGGATTGTCGGCTGGCGCGACCACCTGGCGGCCGAGCGGCGCGGCCAGGGCCTGGAGTATTCCGAGGCGCTGGCGCTGGCGCGCGCCGGCAAATCCGAGGATGCGGCCAAGGAATTCGCGCTGCTGGCGCATCAGGGCGGGGGGTACGGCGTCCCCGCCGAGTTCGAGCGCGCCGAACTGTTGTCGGCGAGCGGGGACCGCAAGGCGGCCATCGCGATCTACGACGGGATCGCCGCCTCGTCGGGCGTCAACGCCAATTTCCGCGACCTCGCCGTGCTGCTGTCGGTCATGCACGGCATGCCCGACGCCAACCCGCAGACCGCGATCGCCCGGCTGGCGCCGCTGACCGCCCAAGGCAACCCGTGGCGCCCCAGCGCACTCGACCTTACGGCGACCGCAAAGCTCGAGGCCGGCGATCGTGCGGGCGCGCTGGCGATCTATCAGCAACTGACGGACGATCTGGCGGCGCCGGCGGGCTTGCGGGCGCGCGCCGCGGAACTGGCGGCGGCGCTCAAATCATAGGTCAGCAGGACAACGTCGCGGCCGTCGGGGGGCGGCCGGTGAAAAGGGGGACGATGAAACGACGCGATTTTGCGGCGCTGCTGCTGGCGGCGGGCACCGCCGGCTGCAGCTGGTTTGATTGGCTCAGCGGCAACAACAAACAGCCGCTTCCCGGCCAGCGGCTGCCGGTGCTGGGGATCGGCAACGAGTTGGAGGCCGACCCGCGCCTCGCCGGCGATCCGGTAACGCTGCCGCCGGCGGCGGCTAACCCCGACTGGCCGGAGCCGGGCGGCAACCCGGCGCACGCGATGGGCCGTCCGGCACTGCCACCGCGTCTGGCGCAAGCCTGGCAGACCAGCGTCGGCGAAGGCTCCTCCGACTATACGAGGGTGCTGGCGCCGCCGGTCGTCTCGGGCGGACGCGTTTATGCGATGGATGGCGGCGTGCAGGTCAGCGCCATGGATGCGGCGACCGGCCGTCGCCTGTGGCAGGTTGATCTGACGCCAAAGGGCCAGCAGGGCAACGCCTTCGGCGGCGGGCCGTGCTTCTGGCAGGGGCGGCTCTACGTCGCCACCGGGTTTTCCGAGGTGTTGGCGCTCGATCCGGCCAATGGCCACGTCATCTGGCGCCAGAGCGTCAGCGCGCCGGTGCACGCACCGCCGACCGTCGCCGCCGGACGCATCTTCACGGTCACGGTCGACAACCGGCTCGACGTCGTGGCCACTACCGACGGCCACGCGCTGTGGTCGCACAGCGGCATTCCGGAAACCGCCGACCTGATCGGCGGCGCCAGCCCGGCGGTCGAGAACGAGGTCGTCGTCGTCGGCTACACCTCGGGCGAGCTGTACGCGTTGACTGTTGACAACGGCCGGCCCGTCTGGACCAGCAATCTCGCCGCAATCCGCGATGTCAACGCGATCGCGGCGCTCGCCGACATTCGCGGCCGGCCGATCATCGATCGCGGTCTGGTCTTCGCGGTCAGCCACAGCGGCCTGATGGCGGCGATCGATTTGCGCACCGGCGATCGCGCCTGGGAACAGGAAATCGGCAGCAGCAGCAGCCCGTGGTCGGTCGGCGACTACGTCTTTGTGCTGGCGGGCGACAACGAGATGGCGTGTCTGACCCGCAAGGAGGGCAAGATCCGCTGGTTGCGCCGGCTGCCGAGCTACAAAGACGAGAAGTCGAAATCCGACCCGATCTACTGGACCGGCCCGACGCTCGGCGGCGACCGCCTCATCGCCGTGTCGTCGAACTCGACGGCGATGTACGTGGCGCCGGAGACCGGCGAGATCGTCGGCCGGCAGGATCTTGCGGATGCCGGCTATATCGGACCAGTTATCGCCGACAACACGCTTTACATCCTGACAGACGACGCAAATCTAACCGCTTATCGCTGAGCCCCGCATCGCCCGCTCCCGGTGCCGGGCAGAACCTGGATCGATGCGGCGGCCGGGCGTCTGCCGGAAGGACCACGCGGCGGCTGTTAGCGCCGAAAGTCATGTCGTTCACGATCGCGATCATCGGGCGCCCCAACGTCGGCAAATCGACCTTGTTCAACCGGCTCGCCGGCCGGCCGCTCGCGCTTGTCGACGACATGCCCGGCGTGACGCGCGACCGCCGCGAGGCGCGCGGGCACATCGCCGATCTTGCGTTCCGCCTGATCGACACCGCCGGCCTCGAAGAGGCGCCGCCCGAGACGCTGGCGGGCCGCATGCGAACGCAGACGGCGCGTTCGCTCGACGAGGCTGACGTGGCGCTGCTCGTCATCGATGCACGCGACGGCGCGACGCCGGCCGACCGCCATTTCGCCCACTGGCTGCGCCGCGCCGGCAAGCCCGTCATCCTCGTCGCCAACAAGGCGGAAAGCCGCTCCGCTCAGGGCGAACTGGGCGACGCCTACGCCCTCGGTCTCGGCGCGCCGGTAGCCCTTTCGGCAAAGCACGGCGAAGGCCTCGCCGAACTCTATGAGCGCCTTCTGCCGTTCGCCGAAGCCGCCGGGGCACACGCCGAGGAGCCTGGGACCGAGCCGGAAAAGCCGTTGCAGCTGGCGGTCGTCGGGCGTCCCAATGTCGGCAAATCGACGCTGGTCAATCGCCTTGTCGGCGAGGATCGGCTGTTGACCGGACCCGAACCGGGCATCACCCGCGACGCGATAGCGATCGCCTGGCGCTGGCGAGGCCGCGCCATCCGCCTCATCGACACCGCCGGGATGCGCCGCCGGGCGCGCATCGAGGAGCGCCTCGAGCGGCTGTCGGTCGCCGATGCGCTGCGCGCGGTGCGCTTCGCCGAAGTCGTCGTCGTCGTCCTCGACGCGGCGCAAGGGTTGGAGCGGCAGGAGCTGACGATCGCCAACCTCGTCGCGGAGGAAGGGCGCGCGCTCGTGCTGGCGGCCAACAAATGGGACCTGGTGCGCGATGCAACGGCGCGGTCGCGGGAGTTGCAGGAGCGGATCGCCGAAACGCTGCCGCACCTTGCCGGCGTGTCGCTGGTGCCGGTCTCGGGACTGACCGGCAGCGGTCTCGACCGGCTGATGGCGGCGGTCGTGGCGGCCGACGCGGTGTGGAACCGGCGCGTCCCGACCGCGGCGTTGAACCGCTGGCTGGCGCAGATGCAGGAGCGTCACCCGCCGCCGCTGGTATCCGGCCGGCGCCTCCGGCTGCGCTACATGACGCAGATCAACACCCGGCCGCCGAGCTTTGCGCTGTTCGCCTCAAAGCCCGGCGAACTGCCGGACTCCTACCGTCGCTATCTCGCGAATGGGCTGCGCACCGAGTTCGGCCTGCCCGGCACGCCGATCCGCCTGATGCTGCGCAAGGGCGCCAATCCCTACGCACCCGATTGAAACGACCGCAGGTGTTCGCGCCCGCCGTTTCGCGTATAAGGCGCCGAGGATCTGGTCAGACAAGGCATGCCGCGCCATGACAGGCAATCGTCCGCGCCCGCTTGTCCTATGCATCCTCGACGGTTGGGGAGAGCGCGACGACGGCGCCGACAACGCGATCGAGCGGGCGCGTACGCCCTTCTGGCACGGGTTCCTGCGGCAGTGGCCGCACGCCCATCTCGACGCCAGCGAGCACTATGTCGGGCTGCCCGACGGGCAGATGGGCAATTCCGAGGTTGGGCACACCAATCTCGGGGCAGGTCGCGTCGTCATGCAGGATCTGCCGCGCATCGACGCCGCCGTCGCCGACGGCAGCGTCAAGCGCCTGCCGGCCTTGCAGGCGTTCATCGCCAAGCTCAAGGCCGCCGGCGGCACGGCGCACGTCATCGGCCTGTTGTCGCCGGGCGGCGTGCATTCGCACCAGCGCCAGCTCGCCGCGCTCGCCGCCGCTTTCGCCGAGGCCGGGCTGCCGGTTGTTGTACATGCGTTTCTCGACGGGCGCGATACGCCACCCAAATCCGCGGTCGGTTACATGAAGCAGTTCCAGGCCGACGTCGCGGGGCGGGGCGCCATCCGCATCGCGACCGTCGCCGGGCGCTATTACGCGATGGATCGCGACAAGCGCTGGGAGCGGGTCGAGAAGGCCTATCGCGCGATGACGGTCGGCGCGGGCGAGCATGGGCCGGACGCCGTCGCCGCGATCGAAGCGGCCTACGAGCGCGGCGAGACCGACGAGTTCGTCTTGCCGACGGTCATCGGCGATTATCGCGGCATGCAGGACGGCGACGGCCTGATGTTTGCTAATTTCCGGGCCGATCGCATCCGCGAAATCGCCGGCGCGCTGGTCGATCGCGATTTCGCCGGCTTTGACCGCGCCAAGCCCATTCAATTCGCTGCCGCGCTCGGCCTTGTCGAATATTCGGAGGCGCTGAACCGCTGTCTGGTGACGCTGTTCCCGCCCGAGGATCTGTCCGCGACGTTCGGCGAGGTGATCTCGAACGCCGGCATGACGCAGTTGCGCATCGCCGAGACCGAGAAATACGCGCATGTGACATTCTTTTTCAACGGCGGCCGGGAAGCCGTGTTTCCCGGCGAGGAACGCATCCTCGTCCCCTCGCCAAAGGTCGCGACGTACGATCTGCAGCCGGAAATGTCGGCGCCGGAGGTGACCGACAAAGTCGTCGCGGCGATCGGGTCCGGCCGCTTCGATGTCGTCGTGCTGAACTACGCCAACACCGACATGGTCGGCCATACCGGCAGGCTCGACGCTGCGATCAGCGCGGTCGAAACGGTTGACGGTTGCCTCGGCCGCCTGGCGCAGGCGGTCGAGGCGGCCGGCGGCACGCTGGTCATCACGGCCGACCACGGCAACGCCGAGATGATGCGCGATCCCGAAACGGGCGAGCCGCACACCGCGCATACCCTGAACCCGGTGCCGCTCGTCATCATCAACCCGCCGGCCGGCACGGTGATGCACATCGCCAACGGCCGGCTGGCGGATGTCGCGCCGACATTGCTCGACATTCTCGGCCTGCCGCAGCCGGCGGCGATGACCGGGCATTCGCTGATCCGGGCGGACGCGCGGCGCGCCGCGGAATGATCGCCGGTTGGCGAACGGCCATCCTCACGCTGCCGCTTGTGCTGGCGACGGCCCCGGCCTGGGCCGCGCCGAAGGCCGCCGTCGCCGCCCTCGACGGCATTCGGCAACGCTGCGTCGCGGCCGCGCAGGCGGAGCAGCAGCAGGAGGCGGCGGTCGCCGGCCTCGAGCATCAAATCGCCCTGCTCGCCGCAGATTCGGCCGGGCGGCAGCGCGACATCGACGACAGCCGGCCGCAGCAGGCGCATCTGCTGAGCGCGCTCGCATTTCTCGCCCGCAATGGCGCAATGCCGTCGGCGCTCGTAGCCGAAGCGCCGCTCGATCGCCGCCGCGGCGCACTGCTGATCAGCGCCGTGGCGCCGGAATTGCGCGCCGAAGCGCACGCCCTGATGGCCGAGATCAACGACATTGCGCGGCTGCGGCGAGAGATCGCGGCGCACCGGCACGAGCTTGCGCAAGCGGCCGCGGCGCTCGCGGCAGACCGCGCGCAGGTCGCGCAGCTGGTGACGCAACGCCTTGCGTTGACGCGGCCGCTGCTGCCCGACGCCGCCAACGACGCCACCCTCCAGCGCATGGCGGCCCGGGCGAAGGACATCGGCGAGCTGATCCGGCTCGCCGATGCTGCGACCGAGCGCCGCGACCGCGACCTCGCCGCGCGGCAGACCGCCGATTCGACGCGTCCGGCGGCGCCGCGCGCCTTCGATCCGCCGCAATCTGCCCTGAGGCTGCCGATTTCCGGAACAATAAGCCGGCGCTTCGGCGAGCCGAGCGACGCAAACGGCGCACCGGCCGCGGGATTGAACCTGAAGGGCGCGGTTCCGGGATCCGAAGTGGTGGCGCCGTTCGACGGCCAGATCGTCTATGCCGGCGCGTTCCGGGATTTGGGGCTTCTCTTGATCATTCGCCACGGGGCCTTGTATCATTCGGTGCTTGGCGGACTCGCCGGGATCGGCGTCGTTGCCGGCGAATGGGTGACCGCCGGCGAGCCGGTGGGCGCGATGCCAGGCTCACCCGCGTCGCAGGGCGCCCCGACGGACGAGGGGACCGGAAACCTGCTTTATTTCGAGGTGCGCCGCGGCAGCCAGCCGGTCGATCCCCAACCGTGGCTGGCAACGCAGGCCGCAGGGCGCGGCGCGGCGAACGGGGAGCAAAAGGTGGATCAATGAAGCGCTTGGGGTTGATCGCAGCGGCTGCCGGGGCGGTTTTTCTGCTGACGCCGCATCCCGGTGTCGGCGCCGCGACGACGAACGCGGCGGACAACGCGAACAACGCAGACACCTACAAGGAGCTGCAGCTGTTCGGCGACGTGTTCCAGCTCGTGCGCGCCGATTATGTCGACAAGGTGAGCAATGAAAAGCTGGTCGAAGGCGCGATCAACGGCATGCTGACGTCGCTCGACCCGCACTCCAACTATCTCAATGCCAAGAATTTCGATG
>Ga0335074_10016261_pt1 | contig 10475 bp, 10 predicted proteins | sample Lox_Sample_23_FD_206715 | JGI IMG/M metagenome (GOLD analysis project Ga0335074, IMG submission 206715) | Soil microbial communities from Loxahatchee National Wildlife Refuge, Florida, United States - Lox_Sample_2.3 | ecosystem: Environmental > Terrestrial > Soil > Wetlands | place: USA...
CTCAAGCTCATGCACGACCTGCTCAGCAACACTTTCGTTGGGGAAAAGACCTACGGCAATCTGTGTCATTCTGCACCTCCAGATGCCAGGCCCGCTCATAGCAAGCCAGCACTAAGAGAACACTACTGCTGAGGAAGCAGGGGCAGATGTGACACCCATCACAATACCACGGTGACGCAAGTTATTGTGGGCGGGTGGCAATCGCTTCGAGGGGCTGGCTGCGCGTGCTAGTAGCGGGGACGTTCCCTATCTGCAAACGGGCCCGGTGTGATGGCTATCACTGATCCGAAATGCGCTTACCGGATATCTTGCGCAAGGGAAATCCTTTTCCAGGCTGTTTGATTGATTGAAAAGGGCGGACAGACAGGATGGCGAGCGATTCGAACAGCAGCTCAGTTGCAGAGCCGGTATCCATAAGCAAGCGATCCAAAACACAGATACGAGCGAGCCACCGGCTGGCAAGCCGCATTTTCGGCGGGAGTCCGCGACGCGAATCTGTTTCCACGCATGTTCGCATGGCGGCCAACCCAGAGACGCTGTGGCGCTGCATCCAGTTCTATGAGGAGATTCCAGGCAAGCCGCCACTGCTGCTCCGTGCGCTGATTCCCGCTCCGCTGCGTACGCAGGGCGAGAAGACCACTGAAGGATCGATCGTCTTTTGCGAATATGAGCGCGGCGGGTCACTGGTAAAGCGCATTACAGCTTTGAAGGAGCCGCACTTCATCGAGTTCGAGGTGCTTGGACAGGGCCTTGGGATCGAGCGGTGCGTATGCGCCAAGGAGGGCTCATACAGGATCTATTCGAACGGCCGCCAGAGCACTATCGTCCTGACGACCACTTATCTGGCGTATCTGCGGCCGCGCTGGCTCTGGGCTCCGGTGGAGAGGCTGATCGCACACCAACTCCATAAGCACATTCTGAGAGGGATGGTCAGGACACTGGCTGCTGTTGAAGGACCGAGCCACAATAAAGTGACGAGCATTCGCCGCACAAGAACGCTGGAGGGATAGGACAAATGGCCGGCATCGCATTCTCTGCTCCGCCGCCGATCGTGATTCGAAGCTGCATCGCAGCCGTATGGCTTTATGAAGGCCTGTGGTGCAAAGTGATGGGACGAGTGCGGTCACAATTCGAAGTGGTGGCTGCGGTTCCGCAACTGGGAGCGAGATTCGGGCCGGCGTTTCTGAGAGCGCTGGGGGTTGTGGAAACAGCGATTGCGGTGTGGGTGCTGTCAGGCTTTGCGCGCGGCGAATGCGCCATTGCTCAGGCTGCGCTGTTGATCGTGCTGAATGTGAACGGCTTGCTGTGGGCACGGCACATCATTCATGATCCGGCGGGGATGGTGATCAAGAATATCGCCTTTCTTGTGCTTGTGTGGGTCGGAGGAGCGCTGCCGCCTGCGTAGAGGCGATGCTCTGCTCTAAACCTCAACGGCAATAACGGGGACATTGACTCCGGTGGTGAGGTCCTGATCTTCCTGGGTGATTCCGGTTTTTTCCACGCGTGCAGACCTGGCGATGATCAGCTTGCTGGCATGAATTCTCTCAAGTTCTTCGCGAATAACTTCACTGGCGTTCCCTTCGCGGACACAGGTGCTACAGGCGACGCCGTGCGACTCCAAATGGCGGGCGGCTCCAAGCAGAACTATGCGAGCATCGCGAAACAACTTGAACCAGGCTGCCGAAGGAGCAGCATGGGATGAGCCAGCATCCACGGGAAGGATGGAGTGCAGCAGCGCGACGTGGGCGCGCGCAGACTGCGCCTCGGCGACGACTCGAGGCAAAAGCCGGGGTATATCAGTCAGGCCCGTGGCAACAAGAATTGCTCCGGGCGCGACCGGGGCGGGCCCGGCAATGCTTTCGTCGACGACTACTTGCATCTGCATAGTCCTCTCCAGAGGGTTATCGTTGCCGATTGCGCACGACCTGAAACTGCTCAATGTCCGTAACCTCCCGAGTCTGGTTCAACTTTGCCGCGAAACATTCCATAGCTCACGGTGAAATATCCAAGCGCCAGGATCATTCCGAACACCCACCAGATGAGACCGACGTGTAATGTATAGGAACCCGCAGCGGCGTCAGCAATCGTGATGTCCTGCGCAGAAGAGATCGACGACGGAAGCAGAACCGGATAAAGCCCGTAAGCCGCGCCGACGAGCATTGTTATCAGATAGAGCGAAGACGAAAGAAAGGCATGGAGTTCGCGGCCCTGTCTGGTGAAGAGAAAGATTCCCCCAAGCGAGAGAACCACCAGAAGAGGAATAAGAAATGAAAGCGGCTCTGCGCGGTAGCGATCAAGCGTGCCGGGGCGCACGAGCATTGTGGCCACCAGGCTGACGGCGGTGATGATGCAGAGGGCAACCCAGCCGACCTCGCTGAATCGCCGGGCACGCTTTTCAAGATCCCCTGTTGATTTCAAGGCAATGTAGAGACCGCCATGCACGGCGAGCGCGATCAGGGCGACCAGTCCGCCGGTGACGGTATACCAATCGAGAATTCCCGGGTACGGCCCGACGCGCCAGTTCGTCCATAGCGGCAGGAAGAAGTAATGGTCCGCGCCGAGAGGAACACCGCGGATGACGTTTGCCAGAGCTGCGCCGAAAAAGATCGCCAGCAGTGCGCTCGAAACAAAAAAGACCGCGTCGAAGAAGGCCCGCCAGACGCCGCTGTCCAGATGATGACGCAGCTCGATGCTGGCTCCACGGCCGATCAGCAGCCAGAGCACGATCATAAGAGGCAGATAGAAGCCGCTGAAGGATGAGGCATACAAAAGCGGAAAGGCAAAGAAGAGCGTGCCGCCGCCGGCAAGGAGCCAGACTTCATTTCCATCCCAGACAGGGCCGATGGAATTCATGATGACTTTCCTGTCCTGCTCATCGCGTGCGAGCAGCGGATACAAAATACCGGCGCCGATATCGAATCCATCGAGCACGACGTAGGCCGCGAGCATTACCGCAACAATCCAAAACCACAGTGCTTCCATGCTCTCTCCTCAATCTGCTAAGCGTGTTGCTCAGGGACACCGGATGTGGCTGAAGCTGATTCCGGCCCCTCCTCGATGAAACGATAGACCAGCACGATCCAAAGGATGGACAGCAGAGTGTACATCCCCAGAAATCCGAGGAGGGTAAACAGACTGTTTCCACTCGAGACGTTCACGGAATAACCTTCAGAGGTGCGCATGAGGCCGTAGACAATCCACGGCTGACGTCCAATTTCAGCGGTCATCCAGCCCGCGGTATTCGCGATATACGGCAGCGGGAAGCTCAACAGAATAGGCCAGAGCATCCAGCGCGTGCGATAGAGCATGCCTCGCCAGAGCATGAAGACGGCGATCGTCATGAGGAGCGCGAACCAGGTGCCGAGGCCCGCCATGATGTGGTAGCTGTAATACAGCAGCGGCAGCGCCGACGGCCACTGATCGCGTGGGAACTGATCGAGACCCTTTACCTCGGCGACAGTAGTTCCGTAGATCAGAAAGCTCAGGATTTTGTTGACGGCGAGCGGATTGTCAATTCGCTGCTGCTCGAAGTTGGGCTGCCCCATCAACACAATCGGAGCGCCCGGCTGGCTGTGAAAGAGACCCTCCATACCCGCGATTGCCACCGGCTGCTTCTGGGCCGCATACCTGGCTTGAAGATCACCTGTCGGAAAAATCTGCATGACGCATGCGATGAAGCCAGCGATGACTCCAATGCGGAGAAAGATGCGGCCGAATTCGGTGTCGCGCCCCGCGAGAAGATAAAAGGCGCCTACGGCGGACATGACGAAGGCCGCGGTAACCACGGCCCCGCACATGTTGTGCGCATACTGGAGCAAGGCCCACGGGTTAAGGAGCAGACCCCAGAAGCTCGTAAGCTGAAAGCGGCCGTCGGGAAGCAGATGGTAGGCGACGGGGTGCTGCATCCAGGCATCGGTAACGATGATGAAGAAGCCTGATATCCACGAACCGACGAACACCATAACGGCCGTTCCCCAATGCGCCCAGCGGCTAAGGCGTTTTTCTCCGAAAAGAAAGAGGCCGAGAAAGGTCGATTCGAGAAAGAAGGAAAATACTCCTTCCATTGCCAGAGGCTGACCTATGATGCCTCCGGTGCGCCGCGAGAATTCAGACCAGTTGGTTCCGAACTGGAATTCCATGGGGATTCCAGTGACGACACCGAGCAGGAAATTGATGGCGAAGATTTTGGCCCAGAAACGTGCCGCCTGGTTATAACGCTCGTCATGCCTTACCAAAGCGATGGTCTTGAGGATGACAATGAGCAGCGCCAGCCCCATGGTCAACTGCGGGAACAGATAATGATAGGTGACGGTAAAGGCGAAATGGATGCGATGCAGGAGCAAAGCAGTCATGGCACAAACCACCTTATCGCCATGTGCTTCGCTGTGGCTGTGACACATATCACACCGAAGCGCGAGCGACGTCCTTAAGTATAAGGCGCACATGGGGAGCGCATTCACCCAAAGGGATTCGACCTGAGGCGGATTGATGGAAACAGATACGCTGTGGCGAAGAGGCCGCTTCGGTTCGGGGCAGGGTTCGAAGCAACTCCTCTTTGGCCGGATGTATGAGGATGTCCAGATTGAAAAAGGCGTGTTTCGGCCGGGATGCCGCGTGTTCTCCATTGCCTCGGCCGGCTGCACTGCGATTCAGCTTTCTGCAGAACATGAAGTGACAGCGGTTGACATCAATCCGGTACAGCTTGCGTATGCGCAGCGGCGGGCGGCGGGCGCTGCGATAGAGACAGGGTCTGCCGAGCGCCTGATGCAGATGGGCAGGAGGGCTTTCGCGGTGCTGGGCTGGCGGCGAAGCATGCTGGAGGAATTTCTTGCGCTTGATGACGTAAAGGAGCAGACGGCATTCTGGCGGCAGTATCTCGATACGTGGCGCTTCCGAACAGCCTTTGACGGCGCGATGTCGCGGGCAGTTCTGCGTTTTACCTACGCTAGGGGTTTTCTTTCCGGCATGCCGGCAATGATCGGGGCAGTTCTGCGCGGAAGGATGGAACGCTGCTGGAGCCTGCATCCGAACCGGAGCAATCCCTACGCGAGAGCGCTTTTGCTGGGTGATGCAAGGCCAGATCTGAATTTGCAGCATCGGACCTCGACGATCCGGTTCGCCTGCGCCGATGCGGCGTCCTATCTGGAAGGCTGCGCAGCGGAGAGCTTCGATGCCTTTACCCTGTCGAATATTCTCGATGGGGCTACGGAGGCCTATCGGCTTCGCTTAACAGCAGCGGTGAAGCACAGCGCGGCTAAAGATGCAGTTGTGGTGATTCGAAGTTTCGCAGAACCGGAAACAAAATCGGTGACGAACTTGGCAGAACGCGACCGGGCAATGCTTTGGGGCGTGATCAATGTTATAGAAGCGCAGGCACTTTGAGATCTGGCTAGAAGATCGAGGCGGTCAAATTGCGAGCTGCTTAAGCTGGTTGAGCTTGACGATGGTCATTGTGCTGTTGTCCCGCGCAATGATGCCGTCTCGCTCCAACTGATTGAGCAGCCGCGCGACAGTCTCTCGAGAGGTGCCTGCGAGACTGGCGAGTTCCGCGTGCGTGAGCATCATTGGAAATGACGGGAGCTGGCCAAATGAGGGATCGAGCGGCATTAAACCGATAAGGACCTGGGCAACGCGCGCAGCCGCAGAGGGCGAAAGAGCCAGACGACGAGTAGCAATGAATATCTCACGGCTCTCGTGCGCGAGCGTGAGCGCTGCGATAAAGGCCGCTTCTGGATAGACGCTGAGAAAATCGAGAAATGGCCCCCGATCGATTTCCTTGAAGGTGCATGGCGTGAGCGTTTCCGCAGAGACCTCATAGGGAAGATTACTCAGCAAGGTGTTTAACCCGAGCATGTCTCCGGGGCCGGCGATCCGGAGAAGCAATTTGCGGCGGTCCCCGGCAGCGGCGAAGAGTTTTACCTTTCCAGCGCAGACCAGATAGACGGCGCGGGGCGAGTCACCCTCGCGAAAGACGATCGACCGGCGGGGATGCGATACCTGCCTCGCCATGCTGTTGAACTGACGGAGCAAGTCATGACTGAGATTCAGGAAGGTTGCGCCCGTCTGCGGCTGCGATTTGGCCTTTCCTTTGTGGCGTCGCGGAACTGACATGGCGATCACCCTTTGCCATTTTCAGTGATGTTCAACGTTCGTCTCTTGCAGCGATGGGGAGCTATTATCCAACCACGGCTATTTACTTGCAGTGACGAAGATCACTACCAGCAAAAAAAGAGCTAAGGGCAGACTTTCAACGATGACAGCGCCCGTGATGCCAATTGCGATGAATTAGAGTAGAATTTTTGCCATTCTGTGATATGCGTCACAGCCAGAATGCAGCTTATCAACTTACTGTTAAGGGCAAGCAGTCGTTTTACTGTTAAGGCAGTCAGTCGCTTTTTTAACGTGTGAGCTGTTTCTTTGCTGGGGGCGTGAGTGAGACGTGTGCTCTTATGTGCGGCGCTGGTTATGCTGCTGCCCGGGATCTGGAGACTGGGGAATGTTAGTGCTGCCAGCGACAACAAGCCACAGGCCGCCCAACCCCAGTCCACGGAAAACACGCAGGCTGCGGCGAATGAGTATGTAGGAAGCGAAGTCTGCGAAACATGCCACGCCGATGTGGCAAAGAATTTTGCCACGAATCCGCATACCCGCCTGGCGCTAATGCATGGGGGCAAAGGCGCGACCTGCGAGAGTTGCCATGGACCTGGCAAGGCGCACGTCGACGGCGGCGGAGACGTGACCAAAATTTTCCGCTTCAGCACCGCCTCCGAGCAACAGATTGACGCTACTTGCCTGGGCTGCCATGCGGCGGCGCATCCAAACTTCGAGCGCTCTCCGCATGCGAAGGCCGGCGTAAGCTGCATCAGCTGCCATAGCATTCACAGCTTCAAGAGTGAGGCGAACCTGCTGAGGATCGCGCAACCGCAGTTGTGCGAAAACTGCCATGCAGACGTGAAGACGGCCCTTTCCCTGCCCTTCCATCACCAGGTGGATGAGGGCCTTATGAAGTGCACGGACTGCCATGATCCGCACGGCACATTCCAGAGCAACCAACTTCAAACCACGGCGGACCAGAACGCTATCTGCACGAAGTGCCACACCGAGACCGCGGGCCCATTCGTGTATGAGCATCCGGTGGTGAAAGCAGAAGGCTGCACCGCCTGCCATTCGCCGCACGGGTCGCCCAACCCGCGGCTGTTGAATGTGAGCAATGTGAACACGCTGTGCCTGCAGTGCCATTCGGCGTCGATGAACTTCACTGCGCCGGGCGCGCCTTCGTTCCACAACCAGGCGACTCAATACCAGGCGTGCACGATTTGCCACACACAGATTCACGGCTCAAACGCAAGCGACATTTTCTTCAAATGACGAGGCGGAGAAGCGATGACACGTGAATTCGACAATCCGATCCGCCGCAGAACTTCTCTCCGCCCGCTGCTGGCGCGTTTTGCCAGCATGGGGTTCGCAGCTTTCTTACTGACAAGCGCGGCTGCAGCCCAGGATGCCGGGCAAACCCCGGGAACGACCAAGGATGGATACGAGATCCATCAGTCATTTGACCTGGGCGGACACATCGCCGAGCATTCGGGCAGCGACGCCATGTATGACACGCTCGTTAACCTGCAGAGCGGCCCGCGCATTCTGAGCCAGATGCTGGAAATGCATGCCGTCGGGAAAACCAAGTTCCCTCTTTTTGACAACCTGATGACCTCCAACATCGGTTATGGCGGCGACCCGGAGAACATTACCACGTTCAGCATGTCGAAGGGGAAGCTATATGACTTCCATGGTCTCTTCCGAAGGGACCGCCAGTACTTTGACTACGACCTGCTGGCCAATCCGCTGATTCCTGCCGGCCTCACCTCGAACGGCTACACATTCCCGCAGGTGGACAATTCTCCACATTTGTTCAACACAGTGCGGCGGATGACCGATACAGATCTGACGATGTTTCCGATCTCAAAGGTCAGTTTCAGCGCCGGATATTCCCAGAACATTATGCAGGGGCCGACATTCAGCTCGATTCATGAAGGCACGGACGCCTTGTTACTGCAGAACTGGCGCAACAGCACCGATAACTGGTTCGGATCGTTGAGCTGGAAGATCCTTCCCAAATCGACCTTCACTTATGAACAATATGTGACCCATTACAAGGGGAACACGAACTGGCAGCTGACCGGCTTGAACCTGCAGCTTCCAAATGGGACTCCGGTCACCATCGGCTTCGATAACGTCACGGTTCCCAGTTGCAGTGGAGGGGCACCTCCGATTGAAAACGCCTCGACTACGCCACCGACGGCAAATCCCCGTTGCAATGGATATCTCGATTACTACAGGTACAGCCCGACGCGCACGCTGTATCCCACAGAAGAGTTCCGCTTCCAGAGCTCAGATTTGCCGAAGGTAGAGATGAACGGCCGGCTGCGGTATACCGGCGCGAATATGAATCTGCCAAATTTCAACGAATACTTTAATGGATACATTTCGCGGACGGGCGTCAGGGAATTCACGGTCAACGGGTATGCCAAGGCGCAGCGCATCAATGTTACGGGGGATTTTGGAGTCGTGATACAGATCGCGCCCAAAGTAAGCCTGTCTGAGCAGTATGACTTCTGGGATTTCAAGCAGCCTGGTCTTGACTACTATACCGAGACCGACTACGCGGGCACATCGATGCTGCTGCCACCTGCAACGACCGGGACACCCACAGTCACGAACGACATGTTCTACATGGGCCAGAAGACGCAGGTAAATACGCTTGTGGCCAGCTGGCAAGCCTTGCCGCGCGCGAGCTTCTCTCTGGGATACCGTTACAGGACAAGGGATATCGTCTACCGGAATCCGGACACCAACGACATACCGATTCATGAGCAGGGCGGCCTGTTTGGTGCGGACTTACGGCCTGCCCACAACTGGAAGATAAACGGCAATGTCGAGGTTGCGTATGCCGATCGCGCGTTTACGCAGATCAGCCCGCGGCAACTGCAGCATTACCAGGTGCGGACAACGTACCAGCCTAGAAGCTGGGCTACGATTTTCGGCGTGTTCAACGATCTGGAACGGCGCGACAACGTAACATATGTGCAGCATCTGGATCACAGCCGCGCCTTTTCTGCCGGAGCTGACCTGACGCCGAATGAACATTACGGCATAGAGCTTGGCTACGGCTATCTCGATATTTTCACGCAAACCGATGAATGCTATACCAGCACACCCGCGCCAGAGAATGTAGTCAGAACAACCTCACCGGCCTGCATTGCCAACGGCACACCTTACTACACCAATGGATACTACGATTCCCCGACACAATATGGGTCGATTGGGTTCATTTTTATGCCTATCAAACAGTTCCGCTCGGGGTTGGGCTACAGAATGACCGCCGTCAACGGGACGACAACGACCATTAACCCTCGGCAGGTGCCGGGATCGCTGCAGTCGCAGTACCAGTCTCCTTATGCAAACGCAGCGTGGACGGTGCATGATGGATGGGCACTAAAGGGCGAGTGGAACTACTATGGATACGGCGAAGGAACGCCCATCGGACCCACGCTTCCGCGGAGCTTCCGTGGGAATGTTTACACAGTCAGCATGCACTATGAGTTCTGATTCGCTGTAGGATGGTTGCGCAGTAAAAATCCATCGAGGAGACGATCCGTGAGAACAAGCCGATTCACTCTGACCCTGCTTGCATCAATCACAGTTTTCCTGGCGACGACAGCACCAGCCCAGACAGGCGCGGATATCTACAAGTCCAAATGCCAAATGTGCCACGCCGCAGACGGCAGCGGCAGTACACCTGCAGGCAAATCCATGAAGGCGATTCCCTTTTCGGACCCGGCCCTCGTGAAGGCGTCTGACGCGGACCTGATTGCCGCGACAGAGAAAGGCAAAGGCAAGATGCCAGCCTACAAAGGCAAACTTACCGACAGCCAGATCAAGGATGTGATTGCTTATATCCGGACCCTGCAAAAGAAATAGCGGAACCAGAAGGTAAGGGATGGCGGAGTTCGAACAATTGAAGAAGAATTGGCTCAGGCCGTTCTTCTTTTACGGGAACAATCCTATAAGCCTGATTGGCGGCGCTCTTACCACGGCGTCTGCGCTCATCCTGATCGGTTTCTGGGTAATTGAGTTTCTAGGCCACGGCGGCTCGGAAAACCCGTACCTCGGCATCATTGTTGACCTTTGCCTACCGGCGCTTTTTGTTCTTGGACTGATCCTAATTCCTGTTGGGATGGTCCTTCGGCAAAGGAAGCTAAAAGCCGCAGGTCAGATCCCATCGGTATATCCACAGATCAATCTGGCCGATCCCGCCTTCCGTCACGGGATCGACTTTGTGGTGATCGCAACTTTTATCAATTTCGTGATTGTAGGCACGGCAAGCTATCGCGGCATTGCCTACATGGACACTCCGAACTTCTGCGGGCAGTCCTGCCATGTCATGCGGCCAGAGTGGACAGCTTATCCCGTATCCA
>Ga0335074_10016262_pt1 | contig 10475 bp, 10 predicted proteins | sample Lox_Sample_23_FD_206715 | JGI IMG/M metagenome (GOLD analysis project Ga0335074, IMG submission 206715) | Soil microbial communities from Loxahatchee National Wildlife Refuge, Florida, United States - Lox_Sample_2.3 | ecosystem: Environmental > Terrestrial > Soil > Wetlands | place: USA...
GAGGCGTTGAGCGCGGTGCCGCCGACGCCCAGCACCAGCGGGTCGGACGCGGGCAGGCTGACCTGCTTGGGCGGACCGTTGTCGCTGATCACGCCAGAGTCACCGGATGAGGCTACGACCGTGACATGGCGGGCCGCAGCCTGCTGCAGCGCCGCATGGAGGCGGGCCACCTCGACCGGGGTGAAGTAGTGCTCACCGCCGCTGGCACTGATCGAGATCACCGACGCGTCCTGCGCGGTGCCGGACTGCACGACATCGGTTACAGCTGTGGCGAAGTTCGCCACGCTGGCCGTGGCATCGCTGCGGACCAGGACCACGTCGAGAGTGGCGCCGGGCGCGATCGCGTGCACCATCTCGGTGTCCTCGACCTCCTCGGTGCCGGCGACGTAGGGGGCACTGGCCCCGGCGTAGGTGGTCGTGACCTTGAGCGTGGCCGCGGGGAGCTCGAATTTGCTGTCGAACGCGGCCAGGTCCTGGCGGATATCCGTGAAGTTAGGGCCGGGCGGGTTAGCGAGTTCAGGGAACACCACGGTCTCGCCGCTGCCGTTGATCCCGCTGCTGAGCAGCGGGGCCACGCCGTAGGCCACCTCGAACTGCTGGGGGCTGTAACACGGGATGAAGTAGTGCGCCGGCCCGCATGACAGGCGCTGAACCGGTGGGCTGGTGCTCGCCCAGGCCGGGCGGGCGGCCGCGGCCGGCGCAGCCGTGGCGGTCAGGTATGCCGCCACGCTCGCCACCATCGCCGTCGCTGCGAACCAGGCCCATGAGCGCGGCCTCCGCATTAAGGGCCTGGATGCGTTCGGAATAAATGATCGTTTCCGGTTTTCGGGCATGATGGATCCCTGTCTGTGTCAGGTGAGATGGGTTGGCGTGTGTCAGGCGTCGCGCAGGCGCAGCACCAGGGCGCCGACCAGCAGGGCCCCGGCCGTCCACAGGGCGAGCACGCCCAGGCCCGGCCAGGGGCCGATCGGCAGCGTCTTGAGGTTCCTGGTGGCCTGGATGGCCAGTCCGGCGGTCGTCGGCCCCCACTCCTGCAGGCGGTGCTGCCAGCGAGAGTCAAGCGTTCCCAGGTCGGTGAGCAGCGGGACGATGTAGAGCAGGCCGAGCATGACCGCGATCGAGGCCCCTGAGTCCCGCAGGGCGGTAGCCAGACCCAGGCTGAACAGCGCGATCAGGGCCAGGTACAGCACCGAGCCGCTGGCCGCGCGCAGCGTCGGCCCGGCGGCCAGCGACAGCGTCTCGGAGCCGTAGGCCCCGGTGAAGCCGTTGCCGGGCAGGATGTAGCGTCCGGCCACCAGCGATCCCGCTGTCGACACGGCCCCGGCCACCAGTACCACGCCAGTCAGGACGATCGCCTTGGCCGCCAGGGAGGTGAGCCGCCTCGGCACGGCAGTGAGCGTGATCCGGATCATGCCGCTGCTGTACTCGCCGCTCATCACCAGCACGGCCAGGACAGCGACCGCGGCCTGCCCGAGCAGGATCCCGGTGAGGCTAAGCTTGGTGGTGTCCTCGGAGCACGTCGCCGGGCACTTCACCACCGCGGTAGCCAGGGTGCCCACGCCAGCGGTCAGCACGACCAGGGTGAGCAGCAGCCACGCAGTGCTTGGCACCGTCCGCAGCTTGGTCCACTCCGCGTGCACCGCTTCCAGCAGGGGGCTCATGCGTCCCTCCGGCGCAACAGGTAGATGGCCAGACCGAGGGCGGCTGCGGCCCAGGCGCAGGACACCGCGAACCCGGTCCAGGGTGCCTCAGGGAAGCAGCCGTTGTACGGCATGCAGGTGTGCATGACCTGCGAGTACTGCGGTGTCCCCTGCTGCACAGCGAACGCGGCGGCCGGGGTCAGCCGGAGCAGCAAGTCGGCGGGCCCCTGGGGCAGGATGACGGACAGGATGAGCGGCACAATCAGGAGCACGACCACGGCGGCGATGGCGCCGGCGCTGCGGCGCAGCACCGACCCGGCCGACAGGGCCAGGATCGCGGCCACCGCGAGCAGCCCGGCGGTGCCCACGACAATCTGCACCCCGTGCGCGCTGGTCAGCGACCAGACCGGGTAGACCGACGCCACCCACCCGCCGGAGTTCAGTTTGCGCTCAGCGATCGGCACCCCGACGGCCGCCCCGGCCAGCGCGGCCACGAACGTCACCGCGCCGATCACGATGGCCTTGGCCGCGAGCACCCGGCCCCGGCGCGGGGTGGCCACGAGCGTGGTACGGATCAGCCCGCGACGGTACTCGGCCGTGATGTAGAGCGCGCCGAGGGCGATAACCGCGATCAGCCCGATGACGGTGCCCTTGAGAACCGTCCCGAGCGGGTCGGTGATGGCCACGTACGGCGCGATGTCACCGCCGTAATCGCTGACCGTGAACGCGCCGCCGGACCTGGACAGACCGCCAGCCGGCTCAGAGTGCTTGCCGACACAGACACTGCCCGGCGTCGGCTGCGGGCAGCCCTGGCCGCCTGGACCTTGCGGACCGTCCACGACCGACAGGCCACCGACATAACCCGCTTTCCAGGTTGCGCCGGGCTGCCCGCCGGACAGGCCGACGCGGTCGAAGACGGCAGCCGCCTGCGTGTTCAACGGGACCCAGTTGTTGCCGGCGAAGCTCTGAGCGCCTGAAATGTACTGCGGCGAGGCGACGAACAGGCCTGCCTGCACGGTGGATGGCAGCCCGCCCAGCGTGGCAGTGCCGATCTCGGTCCAGTGGCTGCCGTCAGCGGAGTCGTAGCCGGTGATCGTGTCACCGGAACGAGTCAGCCGCAGCCACCGCGGCGACGCCGCTGATACCGCACCCGGCAGGCCGGCTGTGTCGTTGGTGTAGTTCCACTGCATGCGGACGCCATGCCCGGGGGTGGCCATGACAGCGGCGTAGGCCGACCCTGGCTTGGTGCTGGCCTTGATGATGACCCCGGCTTTGGCCCACGGCTGGGAACCTGGCGGCGTCACGCCCACCGGCACCTGCCCGGGAAGCACGGAGCTAGTGAGCGAGCTAACCCGGGCGGTGATGCTGCCGTTCCCGTCCAGTGACTGGTGCACGAAGTAGAAGTTGTCGGTGACCGCCTCGCCCCCGGGGCCGGTGACGTTCGTCGGGTCGGCCCCCGGGTTCCCTTTCCCGCTGGCGATGCCGGCCAGGGCCACCACGGCCAGGGTGGTCAGCACGGCCGCGCCGATCATGGCGATCAGCCAGCCGCGCACGCTGCGGAACTTGGTCCACTCGGACAGCAGCAGGTGCCCGAAGTCGTCGCGCCCCGGCTGCTGCGAGGACCGGTAGGGCGTGATCGTTCCGGTGCTCATCGGACGGTCTCCCCGGTATCAGACCGCTCCCCAGACGGCAGGGCTGTGGGTGCGGGGCCGGGTACTGCCGCCCGGAACTCGACCACGTCCCGGGTGAGCTCCATGTAGGCCTCCTCGAGCGTGGCCCGGTGCGCGGAGATCTCCGAGAACGGCACTCCGCGGTCGCTGAGCAGGGCCACTATGCGCTCGGCCGGAAGCCCGGACACGGTGAGCGTGTCGCGCTCGGTTACCGCGACGGTGGCGCCGGCGCCGGCCAGCGCAGCGGTCGCCTCCGGCCGCGCGGCGGTGCGCAGCGTCACCCGGTCGCCGGACGCTGAAGCGATCAGCTCGGCCACTGTCGTGTCGGCGATGACCCGGCCCCGGCCGACCACTACAAGGTGGTCAGCGGAGCCCTCCAGCTCGCTCATCAGATGGCTGGAGACCAGGACCGCCCGGCCCTCATCGGCGAGCGACCGCAGGAACCCGCGCATCCACACGATGCCTTCGGGGTCCATGCCGTTGAACGGCTCGTCGAACATGAGCACCGGCGGGTCGCCCAGCAGCGCAGCCGCTATGCCCAGCCGCTGGCGCATGCCCAGCGAGAAACCGCCGGCGCTGCGCCGGGCAGCCTTATCCAGGCCAGCCTGCTCGATCACGTCTTTGACCCGGCGGGTGTTCAGGCCCTGGGAGTGAGCCAGCCATAGCAGGTGGTTGCGGGCACTGCGGCTTGGCTGCAGCGCGGACGCGTCCAGCAGCGAGCCGACGTGGCTCAGCGGGTGCCGCAGGCTGGCGTACCGCTGGCCGCCGATCAGGGCACTGCCTGAGTCGGGGGCGTCCAGGCCGAGGATCACCCGCATCGTGGTGGACTTGCCGGCGCCGTTCGGGCCGACGAAGCCGGTTACTTCCCCGGGCGCGACGGTGAATGTCATCGCGTCCAGCGCCACGGTCGCGCCGAAGCGCTTGCGCAAATCGGAGACTTCGATGGTTGCTTCCATGTGCGACAGGCTAGGAAGCCAGGGCCTGCCGGGTCGTCACGCCACGGAGCCGTCTTCGCCGCCGCTGCCGCGAGGGACACGCAGCGTGCGGTATCCCCCGTAAGAGGGATTCGGCGATGACCTTCGGGGGGACGCGCGCTCACTGGCCAGCGACGACAATGACAGGGTGGGCCCAGGCGATGACCAGCACAGTCGGCAGGCCGGCGCGCTGCGGCGGCTGGCGGCGGCTCCACACGCAGCCGCAGTAGCCGGGGCGCTGCTCACCGTCGCCGCGGTCGCCCAGGCGCTCGTATGGCCGGCCAGCAGCACCGAGAGCGACTCCGCGTTCGAGTTCGGTTTCGTGCTGATCACGCTCGGCACGGTGCTGCCAGCCTGGCTGCTGCGAAGGTATCCAGCTGCGGCAGGCGTGGCCGTCGGCCCAGCGTGCTTGCTGTCGCTCCTGGGGTTCCGCGCGCTGACCGTGGCGGGCATGGTTGCGCAGCTTGTGGTCCTGTACCGGCTGGGCCGGCACGGCCGGCAGCTTCTGGCGGCAGCCCTGGCCCTGCCGTTCTTCGTCGTGGTGCTCGCCTTCATGGCCCTGTCGATGAAGGAATCGCCAGCCATGGTTCCGGCCGTGCTGCTAGCTTCGCTGGGCCCCGCCGCGGCATGGGCCGGCGCGACGCAGCGGGCCCGCGGCCAGGCGGCCGAGCACACCGCCGCCCGCCAGCTCATCGCGGGGTCCCTGATCGAGCACACAGCCCGCGGCGAGCGCGCCCGGGTCTCCCGTGAGCTGCACGACGTAGTCGCCCACCACATCTCCATGATCGCCGTGCAGGCGGAGACGGCCCGGCTGACCACGCCGGGGATGCCAGCGGCCGGGGCGCAGCGGCTGTCGGCGATCGGTGACACCGCGCGGGCCGCGCTGACCGAGATGCGGCGGCTGCTCGGCGTTCTGCGCGAAGACACCCGCGCCGACTTGGGGCAGCGGCAGCCCCAGCCTGGGCTCGCGCAGCTGAACGAGCTCCTGGACGAGGCCCGGGATGCCTCAGGGTCGGGCATCCGCCTCATCGTCCGCGGCCGGGTCACCACGCTTGACCCCGGCGTCGAGCTGGCCGCCTACCGCATCGTCCAGGAAGCGCTGACCAATGCCCGACGGCACGCCGACGGCGCTGCCGTCGACGTCCAGCTGATCTACACTCCCGACGTGCTGCAGCTGCGCATCCGGGATAACGGGCCAGGCCCGCCGCCCGGGACGCTGGCTGGCGGCCATGGCCTGCTGGGCATGCGCGAGCGCGCCGCAGCCGTCGGCGGTGAGCTGCGCACCGGCGCCGCCCACGGCGGCGGTTTCGTGGTCGAGGCCACGCTCCCCACCGCCGCGGAAGAAGCCGCATGACCTCGGTGAACACTATTAAAATCATCGTTGCCGACGATCATCAGGTGGTGCGCACCGGATTCGCCGCACTGCTGGGAACCCAGCCCGACTTCACCGTGGTCGGCACGGCGTCCGACGGAGCCGAGGCGGTCCGAATCAGCCGCGCGCTGCGCCCCGACGTCGTCCTGATGGATGTGCGGATGCCTGGAACCGACGGCATCGAGGCCACCCGCCAGCTCGCCGGGACGGCGGACGGCGGGCCGCGCATCCTCATCCTCACGACCTTTGACCTTGACGAGTACGTCTACGACGCACTGTGCGCTGGCGCCAGCGGCTTCCTGCTCAAGGACGTCACCGCCGAGCGGCTGTTCGACGCCGTCCGCGTGGTCGCAGCCGGCGACGCACTGCTCGCGCCGACCGTCACCCGCCGGCTGATCAGCGAGTTCGCCCGGCTGCGGCCGCAGGAGGAAGACCGGCCGTCGCCGATGCTGGGCACGCTGACCGCCCGGGAGACGCAGGTGCTCCGGCTGGTCGCCGAGGGCCTGTCCAACCCGGAGGTAGCGAAGCGGCTCGTGGTCACCGAGGAGACCGTGAAGACGCACGTCAGCCGGGTGCTGACCAAGCTGGGGCTGCGCGACCGGACGCAGGCGGTCGTGGCGGCCTACGAGTCGGGGCTGGTCGTTCCGCGCTCCGGAAAGCTGGGCTGAGTTCTCCGCGGTGTTCTCCGCGGTCAATGGACCAAAAGGCGTTACGGCCGTTTCGGTTCTGGTGACCGGGGCAGCAGAGGCAGGCGAACTCTAGAACTCATTCCGGAGGCAGCAATGTCAGGCGGAGCCATGATCGCCGTCATCGTTATCGTCGTTATCGTCGCCGCTGTCGCGGGCGCCGCAGCTGTGTTCAGCGTCCGGCAGCGGGAGCTACGGAGGCGTTTCGGCCCTGAATACGACCGCCTCGTCGCCGAGTATCACAGCAGGCGGAAGGCTGTAATCGAGCTCACCCGGCGGCAGCGGCGCGTGCAGGAACTCGACATCACCGAACTCGACCCAGCAGCACGGGCCCGTTATCTCCAGGAGTGGGCTGGCGTGCAGGAGCTGTTCGTGGACACGCCGCAGCGCGCGGTGGCCGAGGCGCAGCGGCTGGTCATGACCGTGATGAACGAGCGCGGGTATCCCACAGAGCAGGACGACCAGATCCTGGCGGACCTGTCGGTCGACCACGGAGACGTCCTTGACCATTACCGCGTGGCCACCGCCATCAGCGAGCGCGCCGCCGCCGGAACCGCGTCAACAGAGGACTTGCGGCAGGCGCTGATCAACTACCGCACGCTGTTCCGTGAGCTTCTCGGCGAGCCGGAGACCGCGGCCCCAGCAGCCGTCGCCGCCCCAGCCACGGTGGACAGCGCGGTCAGCGCTCCCCCGGCAGACACCCAGCCGGCCGCGCCCGCTGAGCCTGCCGAGCCCGCCGAGCCCGCCGGTCCTGAGGAGAGCACACCTGCCGACGCAGGGCCGATCGCAGGGAGCGCGCCCGAGGACAGGACGCCTGCCGAGACGACCGCTGCTGAAGACGAGGCTCAGCAGAACGACGCGGCTCAGCAGAACGGTACGGCGCGCGAGGAAGTCGGGACGGTGCGGGAGTAACGGCCTGGCTAGGCCCCTCCCGTCCGGCTGCACTAGGTTTTTAGCACCCGAACCTGAGGAGAGCCATGCCTGAGATCCCGGCGTCCTATCGCGACCTGCTCGACGGTCAGTTCGCCACCCTGGCCACGGTGGGCAAGGACGGCCGCCCGCAGCTGTCCGAGGTCTGGTTCCTGGCCGAGGGCGACACCGTGAGTGTGTCGCTCAACACCAGCCGGCAGAAGACGAAGAACCTGGCCGCGAACCCGGCGGTCAACCTGTTCCTGCTGGACCTCGGGTCGGCCTACAGATACCTGGAGCTGCGGGGGGACGCCGAGATCACCGCGGATGACGACTACGCGTTCGCGGACAAGGTCGGCGCGAAGTACAACGCGGACCTGCGCGCCCACGACAAGCCCGGCGAGCGGCGGGTCAAGGTGACGATCCGGCCGACCCGGGTCAACGCCGTCAACATGCGCGGCTGACGCCATGCGCATCGGCACAATGCTGAGCGAGCCGGCCGGGCCTGAGGCACTCGGCCGGCTCGCCGGCACGCTGCGGGAGGCGGCCGACGACGGGTTCTCGTCGGCGTGGCTTTCGAACATCTTCGGGCTTGACGCGCTGACCGCGCTGGCGGTCGCGGGCAGCCAGGTGCAAGGTATCGAGCTCGGCACGGCTGTGGTGCCGACCTACCCGCGCCACCCGGCTGTTCTCGCGCAGCAGGCGCTGACCACGGCCACCGCAGTTGGCGGGCGGCTGACTCTCGGCATCGGCCTGTCCCACAAGATCGTCATCGAGGACATGTACGGGTACAGCTTCGACCGGCCAGCCCGGCACATGCGCGAGTACCTGTCGGTACTGCTGCCGCTGCTCGACGGCGAGCAAGTGTCCTTTGACGGCGAGACCCTCCGCGCTGGGATCACGCTCACGACTCCCCGGCCAGGACGGGTGCCTGTGCTGCTGGCCGCGCTCGCGCCGCAGATGCTGCGCCTGGCCGGGCAGCGTACCGACGGGACGATTCTGTGGATGACCGGCCCGGCCACGGTCCGCGATCACATAGTCCCGGCGATCACGAAGGCTGCGGAGGACGCCGGGCGGCCGGCCCCGCGCGTCGTGTGCATGCTGCCCATCTGCGTCACCGACGACCCGGACGCTGCCCGCGCCCGGGCGAACCGGGTCTTCGCCATTTACGGCCAGCTACCGTCCTACCGCGCGATGCTCGACCGCGAGGGCGCCGCCCAACCCGGCGACCTCGTGCTGGCTGGGGACGAGGCATCGGTCGCCGACCAGGTCGACGCGCTGGCCCAGGCGGGCGTGACCGACTTCGTGGCCGCCGAGTACTCCCGCGGCGACGACCAGTTGCGCACCCGCGCGCTCCTGAAGTCCCTGCTCTCCTGATCGCTCACAGCACCGGGCTACGAGCCCGACTGCCCGCCAGCTAGCCTGAGCGGCGCAATTGCGTCGGACGTCTCCGCGGAAACGTCCAGGCGCATCCTCCCTCCCAGAATCAGGATGCGGAAGCTCGCTGGTGATCCGCTGCCGCACGAGGACCACCCGATCCGTGGCAGCATGGTGCTGCTGCTGCCAGTGCCGCACCGGGGATCCGGCCAGGGCAGCGTCAGATGGACCATGACGACCTGCATGACGGTGGCGTATAGTCAGTTCGCTCTTCAATTGTGTGGAAGCCATGAAGTGCATGTGCTTGATGATCTCGGCTGTCTCTCCCTGCGCGCGCAGGATCTTCTGCGGCGGACCGGCCAGCGGCACGTCGGCCATAGGGCCAGAACCCCCAGTGAATTTCTGTGGGTCAGGGACGCCTCCGGCCAACTGAAACCGGCACCGGCCGAACTGGTGATCCGGCGTGAGGGATTTGCCGACAAGTTCGGCGGGCTTCGTTATCTGGTGCGCCGCAGCGCACTCCTCCACGGAGACCGGCACGACGTAACCCGCGAGTGGGACTTTGATCTGGAAGAAGGCCTGTGGCCCGATGGCCGTGGCTGGTGCTTCGGCTGGGTCGGCGAACACGTCTCATCACCTGTGCGGTTCCTCGCGCATACGGACGGCCGGGTTGGGGTCAGCGATGGCGGGCCGTTCGTGGAGATCGCGTCGTCAGTAGCACAGCTGATCGAGTCGCACGCGATGATGGACGCGGTATCTTTGTGGGACCCGTTGCCGGGCAGCAGCCTGGAGTCGTGGGCGCCCAGCCCACCCGGGGGCGAATTCGCTAACTGTCTTAAGGGCCTGACGCTCGTGCCCGAGGCATCGGGGCGCTTCGAACGCTGGCTGGTGTCAGACGTCGTGGCCGTACGCGAGTTCTGGAGCTGGACCAGCCACCGGCCGCGGACACGAGGGATCATGATCTGGACCCTCGGCGAAGCAGGTCGCCTCGCTATTCTCCCGCATTTACCCCCATTGCACCGGACCACCCGCGCGCTCCTGAAGTCCCTGCTCTCCTGATCGCTCACAGCACCGGGCTACGAGCCCGACTGCCCGCCAGCTAGCCTGAGCGGCGCAATTGCGCCGGACGTCTCCGCGGAAACGTCCGGGCGCATCCTCCCTAGTCGTGACCCGCTTGCACCGCACAGTGTGACGATGTGGATGTGGGCCGGACGCTGTATCTGGTGGTGAGTGGCGCTCCAGCGCCGGAGGGCATTCCCGAGTTAGTAAAGAAGTGCCAGAAGGCTGGATGGCGGGTGCTGGTGTTCTCGACCGTAATGGGGACCAGGTTCATCGACCCGGCTGAGCTGGAGCAGATCACGGGCGAGCCGGTGCGCTGGGAGTACCGGATGCCCGGTACTGGCAAGGGCGTGCCGCCCGCTGACGCGGTACTTGCCTGCCCGCTGTCCTTCAACAGCGTCGACAAGTTCGCGCATGGTCATGCGGATAATTTCGCTATCGGCCTGCTCTGCGAGATGACCGGCTATGGCGTCCCCGTCATTGTGGTTCCTCACTGCAAGCCTCAGCTCGCCAGCCATGTTGCGTTTAGTGCCAGCCTTGAGGTGCTGCGTGCGATGGGAGTCAAGGTGCTGTTCGATGCCGATGCGCCATATGAGCGACGGCTGCCGCTATGGCGTGATGTCGTTGCTGCACTGCGCGCGCGCCAGGCTCTCCGCTGCCTGAACCAGACGGCTGAGCTGCTCATACATCACCAGGGAGCCGCCGACGCACTGCCGCAGCACTGCCTCACCAAGGATCGCTGACAGGACGGGCGGCTCCGGGTCCTCCCGCTCCCAGATGTCCTGCCG
>Ga0335074_10016263_pt1 | contig 10475 bp, 10 predicted proteins | sample Lox_Sample_23_FD_206715 | JGI IMG/M metagenome (GOLD analysis project Ga0335074, IMG submission 206715) | Soil microbial communities from Loxahatchee National Wildlife Refuge, Florida, United States - Lox_Sample_2.3 | ecosystem: Environmental > Terrestrial > Soil > Wetlands | place: USA...
ACGCTCGAGGTCTTGGCCCGCGGCCGCTTGTGCGACACCTCCGGCCGCGGCTCGATGACGAGGCAGCCGATGCCCCTGGCGCTCAGCTCGGTCGCGGCCGCCAGCCCGGCGGGCCCGCCGCCCGCCACGAGCACGGCGGTCCTTTCGACGTCAGTCACGGCAGCCATCTTCCGCCCCGGCCGCCCGGCCTGTCGACGCCCGGCCAGGCGGCCGGGGCGTGTCACTGCCGCTGGTACCGGGCCGCCATCGCGTGGAAGACCTTCTTCGGCTCCCAGTTGGTCTCGTCGAGCATGCGGACCACGCCATAGGACGCGATGTCGCGGTCACCTGGCTTGTCGTAGTTGGCAAAGGACAGCCACAGCGCCGTGTCCACCCCTTCCTCTTCGAAGATGTCGAGCAGCTCGTTGAGGTAGCGCACCTGTTCGTCTTCGTCGGGCACCGCCCCTGGCGGCGGCCGCCAGGCCATGCCGCCGAGGTCGCCGGCGCCATGGTAGGCGCAGGTGCCGTATTCGGTAATGGCGACGGGCTTGCCATGGGCGAAGAACTCCCGAAGGTGCGCCCGGAACGTCGCGGCGTTCTGCGCGGTCCGGTAAGCGTCGATGCTGACCAGGTCGAACGGCGTCCAATCGACGCTCTCCCACGGGCCGGAAGCGTAGGTCACCCGGCCGCCGAAGCGGTCGCGGACGGTCGCCGCGGCTTCGCCGAGGAAGGCGTTAACGCGATCGAGCACCGGGCCGAGCGACATCCACCAGTCCAGGTCCGCGGTGACCATGGCCGTCAGCCGGTCCAGGTAGGTGGCACCGGGGAGGAAGCCGCCGCAGAAGGCGCTGACCTCGCAGCCGGTGACGAACACCACGTCCGCGCCGGCCTGGCGCACCGCCTCAGCGCGCTCCGCGCACTCGGCGAAAAGCGCCAGCGCCTGCGCTGGGTCCAGGTCGACGGGGAACGGGGAGAACCACGCCTCGAGCCCGGCGTCCGCCGCGTGCCTGGCCGCGACGCTGAGCCGTTCCGGCTCGCGGCCGGAGATGCGCACGGCGTCGCAGTGCAGGTCGCCGGCGATGACCGCCATCTCCCGCCTGACGACCTGGGAATCGAAGGTCTTCCTCGTCAGGCTGTTCCCGGGGAACGTTCCCGTGTCGTAGTTGATGCCTCGCGCGCGCATGTCACTCCCTTTCCAGTTGATTGACTCCGTGTTCAAGCAGGTCGAACGCGAGCTCGACGTCCCGCGCCAGCAGGGAGCCGGCATCAGCAGGGGACACCCCGTCCAGCAGCCGCCGGAAGTACGACTCCTGCACGGTGAGCAGGGACGCAGCGACCTGGGCGGCGATAAGCCCGGCGGCCGGCTCGCCGTACTCGTCGGCGAGTGCGCCCGCCAGCGCGTCGCGCTGCCGGTAGAGCAGCGCGTTCGCCGCGGCCCGCAGCACTGGGCTCTCCTGAATTACCCGGACCCGGGTGATCAGCGCGCCCAGCTCGGCCTCCGGCACGGCCGCAGCGGCGAGCCCGCGGAAGTAGGCGCGCAAGGCCACCAGGAACGGCTGGCCTGGCGGCCGCCTGGCCGCGATCCCGGCCAGGTCGTCGCCCGCGACGCCGCCAAGGACAAGCGCCTCCTTGGACGGGAAGTAGGCGAACAGGGTCGCCTTGGCCACCTCAGCCGCCTCGGCGATCTCGTTGACCGTCACGGCCTCGAAGCCGCGTTCGGCGAACAGCCGCAGCGCAACCGCGGCGATCCGCTGCCGCGTCTGCTCCTTCTTGCGTTCGCGTAGTCCTGCCACGCCACTACGATATTCATACTTGGTCTAAAATCAAACTCGGTATGGAATGTTTCCGGTAGCGGCGTGCCCCCGCCGACGCCACTACTGGCCCGTTTGCAACGCGATCAGGTTGACGCGCTGCCCGCGGCCGTCCTCGCGCAGCAGTGCCGCCGCCACCACGACGCTGACCGCGACCAGCAACGCGCTAACCGCGAAGCCGGCGTGGAAGCCGGCGGTGAGCGCGGCAGGCGCGGCGTTCCCGGCAGCGGAGGAACGCGCCGCAAAAGACGCGGCCACCGTGGCGATCACCGCGAGGCCGAGCGCGCCGCCGAGCTGGCGGCTCACGTTGAGCAGCGCCGACGCGACGCCGTGCCGGTCCGCCGCGACGCCCGACATCGCCGCAACGGACGTGGGGACGATCACGGCGCCCGCGCCGAGGCCGACGATAACCGTCGGCAGGATGATGTCCGTCAGCAGGTGCCCGGAGACCGGGACGCGGGCCAGCAGCACCAGCCCGGCAAGGCTCACGGCCGAGCCGAGAATCGACGTGGCGCGGATGCCGGCCAGCCACACGAGCGCGGGCGCGGCGGCCGCCGCGACGAGGATCGACAGGCCGAACGGCACGTACGCCAGCCCCGTGCGCAGCGCCGAGTAGTGCAGCGCCTGCTGCATGTACAGCGTGGTCGAGTAGAACACCGCGAACATCGCGCTGGACAGCAGCGCCGATACCACGTTGGCGCCGGACAAGGACCGGTTCCGCCACAGCGACGGCGGCATCAGCGGCGCGCGCCCCCTGCGTTCCTCGCGCGCCTCGTGCACCACGAAGTACCCGGCGAGAGCCGCGGCCGCGCACAGGAGCCCGACCGTGCGCGCGGACCCCCAGCCGTGGCTGGACGTCTGCGCCACCGCGTAGGCGAGCAGGGTCGCGCCCGCGGTCACGCTCACCGCGCCGCCGAGGTCGAAGCCGCGCCGCGAGGCGCCGGCCCCGTCCCCGCGCGGCGCGTCGGCCGGCAGCACCCGCAGCGCGGCCACGATCACGATCAGCCCGACCGGGATGTTGATCAGGAAGATCCACCGCCACCCGGCGGCCGACACGAGCGCGCCGCCGACCACGAGCCCGAGCGTCCCCGCCGCCGCGGAGATCCCGCCCCACACCGAGAACGCCCTGGTCCGCGCCGGGCCAGCCGGGAACACCGACGTCAGCATGGCGAGCGTCATCGGCACCACGAACGCGGCCGCGAGCCCCTCAACCGCCCGCGTGACGATCATGACGGCGGCCGACGGTGCCAGCGCGGACCCCAGCGACGCCGCCGCGAACACCGCGGTCCCTGCGACCAGCACCCGCCGCCGGCCGAGCAGGTCCCCGGTACGCCCGCCGAGCAGCAGGAAGCCGCCGAACGGCACCATGTACGCGTCCACCATCCAGGCCAGCCCGCCCTCGGAGAAGTGCAGCGAGTTCCTGATCGCGGGCATCGCGACGTTGACGACGGTCACGTCGATCGTGTCCAGCAGCGCCGCCAGGCACAGCACGGCGAGCGCCAGCACGTGCCGTCGCGTCCACCGGAACTCCGCGCCGCCCGCGGCCGACGCTGAAGAGGCACCTACTGATCGATTAGTAAGCTCGCTCATGACGGCGAGCGTAATCCACTTACTAATCGATAAGCAAGTAGACTCTATGCCATGACCCAGCCCGACACCAAGCAGCGGATCCTCGCCATCGCGGGCGAGCTGTTCGCCCGGCAGGGCTACACCGGCACGACGATCGCCGACATCGCCCGCGAGCTCGGCACCACGACCGCCGCGCTGTACTACCACTTCCCGTCCAAGGCCGCGATCCTGGGCGGCCTGCTCGCCAGGCCCCTGGAGGCCTACACCAGGCTGCTCGACGGCCTCGCCGCCGGCGACACCAAGCCGGCGGACCTGCTCGGCGCGATCATCGACATCACCGCCGACTCCCGCGACCTGGCCACGATCATCGACCGCGACCCGGCCGCGCTGGCGATGATCGACCAGCAGCTGCCCCGGTCCTCCGCCGAGATGACCGCGCAGACGATCGCCGCGCTCGCCGGTCCCGAACCGGACCGCGCCGCGCTCATCCGCGCCAACGCGGCGCTGGCCGTCGCCAAGGCGGCCACGCTCGCCGCGCTCGACCTCGGCGACGGCCGGTTGACGTCGGCTGATCGTGGCGAGGTGCTCGCCGTCGCGCTGGGAACATTGAAAGAATTATCCAGAACGATCTCGTGGTGCCTCCCGAAGGGACATGCCGTGGCCGATTTCGTCGGGGCCGTCGATCAGGGCACCACGAGCACGCGGTTCATGATCTTCGACCACGGGGGCAACGAGGTCGGCAGGCACCAGCTCGAGCACCAGCAGATCCTGCCCAGGCCGGGCTGGGTCGAGCACAACCCGGTAGAGGTCTGGGAGCGCACCAGGACCGTGATCGCGGCCGCGCTGAACGCGACGAGCCTGACGCCGCGCGACCTGGCCGCGCTGGGCATCACCAACCAGCGGGAGACGACCGTGGTGTGGAACCGCCGCACCGGCGTCCCGTACGCCAACGCGATCGTCTGGCAGGACACCAGGACCGACCGGATCGCCGCGGCGCTGGAAAAGAGCGGCGGCGGCGACGTGATCAGGCGCAAGGCCGGCCTGCCGCCCGCGACGTACTTCTCCGCGGGGAAGCTCCAGTGGCTGCTGGAGAACGACGGCCGGCTCCGCGCCGACGCGGAGCGCGGTGAGGCGCTGTTCGGCACCATCGACTGCTGGCTGCTGTGGAACATGACCGGCGGCACCGCCGGCGGCGTGCACATGACCGACGTGACGAACGCCAGCCGCACGATGCTGATGGACCTGCGCACGCTGGACTGGGACGATGAGCTGTGCGCGCTGTTCGGCGTGCCGCGGGCGATGCTGCCGCGCATCGTCCCGTCCGCCTTCGGCTTCGGGCTGACGGCGCCGCTTGGCCCGGTCGGCGGCGACGTGCCGATCGGGGGAGTGCTCGGCGACCAGCAGGCGGCCACGATGGGCCAGGTGTGCTTCGCGCCCGGCGAGGCGAAGAACACCTACGGCACCGGCAACTTCCTGGTGCTCAATACCGGCGCCTCGATCCACGAGTCCGGGTATGGGCTGCTCACCACGGTCGCCTACCAGCTCGGTGCCCAGCCGCCGGTGTACGGCCTTGAAGGTTCGGTCGCGGTGACCGGCGCGGCGGTGCAGTGGCTGCGCGACCAGCTCGGCATCATCAGCGGTGCCGCGCAGAGCGAGGGCCTGGCCAGGCAGGTCGACGACACCGCGGGACTGTACTTCGTGCCGGCGTTCTCCGGGCTGTTCGCGCCGTACTGGCGCGCCGACGCCCGCGGCGCGATCGTCGGGCTGTCCAGGTTCCACACGAACGCGCACCTGGCCCGGGCCACGCTCGAGGCCATCTGCTACCAGAGCAGGGACGTGGTGGAGGCGATGGCCGCCGATTCCGGCGTCACCCTCGACGTGCTGAAGGTGGACGGCGGGGTCACCGCCAACGACCTGTGCATGCAGCTGCAGGCCGACATCCTGGGCGTCCCGGTCAGCCGCCCGGTGGTCGCGGAGACCACCGCGCTCGGCGCGGCCTACGCGGCCGGCCTGACGGCCGGTTTCTGGCGGGACACCGCGGAACTGCGCGCCAACTGGCACGAGTCCCGCCGCTGGGAGCCCACCTGGTCGGAAGACCGCCGCGCGGCCGGCTACGCGGGCTGGAAGAAAGCGATCAGCCGCACCCTGGACTGGGTAGACGTTGGGTAAGCAGGAGCGTCGAAAGGCGGTTTGCCGTGGTGGACGTTCGGATGCCGGTTACCGCCGAGCCAGTCGGCGACGTGGCCGCGGTGCTCGGCGAGGGACCCTACTGGCGGCCGGAAGACGATGCCCTGCTGTGGGTCGACGTTGTCCGCGGGCATCTGCACATGACCCGCGTCCAGCTCGGCGAGACGATCACCGTTGAGCTGGATACGGTATCCGCGGCGTTCCCCGCGGTCGGCGGCGGGATCATAACGGCTGGCGGGCACCGGCTGATGCTGCGCGCCACCCGGCCGGGGGAGGACTGGGCCGGGCGGATTATCGCCGAGGCGCCCGCCAGGGACGGAGTCCGGTTCAACGACGCGTCGGTGGACCCGGCGGGCCGGGTCTGGGTCGGCTCCATGGACATCAAGGAGAAGGAGCCGCTCGGGACGCTGTACCGGCTGGACTCCGGCGGCACGCTGACCGCGGTGGTCAAGGGCGCGACGGTCTCCAACGGGATCGGCTGGAGCCCGGACGGCACGCGCATGTATTACAACGACTCGCCGCTGCGCCGGATCGACATGTTCGACTACGACCAGGCGACCGGCGAGGCGTACCAGGGCCGGATGTTCGCCGACCTGTCCGGCGCCGACGGCTTCCCCGACGGGCTGACCGTCGACGCCGACGGCCACGTCTGGGTGGCGATGTTCGCCGGCGGTGCGCTCCGCCGCTTCACCCCGGCCGGCCACCAGGACGCGGTGATCCCGCTGCCCGTGTCCCAGCCGACGAGCTGCGCGTTCGGCGGCCCCGGCATGGCCGACCTGTTCGTGACCACGGCGTACCGGGACCTCAGCGAGGCGCAGCGGGCGGCCGAGCCGCTCGCGGGCCGCCTGCTGAGGCTCCGCCCCGGCCCGGTAGGCCTGCCCTCCTCGGCCACGCAGGCCGTCATTCCCAGCTGAAGCAGAGCTCGACTACGCGCGAAACGCGAGTTACGCTGATTACACGCGAAACTCTCGGAGGCGTGGTATGGAACAGGCAGAGCTTGATCGCATCAGGCAGGAATTCGCCGAGGCAGTACGCAGGCGCATGCCGGGCGTGCCGATCGAGCGCATCGAGGTGCTCCAGCACGGCGATGACCCGGAGGTCGAGCCGGGGCAGCTGCTGGCCCGCGTGGTCCTCGCGGCGCCGGACGAGGAGGAGGACCGCAAGCGGGTGTTCGACGAGTTCCACGCCGCGCACCACGAGGCCTTCCACGAGCTGCGGAAGGAGCTGGACAAGCTGCCGGTCCGCGTGATGCTCCAGATCATCGCCGGCGGCGCGCCACGCGAGGACCGCAAGGGCCCGTTCATCCAGCTGCTGCACGCGCGCGGCACTGGCGAAGTGCCCGGGCCAGGGTTTACCCCCGTCATGGCCCGGCTCGGCGCCGACGACCTGGAGACGCTGGACACGCTGATCAGCGCGGGCATCGCGACCAGCCGCGCGGAAGCCGTCCGCTGGGCGCTCGCCCGCATCAGGGAGCGCCCCGCCTACGAACAGCTCCGCGCCAGGACCCGCGAGATCGAGGACTTGAAGTCCCAGTTCTGACCGCCCGGCGTCCGGCCGCTGTAGTTGGTCAGGTCGTCAGCACGACCTTGCCGGGAATGTGCTGGGCCGACTTGGCCATGAAGGCCTCGCGCGCCGCCGCGAGCGGGTAGACCGCGCCGACTTGCGGCCGCACTACGCCGTCGTCCACGAGCCGGGTGATCTCGCGGAGCTGGGCACCGTTCGCGTCGCGGACGAAGTGGACGACGCGGATGTCGTCCCGGTCGGTCTGCGGCGGCGCCATGACGGACACCACGGCGCCACCGGGCTTGACGATGGCCGGCGACCTGGCGAGCACGTCGCCGCCGATGGCGTCGTAGACCAGGTCCACTTGGCCGGCGGCTTTCTCCCAGCCGTCCTGCTCGAGGTCGACGAACTCGTCGGCGCCGAAGTCCAGCGCCCGCTGGCGAGCGCTCGCCCGGCCGGCTCCGATGACGTGGGCGCCGGCCCAGCGGGCCAGCTGCACGCCCACCGCTCCGACTCCGCTGCCGGCGCCGTGGATCACCACGGTCTGGCCGGACTCGAGGTGGCCGTGGTCGAACAGCGCCTGCCACGACGTGAGCCCGGCCTGCGGGATCGCGGCGGCCTCGGCGAAATCGAGCGTCGCGGGCTTGGGGGCCAGGCTGCGCACCTCGATGGCCACGTAGTCGGCGGCCCACCCGTCGCGGTATCCGTCGATGAGGCCGTAGACCTCATCGCCTACGGATACGCCGGCAGCGCCGTAGCCGAGCGCGACCACGACGCCGGATCCCTCGTGGGCCGGGATGATCGGTCCTCGTTCGTGCCCGGCCCGGTCGGTCCTGAGCGGCCAGGTCAGCTCGGTCGGGGTGAAGCTGGCGGCGCGCACCTGGACGAGCGCGTCGCCGATCGCGGGCTGGGGATCCGGGGCGTCCTCGTAGATGAGGCTCTCGATGCCCTCGAAGCCCTCCGGCTTGTGGCTGCGGACAGCTTTCATGGGAGTCTCCCTTGTCGCATCGAATGATCTGGAGTGTCACTTGTTATGACTCCCCGGCCACACCGAATGTGACCGTCCCTCCCTCAGTCATAGGGTGGACGGTATGGCTGTATGGGTGTGTGCCACGTGCGGGAACCACTACCCGGACACCGACTCGCAACCAGGAATGTGCGTCATCTGCGCGGACGAGCGGCAGTGGGTGCCGCCGTCGGGTCAGCGCTGGACGACGCTCGCTGAGCTCGCCGCGGCGGGGCACCGCGGCGATGTCCGTGAGGTCGAGCCCGGGCTGCTCGGCGTCGGCGCGACTCCGCCGGTGGCGATCGGCCAGCGCGGTCTGGTCGTGCAGACCGCCGAAGGGAACCTGCTGTGGGATCCGCCAGGATTCCTCGACGAGTCGTCGATCCAGGCGGTAGCGGACGTCGGCGGGCTGCGGGCGGTCACGGCGAGCCACCCGCACTTCTACGGGTCGATGGTCGAGTGGAGTCACGCGTTCGGCGCCGCCATCCTGCTCCCGCGGGCGGACGCGCACTGGCTAACCCGCCCCGACCCGGCCGTGCGGACCTGGTCCGGGACGCTGGACGTGCTGCCCGGCGTGACCCTCATCCAGTGCGGCGGCCACTTCCCCGGCAGCGCGGTTGTGCACTGGGCCGAGGGCGCCGACGGCGCTGGCGCCCTGTTCACCGGCGACACGATCTGCGTGACGCCGGGGGAGGAGCGGCTCACCTTCATCTGGAGCGCCCCGAACCGGCTGCCGCTCCCGGAGAAGGCGGTCCGCACCGTGGTCGACGCGGTGCGCCGGTACCCCTTCGACCGCATCTACGGCGGCTGGTGGCAGCCCACGCTGCACGCGGGCGCCCGCGACGTGCTGGAAAGCTCCGCCGCCCGCTACATCGAATTCCTGCGCGGCGAGGCAGCGGTGGACTGACGGGACCTGCGCCGCGCCGCCATCTTCACCAGCTTCCGCGACGAGGCCCGGCTCGACGCCGTCGAGCAGATCATCCCGCTCGCCGAGAAGGCGGGGCTGTCGATGACCCATCTCGCGGTGGCATTCGTGATCGCCCACCCCGGCGTGACCAGCGCGCTCATCGGCCCGCGCACGATGGAGCAGCTCGATGACCTGCTCGCGGGCATCGACGTCACGCTCACCGACGACATCCTCGACGCGATTGACGAGATCGTCCCGCCCGGCACCGATGTCGGCGCGCCGACCAATCGGCCTACCTGCCCCCGGCCCTTCAGCGCCCCGCCCTCCGCCGTCGGCCCGCCGCCGAACGCGCTGCCGCTGACCGCGACTAGCTGCCTGGCGCCTGGCTTGCGGTCATCGTCAGCTCCGGCGGGCGAGCCAGCGTCTGGTAGACGACGCAGTAACGCTCGGTGAGACGGATCAGCGTCTGGAGTTCCTCGGCGGTCGCATCGGCGTCCAGGTCGAAGGTCAGCCGGATAGAACTGAACCCGACCGGTGCCTCCTTGCTCACGGCCAGGGTCCCGCGGAAGTCCAGGTCGCCCTCGGCGGTGATGGTTCCCCCGGCCAGGCTGATCTTCAGCGAGGTGGCGACGGCGCGCAGCGTGACCCCGGCGCAGGCCACGAGCGCCTGCAGCAGCATGTCACCGGAACAGAGCAGCGTGCCGTCTCCGCCGGTGGCCGGGTGCAGGCCGGCTACGGCCAGCTGCCGGCCCGTGTCCACCGAGCACGCGATGGCTTGCTCATCGAGCTGGCCGTGCGCCCGCAAGGTGATCAGCGCTTCGCCCGGGTTCTGGCGATAGCTGTCCTTGAGCGGTTCCTGCACGGCGCGAAGTTCTGCGCTGTCCATGCTTGTACTCCCGTCTACGGGCGGGTGAGGAAGAGCCGCTTCTCCATGGTGAGGTGGGGGGCCCACTCAAGGCAATCGGCGCCGGCGAAGCGCAGGTAGGCGCGGAGCGCGTCGCGCGCCGCCTCGACGAACCCGCCGGCGCGGCGCGGCTCGAAGCCGTCCTCCCACCAGACATTGAGCACCTCCACGCGGGCCCGGTCCCGGTCGATCCGCGGTTCGATCCGGCCGGCGAAGCGGTCACCGAAGACGATCGGGAGCACGTAATAGCCCCACCGGCGCCTGGCCGGCGGGAAAAAGCCCTCCCAGACGTAGTCGTAGGCGAACAGGCTGGACAGGAGGGCGGTGTCCCACAGCAGCGAGTCGAACGGGGCGATGAACGCGACGGAGCAAGCCGGTTCCGGTGGAGCCTGCAGCAGCTCGGTCTCCTCGGCGAGGACGAGGCGCTTGCCGCGGACGCCTTCGATGTCGACGGGCACGAGCGCGCCGCGCTCGACCAGCTCCTTCCGCAGCTCGTTGCGCTGCTGCGGCGCGGCGATGCGTGCGAACGTACCGCCCGCGCCGCCGGCGCCGAGGAGGCCGTGGGCGCGGTAGCGGGACAGGAGCTTGTGGCGGAGCTGTTCTCGCTCG
>Ga0335074_10016264_pt1 | contig 10475 bp, 6 predicted proteins | sample Lox_Sample_23_FD_206715 | JGI IMG/M metagenome (GOLD analysis project Ga0335074, IMG submission 206715) | Soil microbial communities from Loxahatchee National Wildlife Refuge, Florida, United States - Lox_Sample_2.3 | ecosystem: Environmental > Terrestrial > Soil > Wetlands | place: USA: Florida...
GAAGGTGCTGCCGCTGCCCGGGGTGCTGGTCAGTCGGATCTCCCCGCCCAGCAGATGCGCCAGCTCGCGCGAGATCGCGAGCCCCAGTCCCGTGCCCCCGTACTTGCGCGCGGTACCGACGTCGGCCTGCTGGAACGCCTCGAAGATGATGCGCTGCTTGTCCGGCGGAATGCCGATGCCGGTATCGGTGACGGAGAACTCGATGACGCGCGGGGCCTGGCTGAGCACCGGATGGCCGCTGTTCCAGCCGCCCGAGGCCAGACTCACGTGCAGGCGCACCCCGCCGTGGTCGGTGAATTTGAAGGCGTTGGACAGCAGATTCTTCAGGATCTGCATCAGCCGCTTGTGATCGGTGGTGATGCTGCGTCCGAGGTTGGCGTCGAACTGGCTGGTGAAGGCGAGCCGGCGGTTCTCGGCCTCGTGGCGGAAATTTCTCTCCAGCGTCTCCTTCAGCTGCGTGAACGGCAGCTCCTCGGATTCCACGGTGACGGTGCCCGACTCGATCTTGGACAGATCCAGGATGTCGCTGATGAGATTCAGCAGGTCGGTGCCGGCGCCGTGCACGGTCTTGGCGAACTCCACCTGGCGCGCGGTGAGGTTGCCTTCGGGATTCTCGGCCAGCTGCTGGCCGAGAATCAGGATGCTGTTGAGCGGCGTGCGCAGCTCGTGCGACATGTTCGCCAGGAACTCGGACTTGTAGCGCGAGGTGAGCGCGAGCTCCGCGGCCTTCTCCTCCAGAGCGCGCCGCGCCAGCTCGATCTCCTGGTTCTTGCGCTCCACCTCGGCGTTCTGCTCGGCCAGCAGCCGTGCCTTGGTCGCCAGCTCCTCATTGGTCTGCTGCAGCTCCTTCTGCTGCGTCTGCAGCTCCACCGCCAGCTGCTGGGACTGCTTGAGCAGCCCCTCGGTGCGCATCGTGGCCTCGATGGTGTTGAGCACCACGCCGATGCTGCCGGTGAGCTGCTCCAGGAACGCCAGCTGCGAGGCGGTGAACTCCCGGAGCGAGGCGAGCTCGATCACCGCGCGCACCTGCCCCTCGAACAGCGCCGGCAGGACGATGATGTTGCGCGGCGTGGCGCTGATCAGCCCGGAGCGCACCGGCGTGGCCTCGGGCGGGATGTCGGTGAGCAGCATGCGCTGGCGATCGAGCGCGCACTGCCCCACCAGACCCTCGCCGATGCCGTAGCGGCGCGGCGCCCCGCCCGCAGTGGGATCGGCGAAGCTCGCCAGCTGCGAGAGCTGCTGGCGGCCGCCCTCGTCGCTCTGCATGACGTACAGGATCCCCTGGTGCGCATTCACCAGCGGCGCCAGCTCCGACAGCAGCATCTGTCCGACGGTGACCAGGTCGCGCTGGCCCTGCATCATGCGGCTGAACTTGGCGAGGTTGGTCTTCAGCCAGTCCTGCTCGGTGTTGCGATCGGTCGTGGCCCGCAGGTTGCCGATCATCGCGTTGATATTGTCCTTCAGGTCCGACACCTCCCCGCGCGTGTCCACCTGGATCGAGCGGGTGAGGTCGCCCTGGGTCACGGCGGTGGCCACCTCGGCGATGGCGCGCACCTGGGTCGTGAGGTTCGCGGCCAGCAGATTGACGTTGGCGGTCAGGTCCTTCCAGGTGCCGGCCGCCCCGGGCACGTGCGCCTGGCCGCCGAGGCGGCCCTCCACGCCCACCTCGCGCGCGACCGTGGTCACCTGGTCGGCGAAGGTCGCGAGCGTATCGGTCATGCTGTTGATGGTGTCGGCGAGGGCGGCGACCTCCCCCTTGGACTCCACCGTGAGCCGCTGCCGCAGATCTCCCTCCGCCACCGCGGTCACCACCTTGACGATGCCGCGCACCTGGTTGGTGAGGTTATTGGCCATGACGTTGACGTTGTCGGTGAGGTCCTTCCAGGTCCCCGCCACCCCCGGCACGATTGCCTGACCGCCGAGCTTGCCCTCGGTGCCCACCTCGCGCGCCACGCGCGTCACCTCCGCCGCGAAGCTGTTGAGCTGATCGACCATCGTGTTGATGGTCTCCTTCAGCTGCAGGATCTCCCCGCGCACGTCCACGGTGATCTTGCGCGACAGGTCCCCGCGCGCCACCGCCGTGGTCACCTCGGCGATGTTGCGCACCTGCCCGGTGAGATTGGTGGCCATCGCATTGACCGAGTCGGTCAGATCCTTCCAGGTACCGTCCACGCCCGGCACCAGCGCCTGGCCGCCGAGCCGGCCCTCGGTGCCCACCTCGCGCGCCACGCGCGTCACCTCCGCGGCAAAGCCGTTGAGCTGATCCACCATGGTGTTGATGGTCTGCTTGAGCTGCAGAATCTCCCCGCGCACGTCCACGGTGATCTTGCGCGACAGATCGCCGCGCGCGATGGCGGTGGCCACCTCGGCGATGTTCCTCACCTGACCGGTCAGATTGCTGGCCATCGAATTGACGTTGTCGGTCAGGTCCTTCCACACTCCCAGCACGCCCTGCACCACCGCCTGGCCGCCGAGCTTGCCCTCGGTACCCACCTCGCGCGCCACGCGCGTGACCTCCGCCGCGAAGCTGTTGAGCTGATCGACCATCGTGTTGATGGCGTCCTTGAGCTGCAGGATCTCGCCCTTGACGTCCACCGTGATCTTGCGCGACAGGTCCCCGCGCGCCACCGCCGTGGTCACCTCGGCGATGTTGCGCACCTGCCCGGTGAGGTTGCCGGCCATGGAGTTGACGTTGTCGGTGAGGTCCTTCCAGGTGCCGCCGATACCGGGCACATAGGCCTGCCCGCCGAGCTTGCCGTCGGTGCCCACCTCGCGCGCCACGCGCGTCACCTCCGAGGCGAACGAGCGCAGCTGATCCACCATGGTGTTGATGGTCTCCTTCAGCTGCGAGATCTCGCCGCGCACATCCACCGTGATCTTGCGCGACAGGTCGCCACGCGCGATGGCGGTGGCGACCTCGGCGATGTTCCTGACCTGGCCGGTGAGATTGCCGGCCATGGAATTGACGTTGTCGGTGAGGTCCTTCCACACGCCCGAGACACCCTGCACCACCGCCTGGCCGCCGAGCTTGCCTTCGGTGCCGACCTCGCGCGCCACGCGCGTGACCTCCGCGGCGAAGCCGTTCAGCTGATCGACCATCGTGTTGATGGTGTCCTTCAGCTCCAGGATCTCGCCCTTGACGTCCACCGTGATCTTGCGCGACAGGTCCCCGCGCGCCACCGCCGTGGTCACCTCGGCGATGTTGCGCACCTGCCCGGTCAGATTGGTGGCCATCGCATTGACCGAGTCGGTGAGGTCCTTCCAGGTGCCGGCCACGCCGGTGACGATGGCCTGGCCGCCGAGCTTGCCCTCACTGCCGACCTCGCGCGCCACGCGCGTCACCTCCGAGGCGAACGAGCGCAGCTGATCCACCATGGTGTTGATGGCCTCCTTCAGCTGCAGGATCTCGCCGCGCACATCCACCGTGATCTTGCGCGACAGATCGCCGTTGGCGACCGCGATGGTCACCTCCGAGATGTTCCGCACCTGACCGGTGAGATTGCTGGCCATGGAGTTGACGCTGTCGGTCAGCTCCTTCCAGGTGCCGGTCAGCCCCGGCACCGCGGCCTGGCCGCCGAGCTTGCCGTCGGTGCCCACCTCGCGGGCCACGCGCGTGACCTCCGAGGTGAACATGCTCATCTGCTGGATCATCGCGTTGACCACCGTGGCCCAGCGCAGGAACTCGCCCTCGAGCGGCCGCCCGTCGACCTCCAGCGGCATGGTCTGCGACAGGTCGCCCTTGGCGACCGCGCTGATGGCGCGCGTGACCTCGGTGGTCGGCCACAGCAGATCGTCGATCAGCGTGTTGACCGAGCGCTCCATGGCGCTCCACGCACCGCCGCCGCGGTTCACGACGCTCATGCGGTGGCGAATCCTGCCCTCGCGGCCCACGTGCTGGCCGGCGCGCTCGAGCTCGACCGCCATCTCCTGATTGCACACCACGATCTCGTTGAAGGTATCGGCCAGCTTGCCGGCCAGGCCCGTCTGATCGCTCGGCAGCCGCACCGAGAAGTCCCCGTCGCGCACCGCCTGCAGGGCGCGCAGCAGCTCGCGCAGATCCAGGCTCGTGCCCGAATCGGCGGCGTCCGGGCTCGTCGCGGGCCCGGAGGACGGACGACGTGGACCGAGAACTTCGGCTTGCTGGGTGCTCATGCGTTCGGCTCCATCGGATCAGGCGATCGGCAATGCATCACCCGATCGGACTCGGAGAATAGGGACCATTGAGAAGAATCGGGACCGGAGCCAGGGAGGGGCCGGCGGCAGTGCTGTAAAAGTTACAACGCCTGGGGCTTCGGCCGTCCTGACGGGTGTGGCGAGCGGCTGCACCCCGTCCCTCAGTCTGCCGCGCAAGCGCTGGCGCTTCTGCGACGATCATGAGCGTGCCCTTGTGGGTGATTGATCGACGCGCGGTTTTCAGAATAGCAGAAGGCCCTGTGTGCGCAAATCAGGCGCCAATGCGCGACACCGGGGCGCGCCGTCGCGCCGTGCCCGCGCCCGCGCGCACACGCGCGCGCGACCCCGCACCTGTGCGCGTGCCGCCGCGGGTGCGGGCGCGATACAGACGTCCCGCCTCGGCTCGTACCCGGCGGCGGAAAGCGAGCAGCTCCTCGGACACGTGTGCGCTCACGTAGGCGTTCATGGCCGATTCGAGCAGGTGCGCCAGACGCATGCCGCTGAGCGCCGCGAGGCGCCGGGCGCGCCCGAGCAGCCGTGAATCGAGCCAGAAGGTCAGGTCCTGCGAGCGTCCTGCGCGGCGTGCGCGCTGCTCGAGGGGCCGGTCGCCCTGCCGGTCGAGAAACCACCCGATGGCCTCGTCGTGCACCCGGTCCTTGGTCGCCCAGAGCGCGTCCGGCGCGCCGTCCCGCTGCCCCCACTGCTCGAGCACCAGGGCGCGAAACCAGACCTCCGTGTCGATCGCGTAGTGCGTCGCCGCGGGCAAGCTCTGATGCTGCAGGGTGCGCAGCCCGCGCGCGCGGGCACTGCGACGCACGCGGGCGCTGCGACGCGCCCGCCCGCGTGCCGGCTCAGCCATGTGCGCACCGCCGCCGAAGCTGTGAAATCCAACCAACCCGGGACGTCATCAAGGCGCTATATTTCGGCCACATAATACTGACGATAGCGCAATTCCGAGGATCGATAACTGTTGAGATATTACTTTAGGTTCACGCTGTAATAGCCTTGTAACGTGGACCTCTGCAAGCGTTTCTGGCGGAGCTTACGATGCTTGAAGACTTGAACGGGCGGCTGGAGGCGGCCGCGCTGTCACTGACGGGCCAGGGACCGATCAAAGAGCGGTTGTCCGACGCCTACTGTACCTATCTGCAGGACATTGCGGAGTCCGATCTGCCCGCGCTCGGCGCGGAGTTCGGGCAGATGATCCAGGCGCTGCATCGCGCGCCCGCCCTACCCGGCGATGACGTGGTGCGCGCATCGGTGCGCAAGCTGTCCAACCGGGAGGCGTGCTACTACGCGGAGCTGGTCGTCAAGCTCTACGGCAGCCTGGCGGGCCTGAAGCAGCAGCTCGCCGGCGCGCGCGGCGCCCGGCCGCTGGCGGCGACCGGTACCTGAGCCGGCGGCCACCCGGCCGAAGCCGCTGGACTAGTCGAGCTTGAATTCGATCGTGTCCCAGCGCGTCGTCTCCTCGTGGCGCGCCTGACGCCTCACCGCGTCGACCAGCGCACGCTCGTCCCAGGGCACGCTCTCGTCCACGAGCCCCTTGAGAAGCTTGGGCTCGAGCGGCTCGTGACCGAAGGGCGGCAGCAGCACCACCGGCTTGTCGCACGCCTTGGCGTAATTGAGCTCGAACAGCAGCAGACTCTGCTGCGTCGAATACAGGCTGCCCAGGGCGATGAGCACCTCGGCGAGGCCGATCTGGCGGCGCAGCTCCTCGCGCAGCGCCTCCGGCGAGTCGGACGGAAGCTGCACATCCGTCGCGCTGCAATTGCGATAATAGAAGTTGCGCGCGCTCTCGAGGTACTCGAACGCGCGGGCATAGTCCTCGCTCTCCTCGAAGCCGTGCGTGACAAAGACGCGGATCGGATCGCGCTGGGACATGCGGGCAGTGTACTGTGCGCCCCCGGCGAATGCCTAGGCGCGTCGTTTTGAGTGGACCCGGACGGTGACTGGACCTCGACCGTGAGATTGCTTCTATACAATATCCGCTATGCGACCGGCACCGGGCCGGCCTTTCACCTGCCCATGCCCGGGGCCGGTTACCTGCGCAGCAGCCGGCGCGTGCTCGAGCAGATCACCGGATTCATCCGCGCCGAGGATCCGGACGTGGTGGGGCTGATCGAGGTCGACACCGGCTCGGTGCGTACCGGCATGCTCAACCAGGCCACCTACATCGCCAATGCCGTGGGCCACTACACCGCCCATCAGTGCAAGTACGGCGCCGGGTCGATCAACCAGCTGGTGCCCATCGTGCGCAAGCAGGCCAACGCGCTGCTGGCCGCGCCGCGCGTCACGGGGGAGCGCTTCCATTACTTCGATACCGGCATCAAGCGGCTGATCATCGAGCTGGAGCTCGACGACATATGCATCTTTTTGGTGCATCTGTCCCTCAAATTCCGCCACCGCCAGTATCAGCTGCGCGCCCTGCACGATCTGGTGGTCCAGTCCCCCAAGCCGGTGATCGTGGCCGGCGACTTCAATACCTTTTGGGGGACGCACGAGATCTATCTGTTCATGCGCGCGGCCGGACTGCGCAGCGCCAACAGCGAGGGCCTGCCCTCGTTCCCCGCGCGTCATCCGCGCGTGGAGCTGGATTTCATCCTGCTCAGCGGCGCCATAGAGGTGACCTCGTTCCGCATTCCCGAGATCACCTATTCGGATCATCGGCCGCTGGTGTGCGACTTTCACCTGAACGGCAAGGCCGCGGCATGAGCGAGGCGAACGCCTGGCAGTTCGAGCGCGACCCGCAGGCCATCGGCTGGCTGACGCTCGACAAGCCCGGCAGTTCCGCCAATACGCTCTCGGGAGCGGTGCTGCTCGAGCTGCAGCGCCAGCTCGGCGCGCTCGCCGATGGCACCGGTCAGGCGGGCCTGCGCGGCCTGGTGATCCGCTCGGGCAAGCCCTCCGGCTTCATCGCCGGCGCCGACATCCGCGAGTTCACTACGTTTGCCTCGGAAGACCAGGCGCTGGCGCACATCCAGCTCGGCCAGCGCGTGTGCAGTGAGCTGGAGGCCCTGCCCCTGCCGACCGTGGCGCTGATCCACGGCTTCGCGCTCGGCGGCGGGCTGGAACTGGCGCTGGCCTGCCGCTACCGCGTCGCGCTCGGTGATGCGAGGCTCGCCCTCGGTCTGCCCGAGGTGCAGCTGGGCATTCATCCTGGATTCGGCGGCACGGTGCGCAGCGTGCGCCTGCTCGGCGTGCGCGCGGCGATGAACCTGATGCTCACCGGCCGCCCGCTGCGCGCCGACCGGGCGCTGCAGACGGGTCTGGTCGATCGGCTCGTGGCCAGCCGCGACGAGCTCGATGAGGCCGCGCGCCAGCTGATCCGAGCCGCCCCGCGGCCCCATCGTCCGCCGCTGTCCGAGCGGGCGCTGAGCTGGCCGGGCGTGCGGGCGCTGCTGCGCCCGGCGCTGCTGCGCAAGGTCGGCGCGCAGGCGCGCCGCGAGCATTATCCGGCCCCGTACGCCATCGTGGATCTGTGGTCGCGTTACGGAGCGCGCGGCGCGGCGGCCTATGCCGCCGAAGCCCGCTCGATCGCCGGGCTCTTCCAGCACGATTCCACGCGCAATCTGATCCGTGTCTTCCTGCTGCAGGATCGGCTCAAGGCGCTCGGGGGCAGGACGGGCGCCGCGCCCGCGCCGCTCGAGCATGTCCACGTGGTGGGCGCGGGCGTCATGGGCGGGGACATCGCCGCCTGGTGCGCGCTGCGCGGACTCACCGTCACGCTGCAGGATCAGGAAATGCGGCTCATCGAGCCGGCGCTCACGCGTGCGCGCGAGCTGTTCGACAAGCGCCTGCCGACGCCCGCCGAGCGCGACGCCGCCCTGCAGCGCCTGCGCGCGGACGTCGAGGGCGGCGGGCTGCAGGATGCGGATCTGCTGATCGAGGCCATCTTCGAGGACCTGGCCGCCAAGCGCGCGCTGTTCGCCGCGGCCGAGCCGCGCCTGCGCGCCGCGGCCGTGCTGGCCACCAACACCTCGAGTCTGACGCTCGAATCGCTCGCCGCCGGGCTCGCCGATCCCGGGCGCCTGGTCGGCCTGCACTTCTTCAACCCCGTCGCGCAGATGCCGCTCGTGGAAGTCGTGCATTTCCCGGGCACACGTGCCGAGATCGTCGCGGCGGCCATGAGCTTCACCCGTCGCATCGACAAGCTGCCCCTGCCCTGTCGCAGCAGCCCGGGCTTTCTGGTCAATCGAGTGCTGTTCCCGTACCTGCACGAGGCGCTGCACGCGGCCGGCGAAGGCATCGGCACCGCCGCCATCGATCGCGCGGCCGTGGACTTCGGCATGCCGATGGGACCCTTGCAGCTGTCCGACGTGGTGGGACTGGACGTGCTGCTGCACGTGGGGGATATCGTCACGCGGGAGCTCAAGCAGCAGCCCCCCGCATTCATCGCGACCGTGCGGCGCATGGTCGAGCAGCGGCACCTCGGTCGCAAGAGCGGCCGGGGCTTCTATCTCTGGCGCGAGGGCAAGGCCGCCGGACCCGCGACCCTCGAGCCTTCCGCGCCGGCGACGCCGGCCGGCGCGGACACCGCGGACCTCGGGGATCGGCTGATTCTCGCCCTGGTCAACGAGTGTGTGGCCTGCCTGCGCGAGGGCGTCGTCGCGGACGCGGATCTGATCGACGCGGGCGTGATCTTCGGGACGGGGTTCGCGCCGTTTCGCGGCGGCCCCCTGAACTACGCGCGCGCGCGCGGCGCGGACGCGTGCGTGCAGCGATTGCAGCAGCTCGCGCAGCGCTACGGCGCGCGCTTCACGCCCGACCCCGGCTGGACACAGCTGCGCGCGTCTCGCTGAGCGCGGCGCGCACCCGCACCCGCACCCGCGCCCGCACCCGCGCCCGCGCACCCGCACCCGCGCACCCGCACCCGCGCCCGCGCACCTGCGCGTATCCGCGCGGGAGCTGCGCGGCCCGCGACGCGTGCCGCCCGCATTGCGTCCGATACGTGAACTGTCGCACCGGGGCCAACATAATGCTGTGCTACCATCGAACTGCGTCACACAATAAGGTTTGTCAGAGCCGATGAGCGGAGCCGGGCACGCCGACACCAGTCTGCTGAGAAAGTTCTCGCCGCTCGACGGCATGAAGAAGGACAATCTCATCGCCCTGGCCCGCAAGGTCTCCCGCCAGCAACTCGCCGCCAATCGCTATCTCTTCAAGGAGGGTGACCGCGACAAGCGCACCTACTGGCTGGTTTCCGGCCTGCTGGAGATGCGCGAAGGCGAGCGCACCGTGGCCATGATCCGCGGCGGCAGCGCCGAGGCACGCCATCCGCTCGCGCCGCAGCTGCCGCGGCGGATGACGGCGCGCGCGGTCGATCCGATCGAGTACTACGTGGTCGACAGCGAGCTGCTCGACATGATGATCACCTGGGACCAGACCGGTACCTACGAGGTCGCCGAGCTGCAGGCTCAGCTCGCCGGCGGCGGCTCCGGCGGGGACTGGATGACGATGCTGCTGCAGACACAGGCGTTTCACCGCATCCCGCCCGCCAACATCCAGGCGATCTTCACGCGCATGCAGCGGGTCAGCTGCCGCGCCGGCGAGACCGTCATTCAGCAGGGCGCCGAGGGCGATTACTTCTACGCGATCGTCAGCGGCAAGTGTCTGGTGGCGCGCGAGACGCCGCTCAACCGCGGCGGCCTCAAGCTCGCCGAGCTGGGCGTCGGGGACACCTTCGGCGAGGAGGCGCTGATCTCCGAGGCCAAGCGCAACGCAACCGTCACCATGCTGACCGACGGGGTGCTGATGCGGCTCAACAAGGAGAACTTCCGCGAGCTGCTCAACGAGCCGCTGGTGCAGTGGGTGTCCTATCGCGACGCCCGCGCGATCGTCGCCAAGGGCGGCCGCTGGCTCGACGTACGCCTGCCCTCCGAGCACCAGAACCTCGCCATCGACGGCTCGCTCAACATCCCGCTCTACTTCATCCGTCTGAAGCTCTCGACGCTCGATCGCAGCCTCAAGTACGTGGTGTACTGCGACACCGGGCGGCGCAGCTCCGCCGCCGCCTTCATCCTCGTGGAACGCGGCTTCGATGCGCTGGTGCTGCGCGGCGGACTGGACAGCGCCGAGCTGACCCCGGCCCGCTGAGCCGGGCGCTGCGCGGACGTTCCACATAATTGCCGACCGGCGCGCGGAACTGAGCACTCGCGCGCAGTGGCGCGACACGCCGGCGGCTACAGTGCTCGCGACGCGCTCGAGCGGGAAGTCTCGCCCGCTCATGGAACGGCGCGCCGGCGGTACCGATGAGCGATGTCGACGGTACGGTGTCTTCGCAGCGGGTGACGTTCTGGACCCGC
>Ga0335074_10016265_pt1 | contig 10475 bp, 5 predicted proteins | sample Lox_Sample_23_FD_206715 | JGI IMG/M metagenome (GOLD analysis project Ga0335074, IMG submission 206715) | Soil microbial communities from Loxahatchee National Wildlife Refuge, Florida, United States - Lox_Sample_2.3 | ecosystem: Environmental > Terrestrial > Soil > Wetlands | place: USA: Florida...
CCGCGCCACAACGCGAGCGTGTGCTCGCCGATGCTGCCGAGGAGCTGCTGCGGCTTCGCGCCGAGCGCCGTCTTTACCGCGACGTCGAGCCGCTCGAGAGCCGGTGCGCGCCGCGCGGCCTCAGCCGCCGTTGCACGCGCCCTTTCGTCGGTTGCGTCGAGCCGGACCGCCAGCTCGGCACGATCTCTCCACTCCATCCACGGCTCGCGCAGCGCCCGCCAGCGCGCGATCGCTCGGCCTACTGCGCCCTCCGTCGCCGCACGCGCGATCTCTGCGCGCAGAGCGTCGTAGCGCGATGCGAGGACCCCGGGATCCGCCTGGCCGCTCATCGGCGCCCTGCGTTCGCCGAGCATCGTTGCGGCCCCCGCGGCTGCGGCCTTCGCCTCGACGGCTTCGAAGCCGCTAAGGTTCGAACCAGCCGGAGGGAGCGACGTCGAGGTTGACGTTGATCTGTTTGACTTCGGTGTAGGCGTCGTAGCCGTAGGTGCCGAGCTCGCGGCCGATCCCGGATTGCTTGTAGCCGCCCCACGGCGCTTCGTTGTAGGTGGGGTGGTAGGTGTTGATCCAGGTGATCCCCGCGCGCAGCTTGCGGATGACGCGATGCGCCTTGGCGACGTCCTGCGTGAAGACCGCGCCGGCCAGGCCGTAGATCGAGTCGTTGGCCATGCGGATCGCTTCGGCTTCGTCGGAGAAGGTTTGAACGACGAGCACCGGGCCGAAGATTTCTTCCTGCACGATGCGCATGCGCGGCGCGGTGCGATCGAAGATCGTCGGCGCGATGAAGTTCCCTGCGGCGAGCTCGCCGCCCAGGCGCTCGCCGCCGCAGAGCATCCGCGCGCCCTCCTCTTTGCCGACCGCGATGTAGCCTTCGACGCGTTTGGCGTGCGCCGGCGAGATCAGCGGCCCCATCTCGGTCTGCGGATCGAATCCGTTGCCGACGCGAATCTTTTTGGCGCGTTCCGTCAGCCGCTCGACGAAACGCTCGTGCACGTTCTCTTGGAGCAGCAGGCGCGAGCCGGCCGAGCACACTTGCCCGGCGTTGGCGAAGATGCCGAAGAGCGCGTAGTCGACCGCGGTTTCGAAATCGGCGTCGCCGAAGACGATATTCGGCGACTTGCCGCCCAGCTCGAGGGAGATTTTCTTGAGGTTGCCGGTCGCAGCGGTCATGATGCTGCGTCCGGTAACGGTGCCGCCGGTGAAGGCGATCTTGTCGACCAGGTGGCTCGCGGCGAGGGCGTGCCCGGCGGTCGCTCCGGCCCCCGTCACGATATTGACGACGCCCGGCGGGAACTCGAGCTCTTCGAAGATCGCGGCCAAGCGCAGTGCCGAGAGCGGCGTCAGCTCCGAGGGCTTGAGGATGCAGACGTTGCCGGCGGCGAGCGCCGGCGCGAGCTTCCACACCGCCATCAGCAGCGGATAGTTCCACGGAACGATCTGGCCGCAGACGCCGATCGGCTCGCGGACGGTGAAGGTTTGCGACGGCGCCGGAACGTCGAACGTCTGTCCGCTCGGCTTCGTGGCCAGCCCGGCGTAGTAGCGGAAGCAGTTGGCCGCGTCGGCGACGTCGTACTCGGCTTCGCGCAGCGGCTTGCCGTTGTTGAGCGTGTCGATGCGCACCAACTCCTCGCGCGCGGCGTCGATCGCGTCGGCGACCTTGAAGAGCAGCGCCGCGCGGTCGGCGGCCGTGAACGCGCTCCAGGGGCCTTCGTCGAAGGCGCGGCGGGCGGCGGCGATCGCCGCTTCGGCGTCGCGGGCGGTTGCCTCGGTGACGGTCGCGATCGCCCGGCCGGTCGCCGGATCGTGCACCTCGCGCGTGCCGCCCTCGTCGGCGAGTTTCCAGCGGCCGTCGACGTACATGGGAATCGTCTCGCCGATGCGCGGAAGGTTGCGCAGGATCTCTTGCGGATCGGCGGTAAACCGCGGCGTCGTCTGCATCTTCGTCATACCCCCGTCGGCGCGAGGCCGGCCATCGAACGCAACGTTTCCCCTATTGCTTGGCACACGTAGTCCGCCTGCTCCTCCGCGATCGTGAGCGGCGGCTCGATCCGGATGACGCGCGCGTTCACGAGCGTCCCGGAGACGAGTACGCCGCGCTCGAGCATCCGCTTGCCGAACTCGAAGCCGCTCTCGTTGTCGCGGAACTCGATCGCCATGAGCAGGCCCTTGCCGCGCGCGTCGACCACGAGGTCCACCCCGGCCACCGCCGCGCGGATGCCGGCAAGCATGCGTTCGCCCATGACGGCCGCGCGCTCCGGCAGCCGCTCTTCGATCAACACGTTGATCGTCGCGAGGGCGGCGGCGCAGGCCAGCGGATTGCCCCCGAAGGTCGTCGTGTGAAGGAACGGGTTGGCGAAGAGCTTGGAGAAGACGCCGCGCCTTCCGACGACCGCGCCTGCCGGCATCACGCCGCCCCCGAAGGCCTTCGCGAGGCACAGCAGATCCGGCACGACGCCGTAGTGCTCGAAGCAAAACATCTTGCCCGTGCGCCCCATCCCGGTCTGCACTTCGTCGAAGATCAAGAGCGAGCCGAAGCGATCGCAGAGCGCGCGCACGCCGGGAAGATAGTCGTCGGAGGGGATGTTCACGCCGCCCTCGCCTTGGATCGGCTCGAGCAGCACGATGCCGACGTCCTCGCCGACCGCCTTGCACGAGCTCATCATATCTTCGAGCGCGGGCAGATCGTTGAAGGGCACGTGCTCGATGTTGGGCAGCATCGGGCCGAACGGCCGCCGGAACTCCGCCTTGGCGCTGGCCGAGAGCGAGCCGTAGCTCTTGCCGTGAAAGCCGCGCGTCGCCGCCACGATCGTCACCTTGGTCGGATCGAAGGCGCGGCCGAACTTGAGCGCGGCTTCGACCGCTTCGGTGCCGCTGTTGCAGAAGAAGGCGAACTCGAGCGACGGCGGCGTGAGCATCGCGAGCGCCTTCGCGAGCATCGCGCGCAGCGGGTCGAGCAGATCTTGGCTGTGCAGCGGCTGGCGGCGCAGCTGGGCCATCACGGCGCGAACGACCTTGGGATGCCGGTGGCCGACGTTGAAGATGCCGAAGCCGCCGAGGCAGTCGAGGTATTCGCGTCCGTTCACGTCGCGGTACGAGTTCGGCCCGGCGTCGGCCCACTCGACCACGGCGCTCGCGCCCTCGGCGTCGCCGGCCTTGCGGTACTCCAGGAATCCCGGATTGACGTGCTCGCGGAATCCTTCGACCGTCTCGCGCGTGATCCACTGCGCCTCGCCCGCGGTGATCTGCGGCTTCTCGATCAGATCCAGGACGCGCTGCGTGTATTCGTAGACCTCGCGCTCGCGTTCGTGCTCGTTTGGAATGTTATCGACCTCCTGCGAGCGCCGCTTCGGCACTCGCGCGCAAGATTGCGAGCCCCTCGTCGAGCTCGGCGTCGGAGATGACGAACGGCACCAGCAAGCGCACGACGTCGCGCTTGCCGGCGAGCATCAGCAGCAAGCCGCGCTCGCGCGCCGCCTCGATCAGCGCCGGCGCGCCCTCGCGCAGCTCCATGGCGAGCATCGGCCCCAAGCCGCGCACGTCGGAGATTTGCGCAAAGCGCGCCCGAAGCGCGTGCAGCGCGGTCGCGATGCGATCGCCGATCGCGCGCGCGCGCGCAAAGAAGTCCTCGTCCATGATCTCGAAGGTGGCGAGCGCGGCCGCGCACGCCACCGGGTTGCCGGCGAACGTTCCACCCAGGCCGCCGGCGCTCGGCGCGTCCACGATCTCGGCCTTCCCGCAGACCGCCGCGAGCGGCAAGCCGCCCGCGAGCGATTTGGCGACCGTGATGAGATCCGGTTCGACTCCGTACTGCTCGCAGGCGAAGAACGTACCGGTGCGGCCGAAGCCGGTCTGGATCTCGTCGCAGATCAGGACGATGCCGTGGCGGTCGGCGATGCGGCGCAGCTCGTGCAGAAACTCGCGCGGGGCCGGCACGAATCCGCCCTCGCCGAGCACCGGCTCCACGATGATCGCCGCGACGCGATCCGGAGCGACGCTGCTCTCGAAGAGCTCGCCGAGCGCGTCGAGTGCGTGGCGCGCCGTGATACCGTGATGCTCGTACGGAAACGGCGAATGGTAGATCTCGCTGCAGAACGGCCCGAAGTGCTGCTTGTACGGCTCGTTCTTTCCGGTCATCGAGAGCGCCAGCAGCGTGCGCCCGTGGTAGCCGTGCGCGAACGCGACCACCGCCGGGCGCCGCGTGTATTCGCGGGCGATCTTGATCGCGTTCTCGGTCGCTTCGGCGCCGGTGGAGAGCAGCAGGGTCTTCTTCGGCCAGCGGCCCGGCGCGCGCTCGTTGAGCGCCTCCGCAACCGCAACGTACGGTTCGTACATCGCGACCTGGAAGCACATGTGCGTCAGGCGCCGCGCCTGTTCGGCGATGGCTTCGGCGATCTTGGGATGCGCGTGCCCGAGCGCGAGCGTTCCGATCCCGGCCACGAAATCGAGGTAGCGCCGCCCCTCGCTGTCCCAGACCTCCGCGCCGCTGCCCCGCTCGACGAAGATCGGGTGAACCACGCCGACGCCCCGCGCCACGGCCCGCTCCCGGCGCGCCAGCAGCGCCGCGTCCTGAACTATTCCGGTCATCCTCGAACTCGATCTCTTCAGCGGGCGAAGCAAAGGAAGGCCCCTTCCTTGTAGTGTAAAGGCTCGCGCGAGGGAAGGCCACGTATGTCCAGCACAATTTTACCGTCTTTTTTGGATTCTGATGCCAAAGGCAACAGCCTCACGGTGCGGAACGCCCTGGCGCTCCCGATCCTGGCCGGTGCCCGGCTCGTCGCCGGGGAGGCCGGGCTGGACCGGCCGGTCCTGTGGTCTCACGTCGTCGACATGCCCGATCCGGCCCCGTGGGTGCCGGCCGGCTATTTCCTCTTGACGACCGGCTACAGCTGGCCGCGCGACGAGGCCGAGGCGCGCGCGCTCATCGAGGCGCTGGCCGCCCGCGGCATCGCCGGGGTAGGGTTGGCGACGCCGCGCTACGTCGCCGAGTTCTCCGCCGCCCAGCGCGAGGCGGCCGACCGGGTCTTTCTTCCGCTGGTCGAGATCCCGTTCGAAACGCCGTTCGCGCGGATCACCGAAGAGCTTCACCGTGCCATCATGGCCGAGCCGTACCGCATCATCGAGCGCTCCGAGCAAATCCATCACGCGCTGATGCGCGCCGCCTCGAGCGAAGCGACGCTCGACGATCTCGCGCGCATCCTCTGCCCGCTCATCGGGCGTTCCGTGACGTTCGAGGATCCGTCCGGCAAGCTGCTCGCCCACTGCACGATCGACCAGCGCACCGACGCGATCCGGCGCGAGACGCTCGAACGCGCGCAGACGCCGCCGACGATGATGCGCGCGCTCGAGTCCTCGGGGCTCGCACGCCGCCTGCGCGCGAGCGAGAAGCCGATTCGGATTCCGCCCAATCCCGAGATCGGCTTAGCGGCGCGCGTCGCCTGCCCGATCCGGCTCGGCGCCGAGTTGGTAGGGATCGTTTGGATCGTCGAAGGCGACGAACCGCTCTCGGAGCTCGACCACCGAGCGGCGGAATACGCCGCGCTGGTCGCGGCGATTCGCATCGCCCACCAGCGCGAGATGGCGCTGCTCGAGGCGAGCTTGGGCTACGCGTCGGTGCTCTCTTTGCTCGAGTCGCGACCAGACCAGACGCCTGCAGCGGAGGAACGGGTTCGCCTCCTGGGCTTCGACGACGAGACGAGCTATCGTGCGGCGGTCGTGGTGCTCGACGAAGAGATCCCGCTCGGGCGCGACGGATATCTGCGCCGCGATAAGGTCGCGCAGCGCGTTCGCGACGCCCTGCGTGCCAACGGTGCCGAGCAGCTCGTCTCGGTCGCGCTCAATCACGTGCCGTTCCTGATCCCCGAGGGCGTCGAGATCGGGGCGATCGTGCGGACCTTCGGCGACGATTCGCTGTGCGTCGTGGTCGGCCGCGGGCATCGCGGCGTCGAGGGCGCGCGGCGCAGCTATCGCGAGGCGCTCTCGCTCATCGGCTATCGCAATCGCGGCAAGGTCTGCGTCTACGAAGAGGTGCTCGTGCCGCGCGTGCTCGCGGGCGATCTCGAGGCGCGCCGGACCTTCATCGCCGAACTGCTCGACCCGCTGCGGGCGCAGCGCGGCGGCGCGGCACTGGTCGCGGCGATCCTGGAACTCGCGCGCAACGGCTTTCGCATGCGCGAGACGGCCGGCGCCCTCGCGATCCACCCCAATACCCTTCGCTACCGGCTGGCGCGTATCGCCGACGTGCTCGGGGTACGACTGGACGACGAGGAGGTGCGCTTCAGCCTTCAGCTGGCCGCACGCCTCTTGGATTTCGACGACAGCCAAACCTCGTAAATTTGTACTATGGGCCCATAGGCGAACGGTCGGCCCCGCCGTACACTCCAAAGGAAGACACGCGCTCCCTTTTACGCGAGGTGCTGTTTGGCTAGGCGGATCGTCACGGCTGTTGCCGCTCTGATTCTCGCTTTCGCCCCCTTGGCGGGCTACGCCGGGACGACCGGGACGCTGCGCGGCCGGGTCCTCGAAGCGGGGAGCGGCGCGCCGGTCGCGGGCGCGACCATCGTCGCGGTCTCCCCCTCGCAGCGCGCGCAGACCACCTCGGATAGCGCCGGAAACTTCTCGTTCATCTCGCTCGATCCCGACACGTACACGATCAGCGCCGCCAAGGCCGGTTACGAGCCGCAGTCGCAGCCCGGCATTGCGATCTTTGCCGACCAGGGGGCGAACGTCTCGCTCGTCATGAGCAAGACGCTGCAGACGATCGCGCACACCACCTCGCGCTCGACGCAGAGCCTGGTTCACTCCGGCGTGACGAGCGACGTCTATTCGGTCAACCCGACCGGGCAGAAGGCGGCGCAGGCGCTCGGCGGATCCGGCTCGATGCTGCAGGCGTACGGCGCGATCGCGAGCGCGCCGGGCGTCAATATTCCCTCGACGCAAGCCGGTTGGTATCAGGGCGTCTACGTGCGCGGCGGCGACATCGATCAGGTCGCCTACGAGTTCGACGGCCTCCCGGTCACGCGCCAGTCCGATCTCGCGCCGATCACGACCTTGACGAGCTTGGGCAACCAAGAGGTGCAGGTCTATACCGGCGGGACCCCGGCCTCTTCGAACTCCTCGGGCCTCGCCGGGTACATCAATCAAGTCATCAAAGCCGGCACCAGCCCAGGCTACGCGGATGCCGATCTCTCGACGGGCGGCCCGGCCTTCTATCACGAGGCGAAGGTCGAAGTCTCCGGCGCGACGCCCGACCGCGTCTTCTCGTATTACGCGGGGTTCGCCGGAACCAATCAAGATCTGCGCTACGCCACGCAGTTCAACGGCGCGGGCGAGCCGCTCTACTTCTACCCGCTGTGGGCGCCCAGCGGTAATCCGTCGTTCAACATCTACGGCAACGGCATTCTCGACGGCAGCGGCGGGGGCGCCCCCAACTACGGCGCGCTCTTCGCGCCGGGCCCGAGCTACGCGCAAGCGACCAACGTCGATCGCGAGAACGTCGTCAACTTGCATCTCGCGATCCCGCACAAGAACTCGCCGTACCGCGACGACGTCCAGCTGCTCTACATCGAGGGCGGCATCAACACGTGGTTCTACAGTTCGCAGAACGAGCTCGGCATCACCGACGCCTCGGTTGCCAATCACGTCGGCGGCTTCAGCTATCCGATCCCGTATCTCACCTCGACCTACTACGTCGGGCCGTTGATGCAGGCACCGGATCCGAGCAAGCTCGCGACCGGGTCGTTTCCGAGCCAGCCGAGCGACGAGTCGGCGATCGGCCCGAACCAGCGCGACGGCTCCTACAACGGCTATTCGATCGAGAAGCTGCAGTACCAGAAGAATTTCAACGACCGCTCGTACCTGCGCTTTCTCACCTACGGCGAGTACTCCGACTGGTTCATCAGCGGGCCGACCAGCGCGCAGCTCCCCTTCGGCGCCGAGCTGGCCGACTACGAGGTGCTCGATCACACGTTCGGCGGCGGCCTGATCTACTCGAACCAACTCTCGGTGCAGAACCTCGTGACCGCGCAGTCCACCTTCATGACGCAGAAGCTGCAGACGTACAACGCTACCTTCAGCTCGACCGATGCCGGAACGTCGAGCCTGGGCACCAACAACTATCTCTACGACGGCGGGATGTACTCGTCGGGCCTGGGCACGGTGCTCTCGAGCTACATCGACAAGAACGGCAACTGCTACAACTACCAGACCGGCGCGCTCTGGAGCTGCTTCGACTACCGCAGCCAAGGCGGCCCGCTGCCCGGCGGCGCCGGGATAAATCTGACGCCGGGGTACGCGCCGGCCGGCTCGGCCGCTGCCAAGGCGGGCGCGCACTGGGTGGTGACCGAGAACGGGCAGAGCGCGCAGGTCGACGACGTCACGCCGATCTTCTCCTCGTACTCGCTGACCGATCTTTGGCAGCCCAACGACAAACTGACCGCCAATCTCGGCGTACGCTTAGATCACTTTGCCTACGCGACCAACGACCTGGAGAGCGGCTATCCCGCGCGGCAGTTTTGGTTCAACGCCTATAACCGCGAGCACTGCGGCGAGCTCGGTCAATCGCCGACCTGGCTCTTCAATCCCGGCAGCGGCTCGTTCACCTCGCCGAGCGACTGCGAGGCCGACGGCTACGGAGCGCCGATGTGGAACGGCACCGGGCCGACCGCCGCCGGGTTGACGAACGTACCGGCGGGTCTGGCCGTCGCCAACGTCTTCCAGCCGCGCGCCTCGTTCACGTACACGCTCGACCCCGATACCGTGCTGCGCGGTTCGTACGGAAAATACGCGCGCGCCGAGGGCTCCTCGTATTACCAGTACAACACCTACCAGCAGAACCTCGCCTCGTTCATCTCGCAGTTCTACGCGTTCGGGTACACCACGCCCGATCACTCGATCTATCCCGACACCTCCTACAACTACGACCTCTCGCTCGAGAAGCACCTCAAGGGGACGAACGTCTCGTTCAAGCTCTCGCCGTTCTACCGCTCCACCAAGAATCAGGTCGAGTACAAGGCGATCGACGCGCTCGGCGGGACGCTCGCCGGCCTCAACGTCGGTACGCAGCATTCCTACGGCGTCGAGTTCTCGCTGCAGGGCGGCGATTTCGCTCGCGACGGCTTTTCGTATCTGCTCTCGTACACGTACACCGACAGCAAAGTGCATTTCAGCCCGATCAACGGGCAAAGCGTCATCGACAACCTCAACGAAGCGATCGCGCAGTTCAACTCCTACACGCACGCCTGCGCCGGCGTGACCGCCTCGTCGCCGAACTGGGCGGCCTGCGGCTCCGGGCACGACGCCGGCAACGCGGCGCCGACCCTGCTCAATAGCGACGCGAGCGCCAACGCCGGTCAGTTGCAAATTCCCAACCCCTACTACAAGGAAGCGCTCGAACCGCTGCTCGATACCAACGGGTGGTATTCGCCGTACGATACGGTCCCGGGACCGTTTAGCTATTCGAACGGCTACGAGGTGCCCAACGTCGCCTCGCTCATCCTCAACTACAAGCACCGCAAGCTCGCGATCACGCCGTCGCTGCACTACGTCGACGGCTCGTTCTACGGCTCGCCGCTGGTCTACCCCGGCTACGTTCCGCAGTTCTGCTCCAAGCAGCCGGCCGCTACTCCGACGACGCCGGCCATCTCGTGCAACAACCCGGACAACTTCACGGCGGACCAGTCGATCTTCATCCCCGATCCCTTCACCGGGAATCGCTTCGACGGCCTGGGCTCGCTGCGCGAGCCGTCCCAGTTTACGCTCAACCTGCAGCTCAGCTACGACGTCACGCCGCGCGCGACCGTGACGGCGACGCTGAACAACCTCGTAAACGTCTGCCCGCAGCGCGGCTACGCTTGGGACAATCCGGTGACCTGCACGTACTCGAACCTCCCGTCGAACGTTCTGCCGCCCTCGGGAAACTTTTTGACCGATCCGCCGGTTCAGGTAAAATATCCGTATGGCACGTTCTTCAACATCACCGAGGTCGGCGCGACCTCCGTGCTCCAGCCATTCAACTTCTTCGTCGACCTGAGCGTTAAGATCTAAGATGCCGCGCTCTCCCCTCTTTCGCTCGCTGCGCCGCCTCGCACGCGAGCACCACGCAGCGGTGCACGGGTCGCAAACCTCGCGCGCGCGGTTCTTGGAGGCCGGCGGCGCGGCGGCGCTCGCGGCGGCGGTGACGCCGCTCTTGAGCGCCTGCGGCAGCTCGGCGGCACGCGGTCGCGAGCGGATCGCGATCGTCGGCGCCGGCATCGCCGGGCTGTGCGCGGCGCTGCGCCTGCACGACGCCGCCATCCCCGCGACCGTCTACGAGTCTTCGGATCGCGTCGGCGGGCGGATGCACTCGAACTGGACGTTTTGGGACGACGCGCAGCACACGGAATGGTGCGGCGCGATGATCGACACGGATCATCGCACGATGCGCGGGCTGGCGGCGCGCTTCCGTATACCGCTGCTCGATACGTTGGCCGCGATGCAGCCGG
>Ga0335074_10016266_pt1 | contig 10474 bp, 8 predicted proteins | sample Lox_Sample_23_FD_206715 | JGI IMG/M metagenome (GOLD analysis project Ga0335074, IMG submission 206715) | Soil microbial communities from Loxahatchee National Wildlife Refuge, Florida, United States - Lox_Sample_2.3 | ecosystem: Environmental > Terrestrial > Soil > Wetlands | place: USA: Florida...
GGCTTCGTGATTTTCTGAAGCGCAGCAAGGGATGATAGGGCTTCATCTTTTTCAGCTCGTACGGCTTCCAGTTCCTGACGGAGTGTAGTGAGTTGCTGCTCGGCCCCAGCCTTTTCTGCAATAGCTATTTCTAACTCCTTTCGGAGTGATGCTAGCTGTTGATCAATATCTCCATGCTCCTGGGTGGCAAGTTTTGCACCTGCATGTGCTGGGCCTGCTTGGTCAAGTTCGTTCGTGGCAACCTGTGTATTTGACCTGATAGAAGAGGCCTCCCGTTCCAATAATGTTAACCGTTGCTCTAGAGCCTGCTTTTCTTTGATAGAAGAGCCCAGCTCTTGCCGCAAATCAGACAGTTGCTGGTCAAGATTTGCTTTCTCTTGAATCACGGCATCCCGCTCGGCCACCTTTTCATTCTTCTCGCCTATTAACTTCCGCGAACGTTCCTTGGCTTGCTCAATCAATTTAGTGCGTGAAGTTAGCCATGCAGCCCTTTCGGCTTCGAAACCCTGGACTTGCTCCTGCAGAGGCTGCTGGCCAGCAATTAATGCTTCCCGTTCGGCTTGCAAAGCGGTAATCGATTCTTTGAGCTGCTCCATCTCGGCTGGATCGATACGGTCGTACTTTGAGAGTATTTCTTGGTTTCGCTTCTGCCAACGATCACGATCTTCTTGCAACAGGCGTATCTCACCCTCCTGCATCTCCTTGATGTTCTCAAGTTCGCGCACTTTAGTCTCCAATGGCTGGATTGATTCAAGCAACTCCTCAACCTGCGTTGTTTTTTCCGCTAACTGAGCTTGAGCTTGGCGAGCCTCATTCCGCAGCGTAATACTACTTTCTCGGAACAAGTTCAATTCATTCAGCTTCTCCATAAGGTCTTTATGTGCCATCGTACTTCGAGATCCATCAGCCTGCGTCCGGCGTTCCTGGTCAAGCTTCAATCTACTCTCATCCAGTTGTGATTGAACGTACTCGAGCTGCTGCCTCAACCGTTTCGCCTCTTGTATGGACAACTCGTACTGGACGTCGACAATTTCCTTATCTCGTCTTAGATATGTAACGAGTTCGAGAAGTCCTTCAACTGATCGATCTGGCGTTGCACGGGAGGCTGGTGTTCCTGGTTCTGCATGTTCGACGAATGTAGCCCGGTTTTGTTGAAGCGTAGAGACCTGCAAGCTGACAGCCTCGAGTTGCTGGAGAAGAAGCCTGTTTTGCGCAGCAATATCGTCTCGTCTTGTACGAAGCTCACTTAACTCCCTCTCAAATTGTTCCCGCCTCTCCTCCCAAGAACTTTGGCTTTGATTTAAAGCAACCTTTGCTGACTCAGCTTCAGCCCTGAGACCAGCTGACTCGCTCTTGAGCTGATTATATTCTGCACGCAGACCCTGGAGTAACTTTGCAGCTTCGGCATGCTTTACTAGCTCGTGTTCATAGTCTTGTTGCGCCTTCGCAGCAATCTCTGCTTGAGCCCTGAGATCTTGTTGATGGAACTGCGCTGCAGTTGCATGGCGTTCATCCTCGTCTCTAAGCCTTGCTATTTCTCTCTCAAGACTGACCCTATCTTCCTCAGTGCGTCGGGAAATTTCGCTCTGTTGTGAGCGCAGAGTGTTGAGCTCGGTATTTGTAGACGTAAGCTCTGCTGAAAGATCTTCCACGCGCTGTTGAAGTTCTCGTGTTCTGGTATCTTTCTCCTCCAGGAGGCGGTCCATTTCTTGTCTATACTGCTCTTGCGTCTCATTGAAGTTTTGCAACTCCTCTTCCGAAGCTTGACTGATTGCCTTGTATTGCTCCATTTGAGCTTTTGTGCTCTCAAGCTCTGACTTCGAAAGATCCAGGTCACGCTTGAGCTCTGACACCTCAATCGCAAGCTCCTGCTCCCTACTAAGACCATCATCATCCGAGTTTTGTTGGACGTCTGCAACGCCCTGCGTGCCCGGTCGTGGCGTAGGCCGTGGCTGTAGGACTTGCACTCGTTCCTCTGCACTTTTGAGTTCGATAGTAAGCTCGTCCACCCGGGCCTGAAGATGATCACGGGTGGTTTTCGCAGCAACCAATTCTTCTCGGATGTTGCTGAGACTCGACATCAAATCATCAATCCTCTTTTGACTTTGTTGGGAATCGTATTCTTTCCGGAGCTGTGCCTTCTTACTTTCCTCCGCCTCATCATTAAGCTTACGCTTCGTAGCATTGAGCTCGGTCTCAAGGCTTTCGACCTGCCCTTGAAGTCTTCGTCGGGTCTCTGATTCGGCAAGTTCGCGCTCATTGAGCAGATTTTGTTGGCTAGCGACTAGACCGTTCAGTCGATTACGCTCGTTCATTAAACCCTCATTGTCCTGACTTAGACGGTCTTGGATCTCCTTCCACAGTTTCTTTTCAGCCTTCAGGTTGGCGTTCTCATTGCGCATACTCTCAACCAAGCCCTTTGCTTCAATGAGATCCTCCGCAACTTGCTGAGTCCTGAGATCTTGTTTCGCCGCTGTCTCCGAAAGTACTTGTGATCGCTTCTGGAGTTCCGCGTTCTCACTCTGAAGCATGGTAAAATTGGCGTGCAACATTTCATACCGCTCATTGGCCAGCGTGAGCTGGCTGCTTGTTTTCGCAATCTCTGATTGCAATGAGCCTTTTTCGACTGCAAGTTTCTCGGTTTGCTCTTTCATTGTGCGACGATCGATGGTCTGTTCTTCCCTATACTGGTCGAAATGACTTTGGAGCTCCCGTAGTAGAGCAGCATAATTTACACTGTCTTTTCCATTTGGACTTTGCTCAACACTGGAAAGAACACCGTTTCCTTCAATAGATTGGCCAAAGACTGAGTTCAGGTCCGAAGTAGGAGGTATTTGCCCTCTGTGTTGTAGCATGCGTCTAAACATATCTCGCTCCTTCATGTAGCTTTCTGATCGGATGATCGTAGACTTCAACTCATCTTTATATGTCTCAATCTTCTTCTCCAGAACCTGAACCTGTTCATGATCCTTTGCAGCCTGGTGCTTAGCCGCTAGAGCTTCCTCGCTCTCCATCTGAGCACCCAATTGTCGAGTGATCTTGAGAAGCTCCTGGTTCTTCTCTTGTAGCTCACTGATACTCCGGAAGACGGTCAAGCGCTCGCTGATAAATCGGTCAGTAGCTGTGAGGCCTTCGAAGGCCTCCTCGCTGACCTCTCCCTTCGCCAACCTTTCTAACTGTGCTCGTTCAGAGACACTCAGGGCATCAAGACCTCTTTCGCGAGCATCCAGATCACAGAGAAGCATCTTGATCTGTGCACTGAGATCTCGCATCTGCTGTCGGAGAATGTTTGCTTCAGCTTGTGAGGTGGCGGCTTCACTTTCTGCTTTTCTGGCGTCTTTCTTTGCCCGATCTCTCTCTTTACCAGTCTGATCCACAAATTTAGACATTTCTACCATTTCCTGCCGGAGTCGTTCATGCTCGGTCTGAAGTTCCTCAATTTCAGGTTGTTTGGCTTCTAGTCCCTGTACCATTTCTTCCATTGCCGCCGTAAGGCGCTCATTGTGCTTTCGCTCAGTTGCTAGTTGACCCTTGACTTTGTAGAGTTCTTCAATAGCCTGTGTGGCAGTAAACGCAGACCTGCTCCTCGTTGATCCAGGGGTGGCAAGCTGGGCAGGAGATCCAGCACGTCCAAATATTGAGCCATTGAGGCCTTGTCGCGGAGTCCCAGGTACGGATCCTGCATAAGCTGGTGCCGAAGAAGCAGCGGCCTGAAGGCGATCAATCTCAGCTTCTAGTTCGTTAACCCTTTGATCCAATCTTTCTCGCTCTTCTCGCTCTGCCTCAGCTTCTTGCTGAATCCTGCGAACCTCCTCTGCTGCTTCATCCTTCAAGTGGTCAAGAGATGCTTCAACCTCCTTCAAGCGATTCCGATGTGTCTCTGTCTGCTGTGATTGAAGCTCTGCGAGTCGGCGCGAGCTCTCCAGCTCCTGCCTATAACCTTCTTCCGTGGTTGCTGCAGCTTCTTGCAATTGTTGGACCTTTGCTAAAGACTCCTCTGCCTTCTTTTGCACATCATCTAGCCGACTTCGAAGGGCCAGCTCCGTTCGCTTCAGGGCATCCAAATTGGCATTTGCTTCCTCATTTTGTCTCTGAAGCTCAGCTATACGTGCACCCTTCTCTTTCCGGGATTTCAGGGCATCAGCGCTTTTAGTTTTCAGTTCAGTCTCCAGCCATTCGTTGTTCCGCCTGGCTTGCTCAAGCTCTTGATTAAGGCTTTGTTCTCGAAACTTGGCGCTAGATAACGCTGAGTTAGCGTTTTGTACCGACTGTTGCAGAGCGGCAATCTGTTGGCTGAGCTCCAAGCCTTTTTGATGCTGCTTCTGTAAATCTTGAGCAAGAGCGTCGTTGGCGGTACTTTTCGATTCAAGAATTGCGACTGTGTCACGATTTGCAGCTTCCAGACTTGCTATTCGAATACGTAGGCTGTCAACTTCGGAGGAAGATGTCGAGGACGAAGACTTGAGCTGCTGAAGCTCACTTTCGAGTGTCGCGCGTGTATTTTCTATAGATCGTTACGTTAGTTGGAACCTAAATAATGGGAGTCATGTCGCGCTTTACCTTCAGAGCTCAATTTCTCACGAAGCTCGTTAACATCTTGTAAAGCTTTATCAACTGTCGCCTTTAAAACTTGGCTCCTCGATTCTGAGCTTCTCACAGCATTTTCTAATTCGACCTCAAGACGAAGCTTTTCAGCCTGGAGTTCTTCGTATTCACGAGCTTTCACAGCGACTGCTTCGAGAAGTCCTCGGACTAACTCTGCTGTAGGTGCATCGATGAGATTGTCGAGAGTGGCACGCGGAACATCGAGGTATGCCGACAAGTAGCCAGAATCCAATGCCGCGGCTGCCATTTTGATTACCGCCTCCGCAAAGGGGTGCCTGGATAGTCTCAGAAGTATCTCATCGAGAGTGACGTCCTATAGGAACTTTGTAGATCGCGTCTGTTGTCTGACAGAGTATGAGCTTCCTCAATTCGAGAAATGCGGTTCTGAGATGCTGTACCATTAAGATATCCTCAGGCGATCCAAAGGCACTGAGTTGAGAGTTCGGGGTTTCATGGAACCTTACACGTCGTGTTGTTGATCGTGGTAATTGCGACTCTAGGCTGAAGGTGAATGCCAAATCATTAGCGCCGAAATTCGCGAGGCTGGGCTTGGCATTCCCTCGCCTACAGCCTTTCTGGGTCACTAACGCCGCCTTCAATAAGAATGTTTGCATTGACAAAGGATCACTTCACTCCGATACAGGCTCAGGTTAACATTTCAGCAGTGGAGGTTTCGTCGCAAGTTCTCCGAGAATTGCACGAATACCTGAATCTGCCACTTGGCTGGTCGGATTCTGAAGGTGGCAGTGTTCTCTATCCCGACCTGATCTGATCTGCTTTACTCCTTCGCAATCATCATGTCTTCCTTCCTCCAGAGATCGGAAGAGGCCTTCAAGGGCAGTGTCATGTCTGCTTCCTCCAAAGTCGCCAACAAACGAACCCTCGTACCACCACCAGTTTCTGCTCCCTCACCAGCCCCTTCTAATGCATCCTCAAAGGGCGACAGCAAAGATGCGAAGCGCAAAAGAGAGGCACATCCCGTTGTCTACTCACAGCCGGAAGCAACCGGCTATGGCACAGATCTTCTTACTCAGATTACCTACATAATCGAATTTCTAAAGAAGAAGGACGACGCGAAAACATTCCAAGAGATCCTACAATATCTCAGTAAAGCAAATGCATCTGAGCAACAGAAGAAAGTTATGGCGGGTATTTTGCGGAAGCATGGCAGTATAGAGTGGGTTCCTGATCCAAAAACAAAGGTTCAGCAGTGGGACTCGGGCACATTTCGACACAAGCCCAAGATTAACGTTCGAAGCAAGACGGAACTCCTGTCCTACCTCCAGCAAAAGCCAGATGCCCGGGGTGTGCCCGTCATAGACCTCAAAGATGGGTGGCCTGATTGCGAAGGGCCAATAAGTGAGCTAGAAGAACAACACCAGGTGCTCGTCACGCGGACGAAGAAGGATAATCATGCCAGAATGGTATGGGCAAATGATAGGACAATAGTTCATCGTGTCGATTCAGAGTTTCAAGTAATGTGGCATAAGACGGAATTACCCAGTCCAGATGATCTGGTCAGAAAACTACTAGATGCTGGCCAGAAACCTGCTAGCGAGGATCCAAGCAAGAGAATCAAGGCGCCAGTGAAGCCGAAGGATAAAAAGAAGAGGCCGGCGAGGTGCGAAGGATATTTGGCAATCCATTGTTTCAAGATGCTAATTCTTCTTCTAGGAAGGGTGGGCGTACAACCAACACACATATAGAACATCTGCTGCGTGAATATGATCATCTCAAGCGATAATTGGCTGGGCTTTTGTTGAGTATTCGAAATTCCGCTTTTCGAACTTCCGGTCTGAAGGCAGGGTGCTTCAAATGGGTAATGGTTTGATTATATTAGCTTAGGCGTTCTGGACAACATGGTATCAAAGGCAGGTTAGAATGATAAGTGATCAGTCAATCGAAGCTCTATTCGAGAACGTTCCAGATGAGAGGTAATTAGAAGCATTGATGACTGATCTAAGGAACTTGGGGCTCGACTTACGTCTTCGGCTACTACGTCTCTGACTGCAATGACAAAGGCAATATTAAAATGTATTACCGCCGTTCAACAGGCAAAATCATACTCACTTCTTGGTTCAGCAATTTGAAGTATATCACTTAGATTTAAAGTTAACTTTGGCGGTATATAAGGCAAGCTGTGTCCTGTTGTGGTATAAAAGATCTCTGATACGATACGATTGGGCGCTGGCACCAATTTGGATCCAGCCAGTCGATGAATAAAGGAACAACAAAATCTGAAGCGAAGTTCAGTAATTCAACACCGTTTATGCAGCATCTCAAAGCCTCACTCGTGACTGACTACATCTCACTCTGTCGCCCTTCAAGTGCCTTGATCTTTTCAAACAAACCCAAGAAAACCTGTGGATCCTGAGCTCCCCCAACCTCATACCGGCCATTGACGGTGTAATTGGGCACTCCAGTGATCCTCTCCATACGCGCCTCCATGACCTCCTCATCCACCTGCTTGCCACCCCTGTCGCTCTCCAGCCATTCCATGACCTCATTCTCGTCGAGGCCCGCTTTAACTCCAGCATCCTTGAGCACCTCCAGGCTTGTGATGTCCTGCTCTCTCTCAAAGTAGGCTTCGAAGAGCTCTTCGACAACCCGGGTCTGCACTTCTGGGGACTTGCTCTTTCCCAATTGCACCAGTCGGTGCGAGTTTCGGGTGTTGCCTGTACGTCCGCCAAACTTGAATTTGATGCCCACTTCGGCGCCGGCCTGTGCCACGCGATTAAAAATCATAGCTGCGCGCTCCTCGCCGAATTTGGCTTTATAGAGGGTTGCTTTGTCCATGCCTATCAGGTTAATATTTAGCTCAATTACTCCCACAGTCAGCTCCGAGTGAGAAAACCACACATGATTTGAGATGTATTTCACTCAATTGATGGGAGGGATTGGCATACCTGTCTGAGGAGAGTCAGGATTCAGAAAATATGGCTTCCATGTTGTAGAGAAGATGTCGTTGGAGCCAGGATTCTTCTCTTTGTACTGAGAAATGGCCGTCTCCAGCTTCTTCTTCCCGATATAGCACCAGGGGCACACAGTGTCGCTAACGATCTCAATGGTGAACTGCGTCATCTTGCGAAGTGTCGATTTAAACATGCGAAAGGAAAGAAAGACTGTATATTCAAAGAATTGAGAAGATACAATTACAACAGTAGGCTGACTATATACAAGACCAGCTCATGTTTTGAACCATTGGAACCGAAAAGAAAATGATTACTTATCATGGCGAAGTTGGCGGGGATGGGTGGGATGGCATCTAGGCTAGCTTTTGCAAATGATTAGAAATCAAGCTGGAGGCTCGTCGTCAGTGGGGATAATGCGGCTCAAAGTCACAGGGCTGGTCTCGACTCACAGACCACCTTCTGTTAGACAACCCTTACCACACTTCAGGCCTATCGTTTCCGCAATCCTAATTCAGTATGTATTATTGTGTACATGTATAGCAGAGGACATGTCAAGCTCCGAGAGACCACAATTACGCACAGGTACCACGTCGGTAATCGATATTGTTCTCCTAGGGCGAACGTCCTTTAATCTGGTCTCGGGTCGGTGCGTACCATTCCGCTGTTCTACGGCTACTTTGCCTCCCTTTATGCTAACTACTATCATTATCATAATGAAATTGGTTTATAAGGTCATGAATTCTCTTCACCATTCCTTAAGTGTTGCAAATGCAAACTCTAAGGTGAATGTTCTCGAGGTATCGTAGATCTTCCGCTAATGGTTATGTTCGTTCCAAGAAAGTGTTGAGGTCGATGTCGCCCTTCTGAGATTCCTCGTGCCATATACACTTGCAACTAGGAGTACCACAGACTTAGATTATCACTCTATTCTACTGGTCCTGGTAAGTATCAAATAAAACTATTTGTCGGAAAGCTTTCCCACAATCACCTCAACAACACCTACCCACGCTAGTGCCAAGAGTACCCCTTCCATCCTAGCCTACCTGAGAAGGATCGAGGCTGCCGGACTCCGCTCCCTCTTCCTTTTCTCTTTCTTCATTCTCTTCACGTTTTCATCTTCGACATAGCACACTCTCCTTAATCTTTCACCAAGTCACCCGTTACTTGACATCTCGCTCAGCTTGCCTGAGCTTCCTGAGCTCCCTAATACCTGTCATGTTGATCCGTAATTCGGGCAGGCTACAATGCCTTGCCATTTTCCTTCTCTTCTCTCTTTTGAGCACTTGTACCCAAGGTTCCTCCGACACATTCAGTCCCACTTCCTCTTCTATGAGCTCCGTGACCCCTCCATACGGTAACATTACCAGCATGACTCCTACTTTGTCTCTCACCATTAGTTCTTCGAACTCTTTGGCTATCTCAACCGATTCAGGCACATCACTATCTACTACAGACTCTGGTAGCTATGTGTCTACAACCAGCAGCACTAGTATATCGTTCCATACGGACTCTGGCAGCTCTATGACCACGTCAACCGACATAGGTGCAGCTTCTTCTCCCACAGATTCTGGCAGCTCGGTGCCTACATTCGGCGGCACATATGGTCCGTCTGGCAATAGAACAAACATAACATTATCCCCTACAGGTACTACCTGCTCTATGTCTACTACTATCATACCTATCTCTTCTTCACCTACAAATACCGGCACTTTTAGTTTCATGCCCTTGACCATCAGCACGGGCGCATCTTCTCCTGCTGGCTCTCCAAGTTCTATGTCTACGGCCAGCGTGCCGAACACCCCGACTGCTCCAGTTGGCAATGGAACAAGCATGTCACCATCGACTACAAACTCTTCCAATTCCGTGCCTACATATAGCGTAGTAAATACAGGGACTACTCCACCAAGAGGTGGGACAACCCCGCCGTCCTCTTTAACAAGCCCAGTGGATGGAAGCTCCTCTGATGCAGCCAGCATTACAGGTCCAAATACCACCTCAGCTGGAATGGAACAAACATGCCGTCAATTTCTGCGGGCGGGTCTACACTAGCTCTCAAGACTAGTATAGGCGCACCCAGATATCTAGGTTGTGCGGGGTCTTTATCAGGCTTCCTAACCTTTATCCTGATTGACAATGCCGCGGGCATGACTTTAGATAAATATATCTCAGAGTGCGCGAGCAGGTAGTACGCCTATGCCAGCGTATTTATTCAGTGAGTAGTATCTGCACGAACAAATTTTTCTCAGGAGCTAGTTTTGATACAGGCGATGTTACTATGCCACTTCTTTAACCTCAGATGTCACTGTGACCCCGGGGCAAAGGTCTTGCAGTATACTGTGTCCAGGGGACATGACTGAAATTCTGTGGAGGAATACTAGCTGGTACTAAAGAGCATTTCAGAAGCATCAAGTTCAGGCTGAAACTCTTCTATCATGTTTGCCAGCACTGTAGTGGCTGCTAATTCAACTAGTTCTACATCTACTAGTCCTACGTCTATATATCCAGCCTCCCAGCCACATATACTCAATCCGGAAGTGGATTAGGTAATCCATCTGCTTCTACAGGTTCAACGATTCCTTCAACCACGATGAGTATTATAGAAAGAGCAACTGCTCCATTTGGCAACGGAACAAGCTCTAGTCCCTCATCACCTAGGTCAACAGGATCACCAAGCTCCCTGCCATCAGTTAATTCCACAAAGACTCCAAGTGGCTTGTTTGGAAATGGATCAAGTGCACCATCATTGCCGGCTCCGTCAGCAACATCTCTTAATCTTGCACCAATGACGAGCCTTAGTATCACGTCGAATGCTCCAGGGACTGGAACCACCACTTACACATTATCAAGTGCCACACCTCTAGAACCAGTATTCTCTGCGGGTGTTTCAACCTCCGGCTCATCAGCAGGCATTCAGGGCGTCTCAAGCTGGGCGTCTCAAGCTTGGCCTCTTCTTTAAA
>Ga0335074_10016267_pt1 | contig 10474 bp, 6 predicted proteins | sample Lox_Sample_23_FD_206715 | JGI IMG/M metagenome (GOLD analysis project Ga0335074, IMG submission 206715) | Soil microbial communities from Loxahatchee National Wildlife Refuge, Florida, United States - Lox_Sample_2.3 | ecosystem: Environmental > Terrestrial > Soil > Wetlands | place: USA: Florida...
CTCTTCCTGCGTTTTCGCAGGTGAGAGGGCTGGTGAACATTCTGGGACCGGGAGAGGCCCTCACATTTGGCCCTGACCTGCGGGGATGCGCCTTCCTGACGGCGGTGTCCACGGCTTAAGCAGGCCGCGTCCACGGTGTTATGCGGTGGTTTGCCGGGTCCGGCGAGCACGGGGCTTGTGACCGCTGCGCTCGTCGGCGACGGCGAGGGTGAGGTCTTCGAGCTCGGCGACCAGCTCGCGCAGGCGGCGGTGGTTGTCCAGCCATTGCCGGTAATCGTCGACCTGGTCGTCGGGGACCAGGCGGCTGATGGTCTTGCCGGCCCGCTTGCGGGTCCAGTGCCAGTAGGGGCCGTGCAGCTCGGGCGGGTCGTGGTGGCAGCGGCAGCCGGCCCAGCCGCAGCGCATGCCGCGCTGGATGAGGCTGCCGGGCAGCGCCAGGCCCAGGCCGGCCAGCTCGGCGGCGATGCGCGCGGCGCGGTCCTGCGGGCTTGGCGACACGTTTCAATCGTCGCACGCGGGGTGCGTGATCTCCCGGGTTTCTTTCGGTACTAATTACCGTATGGACGGGGATGTGGCCTCCTACCTCGCGCGGTGGAAGCCTGCGAAGGGGACCCCGGAGGCGGCTGCCGGGTTCGCCAGGACCGTCGTCGCGGCTTCGGCGCCGGGGAACCGGGACCGGGCGAAATGCCTGCTGTGGGCGGCGTCCAAGCTCGCGGCCTGGGCGATCCCGCTGGGGATGGAGCCCGTCCCCGGGGTCCTGCTGCACCCGTCGGTGATCGAGCGGTTCGCCGCCCACGCGCCGGGGATCTCCGGTCCCGCGCGGCGGACGCTGCGCACCAGCTTGCGATTCCTCGCCCGCTGCGTGGTGCCGCACCTGGACCCCGCGGATGCGCCGCTGCCCCGCGAGCGGGCGAAGAAGCCGTATTCCGCGGCGGAGATCGACGGCTACCTCGCGCTGGCGGATGCCCAGCCGACCGGATCGCGGCGGATGCGCGCCACGGCGCTGATCTGCCTGGGGGCGGGGGCGGGGCTGATCCGCTCGGACCTGCGCCAGGCCCGCGGTGCCGACGTCGTGCGCCGGTCCGGCGGCGTGGTGGTGGAGGTCCGCGGCCGCGCGCCGCGCATCGTGCCGGTGCTTTCCCGCTACCAGGCCCGGCTGCTGGAGGCCGCGGCGTTCGCCGGGGAGAACTTCCTGACCGGCGGGGACAGGCCTGGGCGGGGCAACATCACCAACCCGCTGATCCGCTCCCTGGCCGGCGGGGGCGGCCTGCCGCCGCTGGACACCAGCCGGCTGCGGGCGACCTGGCTGGCCGAGTGCGCTCAGCTGACCGGCCTGCCGGCGTTCATGCACGCTGCGGGCATCTCCTGCTGCCAGCGGCTGGGGGACATCACCGCCGGCCTGGACCCCGGTAGCGAGCAGGACGCGGTCGCGCTGCTCGGCGCGCTGGCGGCAGGCGGCGAACGGGAGTGAGCGTCCCGCTGGCGGTCATTGAGCAGATCGTCAGCGGCTCTGGCGTCGCCGAGGCGATCGAGCTGATGCTCCCGGCCGGCGTGCGCGAGCGGCAGCTGAAAGCCGGGACCCTGCTGACTGGCATGATGCTGGCCCTGGCCGACGGCCGTCCCGCGCACCTCACCCGAGTCCTGGAAGCCCTGACCGGCCTGCCCGAAGACGACCAGAAGCGGCTGGGCGTCATCGCGCAGTGGAAGAAAGGGCCGCACCAGCTCACCTACCGGCAGGCCGAGCACACTCACCGGCTGATCCGCAAGGCGCTGGCCAAGGAAAACCCCGACGGAGCCCCGGCGCCCGGCCTGCAGCGATTGTGCGACCAGCTGACCGAAGCCAGCATCCCCCCCGAATTCAAGGACGCCAGCACCTCGCTGGCCGTTGACTGGACCGACGTCGAGGCCTGGGCACGGGCAGTCCCGGCCAGCAGCCCCGGAACCGGCGCCGACCCCGAGGCCCGCTGGGGTCACCGCAACGTCAACCGCGCGATCGAGGAAGGGGAGATGTTCTTCGGGTACTACATGCCCGCCGCGACCATGGTGAACGACGAGGACGGGCCCGTGGTGCCCGAGCTGGTGCGGCGGATCACGGTCTGCTCCAGCGCCCACGACCCCGCTGCCGCCCTGATCCCGGTCCTGACGGGCATGGCCGCCTCCGGCGGCAGGCCCGGCGACATCCTGGCCGACTCCGGGTTCTCCTACCGCGCTCCCGGCACCTGGGCGAACCCGCTGCGCGGCATCGGCGCGCAGCTGGTCGTCGATCTGCACCCGCAAGACCGCGGCCCGCAGGGCACCCACGAGGGCGCGGTCATCTGCAACGGCAATCTATATTGCCCGCAGACGCCGAAGCCGCTGCTGCAGCTGATCCCGCTGCCGCCGGGCGCCACCGCCGCCGACGCCGCCGCGCACGACCAGCAGACCGCCGAGCTGTCGCGTTACAAGCTCGGGCTGCACGCCGCCCAGGACGCCGACGGGCGCCGCCGGCTCGCCTGCCCCGCGGCCATGGGGAAGATCCGCTGCCCCCTCCGGCCCGCGTCGATGAAGCTGGAGCGCAGCCGACCCGAGATCCTCGCCCCGCCCGAGAACCCGCAGGCCTGCTGCGCCCGGAAGACCATTACCGCCGGACCCGACGTCGCCGCGAAGACCAGGCAGAAGCACGACTACCCCTCAGCTGCGTGGCGGCGCTCCTACCGGCGGCGCACCGCCAGCGAGCGGCTCAACGCCAGCGTCAAGGACACCGCCACCGGCTCGATCGACCGCGGCTGGATCCGGCTCATGGGCATCACCCCGCTAATGCTCTGCATATCCTGCATGATGGTCGTGCGCAACCAGCGGATCCTGGCCGCCTGGAACAAGCGCCAGCACGACGACGCCCGCCACGCCGCCGAAGGACTGCCGCCGCGGACCCGCAAGCCCCGCCGCGGACCCGCCAGCGCAGGGCCCGCGCCCCCATAACCAGGCCCGCGACCCGGCGCCACAGCGCCACAGCGACAACACGCCGCTCAGCCAGCAGCAGCCCAGCGCGCTCAGCCACGCCCTGAAACCGCCCGGCAGCCCAGACACGTCAGCCGGAACCACCACCCGGCAGTGCCAGCCGGACCCGCCAGCAGACCGTCAGACCCAAATGTGAAGATGAATCATGGTGAGGTGTGAATACCTCCGGGAGCCGGTGAGCGGGATCGAACCGCTGACCTGCCGCTTACAAGGCGGCTGCTCTGCCATCTGAGCTACACCGGCGGGGGACTGGGTCATCGTAGCCGAAACCCGGCTGACGTGCGCACCACCGCCTCCGCACCGGGCGCTCAGTTCAAGTCAGCCGAGGGGCACGAACGGCGTTAAGCGACAAAAGGCCCATATCGTCGCGCGCAACAGCAACGACGACCCGTCGATGCTGTTCGGCGGCGCACGACTACAGCAACGCTGGAACTCTGTTGTCGCGGACACAGCATCGAGGAGCCATCGTTGCTGCTGCCGCTGCCCTCGGAACAGCATCGGTGGCCGTTCGTTGCTGTTACCCCAAGGATCGGGCGGGAGCCCGGAACGGCCGCGCTGTGATGCGCCAGCACGCGAAGGCCGGATCAGGGGAGCTTAGCTGCCGAAGGAGAACGACCGTGCGAAGACGTGGGCGGTGATGCCGTTGGAGGAAGAGTTGAGGCCGCCGGTGAGCTTGAGGCCGGCGGGCAGCGATTTCAGCGGGATCGTAACGTTCTGGGCGGCGCTGAGCAGGCCGGACGCTAGACCCTTGCTCTGCACGAGGTGCAGGTTGATCTTGTTTGGTCCGTCGCTTTGGACCTTCCAGACCGCCGACTCGGACAGGAGGCCGCCGGCCACGTTGAGGCTGCCCTTGATCTCATTGTTGCCGACCGAGGCGATCTTCAGCGCCTCGTTACCGCCGCCGAGGAACGAGGCGAGCGGTCCAGCATCGGACAAGGCGCTGCCGAGCGCGCCGAGGCTGATCAGCAGCGTGCCGTTCAGCGGACCCGCGGTGCCGCTCTTGAAACTGGAACTCAGGTGCACGTTCGACGCGGCGACGCTGAGCTTCGAGATCGTGAACGGACCCTCGGGAATGTTGCTCGAGCTGATCGTCACCTTCTGGAAATGCCTGCTCACTACCTGGGTGAGGAAGGGGAAGCCGGCGATGCTGACGCTCGGCTTCTTCGGGAAGCCGTGCTTTTGGATCTGGATCGCGGCCTCGTTCTCGGCGAATGCCTTGGCGCCGAAGTCGAGCCCGACGAGCAGGATGACCAAGATGACCAGGGTCGTGATGATCCGGCGACCGGTGCGGCGCTTCTTGGGCTGCTGGTAGCTCTGGTAGAGGGTCGGCGCCTGATTGCCATAGCCGTAGCCACCGGGATAGTTGCCGCCCTGGTTACCGTAACCGCCAGGGTAATTGCTCTGGTTACCGTAGTTGCCGGCCACGCTCGTCACCTCTTGGGGTTGGGCTGGACTCCCGATCAGGGCAGCTTGCTGACGTCAACTATCTGGACCTGGCCCGAGCCGTTGTCAGACACAAGCAGGTACCTGCCGCCAGGTACCACCCCGAACTCGCGCGGCATCTTCCCTGTCGGTACGTAACCGAGCAGCGAGGACTTCCCCGCCAGTGCGTTCGCCACATTGATCACAGCCAGGTTGTCTGAGGGCTGGGTCTTTTTGACATCGGTATCAGCCACGACAATCCTGCTCCCGCTCTTGACCAGCGTCAAACCTATCGGCGTCAGTCCGACCTGGACTCTTGCCATCAGAGCGTGACTCGGATTGGTGCGGAGCAGCGACGCGGAGAAGGCGAGCACCGAGTTGCTGCCGCGCGCGGTGATCCAGACGATCTTGCCGTCAGCCGAAGGGGCGATCCGCGACGGCTGGCAGCCGGCGTTCGCCCGCACGACGACCGAAGTGGCCGGATTCCTCTCGGCCTTCTGCACGTTGGCCACCGTGAGCTGGCCCTGCCTCGTGCCCGTGGGGTCGCCTGGCGCGTTGCTTGCGATGTAGAGCCAGTGGCCGTCTGGCGAGATCGCGACGCCGACAGGGTTGGCGCCTGTGCGGATCGAGCCGACGTAGTCCGACGAATTGAATCCCGAGGTAAGCGCCTGCTTCAGGTTGAAGATGGCGACCTGGTTGCGAGCCTTGATGCTGACGAAAACGTACTTGTCCTGCTTGGATACCGCCACGTTGACGGCCTGCCCGTTGCCGGTAAGGCCGGGCACAGTGAGCGTGCCGACGCTGGCGCTACCTGCCCCGGCCTCTGCCATGGCGACGTTCTCGACGATGACGCCGTTCCCTGCGGCGATGACCAGGTACTTGCCGTCGTGCGTGATCGCAATGCCGGTCGCGGCACCGCCGCCGTTGGTGATCATGTAAGCGAACTTGTGCGTCAGGCTCGGACCCGGGCCGATCGAGTAGACCTGCAACGTCGAGGCGGTCACCGCGAAAGCGAACTTGCCGTCCGGGCTGAGCACCCCGAAGGGATTCTCGCCGTTCGGGGTCGGGACCCGGCTGTTCGGCACCTTCAGCGTCTGGGCGGACGCCGTCGCCGAGGTGCAGCCAGGCAGGGTCAGGGAGCCGTTGCCGTCAGAGGAGCTGTGATGCAGCGCCAGATATCCCCCACCACCCGCCAGGATCAGGACAATCACGATGATCGCCGCTATTCCTCCTGGAGCCCGCCACCAGGGGCGGCGCCCGCCCTGCTGATAGCCTCCGCCAGCTCCAGGCGGTGGTCCTGCGGGGTAACCGGGGCCTTCATGCCACTGACCCGCGTTCAGATCGGGTGAGGTATTACCCCGCCCGCCACCGCTGCCGAGCTGGGTCGGCGCTCCGGCCATGGCGCCGCCAGGCGTGACCGCCTCTGTGCCGGGGTGCCAGGGCTGACCGCCTGACGTGGGAGCCCCTGGCGCACTGCCAGATCCGACCACGCGCGTCGCCTGATGCGGATCAGGAACCGATCCAGGACCAGAGTCGTAGGGCCGGAGACCGAACGAGTCACGGAGCGCCTCGGCGAATTCGGTGCAGCTCGTGTACCGGTCTGCAGGCGACTTGGCCAGCGCACGCGCGAACACGCCATCCACTGCCGCGGGCACGTCACCTCGGTGCCTGGAGATCGGCGGAGGCGGTTCGGACAGCTGAGCGTACATGATCGCCATCGCGTCGTCGCGCTGAAACGGCGGCCGCCCGGTGATCAGCTCGAACGCCGCACAGGCCAGCGCGTACTCGTCGGCACGGCCATCGACAGGCCGGCCTTCGATCTGCTCGGGAGCGATGTAGTCGAGCGTGCCGAGGAACGTGCCAGTGCCAGTAAGGCCCGTGGCCTGCAGCGAGCCCTTGCTCAGGCCGAAGTCAGAGAGGTAGACGTGATCGCGCCTGGCCAGGCTCGGCTGGGCGTCTAGCAGCATGTTCGCTGGCTTGACGTCCCTGTGCACCAGGCCGCGAGCGTGCGCCGCGTCAAGCGCCGACGCGACCTGCGAAATGACTTCGACCGCGCGGCCAGCAGGCAGCGGACCGAGGTCCCGCACCATCGAGCGCACGTCGCCGCCGCGCACGTAGCGCATCGCGATGAACAGGACGCCGGAAGACTCGCCTGCTTCGAAGACCGGGATGATGTGCGGATCGTCGACCGCGGCGGCAGCTCGGGACTCCCTGATGAACCGCTGCCTGAACGCCTCATCGGCGGCGAGAGCGGGCGCCAGGATCTTGAGCGCGACCGTGCGGTCAAGCCGCTCGTCGTGGGCACGGAATACCACGGCCATGCCGCCCTGGCCGATCTGCTCCTCAAGCAGATAGCCAGCGACACGGGAGCCAGGTCCGAACCCACCAGGCACTCCCGGATTGTCCTGCGTCACCAAGCCTCCAAGCGGTTACGGTCCGACCGGATTATGAACCACTGCCGCCATTTCCGTAGATTCTGCCAATTACCCGATTCCCGATAAGCCGGATCTGCGAGTCGGGCCCGGCGGAACCGAGGCCAAGTATCCGGTTTGACCGTCTCCGCCGCAACCTCGCAGTGACCTGACGGCTACTCGCCGATCAGCCTTCCACACTAGCCGCCCGCCGTTGTCCGCACAGCTAGCCAGGACCCAGTTCAGCCCAGATGCCACAGATAGGCATCGCCATTAGTGTCACCCGTCACCAGATATGCCCCGTTGGGGCTGAACCCGAGCGCGCCCACGCCGTCACTGCCATGGCCCGGATCGGCTAGCTGCGCGACCTGAGACGCACTGGCACCGTCCTCGCTGACCTTATACAGGTAGCTGTAGCCGTTGTCATCGGCGAGCGCGAGGAGGTCTGAGCCGCCGAAGGAGGCCGCCCATACCGGGTCACCGCTGGCGGCCGACGGAACGCTCAGGGTGCTGTTCGCGTGGCTTGAGGTGTTCCACAGTTCGGCGTTGCCGTTCATGTCCCCCGCGGCGAGCACGCGACCGTCGTTGCTGAAGGCCAGCGCGGTAACAGCCGAACAGGTCTCGCTGGAATCGCAGCCGTTGGCGAGCGAGAAACTGGCTGGCTGGCTGCCCGTCGACAGGTTCCAGACGTAGACATTGCCCGAGTAGTCGCCGGTCGCCAGCATGCCGTCGCTGCCGAAAGCCGCCGACCAGACTCCCGCGCCCGCCGGGTCGAGCAGGCTGTTCTCCTCAGTGACGTGACGTCCCCCGTCGGTCACGCTCCAGATGTACGCATAGCCGTTCTCGTCACTGCTCACCAGTTCGGTGCCGGCCGCGTTGAACGCCACAGAGTCGACTTGCTCGCCATCAGGGTCATCGAAGGTCGTCAGAACCTGGCCGGTCTTGACATCCCGCATCGAAATCGACCCGTCGCTGTAGCCGATGGCGATTTCTGAGCCGTCCGGGCTGATCGCCGCGGCGAGTGCCTCGGCCGATCCGGAGAGCGCGGAACCAACCTGGTGACCATCGGGCGTGCTCCACACCCAGGTGTTGTCGTCCTTGTTGCTGGTCTCGAACAAGGTGCCGGCCGAGTTCCAGGTCACTGACGTCATCGACGAGGTCGGGTCGGCAGTTGCCGGGTCAGGGCTCAGCGTGCGGACGATGCTGTAGTCGTAGGAGCCAGGCGACCCCGATTTTTTCGAACCCGATGCCTTTGAGCCTGCGGACCCGCCTGACCCACCTGAACCGGTCGAGCCATGCTGCGACGTCGTGTGCTTCGGCAACCTCAGGTAGAAAGCGCCTCCGACGAGGCCCGCGGCGATGAGCACGCTCAAGGCGATGAGCACCACGGCACCGGTCCTGGGGCGCCGCTTGGGCGCTGGCTGCGGGTAAGAGACAGGCGGATAGCCCGGCTGCTGAAAGCCAATCGGTTGCCGCAAATAACCAGCAAGCGGCGGCGTGTACCCGGCGGGCTGGTATCCAGCGGGCTGCTGGTACCCGGCTGGGAACTGGTACCCGGCAGGCCAGGGCTGGTCGGGTACGGGCTGGGGCTGCCTTGGCGTAACTGCCTCGCCCGCGCCTGGCGACGAGTGATGTGGGGAAGAATTGCGCGGCGGCGGCACGACCATCTGAGTGACGGGATGCGGCCGCTGGTGGCCGGTGCCACTTGTCCCGCCCACGCCAAGAGCACCGCGAAGCGCGGCGGCGAACTCGCGGCACGTCGGATACCTTTCCGACGGTTTCTTCGCCAGCGCCCTGGCAAAGACCCCGTTGGTGACCATTGGCAGATCCGGCCTTTTATCAGTCAACGCCGGCGGCAGCTCAGAGACGTGCGCGTACAAGGCCGACATGGCCTCGGCCCGGTGGAATGGCGCCGCACCGGTCAGCATCTGGAACGCGGCGCACGCCAGCGAGTACTGGTCGGCCCGCCCGTCGACTGCTCTGCCCTCGATCTGCTCAGGCGCGCTGTAGTCCACGGTCCCGAGGAACATCCCCGTGTCGGTGAGGCCGGTGTTCTGCAAAGACCACTTGCTTAGCCCGAAGTCAGACAGGTAGACGTGGTCCTGCCGGTCACCAGCCTCGTCACCGGGATCCACGAGCATGTTGGCCGGCTTGACGTCGCGGTGCACCAGGCCGCGGGCGTGGGCGGCGTCAAGCGCCGAGGCGGCCTGCGACGTGATCTCGGCCGCTCGCCGCACAGAAAGCCGGCCATCGGCGTCGGCAAGTGAGAGAACATCGCCACCAGGCACGTAGCGCATCGCGATGAACAGCACGCCGTTCGCCTCGCCAGCCTCGAAGACCGGGATGATGTGCGGGTCGTCGACCGCAGCCGCTGCGCGCGATTCCCTGATGAAGCGTTGCCTGAACGCCTCGTCAGCCGCTAAAGACGGCTCGAGAATCTTCAGCGCGACCGTGCGGTCAAGCCGCTCGTCGTAGGCACGGAACACGACGGCCATGCCCCCCTGGCCGATCTTTTCCTGTAGCAGGTAGCTAGCGATCCTGGCACCCGATGCGAATCCGCCCGGCCTGCCATGCTGCCCCGCCTGCCCGGGCTCCCCTGCCTGCTCGCTCACCACTGCCCCCCAGCACTGGAAGTCCGAAATACCGCTATGTCTGTGTGCAAGATACCGGTTACTGACGACACCTCAAAGATGGCAGCAAATCCGCACCCGCAGCCATCGGATGTATCATGGTTTAGGGTGAGATACCTAGCTAAGACTCCCCCCGAGCGGGGAGCGAAGATCACTGGCTGGACACAGACTGCAGAAGAACGCCAAAAGCCCGATACATACGCCAGGTAAAACCGTTCTACAGTGTCTCCATGACGCCTCAGTTTGGTAACTCTCCAGGTCCGGCCCTGCTGGTCAGAACTCCGGACTCGGAGCGCTCGCTGGTGGCAGGTCGCAGTTATTACGTGGGCCGCGACCCGCAATCCGACATCGTGGTCAACGATTCGCGTGTCTCGTGGAAGCACGCGGTCCTGCGGACGGACGGCAGCACCTGGCTGCTTGAAGACGCTGGTTCGACCAACGGGACCTTCCAGGGCAGGGACCGTGTGCAGAAGATGGTCATCGTGTCATCGGTCGCGGTGCGACTCGGTCACCCCGACGGCCCTTCACTGTCTTGCGTCGTATCGGCTCCCGCGGCCACGCCGCAGCCTTACGCCCAGCCCCAGCCCCAGCCCCAGCCTTACGCCCAGCCGCAGCCTTACGGGCAGCCGCAGCCTCAGCCGGTAACGCCCGGCGGCGTGCGAGATTACGGAGGCTCTCCGCCGCCGAACCCGGCCGTGCCAAGGCTCCGGGGCGACGACGGGGGTCGCGGCGGCTACGGTACGCCAAACGTGCAGCCGCCGCGTTTCAGCGTCGAGCGTCAGCCGAGCGCCGTTCTGCAGTTGCCCGCGACCCTGCTGAAGATCGGCCGGGCGGCCGATAACCAGGTCGTCGTCGCCGACCTGTCCGTTTCGAGATATCACGCCGAGCTGCGCAAGGATCCGCGCGGCGGCTACGTGATCGTGGACCTGGGCAGTCACAACGGCACGTTCGTCAACGGCCAGCGGGTCGGCTCGGCCCCGGTGACCGAGCGGGACATCATCGCGATCGGGCCGG
>Ga0335074_10016268_pt1 | contig 10474 bp, 11 predicted proteins | sample Lox_Sample_23_FD_206715 | JGI IMG/M metagenome (GOLD analysis project Ga0335074, IMG submission 206715) | Soil microbial communities from Loxahatchee National Wildlife Refuge, Florida, United States - Lox_Sample_2.3 | ecosystem: Environmental > Terrestrial > Soil > Wetlands | place: USA...
CAGGACTTTCAGGTCACCTTCCGGGAAGGCCATCAGCCACTAGCATCTTGGATTGTAAATATCAGGCGGCATCACCAGCTCTTCCTCATTCCTAAGCCAAGGCACTTTATCCAGCTAGCGACATTCACACGATGTACAAGTATTGCATTCCCAAATCATCTCGTCGAGAGTGAAGTGTACTAGCTTGCTAGCGTACAGCGAATCAACAGTAACGAACTGCACCGCCCTTCACGCAGCGCACGACTAGTGCCAAAACTGGGCCTCTATGCGGTTTACCCTATACAAATACACCCTTACAGACTTCACTAAACAAGTGACTAAACAATAACACCATCTCTAGTGGTACAAATCCTGGGACTACGGACAGACTCAAAGCTCTACTGGAAGGCACATGCTAAGTTAATATACCGCAAAATAAAGACCCAAATATACACTAAGCCGTACAGCAGGGTTTCCTTGATCATTACAAATAGAAGTACAGCACCCAGCGCCAAAACTTAGCCAGCTCCTGCCCGCCCTCAACGAATTATTATGTCCGTGAATGTGAAAACTGGATCACCTAATGCCTCACCCGTCATTAAATCTGGAATATAAACCCACACTATCAGATTATATTCCGGCCCTTCTCCGGCTTTGCAGTCCTCCTGACAGGAGAACCACAGAATCGCCTACCTCGATCGCATTCAAGCCTATGCCAACATGGCCCTTGTCAGTCACAAACATTCGGTTGCCAAGTATTGCGTTAGTGATGCGAATATTAAAATAATAAAACTGCTCTGCGGAACCCCAGTAATAACGAAGGGTATCACTCCCGGGCCTCCTAGTTCTCTGGTATAGAGAATCAAGGATATCATTCATCGCCGCAGTCACTCTAGCTTTCCAATATACAGGCTCATTATCAAGAGCCTTATTCAAATCTTCGCGTAATTGCTGGCAGAGTCGGGGCGGAAGGAGGGTGTTGAGAACTTCCATGTAGTTTTCAGCGATATCGCCATTAAGTTCGTGAGGTCTAGCGCATTGATCCCCACGGAGAAGTACGACAAACAGAGTCTCCGCAACGAAATCTCTTTCGTCGCCTGTGGTTACAGTTACGCCAGTCGGTAACTGGGCATTAATGATGAGGGGCTGTTCTCGCAGAATCTGAGCTGAGTCTTGTATCCAACTAAGATAATGCTCGAGAGTGAGTGACTCATCCTCCGCTAGCGGATGACCTTCGGGGCCCAGAACTTTGACCGTGTTGATGAAAGCGCCCAAGGACACGATGGACATAGAATCCTCTTTTAGTGCAATTTGGGCCTTGATGTCGCCAGCTGCATGAAAAAGTTCTGTTTTCATGGAGTGCTAAGGAGGACTCATTTCACTGAACCATGGTGCTCAGCTTGGATAATTAGGTCTTGAGACATGTAATCCAAGCGAACAAACCGGATTGATAAGTTCTATGGTCTTGCCAGACTTGCAAGAGTATACTGCAATGTCTCTGAAGACGGAGTGAAAATATGTGCTCGGGCTGTAATCTGGACGAGGCGCAGAGTCTGCGTCGCTTGCCATCCCAAGAACGGAGTAGAGCCTGTCCTTGGCTTCTGATGTCTCGTGGTACTGACATTGCTGAAGAAGGCTCCAGAGATCGAGAGGCTCTTCATTTTCTAACCGCTCAATATTTGTGCGATTTTCGATGAGCTTCATTCTCTGCTTGATCGTATTTTGAGAAAATCGACCTGCTAGCGTTGGGCCAAAAACATCAAGTCGTTTTAGCCACTTGTGTGCGAACCTAAGCAAGCGCAACTGAAAACCGTCGTCTCCGTAAAGTACATGGATGCGATTAGAGAGTGCAAATTCTTGTATAATCCACTGGCGTCCGTGGAAAAGTCTATCGATAATATCAAAGAGCCCAAGCGCAACTTCCTGTACGGCACTGTACTGTACGAGAGCGTTCTATAAGTTATCTTCGTGTGCCACAGCTTCCAGAGACGTTGCAAAGACTTATGGCGTAATCCCTGCGGCGGTAAATTTGTGGCGTGCGCTAGACTCTTGAAGGATCGACATGTCGACTCTGGGATCTCTATCCGTCCCTGCTGCACCTGCCTTCTTCAATCTCTCCGTATATTTCTCCACTCTCCGTATAGTCATCAGAAAACGCTAAGCCGGTCCTAGTGTACGGGCCCTCATCCCCAATAAATGCATACACAACAGGCCAATGAATAGATCTTCGGCATAAGTTGAACTTGAAAGTTTCGTTCATCAACATCTGCTTGATTGATGCAAATTTGGTCGAACCAGACTACTAAAGGGGCCAACCGCACGACATGTTTTTAGTGCTTTTTCAAGTGCTACGGTGGTCTTAAATAAAGCACCGTCGATTAGAATATCCTGGGGGAAGTCAGGAACACCCCAGCAGTACAACAGGGCGCAAAATTTTCGGACGGGGGGCGGGCCTAAGCTCTCGACATAGAGACTGCATTTTAACATCGAATCGTCGTGTCTCGACTTGGGCGGCGCTATCACCAAAATGCGAACATTTCCCTTTCCTGGTTCTAGCCTGCAGGCGTCGTAGCTGAACTTTGGCGCCATGGCCCTAATCCGGTGAGACATAACCTGCTGGAGTGGACGTTATACACAAGGGAGCAAGGCGTACACAATGCCACAGAAGCAAAGAAGTGATTTGATGCTGCGGCTTCGAAATGTACGATATCGGCTTGTCAGGAAAAGAGTAGACAGTGTACTTCTTTGTAGTAGCTGTGATTTTCGGCGTGAAACAGTTGACACCCTACCCCTTTGCACGGGAAATTGCGCACACCCTGTCATGTTTAGCGATCTCTTATCACTAAATGCGCTATTGCAAAATATCACTACCTCGCATGAATACCTAGCGCGCACTACTCGCTAAACACGCCATATAACAAAGGTGTGCGAAATTTTCAAAATTCCCGCGCAAAGGGATAAGTCTCGGTAGAGCAACCGAGATCTCGGCGAGGCGAAAATCCCTCTGTTGGAACTTTCCCTCTAATCCATTAAATTCTCAGACAGAACAATACAGTCGGTTGCAAAATCAGCTTCCCCATCTACACTCTCTTTTATAGTCTCAACCTCGCTCAGGAACCGAGGCCCTTGTCCATAGCGTAACCGCATGTAGCCAAGTGCGACCAGGGGTCTTTTAGGACGGCATTGAGCTCAGTCTGCTGTACAGCCCTTTATGTATAAATACGGTATTTTATAGTATTATTCCGGCGCTAAACCACCCCTACCATAGTCCCAACATGCGGTTGTCTTTAGATTCGTCACAGTATTGTGAGAATTGTAAGAAGTCATTACTGCATCATCTACCAACAGGCAGTTTGAAATGCGTGTACGAAAGATGACTGTGGATTGCACGTCTGCACCTTGACACAGAATCGGCGAATAACGTACATGATCTCTAGACGCTCGATAGCCCCAACTCCTAATTCCCCATTTCCCATTAAATCAAAAATTCGCGCGAAGATAACGTGAATGGATGATCTAGACCCAAGGCACATTCTCTAAGCTGCACACATTCTTTCATCAATGCCATGGCTTCGTTATCCCAGCCCTGACCTTTCCGTGTGTGCGCAAGACTATTCACACTAGTCAGCGCGTCTGGATGCTCCGCGCCCTGCACCCTCTTGCGAATCTCCTATTCCTTCGCTGATAACTCTTCAGCATCCTCCAATCGCCCTTGATTCCTATACGTGGACGCTAAGTTAGCCATGCTGGTGAGCGTGTCTGGATACTCTTCGCCCAGCACCCTCTTTCGAGTCCCCATCACTTGCACCTCCAGCTCTTCGGCCTCCTTTTGTTGTGATATTGAATTGGCTTGTATTGATGCTAAGAGCTAGGAGGCTCAGAGAGAGAGCTATATACAGGGGCGCGGTGCATGTTGGGCACAGCCTAGCAGAACATTCTCCTTCAGCTTCATACAATAGCATGAAGCTGGATAACAGTGCAGCAAGTGTCAAGAACGGACCGTGCGACTAGCTTTGTCAGCACATCTGCCAGCTGTTCCTTGGTGTTGACATATTTGACTATGATATTACCCCCCTGAATTTGCTTGTGAAGCCAATAATATTTATAGAAAATGGCGGTTCTAGTAAGCTAATATGCCCTTGTTAGCTGTTGAGATTGCCGCTGTGTTGTCCATATATAGGAGTGGTGGGAGAAGGGAACAGGTGGAGATGGGTGCCATAATCTCCTGAATTAGGTCCTAGATAGGCAGGGCCTGAAGCGCTGCTTTATGAGCAGCAATATATTTAGTGTGACATGTGCTTGGTGCCACCTAAGTTTGTTGTTTCGACTGCTATACAAATAGCGTGCCGTCTAGGAATGTGATTCTCCCGCTAACGCTGCGTACATTGGATCTAGTCGCAAATGATGCATCGCTGTACTGTTGCAGCTGTATGTCGCCATCTCCCTAAGATTTCATGAATTGCCCTTTATGCATCTGGTAAGGCTTTGTAGCATGATGTGAGGCATGCGTGATAGCGAATTGTATGTTGGGCCTTGTCTAACAAGCTAAGTACATCAATTTGCCTATAACCTGTTGGTAGAGGTACACCTCTGCGGATAATGGGACTATGTCCTCGTCTAGGTTGCCCTTAATATGGCGTGATGCTAGCACATTAGAGTCTTTTGCTAAGTGACTAAAGTCTTTGATGATTTGTGCTGTGTATGTTGGTTTGGCAATGCTAATCGTCCGCGTTGCCCTGTCCCGTTGGATCTCTAGGCCGAGGTAGCGTGCAAGATTGTGCTCCTTGACCAAGAACTTTTGTTGTATTAGCTGCTTGAAGTGCTTTGTCTTCAGACCGGTGATCTTAATGTTGTCAACATGTGCTGTGACATAAACTAAGCCGTCTGTCTTAGGCATTCGTTGTTCTGTACGAAGTTGAGGCCAAGCTCTTGCAATCCATCTTGCAGCGTGAGATACCATAAAAATGCTGCTTCCTTTAGTCCATAGAGTGACTTTTGGAACTTGCAAACTATGCCTGGTTTCGAAAATCCTGTCGGCATCTGCAAATAGATTTCGCGGTGTACTAGGATGTCTACATTTAAAAATGCATTGCCGACTTCAATGACCTCAATGTCCTAGTCATTCTTTGCTGCAAGGATGAGAAGGGCTCTTGCGTAGGAGGCGAGAAGCCTTCCAGGGCCTCCAGCACAAACGTGCCGCCAAGGATACACCGGTTCCGCCTGGGATCCGTCTTCAGAGCAGTCAGACGGGACTGACACGACGACCCGGCGAAGCAACCACAATCAGTGAGGCTCAGCCACAGCCTTGAGGAGGTCGTTAGGGTCCGTCGTCACATAGCTGTGGTTGGAATCAGCAGTATTGCACACAGAAATGCCTTCTCGGATTAACGCGAGCGGCGCCGCTCGACGAGCAGTAAAGTCCATGTACAGAACGTTTTCAACTATCAGGACCACTGTTTTTTAATGTCGGTCATATTGCATGTGCAACTAGGTTAGGCGGTTCTTAGGAACAGACTCATCAATTTGATTGCTACTACTATTGTGTGTGTTCCTTAAGACATTAAGTGCCTTATAGTTACGATATATACATCCTGTTGCAATGTGGTCCGTGCTCTAGCCATTTGGGTTGGAATAACTTGGATTGAACCTACGAAAAGCTGGGCATAAGGCCCCTACTTATAGACAACTGAGTAACGACTGTATCCAACAAGACGGAGTCTTGTTGCTCCGTAAGGATCATCTTACTAGTCATAGTTGATCCTTTTATCATAAAAGGATGAAGCCATTGCGAGCCTCGCCGCAGCTGCGGCGAAGCTGGAGACAGCCGGGGTATGGGGACTGTACCTCGCAACATATCCGATTCCTAAAGGAGGCTCTGTCTCCTACTCGGGTCTCCGGTGCCTGCAGCCTGGAGCTGAATCGGGGTGCCCGAGTAATGAAAGCTAAAAATAAGAGAAAGGGAACATTATATCCAATAGTTCATCTGCGCCAGTCCGAGATACCGTAAGAATTGGAATACACCCCCATGGGGGTATAATCCGTAGGTTCCATATATGAGAATTTAGGTATGGGGCTCTATCAGAGGCTGGGGCTCAAACCTAGTGGGGCGTACCACCAGTATTATTTATACCCCCTGGGGGTGTACTCCGTAGTCTCCACATTCCTTAATCTGGACATGGGGCTATAATCCGAATGGGGGTGTCATTAACCCTGGGGGTGTATTCCAATTCTTACGGTACTCGCTACAGCCTAAGGGGTCGCGCTAGCCAACTACCAGGCGAAGATACCCTCGAGAACCGCAACATTATACTGGACCCAGAAGTTCCAGAACCCGTACGTGTCTCCGGGGAGACTAATTATATCGAGAAAGCAGACCGTCAAGTTGCCGCCGCCCGCCGCCTGCGACGCGCCACTGCAGTCGTAGTATTGCGACGACAATAGGATCTGGCCATTGCACACGCTGAGGATGGCTAACAGGACTGTGATAAGGGTGACGAAGAACATCGTCTTCTTGTACGCCTGCGGGGGCAAGAGAAAGTGTGTGGGGTTTTTGAGCTTGTGGAGTTGGAGAAAATAAACCAAGGTCGCGAGAGCGCCAGTGGCCCAGAAAACGATCCGGGAAATATCGCTCTCCGTTAGGACGCTGAAGCTGTACGGTCCCAACTGCGAACAATAGCCCTCCTCGGTGACCCCGGCGGGACAGCCCTGGTCGACCCTTATAGCAACCGAAGCTACATTGTCAAGGCCTCCATGCCCGAGAGCGACTAGCCTGGCCGTCACGTAGAGGATTCTACTGAGACCGACGATGCAATATGCTGTGTACCAGAAAGGAACATATTGCTCCTTGATGACCGTCTGTTGTCTTTAGCATTAGCAAAGGTGATGTTATTGGCCAATAGACCATTGGCTGAGGGTGCTACATTAACGCACATGATCTTTCCCGTTGACTGGAAGGAGCTGTTGGCTAGGATATTTAAGGAGGAGAAAATTCTGTAGCGTAACTATAACCCCGTAGCTGGGGATCTTGCCACCGTGTACCAGGTAGTTGACCATGAAGCCTAGCGAGCCAGCGGACGGAATGAAGTTGAACAGGTACTTCACGGCGAACACGAGCCATTCAGGCAGTCTCGACCTGTCACTATCCCTGAGGTTCCAGACCAAGGCGGCCTTGCCAACAATCAAGGGCCAAGGAGTCTCGATCTTGCGTATGCCCTCCACTCCCAGGATCTGTACCATCTAAATTTCACTACTGGATGGAAGATAATAGTGCTTGAGGTGCTACTATAGTCTCTTAGTACGGGGCCGCGGGCTCGCTGCTAGTGGCCTAAAGAGGCGAATGTCAGCGCGCCCATAGCTCAGAAATTAGGCTCTCGCTAGGTGGTAGATCCCCATACATACATCAATCACTATGGCAGCGTCGTTGGATCCAGGCAAATAATAATACCCGTCGCTCTGCGGGATGTGGGCAGCAGTCGCAAACGATGCGATTGCGGCTACGGCGGCAGCCAGGTAAAGTGCGCGAGGGCCAGTCATGGTGGAAAGGAGGAGAACGATCGAGTTCAATACGCCATAAATGGGAGGGAGAATCTACCAGGCCTGATGAACGAGTACCTCTTAGGTGCGCTCAACATGAGGGAGCAAATGCGAGGAATTGGGAAATTCTTGGAACGGTCTGGGATCAAGCCCGACTATTGAACGCCAGCGCTCTCCCACAAGGCTGAGAGAACTTCTGCAAATGTCGCTCGCTCAAGGCATAATTGACAGTGCCGTCAACCGGAGAAGCGAGGGTGAAGGCCAATCATAAGCGATGAGAGATGCGTCGAAAAGCCCAGCTGAAACTAGGTGGCTTTGGGTCCTATCCCAGACGAGGTAACAGGGCTTGCGTACTGTAATTCGTACCTATATTGACAGCACATTACTGGGCAGCAGCGAGAATGGCATCACGCACTAGGATATCAAGCCGGGGGACATCCTTGTGCGGATTTTTTCTTTTGATCGATGGTTACGAATCTTTTGGTAGTGCTAATATAGTCTGGCAAAGAGTTCTTGGAAATCCTGATGGGCTCATCATTGTGAATCTCTTGTTATTTTCAATTAGGAAACAGTCTTGAATTTCTATTAAAGACGATAGTCCAAGGCCCTCCTATAGCACTAACTTTCATGAAAGCTGACAGTAAGAATTCTAAACATCTAGAACAGGATTTAGAATTCCTTCTGCGACAACTTGGATAATACGCGCTCATCCGCTGCTAATTCATTACTTAATTTATCTTCGGCAGTCTTTACTCCTATCTCGCTTTGCAAGGCTGGAATGGTAAGTTACTAAGCGTAGTGTCGATCGTCGGCAAACTCAATCGCATCATTCTCTGAATTCGAGTCTCACTAAAGATACCGATTCCATGAGTCCGGATGCTGTCTATCAGGTGGCGCACACGAGGATGGCACTCCGTTGAAGCCCCCGGAGTTCTCGTACTGCCAACGGCTCTCGTATCGCTTTCTCCAGTTCTCCATAGCGCGGGCGAAGCGCTGATCTTCCCAAAGCTCCTCCTGAGTGGGCTGAGGTGGACTGTAGACCGGTGGAGGCTGCGCCGGTCCACGCCCCGTGGGATAGATTGGAAATACGGGTATGCGCGATGCAGCATGGTTGATGCGGTTCTTTCGATGTTTGAGATAGGAGCTTAGAGTAGAGTCAGCCGCTGGGTTTTGTACTGTCTAGGCGGTCTCTGGATTGGAGTGTAACAAGCTGATTGAAAACCATTTGGTGCAAAGTTGGTGCGAAGATAGCGATGGAGTTGATAGTAACTTACAAGACGACGATGAATGCAATGATGGCACACCCAATAGGAATCACGGTATGAAACCATGTTGTCGATGTCACATCAGGAGTAGACTCGGCGGGCGTTGAGCTGGACGATTGGAAGAGAAACAGTTAGTTCGACAGTTTAGACACCCACGGTAGGCTTTCCCAGCACTTGTCGCTAATTTACGGAGAAGAAAACGCAAATTTTGACATTTACCTCTGGCGTGATTGAAGATTATGCAAGGGATTCATTGCTACTATCGCTGTCAGGCTTGGCTGTGGGGCTGCCGAACTTTTGGGCGAGAGAACCAACGACGACGACAGAAAAGGTCAGGGTGTTCAGTTATATAGCTGGGATGCTGGATGATAAGGCTCACAAGAGGCGTGGGCTCGAAATACTATCGCCTGAGGCAGCTTCATCTTCGCTTCCTTCAATATAAACCCCACATTAAGCGAGCACAAAGCCTGGCAGTATTCAGCGGGGTGTGCTTACTAGCTTGGTTGCCAGCCCCAATAACTTCTCTCGCCAAAACATTTTGGCGGGATTGTGGCGATCAATGTCCCTGCACAAGCCCACTTAGGCGCTAGAGTAAAATCAGAAACAGCGCAGATGCTGTTAATGATATCTTGTCTAGGAAACATCCAGGCATCATTGAAAACAAATCCAGCCCAATGATATGGATTCTTCAGTTGCCCATTTGGCGACTTCCGACAGCTTTCTGCATAGCAAGTGCAAGATTGATGGTCGTGCACGTGGGGTTATTTGTAGTTCTTTAGGTCTATTGCAATTGCCTTGTAATAGACGCGCGAGAAAGCTGCTCCGTCATCTCGGTGGATGGGCCATAGTGCCATTATCAAGGAGCTAGCGCCAGCGTAGTAGAAGGCAGTTGTGAGATCCAGGAGGTCATCATAGTTCGTGACCTTGGTGCGGCCGCTCCAGCAACCGACCGTAGTGACATGGGCTGGCTTCCTAAAACGCAGATCGAAGATGTCGACAGTCCGCTCAAATCCACTTTGAGCTCATAGCAAGACAATGAGCAGACTCACAGCGACATAGACGATTACATCTTTCCAGAAGTTGGTGGCTGCGTCTCCAAAAATGCAGGGGTTTCTACGAGAAGTACTTAGAGAGACAGTCTTTATAGAAATCACGGAAATATAATCAAGTCTCCTTATATATCAACCAACCAACCAACTTTGTGCCCCATCAATGTCCTCAAGCATTACCAATTACATGCAGAAGACGTGAGTCCTTCAGGGGATATGGCCCAAACCAATCCTCAAATTCTAGATCGGCGAGAGTCATCCCATCGAGCTGCAGCTGCTTGAACCTACGGAAGAGAGTACCGAGAGTGACGTACAGCTCGCAATACGCAAGGCTAGAATAAATTTAGTAGTTACATAATAAATAGTTTTGTCGCAGATAGTCCAAAGTATTTCAAAAGGACGGCCTCAACCTGTGCTCTGTTACGGAGAAGAGATCGGAACACTTACTGCATGCCAATACAATTCCTTGAACCCCTGCCAAAAGGGATAAAGAATTTCTCGAGCCTCGCTGTATTTGCAGGGTCAAGCCACCTCTCGGGCAGGAAAGTGTCGGGATTCGAGAAGATCTTCGGATTGCGGTGCATCATCCATGAGCTCATGCCCACAGTTGTTCCGCGTGGGATTGAGTAGCCATTCAATACTACATCT
>Ga0335074_10016269_pt1 | contig 10474 bp, 10 predicted proteins | sample Lox_Sample_23_FD_206715 | JGI IMG/M metagenome (GOLD analysis project Ga0335074, IMG submission 206715) | Soil microbial communities from Loxahatchee National Wildlife Refuge, Florida, United States - Lox_Sample_2.3 | ecosystem: Environmental > Terrestrial > Soil > Wetlands | place: USA...
GCGGTCAACCCGCGCATGAACGGATGGGAGGGAATCGAGACGGAGGCGAAGGACCAAATCATGGTCAGCACCGAGCATGAATTCGTTGTGTCCTTGGGCGTTTCCCAAGCATGGGGCGCCTCGGGCACGCCTAACATCGCCCCTCAATTCACGACCATTACCCCGAAGATATTCATCGGCAAAGGGTTCGGTGATGTGCCGTGGGATTGGATGCGCCCGTTTGCGGTCACCGGCGAGGTGGATTATGATGTGCCGACGGTGCCGGCGATCTACCAGAACAACGTCTTGATTGGCCAGAATCCCACCACCCTGGACTACGGATTCACAATTCAATACAGCCTGCTTTACATGAACGGCTATGTTCAACAGGTTCCGGATGTTCTCAGGAACCTCGTCTTCGACGTGGAGGCGCAATTCACCTCCCCCGTTTCGAACATTGGCCCCTCGGCTATCGGATCAGTCCCAGGAACGCATGAAACCACCGGCGTCGTCGGCCCGGGGCTCTACTACATCGCTCACGATTATGAACTCGGGGTCTATGGCGCGTTCCCGATCAATCAAGGCAGCGGCAAACATCCCGGTGTCTACGCGATCGTGGACTTCTTCCTCGACGATCTCTTCCCGAATACCCTTGGCAAGCCCATCTTCGGCCCAGCGGAATCCACCGCCTTCGATCCCTGGCATGCTTTTAAACAGTGAGGACACCATGCAACGCTTATTGAAACTTCTCATCAGCACGTCCTTGGCGTTCTCGCTCGCAGCCACGGTCGCTTCCGCGCATGCGTTTCTTGATCACGCAATTCCAAGCGTCGGAGGAACCGTGAGCGGACCCGTGCATGAGCTTAGGCTTTGGTACACGCAAGGCGTGGTCACCGCCTTTTCCAAAGTTTCGGTTACGAGTTCCACAGGGGCTTCAATCCCGGTGAGCAGGCCCGTGAACGATCCCTCGAATCAGCAGGAAGTGATCGTCCGTCTCGGGCGTGCGCTCGGACCTGGCACCTATACGGTGAACTGGCGGGCGCTGTCGGTCGACACGCATACGACCACGGGCTCCTTCCGCTTCACGGTCTCTTGAAGCCAGGGCGACCGTGAAGCGGGTTGCGTATCTGTCGCCAGCCGGGCCTCTGCAACGTTATAGATACGCGGCAAGCCCGGCCGGCATCAATGAATTGACCGGAACACTGAGCCCTGAAAGGGGGCGATCATGACGATGTTTCAATATCTCATCCTTGCGCAGGACGCGGCTTCAGACGTTGCGCAGGAAGCTGCGGGGCAAATGGATGAATCATCCGGGCAGGCCCTGTGGTTGACGTGGTGGCCTCTCGTTGGCGCGCGATGGATCCATTTCGCCTCGGTGTTCGTGCTGTTTGGATCCTCGTTCTTTTGGTTCTACATGCCGCGCGATCATTCCTTCGCCCATCCTGGACAACTGACAAAAACACTCGGGGTCACAACCGTGATCCTGCGGATCGCCGCACCTATCGCGGCGATTTCCGGCATCGCCTGGATGGCCCTCGTTTTGATCAACATGACGAGCGATTTTCACAGTGTCGTCAATCCCGACGATCTGTACGCTTACTTTTATGAAACACCGGTCGGCTTGGTGTCCATGATCCGCATCGCACTTTTTGCGATCGTCGTCGTGGTCGCCTTTCTGCCCTGGCACGGCCGGATATGGTATTCCTCCCTCCTTCATCTCGGCGCTTTGCTTTTGATCAGCCAAGCCTGGCTTGGCCACGCCGCCGAAGGCGGTGCGGGGGTCTATGGCGCCATAATGATCACTGTCTACGCCTTCCACGTGCTTGCCGCGGGCGCCTGGGTTGGCGGACTTCCGCCGCTCCTCTTCGGGCTCATTGAACAGCGCCGCTTTGCCCCCGAGGAAGCGCGGATGTGCACCGTCGATATTTTGTCGCGCTTCTCCTTGATGGGGATGGTCGCGGTCACGCTGATCGTCGCGAGCGGCATTGCCAACGCCGGCTTCCGCGTCGAGGGATCTTTTGGGAAGCTTTTCTACACAGAGTACGGCAATGCCTTGGTGACCAAAATCGCCATCGTCGCGGTCATGCTGGCCTTGGCTTACTTCAACCGTTTCGTTTTCATGCCCAAACTGCGCCGCGCTGAGCTCAAGGGAATAAAGCACATCAACCGGCTTGGACGAAGCGTCGGTTTCGAATTGGTGCTGGGCGTGCTTGTCATTGGCGTGGCGGCCATCCTGGGCATTACGCCGCCGCCACAATAAGGGCCACCAAATGAGCCCTTACAAGGGATCCCTTGTAAGGGCCTCATTTTTCTTAATTTTACTTCGCGCCGCACTTTTGATTGATTATACTCGCCTCATGTGAGCCTGGAGCATAAGTGTTCCCGGTAAATTTCTGACCGTTAAAAACAAATACCGCTACTTCTTTCCATGATCCATTGGGGCTCCTTTTGAAGGCGCTGCATGGAACGTTCGCGTTTGCGAAACCCTCCGGATACTGCTGAAGCGTATAGGTTTGCTTCGCGCACGCGATTTGTGGTGCGATACCTGTTAAGGACATCGCGATGATGGCGATCACCATTGAACGCATGGCCCTCTCCTTACATTTTGAGACCGACTCTCCATACTGGAACGAAACGGACGGCGTCTCCACGACATTTCCTGAATACTGAGGATCGGATTTTCCGAGGGATTGGTTTTGGCCGCTTGGCGAAGCCTAAACATTCCGCGATCCCTATGGTTCCGTGGCGTGCCGACTCCAGATGACAGGAACGAAAAGTCTCAGTGGCAGGGCGGCAAGCCAGGCAGACCGCATCCGGCCTTCTGTTTTGGCGACTGCTGGCGCGGCTGCTGAACCGGCTGTAGCGCGCGGGCCGGTTGCGGCTGCCGCGCCTGTTGAAATGGCTGTGGTCCGCGCGGCTGCTGAACCTGTTGCGGCCGCTGCAGTGGCGGCTTCGCCATCTTGGCGGGACCAGGCCCGGTCACCACAGGTTTGCCATTCCCGCCACCCGATGGAGCGTAAGGGTTTTGCGGCGTCTGGGTCACCGGGCGTTCGTTCAGCGGTTGCCGCGCTGCCATCGGCGGTGCGCCCGGCGGCGTGACCGGACCGGGCTTTGTGCCATGATTAGGCACATTCTTTGCGCCCAGCTTTGGCGGATGCCCATTGCCGCCAGGCAAGGCCTGATTTGCAGGTTGCGGTTTGTTTTTGAGCGATGTGGCCTGTGGGTTTCCAGGCGTTCCTGGCACGGGTTGTTGAGCCTGGTTCTGGGTTGGAGCCGCCGGCTTTGGTCCGAGCCCTGGCAGAGGTTTGCCAACGGGTCCTGTGACGCCCGGCAGTTCATGGCCCGCCGGCAAGCGGGTTGTGGCTGACGGCGCTCCCGGCGCCGGCTGGCCGGGTGCGATAGGCGGCGTACCCGGGCCTCCAACAACGGACGCCCTGCGGGCCACGGAGGGCGGCAGAGCGACTTTCGCGGCGATCGCACCGGCGACAGCACCTGCCGCAACACCAGTCGCCACTCCGGCTCCAAAACCGGCCGTGCCAGGCGCCGCCGGGGTGATGATGGTTGTGTTGTGAATGTTGTTGAAGATGACATTGTTAGGGGGCGCCGCCACATAGGCGGGCGGATTGGCCCAGACAGGGACCGGCACGAAAGCGGGAACCGGCAGCACGAACAATCCAACCGGCGGCGGTGGCGGCGGGAACACGAGATAGGCCGGCGGCGGCGCCAGGATGACGATCGGCGGCGGCGGCACAAAGCCAAACGCCGGATCGCTGAACACAAGCACCGGACGATCAATGTAGACAATCTCCGCTGGTGGGGGTGGCGGCACGTCGTAAACAATCGGTGTGAAAGATGGCGGCGGCGCCTCGGCGGCGGCAAAAGTCTCCAGGCGCCAGCGCGCGTCATTCACATGCGGACCGCGCGGATAGCGGTCGAGATACGACCAATAGGCGTCCGGCGTATCGATGCGGCAAGTGTGCCGCCAGGTGATTGCCTCGCGGCGGGCGGCGAGCAAAGCACGCACCCGGTTGGCGTGAGGGTCTGATGGATAGGCGGCAAGAAACTCCCCATAACCTTGCAGCGAGTCGCGCTCGATCACGGCGGCATAGGCGTCCTGGGCGCCAAGGGCGCCGATCGGTTGCGACCGCATGGCGTTGATCCTATCCGCCGCGAGGGCGGGGGGTGGCGCGTCCGGCGCCCGGTCGAAAAAGACGAAAGACGCGGCGATCCGCGATGCGTCCCAAGGCACCAGCCCTCCCTTGGTCTCTTGGTTGACGCGCAACCGCACGCCATCGAAGACATCCGATGGCGGCAAGCCGCCTTCCCGTATCATTTCGGTCAGCGCCCGCGCATAGGCGCCGTAGGGACCGCTTTCATTCGGCGCCACTGTGCCGGGCGTAGCGTTGAAAGCCAGCAGCATGTTGGGCTCGGCGTCGGCGAGCGCCAAGCCGCCGGCCAGGGGCGGGCCGGACTTCGCGAAAGGTGACGCTCTCGCCGCATCGAGGACGACAAGGCTCGCCTTCAGCGGAAGCCCGGCGAGACGCCTCGTATAATCGGAGACACGCAGCGCCTCGATCGCGACATCCGGCGCCGCCGCGATCTTCGCATCCACCGGCACGAAATAGTTTTCGCCGTCCAGTTGCAGGCCATAACCAGCAAGATAGACGAAGGCCACGGTGTCTGGTCCCGAGGCTTGCGCTTTTTCAAGAAAATCCTTGAACGCCCCGCGCAACGTTTCCCCATCGAGATCACGCGCGCCGCTGACATCGAAACCAGCCGCCTGCAGCGTCTGGGCAATGAGGCCCGCGTCATTGGCGGGCGTGGCGAGAGGCGCCGCCTGGTAGGCCGCGTTGCCAACCACAAATGCTATGCGCTTTTCCGTTTCCGCCCGCGATGGCGAAGCGAATAACAGCATGACAAGCGCGAGGCAAGAAAGCAGCAATTTGGACATGGTTTTCATGATGATCTATGCCGGAAAAGCCAATTTCAAGCGCCATGTTAGGGTTAGGCGCTGAACGAGACTTGAATGAAATAAGGCAACGCGAAGGCAACGGAGATGGCGACTTGCGATACGCCAGCCGAGCATCATGCAAAGGATCATGGCGTCATTCTGGCCAATGCAAACAAGTGCGTGGCTCGCATCCTGAGTTACCGGCCGAATGGGCCCAGGCAAATGCTCAAAAATTGCATTTATTCAAAGAGTTATTGGTAGTACCTGAAGTTGTTCAGGAGCGATGCCGCAAAACCGTGAAGGGTGAATTTTCATCCATGGGTTCAGGTGCTCCGTCCAGCCCCTCGAACACGACACCCGGCTTGCGCGGGTGGAGATCGAGGTTCAAAATGAGGAACTCCTCGGCAAGAGCGCCAAGATCGATCTTACCATTGATGATTGGATCGGGAGGATCGTCGCCGCCATGAAAAGCCGTCCCCGCCGCCCCGGAAACCTGGTCCAAGTGCGCGAAATCCACCTCGATATCGGCGTGGACGAACGTCTCGAAGGGATCAAGACTGACAACGCAGGTTTGCGTAACACGGGCGCTTAAACGCCCCGTAACCTTGATTCTTGTCCCGTCTTGTTTTTGCACATGAAAACTGGCGGTGAAATCGTGAACCGAGACGAGGCCGCACGCGTCCGCGAGAGCCGAGCATTCTGCCTTGCTAGCGTGGACGTCGATGTCAAGCCCTGTATCCAGCACGCTATCAACGGTCAGCATGCGCGTGAACCGTTCGGCATCTCTCTTCTGCCCCGCATCGCCCGAACCGGGCTTGCGAGAGATCAACTTGCCGCCAACAGACTTGCGGGATTTCGGAGGAGGAACGGTTCGCATCGCCATCGCTGCCACCTATCACGGATTCGAAGAGCAAATTCGCCGGCATGGTGACATATTTGGCTGGCCATGCCTTGATTCAACCAAGCGATCTGTTTGTTTGTTCGTCCTGATCCTCTTTTCTAACGAATTGTGGAGGGCCGTGGAAATGGAACCGGACCGGCGATGAAAGCCTCAAGAGGGGCATTGGCCAAGGCTTGCCAGGCCGCTTCCACATAGCGGGCAAGCCTTTCTGGATTGCCTCGGCCATCATAGACATTGCGCGCGAGCGCGGCGGCAAGGCCTGGCACGCCGCTGTCGAGGGCAAGGTCATAGGCGGCAGCGCGGCCGAGAAAAGCCTCCGCCAGGGATCGCATGCGCTTGGCGAGACGGGTGTCGCCAATACCCGTTTCCCGCAAGGCGCTGTCGAAGGAGCGGAAGAGGGAATCGGTGAGATCCTGGGCGACTTGCGGCGCCGGCGGCTTCAGCCTATGGAGGCGGCGCAGGACAAGAGCCGCAAGCAAGGTGAGTGCCTCGAAACGGCCTTCCATGCTGTCCTCGATGCCATACTCCACGAAAAGCACCGGATCGCGAGCCGCCGCCACGATCTCGCCATGAAGCCGGTCGATCAAATTGCGATTGGCCGGACCTCGGAAGAGCCGAAAAACCATGTTGTTTCCATTGGTCGCTATCACGGTCGAGGAGTGCCGCGAGGCCGTCCCGTGATCTTGTAAAATACAACGGTGATGCCCGTCTCAAAACAAGCAAAACAATTTATTTATCCATTTTGTGGAAGTTTCATGCGCCGGCGCATTTTGCGGTCCAAACGGGCGTGTGTCTCGCCAAAATGCTCAACCCGGAGGCTTGAAGAATGGCGTTTGTGACAGCATGGAGACGTCGCCAAAACCGCCGGGCGCCGGGCGGTGTCAGACTGGCTTTCGCGGCGGCGCTGACGCTCTCCCTAAGCGGCTGCCTCGGCTATGACGGTCAAGTCATCCATGGCTATCAGCTCAACCCGAAAACCGCCGAAGACGTCAAGGTCGGGGCCTCCGCCGAGCAGATTCTGGTCCTTTTGGGCTCGCCGACGACGACCTCCACCGTCGGCGGCGATGCCTGGTATTACATCACCCAAGTCACCGATCGCAGCCTTGGCTTCATGCCGCCGAAGGTCACCGACCAACGGGTCTTCGCGGTCTATTTCACCAAGGACAAGAAGGTGGAGCGCGTCGCCAGTTACGGCATGCAGGATGGCAAGCTCTTCGATTTCGTGTCGCGCACCACGCCGACCGCCGGCGCCGAATCGACCTTCCTCAAAGGCATGTTCATCAACCTTCTGCATTTCTAGCCCATGAGCCCAGACAGCTGCGCTCATGGTCAAGCGCGCTTGGCACCCGTGTTTTGCCCGCTTAATGGGCGAGAATAGCCAGCAGCAAAAGCGCGACGATATTGGTAATCTTGATCGCCGGATTGACGGCCGGGCCGGCGGTATCCTTGTAGGGATCGCCGACGGTGTCGCCGGTCACCGATGCCTTATGCGCATCGCCCCCCTTGAAGTGGGTGACGCCATCCAAGTCGACAAAACCCTCCTCGAAGCTTTTCTTGGCATTGTCCCAGGCGCCGCCGCCCGAGGTCATCGCAATGGCCACAAAGAGCCCGTTGACGATGACACCGAGAAGCGAAGCGCCCAATGCAGCGAAAGCCGACGCCTTCGAGCCAGAAATCAACAGAGTGCCAAAATAGACGACGAGCGGCGCCAGCACCGGCAGAAGCGACGGCACGATCATTTCCCTAATCGCCGCTTTGGTGAGCATGTCGACGGCGCGGCCATAATCGGGGCGCTCCGTCCCTTGCATGATGCCGGGCTTCTCGCGGAACTGGCGCCGGACTTCCTGGACGACGGAACCCGCAGCCCGGCCGACCGCGGTCATAGCGATGCCGCCGAAGAGATAGGGAATGAGGCCGCCAAAAATCAGCCCGGCCACGACATAGGGGTTCGAGATGTCGAAGGAAACCACGCCAATCCCGTTGAAATAGGGAAATTGACCGGGGTTCGCGGCGAAAAAGGAAAGATCGTGGCTATAGGCATTGAAGAGAACCAAGGCGCCGAGCCCGGCCGAGCCAATCGCATAGCCCTTGGTCACCGCCTTCGTCGTATTGCCAACCGCGTCGAGCGCGTCGGTCACCTGCCGGACATCCTTGGGCAGGCTCGCCATTTCGGCAATGCCGCCCGCGTTGTCGGTCACCGGCCCGAAGGCGTCGAGCGCGACGATCATGCCGGCGAGACCAAGCATGGTGGTCACCGCGATCGCCGTGCCGAAAAGTCCAGCGAGCTGACTGGTGAAAACAATGCCTCCGATGATGACGAGCGCCGGCATCGCGGTCGATTCGAGCGAAACCGCGAGGCCCTGGATGACATTCGTGCCATGACCTGTAACCGAGGCCTGCGCGATCGACACGACCGGCCGCTTTCCGGTGCCCGTGTAATATTCAGTGATGACGACGATGAGACCCGTCACGAGAAGCCCGACGAGGCCGCAAAGGAAAAGCCGCCAACCCACGATCGGGGTACCGCCATCCGCCGTGCCGATGGTCCCGAAGCCAACCGTCAGAAACGTCGCGATGGCAAGACCGGCGATCGACAAAAGCCCGGCGGCGATGAGGCCCCTGTAGAGAGCCCCCATGATTGAGTTGTCGGGGCCGAGCTTGACAAAATAGGTCCCGGCGATGGATGTGACGATGCACGCCGCGCAGATTGCCAGCGGATAGAGCATGGCGGCATGGAGCACCGGCTGGCCGGTGAAGAAAATCGCGGCGAGCACCATGGTGGCGACGACGGTCACCACATAGGTCTCGAAAAGATCGGCCGCCATTCCGGCGCAATCGCCAACATTGTCGCCGACGTTGTCGGCGATCGTCGCGGGATTGCGGGGATCGTCCTCGGGAATCCCGGCCTCAACCTTGCCCACGAGATCGGCCCCGACATCGGCGCCCTTGGTGAAAATGCCGCCGCCGAGACGGGCAAAGATCGAGATGAGCGACGCGCCAAAACCGAGCGCGACCAGCGCGTCGATCGTCGCGCGGCTTTCCGGCGCATGGCCGAGCGGCCCTGTCAGAATGAAAAAATACACGGCGACGCCAAGGAGGGCGAGGCCCGCAACCAAAAGCCCGGTAACGGCGCCGGCCTTGAACGAAATGTCAAGCCCGGAGGCGAGCGATTGCGAGGCGGCCTGGGCGGTGCGGACATTGGCGCGCACCGAGACATTCATGCCAATGAATCCGGCGGCGCCCGACAGAACCGCCCCGCTCAAAAATCCAGCCGCGAGCGGCCAGGAGACGAAGAACCCAAAGGCCGCGAAGATGACGAGGCCGACGGCGGCGATGGTCGTATATTGACGTTTCAAATAGGCTTGCGCGCCTTCGGCGATCGCACCCGCGATCTCCTGCATTTTCGCCGAACCGGGATCAGCGGCTAATAATTTCGCGGATGTAATGACTCCGTAGACGACAGAGAGAAGACCGGCAAAAATCACAACCCATAGGGAAAACATGTGTTGCCACCTTGAATTCGCGTTTCAGGGAATAGGCGAAGCCTCGAGCTCGCGTCCTTCGCAGGACCTATACGAAACCGCCGCACCGCGCAATTGCGCTTTCCGCGGCGCCGGTTCCAACGCGCGCCAAACCTTTAAAAATGCCGGAAGGACGGCTGCCTGAAGATCAAATTCTCCCCTTTCCGGTCCTTGAACAACGGCGGCCCGCTCCCCGGCTTGGCCGTGCCAATCGGGTGCACTTCTATCCCGGCGGCCTTGGCGCGCGCTTCGAAGGAGGCGCTATGGGCGGGCGGTACGGCGCAAAGGAGTTCATAATCATCCCCCCCAGTGACAACGGTCTCGATGAGGGCTGGAGAAAGACTCACAAGGGTCCGCGCCGCTTTAGACAGTGGAACATCGGCGGTCATCACCTCGGCCGTCATTCCCGTTAGGCGGAGTATTTTTGCAAGGTCGCCCGCAAGCCCATCCGAAATGTCCATGGCCGCGTGGGCATCGGCGTGAAGCGCCTCGCGGAGGCCGAGGCGCGGCTGCGGCAGAAGATAGCGGCCAGCGAGATAGGCGGCATCTACTTGGGCGAGGCCTTGCGTCCATTCCTTGTCTGGCGCCGCGCCCGCGTGCAGACGCAAGCCCAATGCCGCGTCGCCGATCGTTCCCGTCACATAAAGGCGGTCGCCCGCCGCGACGCCTTCGCGCGGGATGAGTTTTCCCGCCGGAACGGCGCCAAGCACGGTGATTGATATGACGAGCGGGCCAAGACACTTGACCGTGTCACCGCCAAGGAGCGGGCATTTATAGACGGCGGCGTCCTCTCCGAGGCCTTGCGCGAAGCCAGCAAGCCACTCGGGCGTCCAATCGCCGGGCAAGGCCAGGCCGAGGAGAAAGCCACGCGGCTCCGCGCCCTTGGCGGCGAGATCGGAGAGATTGACCCGCAAGGCCTTGCGGGCGACCGCGCCTGGCGGATCGCCGGTGAAAAAATGCACCCCGGCGGTCAACAGATCGCTGGAGACGACGGTCTCTTCACCGGAGGCTTGGGCGAGGATCGCGGCATCGTCGCGCAGGCCAAAAGCGCCTGGCCCCGCGAGCGGCGCGAAATAGGTGGCGATCAACTCGTCTTCCGATGGATGCGGCATTGAAGATCAC
>Ga0335074_10016271_pt1 | contig 10473 bp, 4 predicted proteins | sample Lox_Sample_23_FD_206715 | JGI IMG/M metagenome (GOLD analysis project Ga0335074, IMG submission 206715) | Soil microbial communities from Loxahatchee National Wildlife Refuge, Florida, United States - Lox_Sample_2.3 | ecosystem: Environmental > Terrestrial > Soil > Wetlands | place: USA: Florida...
CTTGGCCGTCTGCGCAGCGTCTTCGGCGGTCTTCTCGTTGCCGGACGCAGTCTCGGTGCTCGCGGCCGTCTCAGTGCTCGCGGCCGTCTCACCCTCGTCCGCGGCGGCCTCGGCACGCGCTTCCTTGGCGGCCTTGGCCGTCTGCGCAGCGTCGTCGGCGGCCGTCTCGGTGCCGGAGGCAGTCTCGGTGCTCGCGGCAGTCTCGGTGCTCGCGGCCGTCTCACCCTCGTCCGCAGCGGCCTCGGCACGCGCTTCCTTGGCGGCCTTGGCCGTCTGCGCAGCGTCGTCGGCGGCCGTCTCGGTGCTGGCGGCCGTCTCGGGGCTGGCGGCCTTGGCCGTCTGCGCAGCGTCGTCGGCGGCCGTGTCGGTGCTCGCGGCCGCCTCGGTGCTGGCGGCAGTCTCGGCACTCGCGGCAGTCTCGGCGCTCGCGGCCTCGGCAGCGGCGGTCCGCTTGCCTCTGGACGGGGCCTTTTCAGCCCTTCCGCCGGCCTTGGCCTCGCCGCCCTTGGCGTCGCCGGCCTTGGCCTCGCCGGCCTTGGCCTCGCCGCCCTTAGGCTGGCCAGCCTTAGCCTCGCCAGCCTTGGCCTCTGTCGTTCTGGCCTCGGCGGCCTTGCCCCTGGCCTTCGGCTTAGCTCCGCTCTCGGCGAGTGACTCAGCAGCCGCCGCAGCGAACGCCGCCTTCTTGTCCGCCCGGGGCTCAGCTGTCCTCAGGGTGCCCTCGGCGCCCGGCAGGCCCTTGAACTTCTGCCAGTCGCCGGTGATCTCGAGGAGCTTGCGGACCGGGTCGGTTGGCTGCGCGCCAACGGACAGCCAGTGCTGCGCGCGCTCCGAGTCGACCTCGATGAGCGAAGGCTCAGCCTTCGGGTGATACTTGCCGATCTCCTCGATGGCACGGCCATCGCGCTTCGTGCGTGAGTCGGCGATGACGATGCGGTAGTACGGCGCGCGGATCTTGCCCAGGCGCTTCAGCTTGATCTTGACAGCCACGGCTGTGGTCTTCTCCCAGCAATTGATGTCGGGCAGACCACCGCCCGGGTGAGGACCGGACGCGGGGCTGCCCAGATGGTGCCGGCGCTGCGAGTGAGAGAGGGCCTCGCGCAACCGAGCGTAGCGGTCACATTCTGCCAGACGAATCCCGCCCGAGCGTAATCACGCCGTCGGCCACTGTCCCCTGCTGCTGGCAGCCGAGGATTCATCGGCACATCAGCACCCACGTACGACGGAGACTTTGGGTTAGATGAAGACTTTGGGTCCGTATATGACCCAAAGTCTTCATCTAACCTCAACCCAGGTCCGAGCAGACGCCCGCCAAGCGCGCCGCCGCCCCTCGTAGCCACCCCTACACGCCGGCTGGCTATCGGCCCTTCTTGCTGGGGCGCCCGCGAAAGGCGGCAGGCACGTTGGGCTGCTGAGCCCCGGCTCCGCCCGGGCGGCCAGGCAGCGGGAGCGGCCGACCGTCGCTGCCACCCAGGCCAGGCAGCGAGCCAAGGCCTGGCAGCGCTGACGGGTTGGCGCCCACTCCGGGGAGCCCGCCCGCCCCGCCCTGGCCCAGCTCGGCCAGCTGGTCCGCGGCCGCGGCCGCAGCCGCGGCGGCAGCCCGGCCGCCCTGTCCCGCCCGGTTCGCGCCTGCGGGGCGGCCGCCGCCCTTGCCCTTCTTCTTTGCCTTCCCCCGGCTCTTGCTCTGCCGTCGCATCCCGCCGAGGCCAGGCATGCTGCCCATCATCTGGCGCATCATCTTCTGGCTCTCGAGGAACCGCGTGATCAGCTGGCTGACCTCGCCGACGCTCACGCCCGAGCCGCCTGCGATCCGGGCGCGCCGCGAGCCGTTGATGAGCTTCGGGTTGCGCCGCTCCTCAACGGTCATCGAGTTCACGATCGCGGCCGCCCGGTCCAGGTCCTTGTCGCTCACCTGGCTCAGCAGCTCGCGGTTCTGCGCAGCGCCCGGCAGCATGCCGAGCAGGTTGCCGATCGGGCCGAGCTTGCGCACCATGGCGAGCTGCTCAACGAAGTCCTCTAGCGTGAGGGCCTCGCCGGAGGCGAGCTTGCTCGCCATGTCGGCGGCCTGATCCTGGTCGAACGTGCGCTCGGCCTGCTCGATCAGCGTGAGGACGTCGCCCAGGTCCAGGATCCGGGAGGCCATCCGGTCCGGATGGAAGACGTCGAAGTCCTCGAGTTTCTCGCCGGTGGACGCGAACATCACCGGCTTGCCGGTCAGCTGCGCGATCGACAGGGCCGCGCCGCCTCGGGCGTCGCCGTCGAGCTTGGTCAGCACCACCCCGTCGTAACCGACTCCGTCCAGGAACGCCTGGGCCGTCTGTACGGCGTCCTGACCGATCATCGCGTCGACGACGAAGAGAATCTCGTCCGGGTCGGTCGCGTCCCGGATGTCGGCGGCCTGCTGCATCATCTCCTCGTCGATGCCCAGGCGGCCGGCGGTGTCGATGATCACGACGTTGTAGAGCTTGTGCTGGGCTTCGGCGATGCCGAGGCTGGCAGCGGCGACCGGGTCTCCGACTCCGCTGCCGGGGAAGGCCGCGAAGACCGGCACGCCCGCCCGCTGGCCGAGGACCTGAAGTTGCTCGACGGCGTTCGGCCGCTGCATGTCCGCGGCGACCAGCAGCGGCGTGTTGTTCTGCGACTTCAGCCAGTGCGCCAGCTTGGCCGCGAGGGTCGTCTTGCCTGAGCCCTGCAGACCAGCCAGCATGATCACGGTAGGAGGCACCTTGGCGAACCGCAGCCGCCGGGCCTGCCCGCCCAGGATCGTGATCAGTTCCTCGTTGACGATCTTGATGATCTGCTGCGCGGGGTTCAGCGCCTCGGAGACCTCGGCCCCGCTAGCCCGCTCGCGCACCCTGGCGATGAACTCGCGGACGACCGGCAGTGCGACGTCGGCTTCGAGCAGGGCAATCCGGATCTCCCGGCAGGTCGCGTCGATGTCGGCCTGCGACAGCCGCCCGCGCCCACGCAGCGACGAAAAGACCTGAGTGAGCCGATCGGAAAGTGTCTCGAACACGTCGGGCTGCCGTCCTCCCAGATGACGCTTGCTGCTTCAAGGCTATCGGCTGGGCGGCGCCGGCCACGCATGCCGATGCATGTGAGCCCAATCCGGGCCGACCAGTGCGGGCCGCCCAGGGCGGGCCGACCAGTGCGGGCCAACCAGTGCGGGCCGACCAGTGCGGGCCGACCAGTGCGGGCTGACCAGTCAGGCCAGCCCACTCCGAGCCGCCCAGTCCGGGCCGTCCCGTGCGGGCTGCATTGTCATGATCACGGATACATCGCGCCCCGACGGCAGCTAAACTCGTCACGATCTTGAAAATCTTTGCACAGCGGGCTCCGGTGGCACGTAACTCGCCGGGCTGCCAATCCCTTCGCATACGCAAATTGCGTCTTGTTCGCCCTGCAATCGCCACGTAACGTTCGGGATGGATATTTGATATGCCCATTCCCGGAGGTTGCTGGTGGGATTAGGTCAAGGCCGCTATCTCTTCGAATCGGGCTGGCGGCTTCCCGGCCGTTCGCGCCCCTCGAGGCGGCAGCGGTTAGCTCGCGGAAGAAACGCAACACAAGATTCCCTGGACTCACCCGCACCATTTCTTACCTGTGCCGGCAGGCCGGAAATTGTTTCGAGCTCAGGAAACGGCCTAGCCCAGCCGTCAGACAACCCCGATCTTTTAGCGAAAGCCGAGGCTTTCGTCGCCCAATTTCACACCGAGAACCATCTCGAGGACTCACTGGCCGAGCGCATCGAGCAGGTGCGCCGGGAGATCATGACGCACGGTACCTACCGGCACACATCGGCTGAGCTAGCATTCGCTGCCCAGGTCGCCTGGCGGAACAGCGCGCGCTGCATCGGGCGCTTGTACTGGCGCAGCCTGCGACTGCGCGACCGGCGGCATGTCGTCACCGCAGAACAGATTGCGGCGGAATCTTTCGCGCATCTGCGTGAAGCCACCAACGGCGGCCGGATCAGGCCGCTGATCACCGTCTTTGCCCCGGATGGTCCAGGCCGGGCCGGACCGCGCATTCTCAGCTCGCAGCTTGTCCGGTACGCCGGATACGAATCTGCGCAAGCCGGCTCGCACTCTCGCCAGACAGTCATCGGCGACCCGGCCAACGTGGGCCTGACTCGGCTCGCCCTCGAGCTGGGCTGGCCTCCCCCTGCAGAGCCAGGCCGCTTCGACCTGCTGCCGCTGCTCATCCAGACGCCGGGTGCCGCGCCGACCTGGCATGAGCTGCCCGCCGACGCGGTGCTCGAGATCCCGCTGCGGCACCCGGACCACGGCGGCTTCGAAGGGCTCGGGCTGCGCTGGTACGCGGTGCCGGTCATCAGCGACATGCGGCTGGAGGCTGGCGGGATCCGCTATCCGGCGGCTCCGTTCAACGGCTGGTACATGGGCACCGAGATCGGCTCGCGCGATCTCGGCGACGTCGCGCGCTACAACGAACTGCCCAGGGTAGCGGCCCGGCTGGGCCTCGGCACAGAGGACGACCGCACGCTCTGGAAGGACCGGGCGATGACTGAGCTCAACGTCGCGGTCCTGCACTCGTTCAGCTCCGCGGGCGTCACGATCACCGACCACCACACCGAATCCGTCCGCTTCCTCAAGCACCTGGAACTCGAGGAGCGCCAGGGGCGCGGCTGCCCGGCCGACTGGACCTGGATCGTTCCCCCGGCCGCGTCGTCTGCCACCCCGGTCTTCCACCGCTACTACGACAACTTCGACCAGACACCGAACTTCTACCGGGATGAGGACCGCGTCTGCTGATGGCGCCGCCTGCCTGATGGGGTCGACAACATGGCCCATCAGGAGCGAAACGTGGCCGCCCGCCCTCCCGGCCGATCGTCACATTCCGCTGCCGACGCGGGGCCGGGCGGCGAGAAGGGCATCGTCATAGTGCGTGCGCTCGCGCTCGATCCCGGCCCTGCCGAGGACGCGGATCGTCTCGCGGACCATGTCCGGCGGACCGGCCACGTACGCCTCGCAATCGGTGTGCGGCAGGTACCTCGCCGCGACGCGGCCGACGTTTCCCTGCATGCCGTTGAAAGCCGGGTCGTCAGAAGTCACTGGCATGAGCTGGAGGCCGTGGTAGGCGTCTGCCAGGCGCCACAGGTCTTTCATGTCGTACAGCTCGTCCCGCTTGCGGGCGCCGTAGAACAAGAAGATCTGCCGCCTCCTCGTCGCGGACTCGCGGATCGCCTGCTCGATAATGGCCTTGATCGGCGCGAGGCCGGTTCCCCCTGCCACGCACAGCAGGTCTCTGTTCCCGGCGGGAGCGAGAGTCATCGTCCCCATCGCCGGACCGAGGGTCACCTCGTCGCCGGGCTCGGTGTGGCGCACCAGCGCGCCGCTCACCCAGCCGCCCGGCACCGCCTTGACGTGCAGGCTGATCAGGTTGTCGTCTCGCGGCTTGCACGCGATCGAATACGGCCGCCACACGTACGGCCACCTCGGCGTCTGCAGCGTAAGGTGCTGTCCGGCCTGATAGGACAGGACGTCGTCGGGCGCGATGGTGACGACCGCAATGTCCCGGCCGCGGTAGTCGACGTGTACTACTTCGCCGCGCCAGGAAGCGGGCGCGACCGCCGCGTTCTCCTCGGCAGCCCGGATCATCAGCGCCGCAGCCGCGGCATAGGTCTGCGTCCAGGCTTCCTCGGCGGCGGGCGTGAAGGCCGATCCGGCGAACGCGCGAAGCGCGGCGATGAGGGCCTCGCCGACCGCGTCGTACATCTCCGGGAGCACGCCGTACTTGCGGTGATCCCGGCCTAGCTGCGTCAGGTAGCTGGCCATCTCGTCCGGGGTGGAGAGGCTGTCGACGATACGGCCGAGCGCGGCGAACAGGCGGTCACGCTGCTCGTCCATGGCGGGCGGGAACAGGCGGCGCAGCCCGGGCTGCCGCAGGAACAGCCAGGCGTAGAAATACCCAACGGCCTCGTCACCGGCTGCGGCCAGGAACGCGAAGCTGTCCCTGATGGCAACAATCGCCGGATCGGCGCCCGTACCTGCCTCGGATCCCGAGTCCTGATCGGAACCTGGCCCGGCCTCGGAGCCCGGACCGGCAGCGGTGCCAGCGTCTACGCCGACGGCGGTCCCGGCTCTGGTGTCAGCGCCTGCGTCCGCGGCGCGCGCGGCGGCAGCGGTGGCGGACGGGCCGATGACCGTCGCCGCGGGAAAGCCGGCGACGGTTGTGGCCGAGACGTCAGCGACTGGCGGAGTGGCGGGCGCCGATGCGAGCGGCTCCGCGGGCTTGCCGGCGCCCCTTGCCGCCTCCTCCTGATCGAGGGCCCGGAGTCCCTCGCGCAGGCGGGTCAGCGCATCGAGATCCTTGCGCCAGGTCCGCAGGCGCCACCAGGGCGTCGCCCGCCGCTCGGCAGTCAGGTGGTCAGCGGCCCTCTGGTCAGCCGTACCATCGTCAGCCGGTGGCCTGGCCCTCGCTGGCGCAGGATCAGGACGGCGTGCCACAGGGCCCGCCTGGTCGCCGATCGTTGAGCCGCCGGAAAGGTTTCGTTAACGGAATGATGCTGGTCCGGACGGAGCAAGCACATAGCATGTCTGGGTTGCGCGCCAGGGAATCCAACAAGCTTCCTTCCGCTCCGGTCTGCTTGTCCCTGACGGACCTTAGCTGGTCAGCCGCTGTCCCCCGCCGCAGGGCAGTCGCCATTCAGCATAGGCGCAGTTGAGCTCGCAATCCGGCAATCCGGGAATGGTTGCGGGCGGCCGCCAAGGCTGAATCGGTGAACATACCTATACACCACATAGCTAGTCACCGATGGTCACCAATACGGACCGCTGCGTGAGGAGGCTGCTCAGCGAATCTCGCAGCCATTCCTCAGCTCCGTGAGATTGCACGCGCGGCCCGGTGCGGAGCGGCGCTACTCGCCCAGGATCGCGTCGACAAACACCGCAGGATCGAAGAAAGCCAGGTCGTCCGGCCCCTCACCCAGTCCTACCAGCTTCACCGGGACGCCCAGTTCGCGCTGCACCTGGATGACGATGCCGCCTTTGGCCGTCCCGTCCAGCTTGGTGAGGATGATCCCGGTAACGTCCACGACCTCGGCGAACACCCGTGCCTGGCGCAGACCGTTCTGCCCGGTGGTCGCATCAAGCACGAGCAGCACCTCGTCGACGGTGCCGTGCCGTTCGATCACCCGCTTGATCTTGCCAAGCTCGTCCATCAGCCCGGTCTTGGTGTGCAGGCGGCCGGCGGTGTCGACGATCACGCAGTCCACGCCCTCCTGGATGCCGACGTTAACGGCCTCGAAGGCCACGCTGGCCGGATCCGCGCCCTCCCGGTCCGACCGCACCACCCGGGCGCCAACGCGATCGCCCCAGGTCTGCAACTGGTCAGCCGCTGCCGCCCGGAACGTGTCGGCAGCCCCGAGGACCACGGTCTTGCCGTCACCGACCAGGACCCGGGCTAGCTTGCCGCAGGTGGTGGTCTTGCCTGTGCCGTTCACGCCGACGATCAGGACGACTGACGGCCGGTCACCGTGCCTGGCCAGGTGCAGAGTCCGGTCTAGTTCCGGGTTGACCATGGCGATCAGGTCGTTTCGCAGCAGCTCGCGCACTGCGGCCGGGTCGTTCGTGCCGACGACCTTGACCTCGGTCTGGAGCTGCTCGACAAGTTCGCGGGCTGGCCCAACGCCCATGTCGGACGCGATGAGAGTGTCCTCCATCTGCTCCCAGGCCTGCTCGTCGAGCTTGCCGGAAGAGATCAGGTTCAGCAGCACGGAGCCGATCGCCGTGTGGGACCGGGCCAGCCTGCTGCGCAGCCGGGTCAGCCGTCCGGCGGACGGCGGCGGCTTCTCGATGACAGCCCGCGGCCTGGGCGGAACCTCAGGAGGTAGCGCGATCTCTGGCGGGGCGCCCGGCGCCGCGCCAGGTTCCGGCGGCGCAAGCGTCCCGGTACCGCCGCGCCCAGACTCGTCCTCACCACGCTCGAGGGAGCCAATGCCACCGCTCTGGTCGCCGGGCGGCGACGAGCGGCGACGCCGCAAGTAAGGGACAAGCCCTGCAACTCCGCCGCCCGCGACTACGACAACGACGGCAATGATCAGATCCTCAACCATGGCGCAACCAGTCTGACAGACCCCGGCCGGTGGAACGTTCAGCCCCGGCGCGAGCCGCGGACCTCGCTAGACCGCCTCGCGCTCCCGCAGCCGCTGACTGATGACGCTGGAGACGCCATCGCCGCGCATGCTGATCCCGTACAGCGTGTCGGCCACCTCCATTGTTCGCTTCTGGTGCGTCACGATGATCAGCTGCGAGTTGTCCCTGAGCTCGGCCAGGATCTCCAGGAGGCGCTGCAGGTTGGTGTCGTCCAGGGCCGCCTCGACCTCGTCGAGCACGTAGAACGGGGACGGCCTCGCCCTGAATATGGCGATCAGGAACGCGATCGCGGTCAGCGACCGCTCCCCGCCGGACAGCAGCGACAGCCGCTTGACCTTCTTGCCGGGCGGCCTGGCCTCGATGTCAATGCCCGTGGCCAGCAAGTCCTCCGGGTCGGTCAGCACCAGCCTGCCGTCGCCGCCAGGGAAGAGCCTGCCGATGATCGACTCGAACTCCCGTGCGATGTCGGCGTAAGCGGCGCCAAAGACCTGTTCCACCCGCTCGTCGACTTCCCGGATCACGGTCAGCAGGTCTCGCCTCGTCTTCTTGAGATCCTCGAGCTGGGTAACCAGGAACGCGTGCCGCTCCTCCAGCGCCGCGAATTCCTCGAGCGCCAGCGGGTTGACCTTGCCGAGCTGGTCGAGCTGGCGCTGGGCCTGATGCGCGCGCCGTTCCTGTAGCTCGCGGTCGTAGGGCACTGCCTGCTCGCTGTTGTCTGCGCCGGGCACCGGGACGTCCGGCCCGTACTCGGCGACAAGCACCTCGGTGTCGGTGGCGAATTCCGTCAGCGCCCGGCTGGCGATCTGCTCGAGCTGCACCTGCCTGGTAGCCCGCGCGACCTGAGCGCCGCGTGCGCTGTCCAGCACCTTCTCCAGCTCCTCCGTATCGGTCCTGATTCTGGCCCGGACCACCTTCAGCTCGCCGTCCCTGCCCTTGTGCGCCTCCTCGGCCTGCTGCCGGTCCGCGTCCGCGGCAGCGGCCGACTGCTCGATCCCGGTCAGCGCGATCCGCGCGCCGTTCGCGACGGCGGCGGCTATCTGGGCGCCTGCGGCCCTGCGTTCCGCCCTGGCGATCGCGCGAGCAGCGGCCTGACGCTCCGCAGCCGCAGCCGAGATGAGGGCGTCTGCCCGGCCGGAGATCGCTCGCTGCCGCTCCTCGACGGTACGAACATCGAGCCGCGCCTCCATTTCCGCGCTCCGCGCGGTGACCGCAGCGTCGGCTAGCTGCTGCCGGCTCGCCGGGCCGGCCTCTGCCCCGGCCGCACCAGTGCCAGCCGAGTCAGCACGATCCGAGTCAGCACGATCCGAGTCAGCACTATCAGAGTCAGCGCTCTCCGAGTGCGGGCCATCGACTCCGTCCCCGGCCTCGCCGGCCCTCGTTTCCTCCTCGGCCAGCCGGGCCCGCGCCGCGTCGACCTGCGCCATGCTCTGCTGCCGGGACTTCTCCGCTGCGGTGATGGCCGCAGCCAGCCGCCCCACCTCGTCCCTGGCTGCCCTTGCTCGCCCGGCCAGCGCGCCGAGCTTGCCCGAGGTTTCCGCCGCCGCCGCGTCGGCCTGCTGAAGCCCGGCCGCCGCCTCCGCCAGCACCTGCCTGGCCTGATCCTCGTCCTCCAGCGCCGCGGCGAGCTGGCGCTCCGCGCGCTGGCACCGTGTCTCGGCTTCGGCAAGCTGCGCTGCCGCCTCGTCCGCGGCGGCGCGCAGGCTCAGCAGGCTCTGCTCGCCGGCTGTGCCGCCGCGCGCCCAATGCGCCCCGAGCAGGTCACCGTCGGAGGTGACCACGCGCAGCCGCGGATCGGCTCGCAGCACCGCGACAGCAGAGCCGAGGTCAGCGACGACCACGACGTTGCCCAGCAGCTCAGCGATCGCGGCACTTAGCTCAGCGGGCGCCGCTACAAGCTCAGCAGCGGACGAAACGTGGCCGACTCCGCTGGCAGCCCTCAGCTGGGCGATGTCCTCGGGGGGCATCGGCGCGGCCGGAGCCGACCCGGAGGCGATCACCAGCCCGGCCCGGCCTGCGTCGCGGCTGCGGAGCGCGGTGAGGATCTCGACCGCGGCGTCGGTGCCGGAGACGACGACCGAGCCCGCCGCGGCACCCAGCGCAGCGGCGATAGCCTCCTGGGCGCCGTCCTGCACGGTCAGGAGCTCGGCCAGCGGCCCGAGCACTCCCTCGAAGGCAGCCGGGCCGGCCAGCAGCATCGCGGAGGCATCAGCACCGCTCGTCACCGCCTCGGTGAGCGCCTGAGCCCTGGCCCGCAGCGCCGCGCGCTGATCGCTCGCAGCGTGCTCGGCTTTGCGCACCTGGCCGACCCGTACCGAAGCGGCCGCCAGCTCCGCCGCCGCTTGCTCGTGCGCGGCCGCCAGGTCAG
>Ga0335074_10016272_pt1 | contig 10473 bp, 3 predicted proteins | sample Lox_Sample_23_FD_206715 | JGI IMG/M metagenome (GOLD analysis project Ga0335074, IMG submission 206715) | Soil microbial communities from Loxahatchee National Wildlife Refuge, Florida, United States - Lox_Sample_2.3 | ecosystem: Environmental > Terrestrial > Soil > Wetlands | place: USA: Florida...
GCGACGAATACGGACGCGACGTGCTGTCGCGGCTGATCTGGGGCGGACGAACATCGCTCGCGGTTGCCTTCGCCTCCGCGGCGTTGGCCTGCGTGGCCGGCACCCTGCTGGGTGTCGTCGGCGGCTTCATGCGAGGCATCACAGAACTCCTCGCCGTGCGTTCCATGGACGTGGTGCTGTGCTTCCCGCCGCTATTGCTCGCCCTGCTCGTCGTCACGTTGCTCGGACCAGGCGCCGGCACCCTGATCCCGGTACTGGCGGTACTATTCCTCCCCGGTTTCACCCGCGTCGCCTATGCCGGAGTGCTATCAGCACGATCGCTAGATTACGTCGAGGCGGTGCGTGCGCTCGGCGCCGGCCCGTGGCGGATCATGCTCCGCACCATCCTGCCGGCAATCGGCGGGCCGGTGCTGGTGCAGTTCAGCCTCGCCGCCGCGGCCGGCGTGCTCCTGGAATCCGGCCTGTCTTTCCTGGGCCTAGGCGTGGTGCCGCCGACACCATCCTGGGGGCTGATGATCGGCGCCGCCCGAGCCACAATGAACCAGGACCCTGCCCTCCTGCTGTGGCCCTGCCTCGCGTTGACACTGACCATCCTGGCCATGAACGCACTCTGCGACGGCCTGCGCGACGCATTCGATCCGCACCCGGCTCCCCCACGCCTCCGACGCCGCCTCGCACCACCGACCGCGCTTGCCGCGCCGCCGCCGACGCACCGGGGCCTGGCACTCTCCGCCCTGACAGTAGAGATCACCACCCCGACCGGGGCAGTGCGGCCGGCCCGCGATGTCTCGTTGCACGTAGGACCAGGCGAGACCCTCGCGATGGTCGGCGAAAGCGGCTCCGGCAAGTCGCTCACCGGCCTTGCGGTGATGGGTCTTCTCCCCCCCGTGGCACGCGTCGCCGGCGGAGCGATCGACCTGGACGGCACCGACCTCGCGCGCCTGGCCGAGCCAGCACTACGCCAGCGGCGCGGCGCCGCGATGGCGATGGTCTTCCAGGACCCGGGCAGCAGCCTCAATCCCGTGCACCGCGTCGGCGCACAGATCACCGAGGCACTCCGCGCCCACCAAAAGCTGTCGAAGCGCGCCGCGCGCGATCAGGCGCTGGCACTCCTGCGCCGTGTCGGCATCCCCGACGCGGTGCGCCGCCTGGATGCATTCCCGCATGAATTGTCCGGCGGCATGCGGCAGCGCGTGATGATCGCCATGGCCATCGCCAACGCGCCCCACCTCCTGATCGCCGACGAACCAACCACGGCCCTTGACGTCACCCTACAAGCACAAGTCCTGGAACTGCTCGCCGACCTGCAACGCGAGCGGCACCTCGCTCTGCTCTTCATCACCCACAGCCTGCCTGTCGTGGCCGAGATCGCCGATCGCGTCGCCGTCATGTACGCCGGCGAGATCGTCGAACAGGGCACCGTCGCCGAGGTGTTCGCCCGCCCCCTCCACCCCTACACAGCAGCGCTGCTGGCGAGCGTGCCGGCCGAGGAGGGCCCGCCGCCACGCCCAATCCCCGGCGTGGTGCCCTCGCCTCACGCATTGCCACCGGGCTGCGCCTTCGCGCCGCGCTGCCCGCGCGCGGTCGCCCGATGCAATGCCGGACCGCCGCCACTGGCGCGCGTATCCGAAGGCCGGCTCACCCGCTGCATTCGCTGGGCCGAGGCATGAGCACCCCCCTGATCGCCGGCGATGCGCTTGGCAAGCAGTTTGCCCCGCGTGGATTGTTACGCCACCACCGGGCGGTGCAAGCGGTTGCGGATGTCACGGTCTCGCTTGCACCGGGCGAAGCGGTCGGCCTGGTGGGAGAGTCCGGCTCGGGCAAGACAACGGTCGGCCGGTTGCTGCTCGGCCTGCTGCCGCCAACGGCCGGGCGGGTGACGTTCGACGGCACCGACCTGTCCCGCGCCGACCGGGCGAGCCTGCGCCGCCTGCGCCGCCGCATGCAGATCGTGTTCCAGGACCCCTCCTCCAGCCTGGACCCGCGCCGTCGCGTCGGCGCGCAGATCGCCGATGGGCTTGCGATCCACCGGCTGGCATCCCCGGCGCACCGGGCAGAGCGAGTGCACGCCTTGCTGCAGGAGGTGGGGCTGGCCCCCGAACATGCCCAGCGCTACCCGCACGAGTTCAGCGGCGGTCAGCGCCAGCGCATCGGCATCGCCCGCGCGCTGGCGACCGGACCCGATTTCCTTGTCGCCGACGAGCCGGTCTCGGCGCTCGATGTATCGGTGCAAGCCCAGGTGCTGGCGCTGCTCGCCGATCTGCGCGTGCGGCGTCATCTCACGCTGCTGTTCATCAGCCACGACCTGCCGGTCGTGCGCCATCTCTGCGGCCGGGTGGTGGTGATGTATCTCGGGCGGGTGATGGAGGAAGGACCCACGGCGGAGGTGTTCGCCCGGCCCCGCCATCCCTACACGCGCGCGCTGCTGTCCGCGACACCCCGTCTCGATGCGGCGCAACGGCGCCAGCGCATCCTGCTTGCCGGCGATCCACCGAGCCCGTCCGATCCGCCATCCGGCTGCGTGTTCCGCACCCGCTGCCCGCATGCTCTGCCGGCCTGTGCGGAGGCGGTGCCGGTGCTGCGTCCGGCCGGAGCCGAGGCACATCGCTTCGCCTGTATCCGAGATGATCTGTGAAGCGCCGTCCCCGCGCTTTGGCGGTCCCATACGCACGGGACCACCTTCGCGATCGTCCATGCCGCGACAACACGCGAACAAATCCCTCCCAGGGCGAATCGGTTGTGCGGACCTTGCGAGCACCGTTATAGTCCCGTCATGGGAAGGGAAATCGACCTAGTCCGGTATAGGAACGATGGTGACGAATTTCATCTCCTGTGGACTGCGCGTCGCGCCCTTCGCATGCTTGATCCCCGTACCGGTCTTGTCGCCGTAGCCGTCGAAGGGATAGCTGAACGCGAGGAGGCGTCGGTCACCCGATCGCTCGCAGGACTGCTTGTCGTTGATACCGCCGAGTATTACGGGTCCGTGGATCTGAAGCACGCGACCCAGGTTGTCTACTATCAGCTCAAATACTCAACCACGCGCCCAGATACGCCATGGACTGTCGCTGGGCTGAAAAAGACGCTTCGGGGATTCGGGCAGCGCTTTAAAGCCAATAAGGCGCAGATTGGATTAGCAGCCACGGTATCCAAGGTTCGCTACCGATTTGTGTCCAATCGCCCGATCGCAAAGGCTGTCCAAAAGGCTCTAGCTGCTGCCGCTGCTGGGACCCCGGTCCCGAAGCTCGATCGAGAAACAAAAACGGCGCACAGCGCTTTCCTCAAGGCAGCGGGCGTCAATGCGTCAGAACTGACTTACTTTGCAGGACTAGTGGACTTGTGGGGTGATCAGGAATCTCGGGATGCTCAGGCACGGCGCCTCGCCGGCAGCGCGCGCCGCGTCACGGTTTTTCTGGATAGCGATGCATCCAAGCGGATGAAGGACCTGGTACGAGACAAGACGCTATCCCGATCGCAAGCCGATAAGACTATCGATCTGAATGATCTTCTCCAGCAGCTCGGAAGCAGAGCCGAGCTGTTGCCGGCCGAACCCCGGTTTGAGACCATTGCGGCGCCGGTCCCCCGCGCCCAGGAAAAGGTTATCGCGCAGCAAATCGTCACCACGCGCGGACCCGTAATCATCCAAGCAGCCGGCGGCGCCGGCAAGAGTATCTTATGCCAAAGGCTACCCGCCCATCTCCCCGCGGGGTCCGAGGCGGTCCTTTTCGACGGCTTTGCCGGAGGTGACTATCGCAATCCGCGGCTTCACCGACACGGGCATGCGCGAGGCTTGGTGCAGATTGCCAATGAGCCCGCGCGCCGGGGTCTGTGCGACGTTCTAATTCCGCAACCGGCGGCCTCAGAGCAAAATTACCTTGAAGCGTTCCGCACCCGTCTGGAGCAAGCGATCGCGGTTGTGCGCTCGCGCGCGCCGGATGCGATCTTGCTTATCGTCATCGACGCAGCCGATAACCTGGGTATTGCTGCGGACGAGGTCCACGACCGCAGTTTTGTTCCCGACCTCCTGAACGACGAACCGCCGGAGGGGTGCCGAGTCGTCGCTGTCGCCAGGACCCACCGAGTCAATCAATATCTCAGGCCGCCTGCTTCCGTTCCTAGAATAGAACTAGACCATTTCAATTTAAATGAGAGTACACTTCATCTCAGTACCAAATTCCCTGAAGCCTCCGTAGAGGAGGCCAAGACCTTCGACCGCTTCACGGACCACAACCCGCGCGTTCAAGCCAACGCTCTCGCCGCCGCGAAGGATCTGAGAGCCCTTCTTGATGCGCTTGGTCCTCACGTCGTAACGTTCGAGCAACTGATCGACACCCAAATCTCTGGCGCATTCGAGAAGGTCGTCAAGGAGCACGCGTCATCGGCCAGCGAGTTAGAACCACTAGGTGTCGCCCTGGGCTCCCTCGTGCCGCCGATACCGATCTGGATCTTGGCGAAAGCAGCTTTATTGCCGGCCGAGGCGATCCAAAGCTTCATCTCCGACTTCGGCGGTGGACGCTTTATGGTCGTAACAGATGGCTCAGTGCAGTTTCATGACGAGCCGGTTGAAACGTGGTTCCACCAGAAGTATCTTCCGAACCGCGACTCGTTTGGCCGGATCGTCGATCTGCTCGCCCCTCTTGCATCGACGGATAGATATGTCGCTGCGGTTTGGCCGGTTCTCCTCTTTCGAGCCGAGCGACCCGGCGACCTCCTGCGTTTGGCACTTGAAGGTGCCGAGCCAACTACCCCAGATCCGGTCGAGAAGCGTGACATTGTCTTAGGCCGCATCCGCTACGCGCTCAAGTTTGCTCTCACGCGGGGAGGACAAAGCGATGCAGTTAAGCTGTTCATGCGCGCCGGCGAAGAGGTCGCTGCTAATCAGCGCCAGTCGGGCTTCTTGATGGAGCAAGCGGACTTGGTCGCTTCGCTCGCCGGCCCGAATGTCGTCAGCGATTTCATTTTTCGCCAACGCCCCTGGGCGGTATCAGGCAAGGCCTATGCCTACTGCGCTGCGATGCTAGCTGCTGATGGTCGCAATACCTTCGAAGCCGCCAGATTTATAAAGTTGGCAGACGAGTGGCTGAGACGCTGGCGTGAGGAGCACCAGAAGAGGGCCGACGATGCCCTGAAAACGGACCGTGACGACATAGAGATCGCAGATATTACTGCTCATGCCGAAGCGATTTACCGCTGCCACGACGCTACCGCTGCCGTCACGTTCATGCGGCATTGGCGGGACTGGGTAGCGTTCGAGGTGACGCAGGCCCTCGCGGTACGCCTGGTTGATCGCGGAGAGGGGTCAGCGCTCGAGGCACTTCTTCAAGCCGCTGGAGACCGAGTAGCGGTACGATTGGCCATCATTTTGGAAATGGGCGCGGTAGCTCTGCTTCCCTCCGCCCGGCAGGTCAATTTAACACTTTCGCTGCTTACCGCAGACGAGCAGGCGATCGATCCCCACGACTATCCAGACAAGAGTGCCGTGCTGCTCAGCATCGTAGCGACTGCCGAAGCAGCCGTACTGCGTGGCCTCCCCACGGCAGAGACGTTAGCGCTTCTTGACCGATATCCTTGTCCTCATCCGCGGGTCTATCGCTTCTACGATCACGGGGAGCAACGGCAAACCATTTTGCGAGCGGCGGCACTGCGGGCGGTGTTGACGCATCGGGACCCGACGCTGGAAGATGTTCGGCCGGCCTCGCTGAGTGTTAGCTGGAAGGAATCGAGGCCGAAGAAGGACGAGGAGGAGGAGCGGGAGTTCAAGCTAATCTATGGGGCTTTGGTTCCCTGGTACCGACTGAGGGCTTTGGCCCTTGCGGGGTGCGCGCAGTCCTGGGGTGATGAGGTTGCGAGGGCGCAAAGGGAATGCCGAAGCGAGCGCTGGAAATGGAACGACACTCCTGAGTTTGACATGATTTTCAACGAGATCGGCAAGATTTGGTTTGATGGCGTTCTCTGGTCCATGCGCACTGACGTTGCCGCAGTGACGGAGATCGAAAAGTGGCTCGTCGAACAGAACGTACACATTACGATTGCAACCTGGGCAGGGTTGGCACGCCGAGCGTCGACCCACACGCATTCTTTCGGTACCAATGCGCTGCGCTTTGCCCACCGCGCCCGGACCTCGATTGAGGATGAGCATGCAGACGCGAAACGGACGGCCGACAGTTTCGCGTCACTCGCGCGTGCCGTGCTGCCGCTCGGCCGTGAAGAGGCATCCCCGTATTTCCAGAAAGCACTCCAGCACTTGGGCCGGTTGGGCGACGACGAGCTTCACGAGCGTTTGTTCGCGATTCTAGCCCTGGCCGAGAGATCAGGCACAAGCGGACGTGCCGACCCGTTGGAAGCCTATCGCGTGGCGCGCGTGGGCGAATTTTTCCATGCGTACAATGACCACAAATTCCCATGGGCGTCCCTCATCGAGGCTGTGACACGGCTGTGCCCGAGCTCTGGGTTTGCCATCGCAAGCCGCTGGAATGACCGATCCAAGGTTGCCTTGGGACGCATCCTGCCCTGGGTGACAATTTGTTTGCTTGAAGCAGAAGCTATTAGCCCGAGCGTTGGGGTGGCCCTTCACGCATTTGGTGGCTACTGGCGGCTCGCTAAGAATGCGCACCTGTTCTTGAACCAGGATATAGTTAGAACGCAGAAACAGGACATCCTTGACACTCTTGCACGCGACCAGGAGTTCGACCCCGATAACGAGGAAGATGCAATCGATGCTCTCCTCGCCGCCGCAACCCATCATGGTTTGGAAAGGCAGCGGCTTCAAAGCCTCGCTGACTTAAGCATCGAGCAGGCAACGGGCGACCATGTCGATGAAGGCCTCTGGGCGACCGAAGGCGAGGCCACACCGCCGCAGCCGATCAACTGGGCCGAGTTGCTCGCCGATTTCGACCTGTATACGCCCGAGGGGATTGACGGCGCCATTGCACGATGGGGATCGATGCAGACACCCCGGCAGTGGGAGGAACTGTTTGCGCAGTTGCGGCAGGCCGTCGGACTGTCGCGGCGGGCTGAGCATGTGCGCGCGCTCGCCCGCAGTACCGATCTTATGGTTGCCTCCGTCTTTGAAGCGTTGGAGGGTTGCGCGAACGAGTGGCACCCAAGTATGGCATTGGAAAGCGCGCTGGCGGACGCGATCAACCACGTCATCGCGACTCGTTCCGATGAGATCGTTGCCCGTAGCTGGGCACTCGATGATTCCATGCGACTGTGCGCCCGCCTCTTGCGGTCGCCAGTTGCGGATGTGCTGCAACGCCTAATGCAGGCTTTCTCGGGATCAGTCGAACGTGCCTCCGCGACGACACTATTCGAGCTAGCGAGTGCATACGCGCGGAATGCGTTGACTGCCGACCAAGCGAAAGATGTACTGTCCTACGGACTCGACCGTCTGGAACCGATCCTCAACGATAAAGATATCGATGGCCCCTGGCGATCCAGCCTTCTGCCGCCGCCGGAAATCTCCCGGGCGATTGCTCGTTTTCTCTATGCTATGCTGGCTTCGCCTGCCGCTGAGGAGCGGTGGCGTGCAGCACATGCCACACGACGGCTTTGCCGCCTGGGCGAGACTGAAGCCGTGGCCGCCTTGATCGAGCTGCTTCCTACGACGGAGCTCCCTGCGTTCACAGACAGTAGTCTGCCATTCTACGCGATGCATGCGCGTCTTTATCTGCTAATAGTGTTGGCTCGCGTTGCGGCAGAGGCGCCCGAGGTTCTTTTCGCGCACGTCCGTCGATTTGTCTACTGGGCGTTGGAGAGCGGTCCCCATCTTTTGATCCGCGAGTTCGCTGCCCGCGTAGCATTGGAGCTCTCACGACAGCGTGCCGACCTTTTGGACCAAGAGACGGTCGAGCGACTGTCGATCGTAAACAGTAGCCCGTTTGCGCCGCAGCTCGCGAAGCCTGCTGAGGTCCAAACAGGGAGAGACCCAACCGCCCGCGACACACGCCAGTTCACCCTGGACTATGACTTCGACCGTTATTGGCTCGAACCACTAGCGCGCGCATTCAACGTCGCGCATCGATATGTTGTAGACCGTATAGAGGATTGGGTTGTTGAGCGCTGGGGCCAGGCCGGCATGAGCGCATGGAACAAAGATCCGCGTGCGCACCGGTGGCGTTATTCCATGGACACCTCGCACAGCCACGGCAGTTATCCACGCGTTGATCGTCACTCATTCTACTTGAGCTACCACGCTATGTTCTGCACCGCGGGCGAGCTGCTGGCTGAATCCCCGCCTGTTATTGAGCGTGGGCAGAATCAGTTTCGCGAGTGGCTATCTCGTCATGAGCTGACAAGCCCGGACGGACGTTGGCTGGCGGATCGTCGCGATGTCGCCCCGCTTGAACGCCGAAATTGGCAACAGCGATCGGAACCGGGGGAGCGGCGTGACGAATGGCGATTTTGCGTTCTCGCGGATGATTTTGACCAAGCCCTTGGTATTCAGCAGGACTTGAATCGTGATCTTGTCGTTTGGGGCTGGTGGCGCATTGTGGAGCGAGAGCGCAAAGAGACTATCTGCGTCCGTTCCGCGCTCGTTTCGCCGCCCAACTCACACGCGCTCTTGCGTGCGTTGCAAACGACCCTCGATCCGCATGACTACAGAATTCCGGATGAACGGGACGAGTTGGAGATCGATCAGCCAGGATTCCAACTGTGTGGGTGGATCGCCTTGCCGAGATCCCGCTCAGGCCTCGACCAATTTGACCCATTTGCCGGTATTCTCTGGCCGGGCCCTGTCCCTGGCCGCCGCGTTAGGCATGTCCTGCGGCTTCCGGCCGATAGTGAAGGTCGAGTTTGGTATCGCGATGGGTTACCGGCTCTGCAGTTGCGGATTTGGGGGGATCAACGGGATCACGGGTATCGTTCGCCGGGCAATCATGGCAATCGCTTGACGGCGGACATGAAGTTTTTGTTGAGAATGCTGCGTCAAGCCGATAGGGATATGATCATCGAGGTGGAGATCGAACGCGACGATGGCCAAGACAAAGATGCGACGGTCCCTTATGCCTACCGTCGCTACACGCGCGTCTACCTCCTCCGAGGAGACGGCCGGCTCGAGACGCTGCATAGATGTCGTCACGTTCGGCCGTAAGCTCGTCTCTGAAATGGGGTTGGAGTCCAGCGTAGACACTCCGGGCCGCTGGATGTGCCATTACCTCGCCGAGGTGATGGCAAGGGCCGAGGCCGCCAAAGACGCGGAGAGCAGTGCCGCAGAGGAGGAGTGTTTCAAGATCATCCTTCAATTGTGGAAGCACCGCGCTTCGATCCAGTCGACTCATCGACCACTGGCCTCGTTTGATCCGATTTTTCAGACACTAGCACGCCTGCAAGACGACACGCATCTCATGTTCTTGGAACAAACCAAGAGCCAACCGGAGGCGAGCCTGGGGATGTGGCTCGATCTGGCTGCCAAGATCGATCATACCGCACGGGACCTGATTGAGTGGTGCATCGCCAACGCGACAGTCGAAGCTGCGGCTGTCGATGGTGCATGGGCGACCGATCCAACCGCAAGGATGCTTGACGACGGTCCCGATATGAAGGCTGCGCGCTTGTTGCTCAAAAATATGCGGATCTTGGTAGGAACGGAGGAGGAACTGGCGCAGGAGCGGGCGAAGGAAGCCGTGGAGATTAAGAACCGACTCGATGAATTTATTGCTGCTTGCGGTAGGATGAGGGAATCACTCGAGTCAGCTCTGGGCACCAGGCCTCCTACCCGCCGTCACACAATCCGCCCTCGGAAGGGAGCCAAGGTTCGCAAGTCTCAGCGCTGAGTTCCACCACGAACTTGCCCAGATATCCACTTCACCGCCCGCTGCAGCCCAGGGAGGTCGCGAATGGAATTCCGCCATGGAGAAGCGGCGCCATTCGGTTGCGCGTCGGCGCGCCGCGTCTTGGAACGACCGCCATTGGATCGTCAGGCGAACAGCGCTACGGCCACTAGTGGGCCGCTGCTATTAACCACCCGCCCGAAAGGCTGACACACAGTTCTCGTGTCCCCGCCCCATGCCCGCGCGCCACATACGCCGAAAAAGTCATGGGCACTAACGATTTCCCTTGCCCAGGGCCCCGCCTCTGTGCTTATATTCCGCCCATGCCCGACACCGCCACTAACCCGATCGCAGCCGCCCAACCCGACCCCAGTCGGGCTGTGCCGCCGCGCGTCCGCGCGGTGCTCGGCATCCTCCACACCCTCATCGCCTACGGCAACAACCTCGCCGAGACGCTGGAAAACCACGCCTCCGCCCCGCATCTCCTCCCCTGTTTCCGCTTCATCGCCAGCATCTTCGCCAGCAGGGACATCGCGCTGATCCTCGCCCGCATCAAACGCGGCCTGATCCGCGCCGCCTTGCTCGAGGAACGTCTCCAAAAGCGCGCCGCCAGCGGCCGAGACATCCAACCTCTGCGCATCCGCCCCCGCTCCCCACGCAAGCCACGCGCCGCCGAATCCGCCACCCGGCCGCCGGCCTACGA
>Ga0335074_10016274_pt1 | contig 10472 bp, 9 predicted proteins | sample Lox_Sample_23_FD_206715 | JGI IMG/M metagenome (GOLD analysis project Ga0335074, IMG submission 206715) | Soil microbial communities from Loxahatchee National Wildlife Refuge, Florida, United States - Lox_Sample_2.3 | ecosystem: Environmental > Terrestrial > Soil > Wetlands | place: USA: Florida...
CCACGGCGGTATCGTCGACGTCGGGATAGTGGGGGTTGGCATATTGAAACGCCCAGCCGCCGGGCCGCAGTTTGGGCCGCCGTGCGATCCAATCGCCCCGTGCGTCGAGCACCTGCAGCGGGACCAACCAGTCGAGGCCTTTGCGGACGGGCGCTTGCGTGCGCTCGCCGCCGGCCTCCAGCAACGCGTGGCACACGAGACTCGTATCCCAGATCGGCGAAACGCAGGGCTGGCAATAGGCCTCATGCGGATGCACGACGAGCAGTTTTTCCACCGATGTGCGCGCGATCGCGCGCCGCGGATCGGTCGGCGGGATTCCCAGCGCATCGAACATCATCACGCTGTTCGCCATCGCCGGGAAAATCGCTCCCAATCCGTCCTCGCCGTTGAGCCGCTCGACCACCCAGGCGACCGCCCGGTCGATGGCGCGTCGCCGTGGTTTTTTGCGACAGAACGGCTCGGCCGCGCGCAGCACGTTATCGACGCCGCGGAAGAACCAGAACCACGACGCCTTCTGCTGCGGCGCTTTCGCGGCCGGGCCCAGAGTGCCCGGCGGCTCGAGGAAAAGCTCGTCGATGCGCACGCCCTTGGCGTTGCGTGCCAGCGGCTTCTTCGCCATCAACACCAAGAGCGGCACGATGACGGTGCGGCTCCAATAGGAGACCTTGTCGAGATGGAACGGAAACCATCTTGGCAGCAGCATGATCTCGACCGGCATTACCGGTACCGCGCGCCAGGGAACGAACCCGAACAGCGCCAACATGATGCGTGTGAAGACGTTGCAGCGCGCGGCGCCGCCACGGGCCAACAGCGCTGCGCGCGCGCGCCGCATGTGCTCGGCGTCGACCGCATCGCCGATCATCTTCAACGCGAAATAGGCTTTGACGGTGGCGCTGACGTCGAGATCGCCGTCGGCAAATAATGGCCAGCCGCCGTGCGCCCCCTGGATGCGGCGCAGATAGACGGCGATCTTGGCCTCCAGCGCGGCGTCGACCGGCTCACCCAGATAATGGCGCAGCAGCACGTATTCGGCCGGAATGGTGGCGTCCGCCTCCAGTTCGAACAGCCAATGCCCGTCTTGGCGCTGGCGGGCGAGCAACGCGGTCGTCGCCGCATCGATCGAGCGGTCGAGATCGTATGCCGGGGTCGGCGCATCGTTCATCGACGGCTCGCAATGTTGCGGCGTGCGATCAGATCGGCGGCGCGGTTGCCGGAGCGGACCGCGCCTTCGATCGTGGCGGGCAGCCCGGTGTCGGTCCAATCGCCGGCAAGCGCGAGATTGCCCCATCGGGTTTGCGCCGCCGGTCGTCTGGCGTTCTGCGCCGGGGTGGCGGCGAATGTCGCCCGCCTTTCGCGTACGATTTGCCACGGTGGCAGCGCGGCCGGAAGCCCGGTGACGCTCGCCACCTCGGCCCAGATCGATCTCGCCAGCGCGTCGCGCGCGGTATCGATGTAGGAATCGCCGGCGCTGATGGTCACCGACAGCCGACCGGGAAACGAAAAGATCCACTGCGTGGTGCCGTTGAGCACGCCGATCAGGGCCGGCTGCTGCGTTGGCGGCGCGATGCGGAAGTGCGCGTTGACGATGGCGCGAAACTCGGTCGGCACTTCGAGCCCGCGCACCAAGCCGGCGGCCGCATAGGGCGGCACCGCGAGGATGACGGCATCGTCGGCGCTCAACATGATGGCTTCGCCGCCGAAATCCAGCGCCTCTATGAAGTCGGAGGTAAAGCGCAGAGCGCGCAATTGCTGCTCGAGGCGCAAGCTGACGCCGCGCTGCTGCAAAAATGCCAGCGCCGGCTCGATCAGCGTCGGTCCGAGCCCGTCGCGCGCAATCAGCGGGCGGCAGGCCTGTCCGCCGGCGGCCAGTGTTTCGCGGATCACAGCGCTCGCGAGCTTGGCCGATCCTTGCGGCGGGTCGATGTTGAGGGCCGCGAGCAGCAGCGGTTCGACCAGCCGCCGATAGAGCGGCCCCTCGCAGGTCAGGACCTCGCCGACGCTCTTGGCGGGGGGCGGCCATAACAATCGCGCCAGCCGCAGGTAGTCAAAAGCGTGCGTCCCCGGCGCGCGCCGCTCGGGGTCGAAAATCCAGAGCGGCAAGCGGCCATTGTTGAAGCGCAGCGTCCAGCGCTGGCCGCTCGCCAGGTCGACAAAAGGAAATTCCGCGATAGACGGACCGACCAAACGGTCCCGCGCACCCACCTCGCGCAGGAAATCGAGGGCGGCGTGATTGCCCGAGAGCAAAAGATGATTGCCGTTGTCGATGGTCATGCCCAATATCGGGTCGTGATAGGAGCGGCAGCGGCCGCCGGCGAATGCAGTGGCTTCGTGCACGACCACGCGCTCGCCGCGCCGGCAGAGCTTGAGCGCAGCCGACAACCCGGCCAATCCGGCACCGACGATGTGGACCGTTCCACTCATTGCGAGAATCGCATCATAAAAAATTGCGCAGCACGATAAGCAGAAGCCGCGCCTTCGGCAGCCGCACCGGCGCGCGCGGCGGCACAAAGCCGCGCTGCACAAGGCGGTCGAGAATCAGACCATAGGCCTCGGCCATGATCCGCGGCGCGCGCACGGCGCGGCGCGGATGCTGCGCCATAATGCCTGCAGCCGCGCGGAAGTGCGCCCTTGCCTGCTCGACGAGCACACTGCAGGCTTCGCCGAGCATGGGATTGGCCAGCACCGCAGCCGGGTCGGCGCTGATGATTCCGGCGCCGCGCAGCGCCTCGCGCGGCAGATAAAGGCGCCCGAGCGCCGCATCCTCGTCGAGGTCGCGCAGGATATTGGTGAGCTGCAGCGCGCGCCCGAGATGGTCTGCCAGCTCGAGGCCCGTCTCGTGCTCCATGCCGAAGACGCGCACCGACAGGCGTCCGACCGCGCACGCGACCCGATCGCAATAAAGCGCCAGCGTCGCCGCATCCGGCGCGCGGATATCGGCGACGACGTCCATCTCCATGCCGTCGATGACCGCGAGGAAATCCTGGCGCTGCAGATCGAATTTTTTTACCGCCTGCGCCAATCCGTGCAGCTGCCGCGGCGGCGTCCCGTCATAGAGCGCAGCGATGTCACCGCGCCATTGCCGCAATTGCCGCTGCCGCGGCTCCCGCGGCCCCGGATCGTCGGCGATGTCGTCGACCGCGCGGCAGAACGCGTATATTTCGAACATCGCCTCGCGCTGCGGCCGCGGCAGAATGCGCATGCCGCTATAGAACGAGCTGCCTGCGGCGCGCGCCGCCGCCTGGGTGTGTTCTTCGGTCACTCACGCATCCCGCGGCCTGCGCGCCGCACCGGACTTCGCCCGGCCAAACCGCCGCACCGCGCCGGAGAGCGCGCCGATGAGCGTCAGCCGCGCGACGGCGGGCGTTTTCAGATGCACGGCATCACACAGCGGATCGCATTCCATCAGAATGCGGGTCAGGCGGTGCGCCAAGGTGTTGATGACCGACACTTCGAGCCCGAGACGCCAATCCTCGATCGACACGGAGAAAACGTCGCTCTCGCTCAGCAATCGCTGCGTCCGCTCGGCGAGTTTGTGCAGGCAGCCGAGCAGCGCCGGCGAGGCGCAATCGGCGCCAAGCGCTTCCACCGTTGTTCCGGAAGCGGCGAGCGCCTCGAGTGGAACGTAGACGCGATCGAGATTGAGGTAGTCGTCCCGGCAATCCTGCAGATGATTAATGATCTGCAGCGCGGCGCAGAGCGCATCATTGGCCGGCCAAACGCTACGCCTCTCGCCATGAACATCGCAAACAAAACGGCCGACCGGCATGGCGGAGAGCGAGCAATAGCCGATGAGATCGTCCCAATCGCGATAGCGCAGCTTGGTGACGTCGAGCTTGAACGCGGCGAGCAGATCTTGCGCGTGTTTCGGCGAGAGCTGGTGCTCGGCGAGTTCACGACGCAATCGCACCGCCACCGCATCCTCATCGTTGCGGCCGACGAGTCCGCCGTCGAGCCGATCGAGCAGCGCCAACTTCTGCTCCGGCCCCAACGCGGCATGGTCGGCGATGTCGTCGGCGGTGCGGACGAAATTGTAGAACGCCAGGATCGGACCGCGATGGCGGCGCGCAATGAGCCATGAAGCAACCGGGAAATTCTCGTCCCGATGGCCCTTGCCCGAGCGCCAGGAGGCGGCGCCTTTTGTGCCCGCATCATTCATCGCATTTCCGAAACGTTGGCCTGCGCGCGGCCCTTCCACATGCCGCCGCGCCCGCGCGCATGCTGATAGGCGGAATCGAGCGTAAAGGCCATATAGAGCGCGGCAATCGCCGGCAGCGCCAAGCCCCAGAAGATCGTGACGCCGTAGAAGCGCAGCATCGGCCGAAAAACCAACGCCATCAGCAGCCAGGTGAAGATGCCGGCGAATTGCGCAAAGCCGCTGGCGAAAAATGCGAGCGCTGCCGGCGCCAGGAAGGTCAGCGCCAGACCCAGAACCGTTCCGGCCAACAGAAGCGGCGAATAACGAAGCTGCGCGTAGGCGGTGCGCGCGACCATGCCGCGGATGTCGGCCATCGCCGGATAGGCGCGGATGCTACGCACGCGCTCGGTCAATCCGATCCAGATCGGACCTTGCGCTTTCAGCAACTTCGCCAGCGCGCAATCGTCGATAAGCGCGCCGCGGATCGCCGCCACGCCGCCCGCCCGCTGCAGCGCTTCGCAGCGCACCAGCATGCAGCCACCGGCCGCCGCCGCGGTGGCGCGCCGCGGATCGTTGGCGAACGCGAACGGATAGAGCATCTGAAAGAAGAGCACGAAAGCGGGAATGAAGACGCGCTCGGCGAAGCTCGTGCAGCGCAATTTCACCATCAGCGAGGTAAGAACGAGACCGTCGGCCTGCGTGCGCGCGGCGAGGCCCGACACGACGTCGAGCCCGTAGACGATATCGGCGTCGGTGAAGAGCAAATAATCCGGCGGATTCGGCAGCTCATTGACATACTGCACGCCCTGGTGCTGCGCCCACAGCTTGCCGGTCCATCCGGCGGGCAGAGCGCGGCCGGACAGGACCATGAGGCGATCGGCCTTGCCGAGTTTTGCCGCGGCGTCGCGCGCGACCTGCGTGGTGGCATCGCGGCTCTGGTCGTCGACCACGATTACGCGCAGTTCGCCCGCATAGTCTTGGCCCAATAGCGAGGCGACGGTCTCTCCGACGCTGGCGGCCTCGTCGCGCGCCGGGATGATCGCCGTGACGGCCGGCCATACCGATGGCACGATCGGCTCGATAACGTCGTCGCGCTCGGCCCCCCGCCAAAATCCGCCGCGGCCCGCCAAGAGATACAGCCAGATTGCCAGCACCATTGACGCTACAACGTTATTGACCACAGACTGAACCTCGGCGGCGCACATTAAGGATGATAAGGACCGGCGGGCACCGCCCGCCGCATTGTTCGATCGCTATCCCTTAAATGTAGGATCGAGAACGAAACCCCAAAGGGCGGCTGCGAGGCTGGGCCATGTGATGAGCGGCAAAAATGCCAAAAATGCGAGCCTTTTCCTGGCGCGCCTGGACGCCGTAGCGGCCGACACCGAGGCGCTGCTCAAAGCACTGCTCGATGCAGACCCGGCGAAAGGCGAGCTGAGCCGTCCAGCGCGGCTGATGGCGGCGATGCGTTACTCGAGCCTTGGCGGCGGCAAGCGTTTCCGGCCGTTTCTGGTGGTCGAATCCGCGCGCCTGTTGGGGGTGCCGCGCCAGCGTGCGTTGATGGCGGGGGCGGCGCTCGAGTGCGTGCACTGTTATTCGCTGGTGCACGACGATCTGCCGGCGATGGACGATGATGAACTGCGCCGGGGACAGCCGACCGCGCACAAGAAATTCGACGAGGCGACCGCGATCCTGGCCGGCGACGGTTTGCTCACTTTCGCGTTCGATATCCTGTCGCGGCCGCAAACTCACCCCGATGCAGCCATCCGCATCGCGCTGGTCCACGGCTTGTCGCGCGCGGCCGGATTGGGCGGCATGGTCGGCGGTCAGATGCTCGATCTCGCCGCCGAGGGACGTTTTGCGCAAGGTGCTCGGCAAGTTCTTGGCGAAAGCGACGTGCGGCTGCTGCAGGCCATGAAGACTGGCGCGCTGCTGCGCTTTGCCTGCCAGTCCGGCGCCATCCTGGCTGAGGCAACGGCGCGGCAACGCAAGGCGCTGGACCGCTATGGATCGGCGGTTGGGCAGGCCTTTCAGATCGCCGACGATCTTCTCGATATCGAGGGCGATCCGGCGCTGGTAGGCAAATCGACTGGAAAGGACGAAGCGGCCGGCAAAGCGACCATGGTCAGCGTACTCGGCGGAGCCGGCGCGAAGGCGCGCTTGCGCGAGCTGGTCGCCGAGGCCGAAAGGGCTCTTAGCCCGTTCGGTGCGGCGGCTGCGGTCCTCATCGAAGCGGCGAAGTTCGTGGCCGAGCGGCATGCGTGAACTATGAGGCAACCGTACCATCAGCCGCCGACAGCTTTACCTACATTGCGACCGCGGCTGGCGTTTCCAAGCGCGGGAGTCAATTGCACTTAGGGTTGGTGGCGACAAAGCCCCTGCCGATTGAAGTTCACCACGAGCGGTCATATTTCCTGCCCGAATTGGACTTTCGCCGCACCGCCAACCGGGAACGAAACGGGACCCGAATTTTCGTCGATTTCGGGCTGCTTCCTCGTCATGACAATGGATGCGAGTCGGGCTATTTGCGCGGTTGCCGGTGTACTTTCGGCGCTCGTCATTTATACGGCGGTCGTGCCGCTCTTGCCGGCGCATGCGCAGACCGCGAGCGGCCCCTCCGCATCAGCGCCCCGCGGTAATCTCCGCGCCCGCACCCGCAAAGTCCCCAGCCAGCCTCCGATCGCGGCGCCGCAGCCAAAGCCGCTCCCGCGCACGCCGTTCACGGCAGCGGAAGATGCCGCCGCCGCAATTCCCGGCATGCCAGATGCCCGGTTCTGGGCGGATTCGACCGACGATTTCAACAATGCGCTGCCATCGAAGCCTGGCCCCTGGCTCATTCTCTCAAGCGGCGGAGAAGATGGAGCGTTCGGCGCCGGCCTGCTCAATGGCCTGACCGCATCCGGCAAGCGGCCCGATTATTCGGTTGTCACCGGCGTGAGCACCGGGGCGCTGATCGCGCCGTTCGCGTTTGCGGGAGCGCGTTACGACGATGCTTTGCGCGACGCATTTACCAAAATCACTTCGGCGGACATTTTCGAAATTGGCGCCACGCCCGAAAGCTTCGTCAACACCTGGCCGCTCAAGGACCTCATCGCCAAGGAAATCACGCCGCAACTGATCGCCGATATTGCCGCGCAGTATCGCGCCGGCCGCCGTCTGTTCGTAATCACAACCGACCTTGACGCCGAACGAACGGTAGTCTGGAACATGGGCGCGATCGCCGCTCATGGCGGTGAAGCGGCGCGCGAGCTATTCCGCAACGTTCTGCTGGCGTCCACCAGCATCCCCGGCGCATTTCCGCCGACGCTGATCGACGTCGAGGCCGGCGGCAAGCACTTTGCCGAGATGAACGTCGATGGCGGCGTCGGCGGCCAGTTCTTCGTGGCGCCGGCCCCGCTGATGGCGGCCGCCTCCGCCTACAAGCTGCCCGCAAGCGAGCTTTACGTTGTGGTGGATTCGGGATTGCAGCCGACGTCCGAGGTTGTGCCGCGATCGATCGAGGCGATCCTGACCCAATCCGTCGACATGATGGTCAAGGTCGACACGCGGCTCATGCTTGACCGCGCCTATTTGGTCGCCAGGCGCAGCGGCATCGGCTTCAACGTCGCCAGCATTCCGCAAGATTTCCACGCGCCGAGCCGTGGCGCGTTCGATCCCGACTACATGAAAGCGCTGTTCCAGGCCGGATTCAATCTGGGCAAGAGCGCAGCACCTTTCAACGCGGTGCCGCCCCCCTATCCGGGTCCGCCGGAATCGCAAGTCCAGGAACCCGAGAAAGCCGGAGCCAACTGAATGAAGGGCTTTTTGCGCGTAATCTTCGCCGTCTCCGTGACGGCTCTGCTGATAGCCGGCGCGAGCCCCGGCTCGAGTGCCGCGCCTCGTCTTGTGCGCTCTCCTCTCACCCGGGCCTTTGACGGATTATGGAGTGTGGAAATCGTCACTTCGTTCGGCGATTGCAATAACAGCTACCGTTATCCGCTGCGCATTTGGGACGGTCACGTAATGAAGGCCGATCAGGACCCGAACTATAACGTCGCCGGCGCCGTCGGGCGCAACGGCGCCATCGGCGTTACGGTTGTCGGCGGCGGCCAGACGGCGACCGGCACCGGGCGGCTGACGACCAATTCCGGCAACGGAATCTGGCACACGTCGAACGGCGAATGTTCCGGCCGCTGGACGGCGGAGCGACGCGGGTAATTCAACCGGTTCGCCGCGCCGCGACGTTGGCGTTCCACCACGGGCAGACGTCGCTGGCGCGCAGATAATTGCCGTCCATGACGTTGACCGGAACCCGCCCGCCGGCCTCGGCGACGGCGATGCGCAGATCGCGCGCCTGTTCGCGCGCTTCCGGCGTGAGCCACATGCGGTCGTGGCCCCACAGGCTCGGACCTTCGGTACGTTCGTGCGGCGTCCAGCTTTGCGTATCGATGGTGCGGCCGCCCCAGCCGTACTCGACCAAAAACCGCGACGGCGACCACGAATAAAACGAGGTGACGTGGTCGTTTACGTGGCGGCCGAGCGTGGTACCGATCGTTTCCGGCTTGCGCAGCGCCAGATCGTAACCCTGACCGACGTCATCGAGATAACACAGCTCGACCATCAGATGATGGATACCGTTCTTGCCCGTGTCGATGAAAGCGAGGCTGTGATGACGCCCGTTGATGTGGAAGAAATAGGCCTTGAACGGCTGCAGGATATAGTCGGTCGGCTTGAAGTTGAGGATTTCGGTGTAGAACGGCAGAACTTCTTCGAGCCGCTCGGCTGTCAACACCGCGTGGCCCATGCCGAGCGGGCCGGTACGGAAGCCGGAGATCGAACGGCCGGGCTTGAACGCATCGCTCGCGATCTCGGCGCCGTGAAAAGCTTCAAGCCGGTTGCCGATCGGATCGGAGAACACGAGCAAATCCTTGACCCGCCGCTCGTCGGCCAGCGCCCGCGAACCGCGCGCGACGCTGATGCCATTGCGTTCCAAATGCGCGGCAAGGGCGTCCAGCGCCGAGCTATCGGCCACTTCCCAGCCGTAATACCAGGGGCCCTCGTCGTCGCCGCCGTGAATGATCACGCGCTGCTTGCGATCGTCCATGCGCAAGGCGAGCGTACCACGGCTCTTCTCGACCAGCTGCATGCCGAGAAAACGCGTGCCGTAGGACGCCCAGTCATCGAGGTTCTTCGTTCTGATGCCGACATAGCCCAGGGCGTTCAGGTCCATCGCCGCTCTCCTGCGAATTCCTTTCAGCTTATCACATAGGAGCCAAGCCGTCACGCGACCGCCCGCGCCAGCAATGCTTCGTATCTTGCCCGATCGCCGATACCGTCAATTTCGACGGCAACGCCAAGAACGGCTCCACGTTGCGGTCCCCGCCGGAATGCTGTGCAAGCCGCAGTCCGGTGATCTTCTGACTCTAAAACCGTCACAGCGGAGCGTCTCGAGCAACTTTGTCCATGACCGCGAAGCTGCACATCGGTTCTGCTCGGCCGCGCACTCAAAATCCCAGGAACCGGCAAAACTCCGGCAGCGGCACCCGCGGCGAGCGGAACGAGTTGGCCGGATGGGCGCGATCGCCGTAGCCGACGGCGACCGCGCAGAACAGCATCTGCTCCGGCGGCATTTTCACGAATGTCCGCACCAGGCGATGCATGCGCGCCCACGATTCCTGCGGGCAGGTGTCGAGGCCAAAGCCGCGGGCAAGGAGCATCAGCGCGTGAATGAAGCCGCCGAGGTCGGCCCACTGTCCTGGACCGAGATTGCGGTCGATGGCGACGAACAGCGCCACCGGCGCATTGAAAAATTCGAAGTTGCGCTTGTATTGCGCAAGCCGGCCGGCGGCGTCATCGCGGGCAATGCCGAGGGCGCCGTAGAGCTGCACGCCATGCGCCTCGCGGCGCGATCGATACGGCTCCCACATCGTCTTCGGGTAGATCGGGTATTCGGCTTCGTCGTGACGCGGATCGTGATCGGCAATGTGGGCCGCAACGCGGGCTTTGAGCTCGGCAAGCGGCGAACCGGCAAGCGCATAAACTTGCCAGGATTGCAGATTGCCGCCCGATGCGGCGCGCGCGGCCCGCTCGATAAGGTCGCGAATGGTTTGCGGATTGACCGGTTTGTCGAGAAACCAGCGGCAGGCGATCCGCGAATTGACGGCGTCAAAAACGTCCATGGCCAGAGTGTTCCAATAAGGACAAACGCAGTCCGCCTCATAGCACCGGCGCGCCGCGAAGCCGAATGGCGGAGATGTCCGGTTGAAGCCCGTTGACGGGCGTTCTAGCTCCGCGGCGCGTCCCGTCGGGCGAGGATCAGCGACCAGAACACCTTATATTTGGATGCCGGTGCATAGAC
>Ga0335074_10016275_pt1 | contig 10472 bp, 6 predicted proteins | sample Lox_Sample_23_FD_206715 | JGI IMG/M metagenome (GOLD analysis project Ga0335074, IMG submission 206715) | Soil microbial communities from Loxahatchee National Wildlife Refuge, Florida, United States - Lox_Sample_2.3 | ecosystem: Environmental > Terrestrial > Soil > Wetlands | place: USA: Florida...
CTCACTCACTCACTCAATCACAAAAGCATTACCCGTATGGACATTGGAGATAGGAGCCTTATTCTTTATGTACCAACTGACAAATAATGTGCAGATTTAACCTGCTGTGGCATGCTATGTCATGATATAGTATGGTATCTACAACTTGCCCATCTCATTTCACCATCTGTAGAAACACATCGTTACAACTGTACTTGTAACCCTGTATCCAGTTCCAAAGGATGAAGGCTCCCGCCAAGACGGCAGCTCTAACGCAATAAAAAGAAGACGAAACGCCCCGCCAACACCAACAGTGGATGTGGGAAAAACAAAAAAAACGCCTCCTCGAGCGCTCGAAACGCACGGGACATGAATACGTCAAGTTCTATGCTTTTTGCTTATACTGTAGTATTGGTATACCATCATCGCCCGTTAAAGCGCTTACTGTTCTTCATGTTCTCTTTGCAGTCGTCGCAGTACCATTTCGCTGTTACCACAACATGCCAGTCAGCAATCAATCCTCTTTTTTTTCTTCTTCTTCTTCTTTTTTCTTTTTTCTTTTTCTTTCTCGTCTCGCTCTCAAGCAGCCGTGATAGGGAAATACGATATGAGGGAAGCGGAAGACTCACCATTACCTTTAGGAGCAACCTTCAACCCCACACAATCCAAATGGAACCACTCCTTGGCACACCCCTCGGCGTCACAAGCCACCATCTCGCCATAACTAACGCCATTACAATAGCAATACGTCAGCTCATCAGCATCGATCTCGGGATCCTCGTCGTCGCTTTGGGCAGCCGCCTTGGAGCCCTCGTCATCAGCGGCGGCGCTGTGCTGCTGCGCCGCAATGAGCTGTGCTGCCTGGCCCGCACCTTTCTTGTGGCTCCTTTTGTTGTTCGTGACCGTTTGCTCGAGCGCAGTGCGCGAGGCGCGTGAGCGGATGGGTTCGGTTGGGAAGGATTGCAGGGCCGGGGTAGATGGCTTGCTGGCTCGGCCGCTTTTGGTCGTTGTGATCGTTGTCGTGATCGGGGGCAGAATGGTGCTGCCGTTGGCTTCTGAATCTTCGCGCTTCATTGTGCTGTCTCTGCGACCGCTGACTACTAAGCCGCCTCGCATCTCTAAATTGTCTTCGTCCGCGTCTTCTAGCATGCGCTCGCCTTTCGAGTTGGCTGCGGATTCCTTCATGGTTGCTTTTACCTCTGTTATCGAGCGGCCAGTAGCTCCTGCGACGCTTCCTAACTCTGGTGTTCCGATTGTAGTTCCATTTGGCTTATTCGATGAGGAAGAGGATGGGCGTGCTCGAGCGTTATCTACAACTGATTGGATGGAGTTTTGCCTTACCCTGGCTGCTGTAGGTCTACCACCATTTGTAGGCACTGGAGAAGTTCTTCCTTGACTCTTAGAGTCCCCGAATGTGTTGTGTATTGGGGATGAAGCTATGGATGGTGACATGGCGTTGATTGTCGTCGCAGTCCTATATTCGTGTTAATTAGTGATCGCGTGCAATAAGGGCTGAAGGACTACATACCTCTTTCTTGAATGTCCATTTGTAGTGGCACCGCTCTTCGCTTTCCTCTTTGGTCCCTCAGGTGCCGGGGTTTCGTTAGGACTATTCATCTTTCCCTTCGAGGCAACCCCATTGCCACCAAATACTGAGCTTATGGATCTTTCCATGACCGCCCCGCCGTTAGAGGCCTTTTCAACTTTGCGCCGCTTTGCTGGAGGGTTCCCGTTCAAACCCGTACCATTGGTAGCGCTCAGGAGGTTCGTCGTGACGTCTACGGGTCTTGCCTTCTTGCTGTTGCCGTGCGGCTTCTTGCTTAGTTCGCCCTTATGTCTCTGATCAATATGGTCATCGAAGTCCGATTCGATAGGGTGTATGCGACCTTTCTTAGCAAGCATTGCCTGTTTTCTCGCATCGCTTCTAGCAGCAGCTTCGTCAACTGACAGCGCATGTCCATTCGTCAGTTGATTCCCAATGTCTCTTCTCGACTTCTCGGCAGGCTTGCTTGAACGGGTCTCTGTATATGCCCAATGCTTTTCGCTACCGTACCGTGCTTCTTCGCTAATCTCTTGTTCGAGGTATGGGAAGCAGTCGTCGAGACGAGCAAGTTGTCTATTCAGTGCCTCGGTCGCTGTCGAGATCACATGGTTCTTCTCTTCGAGGGACACAAGCATTTCTTGCATTGTCATCGCGCAGTGACGGAACAACAGTCGGCGAGAGGCATTCGCTGGGTCCCATGCGGCGTTCGCCCCGTCGTAAATGTGGCCCCCATCAGGAGCAGTGGAGATAGAGTTATTCACGCCATTCGTAACAACACCATTGACGCTCATCAATGCGCTATCAGGTGCAGATGTAGGCCCTGCGATTTGTGCAGGTTCTGGTTGTTGTCTAGGTAGAGGTTGTGGAAAGCTGAGGGCGGCATCGATGTAGTGGCCTAGAGCTTCTTCTGGGGCGAAAACCTTGGCATCGACCTCTTTCAGGAGAGTAAGGTGCCGCATGAGTTCCTTTGGCAGAGCAGTGATTGCATCTGCAAAGTATGTAATCGCAGGATAGATCTTTGTGCGCTGCTCGGGGTTTTGCCCATGACCTAGACCGCCGCCCGACGTATCTCTCGCACTGAACGAGCGCGCGAGTAATCCTGAAGATCTGGGAGGATTATTTCGAGTCTGCCGTACAGGCTGAGCCCGGCGACTCGACGAGAGGTCGGAGTGTACAGGTCTTGCGGCTTTCATTGTTGCTGGACGACTTCGTCTGCCCTAGATTGTGCGAAACGGAAGTGTGACGCGCGCAGAGACTGTGCTCAGGAGATTGGCAAAGGGATTTTCAGCTGTTGATTAGAGCGGACATTGGTGTTGAGCATGAGGATCGATGAGGACGTCCGAATGATCGCACCGGCACCTTGGACAGCTTGATCAGAGAGCGATAGTTGAGATGGCGATCAAATCACCAAGGTCATGCACGCATCTCTCTGAATTTCGAAGCAGCATGTTTGCATTTGGTGCAAACATTTCTGCCTGAGGTAATCGGACGGCTGATGAGGAGCCGAGGAAAAGCGTCACCATGCGGTATAAAGAAACCACCTTTGCTTGACATCAAAGATCAATAACTATATTTTCATTCCAGATCGTAACTAAGATGTGGCGAATGCCTAGATGTCTATGCTAAAATTTGAAAATGCCAACCTTTGATGCCTTTGGCCGGCGGCATTCGCTGTTTAATCATACAAAGGATCTCTTTAGTATGCCTCAAACATAATTCGGTTTGTAGTTCTCCATTGACTATGAGCCATGGCTTGAGCTATATCAATCCAGCTGCCTCAGCGCATATCGTCTACTTACCTCGAATGTTCGTTGACTTCTATATATGTAATTTCATTAGTTGCGCTAGATCAGGGCGTTTGACAGCACACTCCTAAGGCCCCAGATTAGGGAAATGTTCTCACTTATTCAAGCTACTTTTACTATCACTGGTTCAAAAGGTTTTACAGCATCAATTAAGGTTGTGATATTGCTTTTACTGCACAACAGATCGACAACATTGGGGTATTGTTATAAGGAAAAAGCACCGTACTGTGCGTGTGCAGACACCCTAGCATCGTTCCCATATACATCCCCTCCATTATCGGGAAACGACCAAAATCAAAATATCGGAAACAAGGAGACCATAGGGCTTGATAACAGAGTCATCTTCACGCCTGAATGCGTTGAGCCTATTGTTGGGCTGGAGCCTGTTCAGCCGCAACCATGGCTTCCTTCACCACCGGCTGGGTTGTCTCAACCATTGGGTTAGAGTTGAGGGTGTGGTAGGCGGCTTCCTTGTCTTGTTGGATCCTATTGCTAGTTAGTGGATGAAGGACTAGTATGAGGATGTGATGACGTACAAGTCACAGCAAGCGCAGCACCAGGCTTTGAGGCAGTCAACTGCACAGTCGCCATCGAGGTTAAATTTCTCCTTGATATCGTGACGTTGAATCAAGAGCGGTAGCCAGTGGAGGCAGCAGTATGAGGAAGCCCAGAATCCGAGACACTAAAGAAGTCAGTGTTATCCATAACGCCTTGGTTTTCCTTGACTGACCGAAACATTGATAGGGGAGTAGTCCTTGAGGGTTGGGTCCTTCCGCAGGCGGTGGTGAGTCTTGCCAAATGTTACGCAAGGAACACAGCAAGTAATCACGCCTGCGAGATGTTAATCGTGGTTATACGATGGAGAGTATAGGAGAACGAACAGGTATCGACGGGATCAAAGCAACCAAAGAAGTCTGACTTCCATGGAGCAGCGCCAGCTGGGCGAGGATCGGTCAAGATCGCAGGCTTCGAGACGACTTCCTTGACGCGGTTCGTCCAGTCAGCGACATCGTCAGTGTGAACGGCTGGTGGAGGAGCTTGGGAGGCCATATTATTTGATGTGAGAAGAGAAAGGGGTCAGGTGATTCTAGTATTAAAAGTCTCGATGTTTGAGTGAGGTATAAGTAAGATAAAGAATGACAAAGAAGTGGTGTTCAGAAAACAGAGCAGGCAGAAAGCTCCTTCCCCAACATGCCTTTTGTACATAGTTCAGGCCTGAAATGGGCGTTGGCACCAAGACCGCCACATGGCATGGTGTGTGGTTCAAGGGCGAGATTGGGAGAGTGATTGGCCCCGTTTATGCCGGCGGTGGACAAACAACCAATAATGCGGCAATACCCATCTCATCATTACCATGTGCGGACGATTGAAAGGATCACCTGGCGCGCCAAAACTCAGCCCATAATCAACAAAGAGGGATTCTAATCTTAGGGCTGAAACTCGTATTCCTCCATGGCCATAGACTACGTACATGCTGGCTGATTTTTGATGTCTGTCTTATGAGATATTAATCGAAAGGGTCAAGCGCATGCACGATTCCATGACATTCACATATGACTATGAGCAACAGATCAGTTTGGGTGACGGATGGCACTGCTGCCCGCAGACACCCTCAAACAAGCTATGAGGTCCCTGGAATTGAAAGTGGCCTGAGCTGACACTTATGCGAGCATTTGAGCCAATGACTAACTGGCTTTAGGGAAATATGCAGCTGAGGCTGAAGCCACGTAGGTTAGTGTCAAGTCTCAAGTTTGATTGCAACTGCAGTCTTCGTAGGGCGACCGGTACTTGAATAAAATAGCAGCAAATTAAGTGGCCCACATCCGAAAGTTCCACGCGACGGAAGCGAACCCCAGCATATGAATGCAATAGCCGAATCCACCCTGCATCCAATCTGCACCCACTCTCCACACCTTTAGGATCAGAATCCAGGCACAAACATGTCTCTGCCTAAGACATGCAGCGTAGTCAATACAAATACCCCTTGCCTTTCCTTTACCATACTTTCCCGCACACAGTTAATGCATTTCAAACCCTGACACTGCGAGGCTCTTGAGTAAATGGGGCTTTAGTTACTAGCCCCATGTCAAGCGGTTGATATACCAACATCTCTAATCCAGCACCGTAATGCTACAGTCTAGAATCTCAAATAATGGTGGAAAGTAGTAAAGCCTTGTGAAACCAAGTCGGCATCGAGAAGTGCCGTGCTTACCTCAGACATGAATTGTCGATAAGGAGTTCCCAGCATCCCTAATCTCCACCTCTATGAATCCCTCTGGGCAAGTGGGTCTATATTCTAAGGGGATCAGCATCAACCACAGGGCGAACACGGCACCGAGAACATCACAGTTAGGATCAATCGTCCCTGATCGAGTCGTTTGTCTTGTCAAATGTTCGAGTAAGGCAGATCGTGCATGATTGCAGATGCCGATCAGTAATGAGGTGCAAACTGCAGTTCGCTTCGTCAGCAGCTGATTAGGAGATTATTCCCTGTTCTCCTTCTTTCCAGGACTCCCTGAAATAACTTGCTCAGTGTTTGTCCCAGAGGAAACCGAGGGTCGAATAACCTAGTATACCTCCTTAGTAGAAGAGAATTGATCAGGCTAGAGGATCGACTGAGCACCATGGAACAAAGCATGATATGGAATCTAGGGACGTGGCTCGTTGACTAAGGAGCCATAAGCTGTTATTTGAGAAGATCACCCAAGTAAGGTAGCGCTGACATTAGCATGAGAGCGTTTGACGGGTTCCGCATGTGAAGCACCTATGTAAGTAAACCACGTTAAGGGGTATCAATACCTGATTGGTAGGTCAAGGCCTTCCTTTCAATGTTATAAGTGTGACGGAGATAATTTTTCATGTGGCGCTTCTGGAGATAAAGGCTGTGGCTTAATGATGAGAATATGGAAGTGGAAAAGCCATCCAAATTGTAGAGATAACCAATGTGTTGGCTGCGGCGCAGGACCCTTAGACAATGATTTTAGATAAGAGTTCGAATAAATAATATCAACGACAAGCTTTCAACCAAACAATACATTTCGAAAGCGCAACAATGATACAAAAGCTTTCACCTGTTGTCGAATCCGATGCGATGCGGTGCGTCGTGGAGATGCTCCAGTCCACGAGTGCTGAGTCTACTCGCTTCACGCTTCACATACCAGAGTAAAAGGACAAGTTCCTCGGTAACTTCTACCTCTGATTGCTGCATTCAATTGGCTGGGCTCAGATAAATGTGATGTATCATATTTTGAGATCTGATTTGGACGCGCAGATCTCTTTCTGATTCTGGCATTGTGCATCAGCCGCGATCAGTAGCCTTGCAGATCGATTGCCGTGATGGCGTGGCTGATGAATTTTGAGCTATGATCGATGTATGCCGCTGACAGAATTCTCATAGTCCTACGTCTTGTGTTGAAGAATGGAGAGCTGTTGAGACATCATCTGCGTCGTGATCGACTTGTTAATCTAAGATTAGAGAGTATAAAATTGGCTAAGTCAATTTTGGGGTGAATCTCATATATGTCAGTGGCCTGCCGGACCTCGTGGAATCCGACGTAGTGGTAACCTACCATAACCAATGCCTACAGTTTCGTGGACCATGGTATCTCAAAAGTGTGGATGTTTTTTTGTAAGCGGCAAAAAATTGCCCCCCTTGGATTTTCAGTCAGGTTGGCATCCCACCATCGAGTACGAAATTTCATAGGTTTTCCGTCTTATGAATTATGGGAAGCAGTTCGGGAATATTACTATATGGAGCCTTCTAACCCGATGATTTTCCAGCATGTGTGGCGAATCGTAGTCCAACATACGGAGTAGCAAGGCAGCTGAACATGTCGTAGCGGTGAGCAGTGTGATAGTTAAAGAATTAATCTTCGGAAAGGTTCACTCGACCTATTTCGTCGCCCGGCATGAACGATAGGGAGGATGGGAGCTAAGATGGGCTAAGTGCAGTCCCATGTGCCCGGTCCCGGGGCGCCATGTGGATGCCACAACTTGCACTTGGCTGTCGCTTGCACATCGTCGGGACCAAAATGCCATGCCGGCCTGCCGTGTAACAGACGCCTTCAGCGGTCGCAGAATCAGAGGCCTGATTGCGGCAGTTGAGCAGCTAGGTATGCTGGATGTCGTAAGACCGGAATTTGTGGAGATGTACAGTTTTTGTTTCGTCTGTCAGCTTGTGCCTGGTTTCATCTTGCCCATAGGAGTGAAATGAAAAAGATGGAGGAGGCGTCAGCACAAAATTCTGTCTATACCTCATTGAAAGTTCCATGGCGAGCGCCAGGATCCTTTCTTTAGGGCCTGCAACCGGGGAATTTTACAGTGGGAGCCGACGCCACAGCAACTGCTTTTGGGACATGCTGCATAACTAGCTCCGCTGCGATTTGATGAGGACTGCATCGATATGGCGTTAATCTAGAAAATACTTCCTTGAATCCTAACAACCACCAAAGCTTCCCAAGACGCCTCCTCGCGCCGAGAGTCTTCTTCCATTTTCACCAAGAGGCACCGAATTGGCACGCTGACAGAGGAGGGGTGGGATCACCTGGGCTGCTGCCGTTATTGTACCTTGGCCTCGGTCCCTCACAGGAAATTCGTATGCGGAAGCGATCAAAGCCCTGCCGCAGCATTGGTAGCAATCATAATGCCTGCTGCAGAGAACTGCAAGGACACGAATGCAGACGGGGTCGGCAAACAAAGTACTACCTCCTATCTTTCTCATTCGTACTCCTTCACTTATCAGTCGTGAGTGTGTGTGCGTCTTCCAGACGTAGTGAAGTGCCGCCGATCGGGGGGACCGAGCTTGTTCCAGGTTCCAGCATCCTAATAATCGGGACGCCAAGAGACAAGCCACCTATGTCGGCCTGGCCATTATTTCGACAAACCTATTCCCTGGCGTAAAGGATAGATGACGGAGCCCCCAATGGCGGTGTAGAAGGGCCCTAAACTAAAGATGCTGGATAGAGCCTTAGTCTGTTCACTACGGGCACACCTTGCAGCAGTCCTGGATGCCGGGTCAGCCTACTACGGGGCCTTTTTGTTCGTTGAGCTTGTAAAGTCCCAAGGACTCACTTGGTAGGTACCAGTGATTGTCTTAGCACCTTTGAAACTTGCCTCCCTGCTCTGCACTTCTCTCGATGGGCCAACCGCGCTGCGTATTGCATCATCCACGGCCATAATCCTCGTCACGTATCATCCACACACAGACTCCACTCCCTTCCCCCTTCAATTCACTAGCTAACTGCAACTATCTTTTATTGATCTCTGGGCGGCAGCCTTCCGAGTGTTTGGGTTTGACCAGAAAAGCGGGCTGGCCAAAATTTCTGACTAAATCACTTCTGAGGCCGCACAGGCGATCACCCTCTCTTCCAACCTGATACAGACTTGGATTAGCTTATACTTCCGGGTTCCGCGAAAAATGCTGTTCCTTCAGATTACATGTCACCTAAGGTCAGGGACCACGATTAGTGGGCTTTAGCCTTCGAACGCTTCTACACTATCGAGTTAAAACGCTGCCAATTTTTGTTACCATTCCATGCCGTCCGCCTTTCATGGATGCAATATAAACCGAGAGAGGTCACTTAAGGCTTCTAGTGTCAATACGTATTCCATATATACCGCCACCTACCTCAGCAGGCTTCTCAATACTTCCCCACTGTCATTGTCCTGCCATCGCTGCACTCGTTAGAAGTTTTGTTATAAAGTACGTGAATCTTCTTGACGGAAGCTGCAGCTTATGCCCTGGATCACCAAACATACATTCGTTTGCTCACATCCATACGGCTATAAGTACCTGGCCTCTGGCTCTCTTTGTTGTGACAATTTCCCATTCATCAGTTCGCACTCGTCCATGCTATTGCCCAACCAAGCAGTACAGTACACCACTTTCTATATTGAAATATGATCACTAACATCTGTCTTAGACAGACCTTTCCAACTTTCACTCACTTCCCTCATCATGGCTCTTCCAACCTACTGTTCGCATGACTTCAAGCTCTTGAAGACTGAAAGCACAATCATACAGTGGATCTGTAACATGTGTCACAGTGGCCCCCACTGGTACATATACGAGTGCAAATACTGCAAGCTCAAGTTGTGCCGTCCATGTGCCCACGCAGCTTAAATGCCGAGTATGTCCCCTTAAAATTCCCATCCACGAGATCAGGAGGAAGGAGTTTCAGATCGTGTTTATTGCCGACGCGGCTGACAACCTCCCAGCCTACCGATTGTCAACGAGTTAAAAAAAGCAATGCGGCGAATGGTCGACAGGCAGAAAAAGCAATAATACCTTGCCTACGACTTTCTCTCTTTTTCAACTTCTAGTTCTGACACGACGATACGCAGGTGGTAATTTGCTTTGCTCGGAGTATTTTGTACCTCATGACTAGCCACGAATGTTAGAATTCTCTTGTTTGGCCACCACTGGCTTTTTTATATCCTGAGCTACCTGAAAGTTTGGTTCGTGATTGGATGAGAGTTAGATATGGTATTTGTCTTGCTTTCGTCACTGTATACTACTTGCGTCGTATTTTGGTGTTCGATTTTAGAAAGGTCTTGCTCCTGGGGCGGCTCAAAAGTCATTTTACTCTGCTTTGTACGGCATATTGCAATGCATTGGAAACGTCAAGAGTTTTGTGTATCTGCTGTACCCTTTACTTTGAGTGAGATGACGGAGCCAATACCAAAGTAGATATGCAAATCTCAACATTCGAAAATTCTGTGCATAACACTAGGTATCTTTGTACGTAACAATGTGTCAAGAGACCTAGGGATATGAAAACTGAATTAAGGTTATACCATGCTGCATTGCCATTCAATCACGTGCAGCCTAGCGTCGAGAACGTCAATTTCTTTCCTGAACCTCTTTTCCTTTGTGCCACAGGTTACCAGGTTTGCTCTACAGTACCATTTTTCAACCACCCATGGTTTCCTGCTGTTAGCATGAATCTCACAATATGCCCTTGTTTCTGGTTCGTTATTCCCCCAATAACGGGTTGCTCCCACGCTAGGGTATGGGAACATGCATCCTTCTACGGAACAATTATACACTCGCAGTTACGTATTTCGTACACAATACACGTTTCAATGAGCAGCGAGCAGCTCCAGATCAGGATCTCTAATTAGGCGACCAGATCCTACCATCTCCG
>Ga0335074_10016276_pt1 | contig 10472 bp, 11 predicted proteins | sample Lox_Sample_23_FD_206715 | JGI IMG/M metagenome (GOLD analysis project Ga0335074, IMG submission 206715) | Soil microbial communities from Loxahatchee National Wildlife Refuge, Florida, United States - Lox_Sample_2.3 | ecosystem: Environmental > Terrestrial > Soil > Wetlands | place: USA...
TCACCGGAGGTTCCGGGGATGCAATTGTTATTGTATCAGGCGGGCAGGTACGCGGGGGGAAGGCTGGACGCGGAGACGCGGGGTTCGGCGAGCGGCGGCGGGACGGCCGAAGAATTGGACGCGGAGGCGCGGAGACGCGGAGGGAAAACGCGGAGGTTCGGGAAGGGGTGGGAGGGAGAAGAGAAGAATTGGACTGCGAGGCCCGGAAAGAACACCGGGGAAGAAACGGATTGTCCTCTCCGCGTTTTTCTCGGCGTCTCCGCGACTCCGCGTCGGGTTTCTCGGGCGATCGGGCAGGCAGGGAAAGTTCCGGAGAGCGGGCCCGACGACCGCCCTCCGGAGCTAATGACAAGGGAGAAGGAAATTCCTCTACACCTGTCATAGTATGAGACGCATCCGGCTCTATTCCGGTTATAGCCAGTACTGCCATTGATTGGCTGCTAGTACGTACACTGATAACAAACCATTTGTAACGCTGTGAGCCACCATACAGTCGGCCAGGTTGCGGGTGTGGACGATCCACCAGTTGTAAAGAATGCCGGCGGCGAGGCCGACCTCCCAGTAGGGGCCGTGCTCGGAACCGAACAGGGCGGCGGCCAGCCAGAAGGAGAGGGGGGTGTAGGCGCCGAGAGGGACCTTGAGGAAATGGCTGTCGATCAGCCAGCGCATCAGCCAGCCGCGCCAGAACAGCTCCTCCAGGATGGGCACCAGGAGGGTGGAGCCGAGGGCGCGGATGGCTAGGAACGGAAGGCTGGCGTGCAGCCCATCTGGGAGGGAACTCGCGGTGGAACCGAAGATAGGGTTCTCGAAAAGCCAGAAGTGCCGGTAGCCGAACAGGCGATCGGGGGCGACCCAGATGAGGAATACGGCGACCCCCAGCGCGGCGGAGGCGAGCAGGCGGGACGGGCGGACGGACAGAACCGGGCGCGAGAGGAGCAGAAGCAGAGCGGCGGAAACGGCGCAGCGGATGGGGTAGAAGACCTGCAGCGGCAAGTGCGCGGCGCGCTCGACCGCCATCAGGCCGACGTAGACCAGAAACGGAGCGGTATAAGCGGCCGTCGGATGGGCTGGTTGAGCGGGCATTTGGGTGGAGGTCAGCGAGGTCGTCGGTTGACGGGCACGGGAGGACGCGCGTCGATGACCGGGACGAGGCTGTTGCGGTCCTCCGGGGGTGGCTCGCGCACGGTGCGGGAGGCCAGTTCGCGGTTGAGGGTGGCGACGAACTGCTGGATCTGGGCCTGCATTTCGCCCATCTTCTGGCGCATGTTGAGAATGATTTCGACTCCGGCGAGGTTGACGCCCAGATCGCGGGTGAGGTGCAGGATGACTTCCAGGCGCTCGATATCGTCGTCGGTATAGAGGCGCGTGTTGCCTTCACTGCGCGAAGGGGTAAGCAGGCCCTCGCGCTCGTAGAGGCGGAGGGTCTGGGGGTGGATGTCGTATTGCTCCGCGACGGAGGAGATCATGTAGGCCGCTTTGGATTTGGATTTGGGCATGACGGCATGGCTCCTGGGTCAGACTTTGGACCAGATTCCGGCGCGCGGGTCCTCGGTCTGGAGGTGGCTGAGTTCGCGGAGGATTTCGCGCGTGCGCTCATCGCGGGGGTCGGGGGCTTCGATGGAGACTTCGACAATCTGGTCGCCGCGTTGATTGGTTCGCTGGTTGAGGACTCCTTTTTCGCGGAGGCGGAAGCGCTGGCCGCTGTGGGTGCCCTGGGGGATTTTGAGCAAGGTGCGGCCATCGATGGTGGGGACCTCGATTTTGGCGCCGAGGGCGGCTTCCCAGACCGCCACCGGGACGGTGATTTCGATGTTATCGCCTTCGCGGCGGAAGAAGGGGTGATCGGCGACTTTGGTGGTGATGTAGAGATCGCCGGGAGGGCCTCCCATGGAGCCGGCGTTGCCCTTACCGGGGACGCGCAGGCGGGAGCCGTTGCGGGCTCCGGGGGGGATGCGGACATCCACGGTTTCGGTGCGGGGGACGCGGCCATCGCCGCCGCAGGTGGGGCAGGCATTGCGGAGCTTGCCGGTGCCGCCGCAGCGGGGACAGGTGAGGTTGAACTTCATGGCGCCGGCCATCTGACTGACGTTGCCGGTGCCTTTGCATTGGGGGCAGGTGACGGTACCCTGGCCACTGGTGCCGGTGCCGTGGCAGGTTTCACAGACCTCGTAGCGGGTGATATTGAGGCGGGCCTGGGTACCGCGGATAGCCTGCCAGAAGTCGATATCCATGACGTACTCGAGGTCGGAGCCGGCTTCGGGTTCAGGCTCGGCCGCGGGGGCGGAGCGTCCGCCGAAGAACTGGGAAAAAATATCGCGGAAGCCGCCGCCGGTTTCGGAACGGCGTTTGGAGCCGGAAGCGCCCGAAGCGCCCGGCGCGCCGGAGCCGCCGAAATCGGAGAAATCGGAGAAATCGAAGCCACTGAAATCCATGTTGGGCTGCGGGCGAGCGCTTCCGGCACCGGAGCCGAACGGACCGCCGCCGGCACCGCCGCCCGGGAAGCCGTTTTCGGAGTAGAAACCGTACTGGTCGTACATCTGGCGCTTTTTGGGATCGCTGAGGATGTCGTAGGCTTCCTGGACGTTTTTGAAGCGCTCTTCGGCGGACTTATCGCCGGGGTTGAGATCGGGGTGGTATTTGCGCGCCAGCTTACGGTAGGACTTGCGGATCTCATCCGCGCCGGCTTTGCGATCCAGACCGAGAGTCTCGTAGTAATCGTGCTTGGGGGCCATTGGATTCCAAAATAGCGGGGGCCAGCCGCTCCTTTACAGGTGTCGCATGCCGAGCGGGCGGTGCGGCCCGGCGGCGGCCCGGTTGCGGGAGCGGCTGGAACCCCGGAGTACTTATTTTTTGTCGTCCACGTCGACAAACTCGGCGTCGACTACATTGTCCTTGCCATCCTTGTCCTGCTTGCCCTTGTCCTGGCCGCCGGCGGGGCCGGAGCCATCGCCGGACGGGGGAGGAGGCGCACCGCCGGGCTGATTGGCCGCCGACTTGTACATGGCTTCGGCCAGTTTGTGGCTGGCGTTGGTGAGGCGATCGACAGCCGCGGTGATTTTCTCGGCATCGTTGTCGGCCATGGCTTTCTTGGTGTCGGCGATGGCCGATTCGATTTCCTTGGCTTCGGAGTCGCTGATCTTGCTGCGATGGTCTTTGAGGGTCTTTTCGACGTTGTAGACCATGGCGTCGGCACGGTTGCGGGCCTCGATGGTGTCGCGCTGTTTGCGGTCGTCGGCGGAATGCGCTTCGGCGTCTTTGGCCATCTTTTCGACCTCGTCCTTGGACAGGCCGGAGGAGGAGGTGATGGTGATTTTCTGTTCGTTATTGGTGGCGCGGTCCTTGGCGGTCACATTGAGGATACCGTTGGCATCGATATCGAAAGTGACCTCGATTTGGGGGATGCCGCGCGGGGCGGGCGGGATATTGGCGAGCTGGAAAACGCCCAGCAGGCGGTTATCGCGGGCCATGGAGCGTTCGCCCTGGTAGACCTTAATCTCCACCGAGGACTGATTATCGGAGGCGGTGGAGAAGACGTCGGTCTTGCGGGTGGGGATGGTGGTGTTGCGGTCGATCAGCTTGGTGAAGACGCCGCCCATGGTTTCGATGCCGAGGGACAGAGGGGTGACGTCGAGCAGGAGGACATCCTTGACTTCGCCGCCTAGGACACCGCCCTGGACGCCAGCGCCGACGGCCACGACTTCATCGGGGTTGACGCCCTTGTGGGGCTCCCGGTTAAAGAGGTCGCGGACCATCTGCTGGATGCGGGGCATGCGGGTCTGGCCGCCGACGAGGACGACCTCGTCGATGTTGGCGGGGGTGACGGAGGCATCCGCCATAGCCTGCTTGCAGGGGCCGACGGAGCGCTGCAGGATATCCTCGACCATCTGCTCAAAGCGGGCGCGAGTCAGTTTCATCTGGAGGTGCTTGGGCCCGGAAGCGTCGGCGGTGATGAAGGGCAGGTTGATTTCGCTTTCGAGGAGAGTCGAGAGCTCCATTTTGGCCTTTTCGGCGGCCTCTTTGAGGCGCTGGAGGGCCATCTGGTCGCGGGAAAGGTCGATGCCGTTCTCGCGTTTGAATTCGCTGACGATCCAGTCGATGATGCGCTGGTCGATGTTATCGCCGCCGAGGTGGGTATCGCCGTTGGTGGACTTGACTTCGACGACGCCGTCGCCGACTTCGAGAACCGAGATATCGAAGGTGCCGCCGCCGAAATCGTAGACCGCGATGGTCTCATTCTTCTTTTTGTCGAGGCCGTAGGCGAGGGCGGCGGCGGTGGGCTCGTTGATGATGCGCATGACCTCGAGGCCGGCGATCTTACCGGCATCCTTAGTGGCCTGACGCTGGGCATCGTTGAAATAAGCGGGGACGGTGATGACGGCCTGGGTGACCTTCTCGCCGAGGTAGGACTCGGCGGCCTCTTTGAGCTTGGTGAGGATCATGGCCGAGATTTCGGGCGGGGAATACAGTTTGCCCGAGATTTGGACACGGACATCGCCATTATCGCCGCGGACGACTTTGTAGGGCACCATTTTCATTTCTTCGCTGACTTCGTCGTAGCGGCGGCCCATGAAACGTTTGATGGAGAAGATGGTGTTCTCCGGGTTGGTGATGGCCTGGCGTTTGGCGACCTGACCGACCAGGCGTTCGCCGCTTTTGGTGAACGCCACGACGGAGGGGGTAGTGCGCGCACCCTCCTGGTTGGCGATGACGGTAGGCTGGCCAGCCTCCATGACGGCGACTACCGAGTTGGTGGTGCCGAGGTCAATGCCGATAATCTTTCCCATGCGATTTGAAAAGCCTCCTGAACTTTATGTAAATACGATGGCTTTGGGCCGGGTGCGGCCGGCCTTCTTTTAGTCCAACACTATTATCAAAGTTTAGTGCGTTGTTGTCAAGTTCGGATTAGCGCGATTCCAGTGGGCGGAGGGCGGAATGGGGGCGTCGGGCTGGCCCGACCGGTGGTTAAGCCCTTTGGGTTGAAGCGGTTACGGGGGCTGGGGTTGCGGGGGAAGGCCTGGGATTCACCGCAGAGCCGCGGAGGTCGCGGAGAGAGCGCGGAGACGGAAGAGGAAGAGAGAGAGAGTGAGGGACCGGGGTCGCAAGGGGGCGAGCGGGTGAGCGGGGGTGGGTGGGAGAGGAAAAGAGAGAGGGAGGGAGTCGGAAGTGGGAAGGGGCCCGGTTGGGCGGGACAGAGGAGTAGCGGTCTTGGAGAGTGGCGTGATAGTTCGGGTCGTCGGTGTGGGGAAGAGGACGGATTCACCGCGGAAACGCGGAGACGAGGGAGAAGCGAAGGAAAGCAGGAAGAGAAAGGCGCAGCGGCAGAGTTCGGAGTGTGCGGGAGGGAACCAGGGAAATGTACGATTGAAAACTTGCATGACGGGTGGTTTGTCACGGTTAAGAGAAATGACTTATCGTGGTCAGTTTGAGTACGCTTACGGGGGTAAGTGAGGGGGGATTGTATACGGTTGGGAGAGTAAGAGGATTGAGAATGCGGAGGACGGATGCTAAGCTTCCGTCAGTAGGTAAAGAGCCGAAATTATGCGACTGGTGAAATGGATTACGGCTTTGTGGATGATGGCGGCGGGAGTGCCGGCCGGCGCCAGCACCATGATCGTGAGTAATTTCGGGCCGGGGAATAGTTACAACACGAACACGAGCGATTTTTGGGTTACGCCCAGCTTACCGGAGGTGGGAGATCCGATTGAATTTATCGATCCTTCCAATATGTATTACACCCTGATCCAGATTCAGGTGGGGGACGGCCTGCTGTCGGGGTCTACGACGGGCGGGGGCGTGTACAACGCGGTGAACGTGGGGTTCTGGGAAAGCTCGACGAGTAACTTGAGTAGCGCGGTCGAGATTGAGTCTTGGAACCTGCTTACTCCGGCGATGCAGCAGAGTGACCTGTTCACGCTGACTTCGGATACCAACCCGGTGATTAAGCCCGATGACTATTACTTCGTTACCGTGAATGTGCTTCCCGATCCGACTCCGGCGACCGCCCAGGCGTTGTGGGCATGGCAATGGAATACGGTGACGCCGGCCGAGAACGAGACCGTCGAGAGCGACGACGATGGCTATGAGGGGCTGCCCCCGATTTTCGCGATCAGCGCCGATCCAGACGATCCAGAGCCGGCGAGCGTGGTGCTGATGGCGGCGGGAATCGGGGGGTTGTTGGGGCTGGCCTGGCGGCGTTCGCGGCGGGCTGGCCGGGCACGAGGCTAGCCTAGTGTCTGGCTGGGGCATCCCCCTCGGGTGATTTCGGCTAGCGTCACGGCATCACTCAGTTTGCGCAAGGCCTTCGCCAACTTCTGATCTTGGCGTGAATTGGTCTCCTCCTCCCACGCTGATCCCCTCGCAGACAATCTTGGAGACGAGGTCGGCAAATCTCTACCGGCCTACTAATCTCCTGAGGCTTGTCCGGTTTTGGGAGTAAACCACCAGCCCATATTGGAGAGGTAGGTGCGGATCTGGTTGCGGTAGGTTTTGATGGTGGCGAGGGCCAGCATTAAGACAATGATGGCGATGGCGGCGACCACGGTCTGGGGGACATCGAGAGAACTCTTCAGGAACCAGAGGCCGCGGCCGTAGACCAGCTCAATGTGCACCCAATAGACTAACAGGGAGGTGGTGCCAAACTGCCGCACCCAACTCCAGCCTTCGCGTGCGCCGTAGCGGGTCCACAGGAAAGCGAAGGCGATCATCAGCAGCAGGACTCCCAGCTTGGTGAGCACCTGGGCCGGGCTGTTCAGCCAGAACTCGGATTTGGCATACAGCGAATAGGGGAGGTTGCCGAAATATTGACAGCCCAGGATGGCCGCGCCACCCATGAGGGCGGCCCACTGCATGGCCCGCTCGGTGCCATCCGCGGGCAGAGTGCGGATGATGCTCCCGGCGCTCATGCCGAAGGCGAGGTAGGCGCTCCAGGGAAAGAAGCTGAAGAAGCGGTAGTCGGGGACGACGTACGCGCGAATCATCCACGGGACATGCGACCAATCCATCTGGGAGACCAGAGGAGCGGCAAGAGCTATCGCCAGGCCGAGGATGGCGCAGAGGCGGATGCGCTCGGAAGTGCGGAAGAGGGCCATCACGGACATGACGGCGATGGAAAATCCCATGCAGTTCAGGATGTCCACGCGGAGGAGGTCCTGCCAAGGCGCGGGGAAGCCGAAAATCCAGAGCTGGATACGGAACGCGAAGGCCAGGAAAAAGAGGTAGCCGGAGCGGCGGAATGCCGCCCAGACGCGGAGGGGAGGGGGGAGGCCTTTGCGCTCGGTGCTGTCCATGAGGAAGGACAGGGTGACGCCGGTGAGGAAGAGGAAAATGGCGGGGGGCATGCCTCCGAGGAACTGCGAAAAAGTGTACGCTGCGCCGGGATGCAACCCGGGCTTGAGGAACGAATCGAAGACGTGCCCCTGGAGCATGATGACGGCGGCAATGCCGCGCAACCAATCGAGATATTGCAATCGATAGGAACTGGTCTTAGTCTTCATCACTTATCTATCGTGGCCGGGACGGTTTCGTACGGCGTCCCTGGGGATCTGAAGTTTCACGTCGGATTCGGGAACATTCATGAGCTTCATATTGGTATAAGTCGCGACTTCATAGTCGCCACCGGTTTCATAGACCTTCTGTTGCACGGCAATGCCCGTTTCGTCGGAAATCCAGAGTTCGAATTTGGGGTACTGTTTGGCGAGATCCTTATCTTTGGGGAGCAGCACGAGGCGCGTGGTTTTCTGCCCGGCGATGGTTTCGGAGCCTCCGAGGGAGACGGTGTAGGCGCTTTTTAATTCGGAGGAGCTGGTGCCGAAGCCGAGCAGGAGGAACTGCTGGGCCATCGACTTGTATTCCCTGCTCAGGTCGTACTCATCGACGCTGTTGATTTTGGGGTAGTAGACGTCGGCGTGTTTGCCGGAGAGGGAGACGATTTTCGCGTCCGGTAGTTTGAAGTCCACGAGCATATCCAATTCCTGGGGCTTGGCGCGGCGGACGGCGATGGTGCCGGTATCGACGGTGTCCTCATTGATGGCGTCGAGGTGGGAGACTTTGGCGATATCGGCTTTAAATCCGCGAAAGGTGGTGGCGGCCTTGTCGATGCGGGCGAAGATTTCGGGAAGGGTGTCGGCGGAGGCGGGAGGCGCGAGGGCCGCCAGGGCGGCAAAGGCGGCGCAGAGAGACCAACGCAGGAAAAGGGAACGGGACCAAAGCACGGCATGACTCCTTGAGACGTTCCGAGTTAGCAAGCTTCCGTGGCCGCAGGGATGCTGGAGCGCGCCCGCCGTTCAAGGCCGGGCGAACGCCATATAGCCCTGCAGTTCACCCTCCGAATTCAGAATGGGTTCGACGCGCGTCACTCGCAGGCGGTGATTGCTGGCCTGGGCCTGCACGTCTTTGGTTAACTGGGCCACGCGCTGATTTTCGGGGACGCGAGCGAGCCGCTCCGGATCCACGAAAAACGCGACGCCGCCATTCTCCGATGGCACCATCACGATGCTGGAAGCGCGGGGCTGGTCGCGAAACCAGTCGCGGGGAGTAAGGAAAATGAAGGCCAGGATGATGCCGACCATCACGTCGTACTGCCAGCTTCCCCGTTGAAAATCCCAGAGGATGAAGCGCTTCAGCATCTTACATGGTTATCTTAACAGGTGGCAGGGGGTGGTGTGGTGGGCGGTGTCCTAAAATTTGGACACTATCGTGTGGTGGGCCGTGCCGCTGGCGGCGCTCGAGGCTAGCCGGCTCAACGCGGCTCCTTGGCAAATTGCGCTTAGCGCTAACCTTCGCGAGGCGGCAACCTTCTCCGGAATCGCATGGCTGCTCGCAGGCGGTGCGCAATGCCGGCGGTGCGTTCAGGCGCTCGCGGCATGGCCTTACGGGCGCGCCAGAGGTAGTCCGAGAGAATCGCGGCGTCGGCGCAGGCATCAAGACCGCGCCGAGGAGGCTGCTCCAGGGGAGCTCCATGCGGAAGTGGGCGGGGAAGCCGAGGTTGGTGAACTCCGGGGCCACCTGCGGCAGACGCACTTGCGCATCCTCAACGTTTCGGGGCGTTGGGCGGCCAACTGGGGGGTTCCACGCCGAACTGCCTGGCGTACTCGGCGTTTAATCGCTGCCAGCCAGCCAACTTCACAGCCTCACCACCAGCGATTCGGCCAATGGGAGTTCCGCTGAGAAGGCGATCCAAGACATCGAAAGAAATGTGCCATCCGGCAGCACCCATTGAGATGAAGCGGCGATCAATTTTGTGCCACAGCGTCAGACGCGTGCCGCCCCCGGAGGCTTCGAGTTCCCAGCGGGTATCGTTGTACTCAAGCAGCCTGGGAGCGTCGGCTCGCTTCACAAGTGTTTCGAGCGGTGCGGGCGCTCCCAACCAGGTGAGTTTCACGGTTCCAACCGTACCCAGGCTGGCATCGGCTTCAAAAGGAGCCCACTCACGCAGATGTGCCGGGTCGGTAAGCGCCTGCCAGACTTTTTCCGGCGAGTGACGCAGTTCTCTGACGAGAATGAGCGTCCACTTCTCTCCGTCCTTTTGAATCTGCGCCCCGTTGGCCGGACCCGGTGTGTACTGATCGCGATCGGTCATCTTCATCGGCTTGTCTTCCTTCGTTGGAGTTGATTGATTCCTGTCGACCTATCGGTCGAGGAGAACCGGCGGAACCTGAGGCAAGCGCACGACGGCGGGTCATCAACTCGTGGCCCTGCACACGATGGCGGGGAGGCTGCCTTGGGGCGCGCCGACGAGCGCGGGGATTTTCGCGACACCTGGTGCGTACTGCCGGCGATTGCTCATCGATCTTCTCCTGTCTTCCTTTTCGCCGGGGCTAATCGCTCCAGGCGGTCGCGGTGGCGTTCGAGAGCATCCAGAGGAGCGGACCAGAGCCGGCGCAACGGAGGGCGATCGAAGCGAGCTCTCGATCCCCTCAACCGACTGTTGTGACGAGACCAGGAGGCTCAAAATGGCGCGGCGGTTCAGTTCGGCAATGGTTGCGAACACGGATTCCACTCTCCTGGTATACCGACAGGCCATATGCTTGTCAAGGTATATAAGGCCGGACAAGGATTTCAGCCGGTGCGCGGGGTGCCGGTTGCAGGCGGTCTTGGGATCCAAGCGCTGGCCACCGCGGACACGGCAAAGGAAGACTCCTGGAGTATGCTCGCGTCATGTCTGCCACCCGCCCGTCACAGGCCACCGACAATATGGTGCCTTCGGGTGGCGAACACTTGAATGCGGTTGCGGCTGGCGCTCTGCAGGTTTAGTGCCTTGCAGGGGAAAATTGGTGGGTAAGCTGGCGCACCAATCGCCCCGAAGCGCGGGCCCGAGTAAACGTTGAAGGCCCGCAGCCGAGTTACAATCCGGCGTGTACCTGGGTGGCGCTGAACGCGGCGCCGGTGCCGTGGCAGATATCGCAGCTTTCGCCGAATTGCGAACTGGTGTTGGAGACGGCATGCGCGAAAGCTGACTGGTTGAGATGGCAGGC
>Ga0335074_10016277_pt1 | contig 10472 bp, 10 predicted proteins | sample Lox_Sample_23_FD_206715 | JGI IMG/M metagenome (GOLD analysis project Ga0335074, IMG submission 206715) | Soil microbial communities from Loxahatchee National Wildlife Refuge, Florida, United States - Lox_Sample_2.3 | ecosystem: Environmental > Terrestrial > Soil > Wetlands | place: USA...
AGCTTTTCACCGCGCTGCTCGAAAACGCGGCGAGCGAACAAGGGGCGCGCATGACCGCCATGGACAATGCGACGCGCAATGCCGGCGAGATGATCGACCGGCTCAACATGACCTACAACCGCACGCGCCAAGCCTCCATCACCAAGGAATTGATCGAGATCATTTCGGGCGCCGAGGCGCTCTAGAGGACGAGAGATCATGGCTAAGAACACGATCGGCACCATCACCCAGGTCATCGGTGCCGTGGTCGACGTGAAGTTCGAGGGCGAGCTGCCTTTGATCCTCAACGCACTCCATGCCCAGAACCAAGGCAAGCGGCTCGTGCTCGAGGTTGCCCAGCACCTTGGCGAGAACACTGTGCGGACCATCGCAATGGACACGACCGATGGGCTCGTCCGCGGCGCCGAAGTGGTCGACACCGGAGATCCGATCCGGGTCCCTGTGGGACCCGAAACTCTAGGCCGCATTTTGAACGTGGTCGGCGAACCGGTCGACGAGCGGGGCCCGGTCAATGCCAAGTCCTATTTGCCGATCCATCGCGCGGCGCCTGAATTCATCGACCAGTCGACCGAAGCGGAGATTCTCGTCACCGGTATCAAGGTTGTGGACCTGCTGGCGCCCTACGCGCGCGGCGGCAAGGTAGGGCTGTTCGGCGGTGCTGGGGTCGGCAAGACCGTCATCATCATGGAGCTCATCAACAATATCGCCAAGGCGCATGGCGGCTACTCGGTCTTCGCCGGCGTGGGCGAGCGGACGCGCGAAGGCAACGATCTTTACCACGAGATGATCGAATCGAAGGTCATCATACCGGACGGGCCAGGCTCGAAGGCGGCGCTGGTCTATGGGCAGATGAACGAGCCGCCGGGCGCTCGCGCACGGGTGGGGCTCGCGGGCCTGACGCTCGCCGAGTATTTCCGCGACGAGGAGGGGCAGGACGTGCTGTTCTTCGTCGACAACATTTTCCGCTTCACGCAGGCCGGCTCCGAAGTCTCGGCGCTCCTCGGCCGCATTCCTTCGGCGGTGGGGTATCAGCCGACGCTCGCGACCGACATGGGGCAGCTACAGGAGCGGATCACGACGACGCGCAAAGGCTCGATCACGTCGGTGCAGGCGATCTATGTCCCGGCCGACGACCTGACCGATCCGGCGCCGGCGACGTCGTTCGCCCATCTCGACGCTACCACCGTGCTGTCGCGCCAAATCGCCGAGCTTGGCATCTATCCCGCGGTCGATCCGCTCGATTCGACCTCGCGCATGCTCGATCCGCGCGTTGTCGGCGAGGAGCATTATCGTGTGGCCCGCGACGTGCAGCGAGTGCTGCAGACCTATAAGTCGCTGCAGGACATCATCGCGATCCTGGGCATGGACGAGCTATCCGAAGAGGATAAGCTGACGGTCTCGCGCGCGCGCAAGATCCAGCGCTTTCTGTCCCAGCCCTTCCATGTCGCCGAGGTGTTCACGGGCACGCCAGGCGTGTTCGTGAAGCTTGAGGACACGATCAAAGGCTTCAAGGACATCGTGGCCGGCGAATATGACGAGCTTCCGGAAAGCGCGTTCTACATGGTCGGCACGATCGAAGAGGCGACCGAGAAGGCCCGCAAGATCGCGTCCGAGGCGTCGTGATGGACGGCAAGCTCCAGTTCGAGCTGGTCTCGCCCGAGCGGCTCCTTGTTGACCAGCCGGTCGGCATGGTGGTGGTGCCGGGCACGGAGGGGAATTTCGGCGTGCTGCCGGGACATGCGTTGTTCATCTCGACGGTGCGGCCGGGGATCATTGACGTCTATGCCGACGGCATGCCCACCATCACCGAGCGCATCTTCATTTCGGGCGGGTTCGCCGAAGTGACGCCGGAGCGGTGCACAGTCCTCGCGGACGAAGCCGAGCCCTTGTCGACGCTCGACCGCGCCCAGATCGAGGGCGAGGCGCGCAACCTCGAAAGCACGGTCGCCGGCCTCAAGGATCAGGCCCAGCGCGCGTCGGACAATGACCGCGAGGAAATCCAGGTCGAGCTTCTCGTGGCCGAACGCCGCCTCGCCGTGGCTCAGGCGAAGCTCGCGGCACTGGCCGCCGCGACAAGCGGGCATTGACGCGGGAACCCGGCCCTCACGACCGCGCGCGGTCGACCTCGTCCTTCAAGTGGCCCCAGATGCCATAGACGATCTCGCCATAGCGCGGATCGTGGCGTAGCTCGAGAACGTTGCGCGGGCGTTCCAAAGGCACATCGATGATCGTCTTGGCGCGACCGGGGCTCGCGCTCATCACCATGATCTTGTCACCCAAGGTCACGGCCTCGTCCACGCTGTGGGTGATGAAGACGACCGTCTTCTTGTCGGCTTCCCAGATGCGCAACAGCTCTTGATGAAGGATCGTGCGGTTCTGCTCGTCGAGGGCGGAGAACGGCTCGTCCATCAGAAGTATCTCGGGATCATTGGCAAAAGCGCGCGCGATCGAGACACGTTGCCGCATGCCGCCCGAAAGCTGATGGGGATAGAGATGGGCGTAGCGGGCGAGGCCGGTGCGGTCGAGCCATTGCTTGACGACAGCATTGATCTCGGCCTTCGCGGCCTTGCGCATCTTCAGCCCATAGGCCGCGTTCTCCCATACGGTCATCCAGGGGAAAATGGAATCGCCCTGGAACACCATCGAGAATTGCGGCCGCCCGCGCGCCGGCTCCGCCAACTCCACCGCGCCGCTTGTGATCTGTTCAAGTCCGCCCAAGATGCGCAACAAGGTGGTCTTGCCGCAGCCGGACGGGCCGACAATGACGAAGAACGTTCCTTCGGCGATATCGATCGAGACATTCTCGATCGCCTTGAGGCCACCGAAATGCTTGTGGAGCGAGCGGATCCGGATCTTCGCCGGCGGCGCGGAGACGCTCGCCGCGCTCAGGGTTCGGCCTTCCAAGGAATCAACCATCGCTCGAGCTCGTTGAGACCCAAAGTCATCACGAAGCCGATGATCGCGATGACGAACAATCCGACATACATGCGCTCGACCGAGAAGGTCTCCCACGCGCTCCAGATCATATAGCCGATGCCGCTTTTGGCGCCCACCATTTCGGCGATGGCGATCAGGATGAGGCCCAAACCGGCGCCGAGCTTCACTCCGGTCATGATGAAGGGCAGCGCGCCCGGAAGCGCGATGGTCCGGAATGTCTCCCACCGTCCGGCTTTGAAGCTTTTGCCGACGTCCAGATAGATCTTGTTGATCTGGAGCACGCCGGCGGTCGAATTGATCGCGATCGGATAGAAGACGCCGATCGCCACCATGACCACCTTCGACATCTCGCCAAGCCCGAAGATCAAGAGGATCAGCGGCAGGATCGAGCTTTTCGGGATCGGGTAGGTTGCCGCGATCAGCGGGTCGATGGAGGCCCGAATGGGACGCGAAATGCCCATGACGATACCGAGCACCAGCGCGGGCACGCCTCCCAAAAGAAAGCCGAACACCAACCGTTCGAGGCTGATGGTCGTGTTCTCCCATAGCTCGCCCGTCTGGGCCGTCACGATGAGCGCCCGCACGATGCTGCTCGGTGCGGGAAAAAAGCGCGTATCGATGAAATGAAGTTGCGCCGCCAGTTCCCACGCGACCAGGAGGCCAACTGGCGAGGCAACGCTGATGAGACGATCGCGGCGCTTGGCGGCAATCCGCTTTCGTTCGCCGATATCGACCATCGTGATGGCGGCCATGCGGTCCTCCGCAACGCTTCCCGCGCCAGAATAAGCGCGCCTTTCGACACGGCGCAACCCGCCGCGTATAGTGGGCGAATGGGCCGCTGGACGCTGGACGATATTCCATGGGCGAGCTTCAACCCGACGCTCGTCGATCCCGACCTCGTCCGCGTCGTCAAGGCGGCGAGTGTGGTCGAGCGGAACGGCGCCGACTATGCGCAGTATCTTTGCGGCGTGTTCGCGGACGATCCCGCGTTTCAGGATGCCGCTCGGCATTGGGGCGCGGAGGAGACCCAACATGGCCGTGCGCTCGGCCGGTGGGCAGCCCTCGCCGATCCATCATTCGATCATGAAGCAGCCTGCGCCCGCTTCACCGCCGGCTTCCGCGTCGCCGTCGACGCCACGAAGTCCGTGCGAGGATCGCGCAGTGGAGAGCTCATTGCGCGCTGCGTGGTCGAAACCGGCACCAGCGCCTACTACACCGCGCTGGGCGAGGCGTCGCGCGAGCCGGTTCTCCAGGGAATCTGCCGCTCGATTGCCGCTGACGAGATCCGACACTACAAGCTGTTTCACGTCCATCTCGAGCGCTATCTTGCGATCGAGCCGCTGGGCTTCCTCGCGCGCCTGCGCATAGCGCTCGGCCGTATCCGCGAGACGGACGATGACGAACTCGCCTATGCCTATCACGCGGCCAACGATCCGACCGAGCCCTATGATCGCCGCCGTGCCGCCCGCGATTACCAGCGATACACCCTGGCGCTTTATCGTCGCAGTCATGTCCGGCGCGGCATTGCCCTGCTGTTCAAGACGGTGGGACTGAAGCGCACGGGGAGGCTCAGCCGGATCGCTGCGGAATTGGCGTGGTGGGGTGTACGGCGCCGAGCCGGCCGTTTGCAGAAGCCGGCGACGTAAGCACTCAGCCGATAAGGGGTTCGAACTCCTCGAGCACCGCTTCGTAAAGCGCGCGCTTGAACGGCACGATCAAGGATGGCAGGTCCGACGCCGCTACCCATTTCCACGCGTCGAATTCCGGATGGTGTGAATTGAGGTCGAAATCCCCATCGTGTCCGGTAAAGCGCATCGCGAACCATTTCTGCTCTTGTCCGCGATAGCCGCCGCCCCAGGCGATACCGTGCAGCGGCGCGGGAAGGTCATAGCGCAGCCAGTGCTTCGACTCCGCGATGATCTCCGCCTTGTTGGTGCCGGTTTCCTCCTTCAGCTCCCGCCGTGCGGCCTCTTTTGGGGTCTCACCGGCATCGATCCCGCCTTGCGGCATTTGCCACGCGCCCGGCGTGTCGATGCGGCGGCCGACAAACACACGCCCCTTGGCGTCCAGCAGCATGATCCCGACGCCGCGCCGATAACGCAACTTGTTGGTCACGGCATTTTCTGCGGCAATATCTGCCGTGTCGCGACCGCGGTTGCCGGCACGAGCTCAATGCCCTTTGACGGGAGCGCTGGCGCCCATGCGATCACGCGCTCGATCGTCACGGGATAGAGGTCGCCAAGGCCAAGCGCGGCGCCGTCTTGGGCTGCCGTTGCATCGAGATCGGCGAGCATTTTGTCGACCGCCGGTTGGCTTGCGTCGGAATCGAGCCGACGGTTCGTGATGGCCCAGGCCATGTCCATCTCGTGCCCGAGTGCTCCGGCGACGCTCGTCGATGGGTCGTGGTCGTCGATGAACAGGAGGCCGCGGGTCTTCAGCGCGTCGAGGATGGGTTCGAGGCTCGAACGCTCCGCAACAAAGCGGTCGCCCTCGACCCCGACAAGTCCGACATAATTGGTGCCGCGCCCCAGGATCCAGCGTAGCCGGGCGATATTCTGATCCGGCGGCAACGAGGTCAACAATGTCCGGGGCCCCGGATCCTGGCGCGGGAAGTCGGCGGGCTCCATCGGCAGCCCCAGAAGCACCTCATGTCCCGCCTGGCGCGCGGCGGCGATCCAACTGGACAGGTCGTGTGCATAAGGACTGAAGGCAAGCGACACGGGCGCCGGCAAATGGGTAATCGCCGCGCGCGTCGCATCGCTGTCGAGACCAAGACCCGAGATGACGATCGCCACCCGCGGCAGCTTCACCGCACTGTCGAACTGCCGCGCATAGACTTGCCAAGGTTGGCGGCCATCTTTCGCGATGATCGGCAGCGGACCATCGGGACTCTGCTCGATAAGCGCCGGATCGGGCGTGGCACCGGCGGCTTGCGGCGGCACGCTGAGTTCGACCGACCCGGGCGCGGTCGGCGGCGATTGCGTGTCGAGTACGGCGACCGCCAGGGTGGCAACGACCGCCGCTACCGCGGCGCCCGGCACGATCCAGACGAGACGGGTCCGCGCTGGCCGATCGGCGGCCCCGGTCGCCTCGTCGGGTAGGCTCAATTGGCCTGCTGATGCGCGAACAGCGCAATGCCGCGCAGCATGTCGACCGCCCGGGCGAGCTGATAATCCTCGGGCGTGCCCATCACGTTGGCGTCAACCCCCTGATCCTCGGACTCCGGAGCAGGCGTCGTCCCCGGCGGGACGTTCGGCGCCTTGGCACCGGTGCCTGCCGGCGTGGCTGCGCCGCTACTGCCAGGATCCGTATTCTTGAGCGCCCCGCGCAAATCGGCCTCGTGCGTGACCTGGCCTTGCGCGATGCGTTCGATCTTGGCCGGCTCGACGACGATGTCCGGCTCGATTCCCTTGGCCTGGATCGAGCGACCGGATGGCGTGTAGTAGCGGGCCGTTGTCAATCTCATTGCGCCATGGCCCGGGAGCTGAATGATGGTTTGAACCGAGCCCTTTCCGAAGGATCGGGTGCCCAGCAGCACCGCCCGGTGATGATCTTGAAGCGCGCCCGCGACGATTTCGGAGGCCGAAGCCGAGCCGCCATTGATCAGCACGACCATGGGCAGCCCGCCGGTCAGGTCGCCCGGAGGCTGCGCGTTGTAGCGCTGCGCGTCTTCAGGATGGCGGCCGCGGGTCGACACGATCTCGCCTTGGCTCAGGAAGTCGTTCGAGACGGCGACCGCCTGATCGAGCAGCCCACCGGGATTGTTGCGAAGATCCAGGACGATGCCGATAAGCTTGTTGCCGGCCTTTGACTTCAGCTCGCTGATGGCGTTCTTCACGCCACTATCGGCCTGCTCGTTGAAGCTGGTGATTCGGACATATCCGATGTCGTCGCCTTGAAGCTGCGATTTCACCGATTGGATTTTGACCACCGCTCGCTTCATCGTGACCACGAACGGGTCGCGGTTCTCGCGCTTGATGGTGAGCTTGATGTCGCTGCCCACCGGGCCGCGCATGCGCTCCACGGCGTCGTTGAGGCTCAGCCCCAGAACCGGTTCGCCGTTGATCTCGGTGATGAAGTCGCCCGGCTTGAGCCCTGCTTTGGCGGCCGGCGTGTCGTCAATCGGCGAGACGACCTTGACGAGGCTGTTCTCCATCGTCACCTCGATGCCGAGCCCGCCGAATTCGCCTTCCACCTGGACCTGCATGTCGCGAAAGCTCTTCGCGTTCATGTAGCTCGAATGGGGATCGAGCGAAGTGAGCATGCCATTGATCGCAGCCTCGATAAGCTGCTCGTCGGACACGTTCTCGACATAGTCGGCGCGCACACGCTCGAACACCTCGCCGAAAAGGTCGAGCTGGCGATAGGTGTCGGAATTCGAGGGCGGGGCGGCTTGCGGTGTGTCCTCGGCCCGGATCGCGGGCGCGAGCAACAAGAGAATCGTTGCGGCGGCTGCCGCGGTCCATCTGAAACGCATCATTCGCTTACCTTTTCAACACGAGTCGTGAACCACGGCGCGGGGTTGATTGGCTGGTTGTTGTGGCGCAGCTCAAGATAGAGGCGGGGATTGTCGGCCCCATCGGCCATCGTCCCGACCGGCTCACCAGCCACCAGCCATTGTCCGACGCTGCTCTCGAGCCGATCGAGCCCAGCCAGGAGGGAATGATATCCATCGCCATGCGCAATGATCAAGATTTGGCCGTAGCCGCGGAACGGGCCGGCGAATTGAACCTGCCCGTCGAAAGGTGCAACGACCTGTGCCCCGGGGCGGGTCTCGAAGGTCAGCCCGCGGCTTTGGGCGCCGGACGCCTCGGCTGCGCCAAAATGTCCGACCAGCGTGCCAGTCACGGGATAGACCACGGCGCCCTTGGCGTCGGCGAATTGCCGCGGGTGTGACGGCGCTGACGGATCCGGTCGCACCGGTGGCGGGGCGACGACGATCGTGGCGTCGTGCGTCTGAGGTTCGGCGGGAGAAATGGCTCGCTCGGCCTCTTCCTTGCGCCGTTCGGCCTCTTCCTTTCGGTGCTCGGCCTCGATCCGCTCGATCAACTCGCGCAGGCTGCCGGCCTCAGCGGCGAGCACGACGAGGTGGCGGCGACCCTCGTCGGCACTGCGCGTGGCGGCTTGCTGAAGCGCTGCCTTGCGGGACATGAGCTGCTGGATGCGTGCTTGCTGGTCCGACAGGTCTTGACGCTCCCGCTCGTAGCGTTGCTCGTTCTGAGCGATGGAGCTCTGCAACGCATCCATTGATTGGATGTCAGAGTTGAGCGCCGCGGATCGCGCTTCGATGTCGGGCACGACCTTCGCCATGAGAAGCGCCGCGCGAAACGACTGGAGCGGCGGTTGCGGCGCGAAGACCACCGATTCCGGCGGCGTGTCGGCGACCCGTACCAGTGCCATGAGCAACGTCTTCTGCCGCGCGCCATCGCGTGCGAGGACGGCGCTTTTGGCCCGGGATTCCGCGGCGAGCGCGACCCGCTGCGATTCAATCGCCGCCAGCGTGGCCTCTTGGGCCTGTTCCGCGGCCGCTGCGGCGACCGACTTGTCCCTCAGCGCCGTGATCTCTGCTGTTAGCGCCGCGGCGGCCTTGCTGGCGGCGTCTGCCGCCGCCTGGCCTTGTTCGATTGCGTGCTGTACCGCCTTCAGACGTGTCTCAGGCGCATCCTCGGCAAGGGCCGGCGCGCACAGAAGCGCGGCCGCCAACAACATGGGCACAGGCGTTGAACGTGGCGCGTCAAGCGGTCGCACGCGCGGCGACACGAAGGAGCGAGCGGCCGGTCATGGCACGCGGCTGCGGCACCTGCAACAAGGCGAGGAGCGTCGGTGCGATATCCGCAAGCTTGCCATCGGCAAGAGCGGGGATACCGGACGGCGGATTCACGAGCACAAGCGGCACCGGATTAGTGGTGTGCGCGGTGTGCGCCTGGCCGGTCGCTTCGTCGCGCATCATCTCCACATTGCCATGATCGGCCGTGACCAGCATCGTGCCGCCGACGCGCTGAAGCGCCGATGCGACCCGGCCGAGACAGGTATCGATCGTCTCGACGGCCGTGATGGCAGCGGCAAGATCACCGGTATGGCCGACCATGTCGGCATTGGCGAAATTGACGACAATGACGTCGAACTTCTCCTGATCGATCGCCGCGACCAGCGCGTCCGTAACCTCGGGCGCCGACATCTCGGGCTTCAGATCATAGGTTGCGACCTTGGGCGATGGCACGAGGATGCGGCTCTCGCCGGCAAAAGTCTCTTCCCGTCCGCCATTGAAGAAGAAGGTCACGTGCGCGTATTTCTCGGTCTCGGCGAGCCGGAGCTGCGTCAGACCCGCGCGGGCGATGATTTCGCCGAACGTCTCGGTAAGCTCTTCTGGTGGAAAAAGCGCCGTCATGAACCGGGCGAGTTCGGTCGAATATTCGGTGAGACCGGTCGCCGCGGCAAAGCGCACCACGTGTCCCCGCTCGAACGCGGCAAAAGCGGGATCGAGCAGCGCCGTCAGGATTTGGCGCACGCGATCGGCTCGGAAATTGCCCATCAGCAAGCCGTCGCCGTCCGCCATGCCGCGATAGGAACCGATCAAGGTCGGCGGCACGAACTCGTCGCCCACATTCTTCGCGTAGGAATCCGCGATCACGGCAAGCGGGTCGGTTCCATGCTCGCCCTCGCCCTGGACGAGCGCGCGATAGGCCTTCTCGATCCGGTCCCAGCGCTTGTCGCGGTCCATCGCGAAATAGCGTCCGCCCAGCGTGGCAAGGCGAACGCGCTGCTGCGGAGCGATGTCGGCGATGAACGCGGCGACGTGATTCTTGGCGCTGCGCGGCGGGGTGTCGCGGCCGTCAAGGAACATATGGATCAGGACCGGGACCCCAGCCGCATCAAGGCAGCGCGCCAGCGCCGCGAGATGGGCCTGATGGGAATGGACGCCCCCCGGGGACACGAGGCCTAGAAGATGCGCGGTCCCCCCGCTGCGCTTCAGCGCCGCGATGAAAGCCTCGAGCGCCGCAGCGCGCGCGAGGGTTCCTTCGCTGACTGCCGCATCGATCCGAGGCAAATCCTGCATCACGACGCGTCCGGCGCCGAGATTCATGTGGCCGACTTCGGAGTTTCCCATCTGTCCGGCGGGCAGGCCGACATGCAGCTCGCTCGCCTCCATATGCGCGTGCGGCGAGCGGGCGAGCAGCCGATCCCAGTTGGGAGTCTTGGCAAGAAGGATGGCATTGTCGGTGCGGTCGGCGCGCTCACCCCAGCCATCGAGAATGCAAAGGACCACGGGACGGGGCCGGTTCGGCATGGCGGCCTTATATAGGAATGGAACTGGAGGCGATAGTGGCGAATGCCCGTTAAAGGCAGGTATATCCGCCGTCGATGACGAGATCCGATCCAGTCATGAAGGACGACTCGTCGCTGGCCAGGAAGAGGGCGCCTGACGCGATCTCCTCGGGCCGGGCAAGACGGCCCAGAGGATGAAGCGGCGCCAAAGCGGCGCGCACCTTGTCGATCGTGCCGTAGCGGCGCAACAGGCGATCCGTTTCGACGGC
>Ga0335074_10016278_pt1 | contig 10472 bp, 6 predicted proteins | sample Lox_Sample_23_FD_206715 | JGI IMG/M metagenome (GOLD analysis project Ga0335074, IMG submission 206715) | Soil microbial communities from Loxahatchee National Wildlife Refuge, Florida, United States - Lox_Sample_2.3 | ecosystem: Environmental > Terrestrial > Soil > Wetlands | place: USA: Florida...
CGCGCTTCGGCGGCGTGGCCATGCCGGTACCAGAAATAGGCCAGCGCCTGGGCCAGCCGCAATCCGGTAGCGGCCCGCTCGCCGTCGGCGGCCGGCGGGCCTGCGGCGGGGGTCTGCAGCGACCAGGTCAGGGCGGCGCGCAGGTTGTCATGCTCGGCCTCCAGCCGGTCCAGGGCCGTCAGCTCCGCCGGGCCCGAGCCGCGCAGCTGCTCGTCCGCCCGCTCGGCAAAGGCCGTATAGTACTCCAGCAGCCGGGCGACCGCCTGGTCCCGGTCATTGTCTGGGTCATCTCGGTCGGCCAGGGCGCGGGCGTGCTCGCGGATCAGGTCGTGGAAGCGGTACCGGCCGCGGGCCGGCTCGGCGATCAGATAGTAGTCATAAAGAGCCTCCAGGCCGCGACGGGCGGCGACCAGGTCGGTGCCGTCAAGGGCGGCGGCGGCGTAGGCGTCGGTGTCGGGCCCCGGGTGCAGGCCCAGACGGCGGAACAGCCGCTGCTGGGCGAGAGTGAGGTCCTGATAGGACAGGTCGAACGCGGCGGCCACCGACAGGTTCTCGGCGTGCAGCATCTGCAGCCGGTCCCGGGTCGCGGCCAGGTCGGCAGCCAGGTCGGCGGCGGTCCAGGCCGGGTGGTGGTACAACTGGCGGGCTAGCATCCCGATCGCCAACGGCAAGTACCCGCACAACCGGGTCATCTCCGCCACGTCCGGGTCGCCGGGGTCAAGGCCCGGCCGGGCCGCCAGCCGGATCAGGAGCTCGGCAGCCTGGCCGGACGGCAGGATGTCCAGGCTGACCGTCTGCGCGTCTTCCAGCGCGGTCAAGCGCCGGCGGCTGGTGACCAGAACCAGGCTGCCCGCAGAACCGGGCAGCAGGGGCCGGACCTGCTCGCTGTCGGCTGCGTCATCAAGCAGCAGCAGCAGCTGCCTGCCCGCCAGCCGGTCCCGCCATAGTGCTGTCCGCGCCTCTAGGCCGGGCGGGATCTGGGCCGCAGGGACCCCGGCGGTCAGCAGCAGGCTGGCCAGCGCGTCGACCGGGTCTACCGGCCGCTGGCCCGGTGTGTGCCCATGCAGCGGCAGGAAGATCTGCCCGTCCGGGAACCGCGGCACGAGCTGGTGGGCGGCGTGGACCGCCAGCGCAGTCTTCCCGATGCCCGCCATCCCGCCGATCGCGTGAATACTCACCACACCCGGATGCAAAGACCCCGCTGTCATCTCGACGAGCTGCCGCAGCTCCAGCTGCCGGCCGGTGAACGAGCCGATATCACGCGGCAGCGCCCGGGTCGCGGCCGCTGCCCCGCCTGCCCCTGCCGCCACGCCGCCCGGTGCCGGGGATACTCCAGCAGCAGCGCGCCCTCGGGCGACGGCCTCAAACGATGACCGTGCTGTCTCGGTCAAGTTCCACGCGCCGGCCAGCATGTCCAGCTCGGCCAGTTCGACCTCCCGGCCCGTGAACGCTGCCGCATCCGCGGGCAGTTCCCGCGGCACCATGGGCGCAACGGCGGCAATCGGCTGGTGACCGGTGGCCACGGCCGCCAGAGCCGCCAGCGCGTCGGCTCTGGCGGCCAGCACCTCCTCAGCCGGGACCCGGCCCCGGGCCGCCGCGACGAACAACCCGCGCGCCGGCCCGGCCAGGCCCAGTGCGTCGGCCAGCAGTCGGGCGGTGTCTTGATGGGCCGAGCGGTGGGTGCCGCGTTCCAGGTCACTGACCGTCCGCACGCCCAGCCCCGCTGCCTCGGCCAGCTCCTCCTGGGTCAGCCCGGCCTCGGCCCGCAACTGCCGCAGCAAGCCGGCAAACGATGACGTGAGCTGATCGGCCACCGCCAACCGTTCCCTCCCATCCTCCCCGCGGCCACCCAGGCGCAACACGGGAAGGAAGCTGCCCCCAACCGTACGCCGATCCCGCAGTCCTGACCATCTCCCGCACCGGCCAGCCGGGGATTGCCGGACCGGGCCGAAGCGGACCGCTCGTCGTACCCAGCCCACAGGGGCATCCGGCGGCAGAGGCTCGTGCCCCCACCCGCCGCCCTGATTTGTGCGCATACGCGTGGGCGGTCGCCGCGTGGTGAGCACCGCTGCTCTCAGCGAAAGTCAAAGCACCGGGGGGCTACCCCGCAAAGATCAGTCCAGAAAGGAATAGGACCATGTTCACCAACACCATCATCGCTGATCAGCACCGTCGTGACCTGCTTGCGCAGGCCCAGGCCGGCCGGTCGGCCCGCGCCGCCCGCCAGGGCCGTCCCGCCGGATCCCGGCTGCCGCGCGTGCGTAGCGTCCTGCGCCTCGCGGGCACCGCAGCGGCCGCTGGCGCGGCTGCCGCCGCGCTCATCCTGGGGCAGGCCGGGGCCGTGGCGCAGGCCTCGGTCACCCCCACGCTGCAGGTGGCACACGTGCACTCACTCGCGAGCCCACCTAAGTATTGCGAGGGCAGCCCTATGTGTTGGGGGCCGCACGCTGGTGGTTGACCAATCACCTGCGGCATCGCGCGACACTACCGCCGCGTGGTCACGGGCGGCGGTAGTGGCAGCTATCAAGACCGGTTGCGAAAAAGCCATTCGGGCTTATGGCGGCGAATGGCCCCACTGTTCTCCTTTGATCTGGCTCCACCGGGAGCCCATTTCAGAGTGCTACGGCCACTCGTATACTCATGCACCGGAGTGAATATGCTCAGTTATTTGCCGCGAGGGTTAATTCAGGCTCGCCGCTGCCCCAGCGGGCGCGTCTAACGCCGACTCGGAGCGCGTAGTGGCATAGCTGGGCGCGAACGCCGCCGCATCCAGATCACCCAGTTCGGAGTGCACCTCCAAAGGATATTGCCGGGCCGCTTCGCCCCCGGATAACGGACGTCGGAGCAGGGCTCCGCTGCAAGCGGCCCTTTCAGGCTTTCCCTGCCGGGGTCTGCTCCATGGAGGCGGGGCTGGTGCGCATGCAGGCGGCTTCGGGGACGCCGAGGTGGGTGTAGATGTCCAGGGCGTGCTGCCGGTGCTGGCGTGCCCAGCCGGGCTGGCCGGTGGCGTGGTAGGAGCCGGCCAGGCCATGATGGGCGCGGGCCTGCTGGTAGCGGTCTCCGGTCTGGCGAGTCAGGGTCAGTGCGCGGCTGTGGCAAGCACCGGCCTGGTCGGGCTGCCCTGCGGCTGACCAGGCTTCCCCGGCGCCGTTGAGGGCCTCGGCTTGGCCGCCGGGGTCGCCGATCTCGGTGAACAGGGCCAGCGCCTGCTGGTGGTAGTCGGCGGCTTGAGCGTGCTGGGCCAGCTGCTGGCTGATCGCGCCGAGACCTGTCAGCGCATAGGCCTGCTGGCAGGGGTCGCCGATTTGGCGGGCCAGGGTGAGTGCCGCGGTATGGCAGGCCCGAGCCTGGTCGGGCTGGCCGGTGACGAGCAGGGTTTCCCCGGCGCCGTTGAGTACCTCCGCGTCGTCGAGGCCGATCTCCCGGGAGATGGTCAGCGCTTGCTGGTGATAGCTGGCGGCTTGGTCGTAGCGGCCCTGCCGGTTGCAGGTCCGGCCAAGCGTGCCCAGCGCGCTTCCCTCGAGAGCTCGGTCGCCGACCTCACGGGCTGCCGCAATAGCCTGCCGCAGGTGGCCGGCGGCTTCCTGGTAACGGCCCTGCCGGTAGCGGACCTCCCCCAGAATGGTCAGGCTTTTTCCTTCGCCCACCCGCTCCCTTATTTCGCGAAAGGCCGCGAGGGCACTCGATACGAGCCGGGCGGCCTGCTGGTAACGGCCATACGACAAGTACATGAGCCCTTGGTTGTTTTGAAAGATGGCATGGTCAACCTTGTCACCGCGTTTCCTGGCGTTCGCGATAGCTTGCCGGTAGCAATCGGCGGCCTGCTGAAGGCGCCCCTGAATATGGTGGACGCAGGCGAGGGCTCCCAGTGCCCAGGCTTGCAGATGCAAGTCGCCCACATCGGTGGCGAGATCGAGCAATGCCATGTAGATGAGCGGTTTCGGGGTTGGGCGGCTTTAGCTTGGGCGGGCGGGGTTAGCTACTGACGGTGATTGTGTTCGCGGGGCAGGGCTGGGGTCCGGATGTCGCTCCGGGGCGGCGGCCGGTTCCACGGGCCGGCGGGCGGTGCTGGTGAGGCTGGCGGCGGGATCGCGGGTTTCAGGCGGCGAGGGGGCCGCAGATGGTGATGACGGCGGGTGCCTTGCGGGTGGTGGTCTCGCGCCCGGCGGCAGGGAATGCCTGGCGGGCCTTGGTTTTATGGTCGCGGTGCCGGTCCCGGTCGATGGTGAAGCGGCGTCTGCCCAGGTCGTGGAGGGTGTCGTGGTAGCGGGAGGCGGTAACGGCGGCGGGGAGGCTGGCGGTGGCGGCGCCGTTGCGGGTGGTGGCGACGGCGGCGCGGCGGGCGGCGGTGAAGGAGATCTCCCGCGGGTGGACGGGCTGCCCGGCGCGGCGGCCCTTGCGGGCCGGGGCTGCGTGCCGGCCTGCCTGGCGGGTCACGGCGCGGACGAGCTCGACAGCGGTGATCCAGGCGGCGTGCTCCTGGCGGATCATGTCCGGGGTGCGGGACCGGAAGATGGGCCCGGTGGAGGGGCCGGCGCCGCGGATGGCGGACTTGGCCTCGCGCAGCGCGGTCTCCGGCCCGTCCCACCGCCGCTTATAGGCTGCGGCGAGCACGGCCGCCGGGTACTGCTGCCAGTCTTCGAGGTCGGTGACCAGGCAGAACATTTCCGGCACCTCCTGGCCCTCCACGTCCGCGTAGTACTCGATGACCCGCATCCGGATCTTCTGGTCCGTGCCGCCGATGTCGGCCATGTACGACCCGTCGGGCAGGAAATCGCCGGCCTTGGTGACCGTGATGTCGCTCTTGATGCGGATGAGCACGTGCGTGACCTGGACGAGCCGCCTGATCCGGGTGACGCCGGGGAAGTTCCGGTCCATCACGAACAGCCTGTGCTTGGTGAACACCCAGGCGTACTCGCTCAGCGCGCGGTCCAGCAGGGCCTGCTCGGCTTCGGCCTTGTCCCCGCCGGACGGCCCGGTCACCACCGCGAGCAGCCCGCGGGTGGAGGCATCGGTGACCGGCAGGTCCCGCAGCTGCGGATACGGAGCCGAGTCATCGGATGTCGCGGACCCGGACTCCGCCCGGTTCGCCGGGGTGTCCGGCATCCGGGTTACCGAGCCGTCGATCGAGCACAGCTGCAGGTCACCGGCCTGAACGGCGCGGTAGTCGTGCTCGCGGTGCTCAGCGTCTGAGGCGGCGAGCACCATGTCTTGCAGCAGCAGGGCCGGCTCCGGCCCGGCCGCCTCCCGCCACGTGGCCAGTACCGTGTCCGCCGGCACCGCGAACGGCACGTGCCAGGGCACCAGGGCCAGGTCACCGAACAAGGCTGACAAGATCTCCCCGTAGCCGGCCTCCGGCATCAGCGCCATCAGCAGTACCGCCCGGATCGCCGCCGCCATCGTCATTGACCGCCTGGCGGTGCCCTTGACTTTCCCGCGCGGAATCACCTGCGCCGCGACCTGGCCGATCATGCCGGGCTGCCCGGCCACGGCGTCCAGCTGCTGCTCGATGACCCCGAGCCGGGCGTGGTCAGCGGGATGACCTCCCGCCTGGACGTGCCCGTCGCGGCGCACCACCGCCGGGGCAACCGCCAGCGGCTTGAGGAACACCACCACCTCGCCCGTGCGGATCTCCCCGGCTCCCTCCGCCGTCAGCGCGGTCCGCTCTCCGTCCCGCAGCGGGCGGCGCAGCGGCGACCGCAGGTCAGCGACCCGCACCGCGACGATCCCCGCGCCCGCCAGGCCGGCAGGCTGCCACCCGCCGGGGACGGCAGCGGCAGTAGCGGGAAACGACACGGCACGGTACAAAGGCACGAGGGACTCCGGGGACGAGAAGAGGCGTCAGCAACCACTTCTCTTACCTGGAGTCCCTCCCAGAAGCCCGCAACCACGGGCGGAAACCTCCCCCGCGTGTCGCACCGGCAAGCCCGCCACCTCAAACGCGATCACGCACCGTAGCCAGTCGGGGGGCTCCCGTCAGCCCGTGAACAGGCTCATCTACATGGCATTGCGAGATCGAGCGACCGCTGGAAGCAGGCGGCGCCCTGCTGGTAGTCGCGACACCGGTAATGGGACCAGCCGAGGTTGTGCAGACTTTGGGCCTCGGCGGCACGGTCGCCGCAGGTACGAGCGGCGTTCAGCGCGTGGGCGTGGATAGCCAAGCCCTCGGTGAAACGTCCGCCGTCGAGAAAACCGAAGAGGGTGAAGGCGAGGCGGATGGCGTGGCTGGGCCAGCCGTGCTCAGCGGTGTACCCAGCGACCGAAACCAGGGTAGCCAGTTCGGCATTCAGCCAGCTCAGGGCGGCAGCCTTGTCACCGAATCCCGGAACAGGCGAGCTCACCGGCGGCGGGCCGGGGCGCCGGAATATTTCCCGCGGTTCCAGCAAGTCTATCGCGGCGGTGCTGGCAGCCAGGTAGTAGTCGAACAGCCCGGTCAGCACCTGCTGCCGGACCGCGTCACCATCGTGGCCAGCGGCCAGGCCGGCGCCGTAGGCGCGCAGCAGATCGTGCATGCCGTACCGGCCCAGGCCAGCGGGCTGGATCAGGTGCGCCCGGGCCAGCACGCCGAGCAGCTGCCCGGCCTGGGGCAAGGTGCTGCCGGTGAGCGCGGCCGCCGCATACCGGTCCCAGTCTGCGGCCGGGTGTAGGCCCAGCAGCCGGAACAGCCGTGCGGCATCAGCAGCCAGATGCCTGTAGGACCAGGAGAACACGCTGGCCACCGCCGCGCGCGGATCCCCGCCCGCCTCCAGCAAACCCAACCGGTCGTCTTCGCTGGCCAGCTCGGCGGCCAGCTCGGCCAGCGGCACCTCCGGCCGCGAGACGGCCAGCTCCGCTGCCACCCGCAACGCCAGCGGCAGCCGGGCACACTGCCCGGCCAGGGCCTGGGCAGCCTGCGGGTCGGCTTCGGCCCGCGGGCCGATCAGGGCCCGCAGCAGCGCCACCGCCTCACCAGGAGGCAGCAGGTCCAGGTCGAGGCGGCGGGCGCCGTCCCGGGCCACCAGCCCGGCCAGCGCATCACGGCTGGTCACAACCACCATCACCGACCCGCTGCCCGGCAACAGCGGCCGCACCTGCTCCTCGGCCGCGGCGTTATCCAGCACCGCCAGCACCCGCCTGCCAGCCACCAGCGACCGGTACCGCGCCGCCCGGTCCGCTACCTCCAGCGGCATGTCTTGATCGGCCACGCCTAGCGCCCGCAAGAACCCGGCCAGCGCCTCCCCCGGGGTCATCGGCTGGTCCGGGTCATAGCCGCGCAGGTTCACATACAGCTGCCCGTCCGGGAACACCTCCGCGACCCGATGCGCCCAGCGCACCGCCAGCGCCGTCTTGCCCACCCCCGCCGTCCCCGACACCGCCGAGATCACCACCGGGCCCGTCACCCCGTCCCGCCGCCCGGCGGCATCGGGCAGCAGCAGGTCCAACTCGGCCAGTTCGACCGCCCGGCCCGTGAACGCCCCCACATCCGCTGGCAGCTCCCGCGGCACCACGGGCGCAGCAGCAGCCGGCTGGTAACCGGTGACGGCAGCCGCAAGAGCCCCCGGCGCGCCAACCCTGGCGGCCAGCACCTCCTCAGCCGGGACCCGCCCGCGGGCCGCTGCCACGAACAACCCGCGCGCCGACCCCGCCAGCCCTAGTGCATCGGACAGCAGCCGGGCGGTGTCCTGATGGGCCGAACGATGGGCGCCCCGCTCCAGGTCACTGACCGTCCGCGCGCCCAATCCGGCCGCCTCGGCCAGCTCCTCCTGGGTCAGCCCGGCCTCGGCCCGCAACTGCCGCAGCAACCCGGCGAAGCCCCGCACTGGCTGACCGGCCACCGCTAACCATCCCCTCCGCCCTCCCGCGGGGACCCAGGCGCAGCGCGGAAAGGAACCTGCGCTCAGCGTACGCCCGCGCTCATTCCATGACATCCCCGATCGTGGCCAGCCTGGGAAATGGGCCGCGGACTGGCCGCCAATACGGGCCGCCGGTAATACCCACCCAGACGGGCATCCGACGGAAAGGGCAAGGCCAACACCCAGCATTTCTGTTTGTGCGTATATCGCGTGGGCGGTCGCGCATGGTGATGGGACCCCCCCGCAGACCAAAGTCGAGACAGCACCACGGCGCTAGCCGTTCAGCCCAACCCATAGGAAGGAAAAAAGCATCATGTTCACCAACCGAGCCGCCGGTACCACATCGGCCGCCCACCGGATTCGAAGTGTCAAGGCCATCAAGGCCACCTGGGCGGCCACGATTGCGGCGGCGGCCGCTATCACAGCCTCGCTTATCGGCCCGGCATCAGCCCCGGCATCAGCCCAGACCACCACCCCAGCCACCCAAGCAGCCATAGCGGCAGGTCAGCACCTAGCAGCGCAGAAAGGCCACGCCACTTCACCCGTCTGGAGCGGATATGTGGACACCGGCAACCAATTCCGGTCGGTCTCGGCCGAGTTCATCGCCCCTAACGTCAACTGCGCGAACAGCCCCATTGGCACCGCCGGCTACGCGCAGGTCATGGCCGGAGTCGGCCTGGGCGGCTGGACTAGCACCGGCATCAACTCCGAGCAGGTCGGCTTCGCCGCCGGGTGCAGCGGCACCGGCCAGTTCCAGCCCTACGTCTGGTATCTCACCGGGCACTCCAGTCTGGTGAACATGGGCGTTGGCACCGTCCAGTCCGGCGACGCCATCCGCGTTAAGGTCTCCTACAACCCATCGGCCGCCGTCTACACGCTGACCCTGACCGACCTGACCCGGCCATCGGTGAGTTTCAGTCAGACCATCAACCGCAGCCAGTGCGCTGGCCAGTGCGACAACAGCTCCGCCGAAGTGATCACCCAGGCGCTGTTCGGGCCCGGCAACGGGTTCAACCTCGCCGACTTCGGTGAACTCAGCTTCACCAACGCGCGGGTGAAGAGCCTCGGCGGGCACACCGGCACCCTGGCCGGCAATTCCCATTGGAAAGCCACCGACGCCACCCTGGCCGACCCCTTCACCGGCGACACGCTAGTATGCCGCGCCGGAAATCTTTGCTATATACCTTGCCAGTGAGTCCAGGATCTGTTCGGCGGTCTTGGTCCAGGTGAAGGGCCGCGGGTCGGCGTTCCAGTTGTTGATCCAGTCGCGGATGTCGGCTTCGAGGGCCTGCACGCTCTTGTGCACGCCGCGGCGGATCCTCTGATCGGTCAGATACCCGAACCACCGCTCGACCTGGTTGATCCACGACGACCCGGTGGGCGTGAAGTGCAGGCAGAACCGGGGATGGCGGGCCAGCCAGGCCTGGATCACGGGAGCCTTGTGGGTGGAGAGGTTGTCGCAGACCAGGTGCACGGCCAGTCCGGCGGGCACGGCCTTGTCGATCTGGGTGAGGAACTTGCGGAATTCGCCGGCCCGGTGGTGGCGGCGCAGCTGGGAGATCACGGTGCCGTCGGCGATGCTGAACGCGGCGAACAGGTCGGTGGTGCCGTGCCGGACATAGTCGTGGCTGCGCCGCTCGGGGGTGCCGGGCATCATCGGCAGCACTGGCTGGGAGCGGTCCAGCGCCTGGATGCCGGATTTCTCATCCACGCACAGCACCACCGCGTTCTGCGGCGGGTTGTGGTACAGCCCCACCACGTCGACGACCTTGTCCACGAACAGCGGATCGGCGGACAGCTTGAACGTGCCGGTTAAGTGCGGCTTGAGATCGAATTTCCGCCAGATCCGGCCGATCGTGGACTTGCTCAGCCCGGACCGCCCGGCCATCGAGGCCCGCGACCAGTGCGTGGCGCCGTCCGGCATCTCCTCCAGCGTGGCGGTGATGACCTCCTCGACCTTGTCCAGCAGGATCGACGGCGGCCGGCCCGGCCGCGGCTCATCGCACAGCCCGTCCAGCCGCTTTGCGAGGAACCTGCCGCGCCACTTGCTCACCGTCGCCGGATCGACCCGCAGGTCCGCCGCGGCCTGCTTGTTCGACGCCCCGTCCGCGCACGCCAGCACGATCTTGGCCCGCAGCGCCAGCGCCTGGGAGCTCTTGGCCCGCCGCGCCCACCGGGTCAGCTGCTCCCGCTCGGCATCCGTCAGCACCAGCTCCGCCACCGGCCGCCCCGGCCGGTCATGATCAGCCAGCCCCGCCAGGCCACCCTCCGCGAACCGCCGCCGCCACTTGCGCACCGTCATCCGCGTCGACCCCAGCTCCGCGGCCACCCGCGCCACCCCCGACCCCGGCTCCGCGCACGCCAGCACGATCCGCGCCCGCTCCGCCCGCCACGGCAACCCGCCCTGCGACCAGCGGACAAGCTCAGCACGGTCCTCATCAGTCAGCACCAGCGGCACGGCAGCCTGAGTCTGCGACATACCAGCCAGGCTACATACTTAACCAGCAAATTTCAGGCGCGGCATACTAGTGCCGCATCAAGCTACGTTTGCCTTGTCGACGATGCGACGAAGCCGTTCATCGTAGGCGTGGTTGTTGCGCCAGATGATGTACCGGCGGATCATGCTGGCCTGCTCTTTAT
>Ga0335074_10016280_pt1 | contig 10470 bp, 9 predicted proteins | sample Lox_Sample_23_FD_206715 | JGI IMG/M metagenome (GOLD analysis project Ga0335074, IMG submission 206715) | Soil microbial communities from Loxahatchee National Wildlife Refuge, Florida, United States - Lox_Sample_2.3 | ecosystem: Environmental > Terrestrial > Soil > Wetlands | place: USA: Florida...
TCATCCCCGCGGGCGCATACACGTGTTCGCGCACATAGTCGTAATAGCTCTGCCCGCTCACTTTCTCGATGATCGCGCCCAGCAGGATGAACCCGTAATTGCTGTACTCGAAGCGGCTCCCCGGTTCAAACCGCGGCGGCCGGTTTCCATACAGCCGCACATAGTCTCCCAAAGTCCGCAACTCCTCCCGATGCCCATCGAACTCCGGCCCGAAGATATCGCCGGTTCCGCCCGTATGCGTCAACAGTTCGCGCACCGTGACCTTGGTCGCGATTTCCTGGTTCGGATAGTCCGTCAGATATTTCCCCAACGGATCCTCCAGCCGCAGCTTGCCGGCGGCCGCCAGTTGCAGTACCGCCACCGCCGTGAACATCTTGCTCATCGACCCAATGCGAAACCGCGTCTCCAGCGTGTTCGGAATCCTGTGCTCACGATCGGCCATCCCGTACGCCTGCGCGAACACCGGCTTGCCGTCGCGTGCAATCAGGATCGCCCCCGCGAAATGATCGGCTGCCGTTTCCTTTTCCGCCTTTTGTCGCGCTGCCGCGATCAGTTCGCTCTCGCTCAGATGCGGCAGAGGCATATCCGCCGGCCGCGGTATCGCCCGCACGTCCAGGCTCCGGATCGGATGTGGCTCGGCTGCGTCCACCTCGATCGTCAGCCGCCCGATCTGGTCCGTATCCCGGTCCTGGACGAGCACCACCAGCCGCGTCGGCGCCGACTCCTCAATCTTCTTCACATCGAACCCGCCCGTCATCTGCCGAAACTGCCAGTATCGGTCAGCCTCTGCGACTTGCGACGGCAAGTTCTTCGCTAAAAATGCCTGATACGCCTCGAAACTGCTTCCATCGAATGCTTCCAGCCAGCTCTTTAGCTGCTTTCCTGCCGGCGAATCCGGCAACTGCACCTGCGCAAACCCCCTGCTGCTCCCCTGGATCCCCGCCAAAACCAGCATCACGCCCAACCACACCCTGCTCTTTACCCGCAACACGCACCGCCGCATGAACAGCCTCCTTCCGTGCCGAACAAGCCAGTATCGCAGCCGCCCCGGAGCTGCACCCATAACCGGACCGCTCAGTCCGCCCCGCTTGGTCCCACCTTCACTCCGAATTCCCCGCTCCCGCCTCCGAGTCCAAACCCTTGGCCTTCACTTATGCCCGGCGCTCCTCATTCTCCCCACCACGCGCCGCCGAAAGCACCCCTCCGCATGATCGTTCACGATCCCCGCGGCCTGCATCCACGCGTACACAATCACCGGCCCGACAAATTTGAACCCCCGCTTCTTCAGCTCCTTCGAAAACCTCTCCGCCAGTGGCGAACTCGCCGGCAGCGGACCGGTATTTTGGATGGGCTGCCCGCCCGCCATCTCCCACACCCAGTCCGAGAATTCCATGCCCTCGTCCCGCATCGTCAAAAACGCCCGCGCCCCGCCGATCGTCGCCTCAATCTTCGCCCGCGACCGAATGATCCCCGGATTCTCGAGCATTTTCTCCACATCCTTCGGTCCCAACCGCGCCACCTTCTCCGGATCGAACCCCCGAAAGGCCTTCCGGAACGCCTCTCGCTTGCGCAGCACCGTAATCCACGCCAGCCCCGCCTGAAATCCCTCCAGCATCAGGATTTCCCACAGCGCCCGGCTGTCAAACTCCGGCACCCCCCACTCCTCGTCGTGATACGCCCGCAGCAGTGCATCGTTCTCCGCCCACGCGCATCGCTTCTTCGCTCCACCCGTCATCGAACCTCCCCTCCGTTCGCTCAACCGCTCGCCCTCCCGCTCGTTTTTTACTCGCTTCTCCGCTCGTTTTTCGCTCGCTTCTATGCCCTCACAGAACCTCGCCCAGTAACCGTACCCCCTCCCAAATCTCCCGCTCCGTCAGCCGCGCATACCCCAGCAGAAATCCCGGCCGCGCCGGTTTCTTCGTGTAACAATGCGCGATCCCATAGATTCCCACCCCCTTCTCTGCCGCCGCCGCCACCACCGCCTCTTCTGAAACGCGCTTTTGTGGCCACAGCACCACCTGCGCTCCCGCGCCCTCGCCCGTCACCTCCACCCGATCCCCCAGGTACTTCCCCACCGCCTCCAGCAGCGCCGCCCTCCGCGCCGTATTTCTCCTCCGCAGCCGCCGCAGATGCCGTTCATACATCCCGCTGGCAATGAACTCGGCCAGCGTCTGCTGCTCCAGCGTCGCCGAGTGCAGATCGCTGAGCCACTTCGCCGCCGTCAACGCCGGTACCAGCGACGCCGGCGCGATCAGGTACCCGATCCGCAGCGCCGGAAATACCGTCCGCGAAAATGTCCCGATATATACGATCCGCCCCTCCCGATCCAGCCCCTGCAGCGACTCCAGAGGCCGCCCGGCGTAATGAAACTCGCCGTCGTAATCGTCCTCCACGATCACCGCGTTCCGCCGCCGCGCCCACTTCAGCAGCGCCAGCCGCCGCTCCAGCGGCAGAATCGCTCCCGTCGGAAACTGATGCGACGGCGTCACAAATACCATTCCCGCATCCTCCGGCAGCCGCCGCACATCCAGTCCCTCCCGATCCACCGGCACCGGCCGCAGCCGCGCTCCCGCCACCCGCAGCGCCTCCCTTATCCCGTCGTAGTGCGGATCCTCGATCGCCACCGCATCCCCCGGTTCCACCAGCACTCGCATCACCAGGTCCAGCGCCTGCTGCGACCCGTTCACCACAATCACCTCCGACGGATCGCACACCACCGCCCGCGACCGCCGCAGGTGCGTGCAGATCGCCGCCCGCAACTCCGGATTCCCCAGCGCCGATCCGTAATCGAACTGCCGCGTCGAACCTTTCCGTGCCTGCCGCAGCAACAGCCGCCGCCACAGCGCAAACGGAAACGTCTCCAGATCGCTCCGTCCGTAGATGAAGTTGTAGCGCGGCGCCACTGCACGCGGCAGTGGCGTATCCACCGTTGCCATCGACCCGCTCACCGCGTTGCCAAATCGCGACAGCCGCAGCCGCGCCTGCCTCCGCTGTCCACGCCCCACGTTGCCCGCCAGCCCCTCCGCCACATATGTTCCCGAGCCGCCGCGCCCCGCGATGAAACCCTCCGCCAGCAGCTGCTCGTAGGCCAGCAGCACCACCGTCCGCGAAATCCCCAGCTGCTCCGCCAGGTCCCGCGTCGACGGCAACCGGTCGCCTGCCCGCGCCGCCCCGCTCAGCATCGCCTGCCGCATCCCTCGATACACCTGCCGGAACAACGGCTCTCCGCCCCGCGTAAGTGGGATCACCCATTGCATAGCGTAAGTGGTATCACGTATCGGCTATAAAGTGGCCCTCGCAGAGAACCATGCCCCGCGTCAATCTGGACGTGCGCGCCGATCCTGTTCGCGCGACTCCCAAGGCTCCGGAGTGAATCCATGCGCCCGCTGCGACTGACTGTAGCCCTGTTGTTCCTGGCCCCGTTGTTCCAGGCAGTGCCGTGCCTCGTCGCCATACCAGCGTTCGCCCAGGATTCCGCTGTCCAGGTGGAGCCGCCCCACGACGGCGCGCACGACTTCGATCCGGTCCTCGGGAATTTCACCTTTCACCTCCATTACATGCTCCATCCCCTCACCGCTACACCCGGCTGGACCGACATGACCGGCACCGGCGCCTGCTACAAGGTTTGGGACGGCCGCGCCCAGCTCGACACCGTCGAACTCGATAGTTCGAGCGGTGGCCACATCGAAGGCCTCACCCTCCGCCTCTACGACCCCCAATCCCGCCAGTGGCGCCTCTACTGGGCCAACAACCGCATCGGCCGCCTCGACCCGCCCCAGATCGGCGACTTCCGCGATGGCCACGGCGACTTCTATACCACCGACACCATCAACGGCGAAGTCGTCCTCATCCGCTATGACTGGTCCCGGATGATTTCCGGCACCCCGCACTTTGAGCAGGCCTTCTCTCCCGATGGCGGCCAGACGTGGGAAGTCAACTGGATCACCAATCAGACTCGCACCGGCGATGCCGTCTGGGGACAACCCGAGCCCGGCCGTCCCAGCACCCAGCCTCCCGGTTCCCCCCCTCCATCGCCCACCACCGTGCGCGACGGCCAACACGATTTCGATTTCGACTTCGGCGCCTGGAAGATGCACATCCGCCGCCGCCTCCATCCCCTTACCGGCTCCGATGAATGGACCGAGATGGACGGAACCACCGTCACCAACACAATCTGGGACGGTCGCGCCAACCTCGCCACCGTGAAAGCCGACGGCCCCACCGGCCACCTCGAGCTCCTCGCCCTGCGCCTCTACGATCCCCGCGCCCACCAATGGAACATCAGCTTCGCCACCAGCGACTCCGCCGTCCTCGGCACTCCTTCCGTCGGCGTCTTTACGAACGCGGGCCGCGGCGAATTCTACGACTCCGAGCTCTACCACGGCCGCAACATTCTCGTCCGCTTCTCCATCTGGCCTGTCTCGCCCAACGAAGTCCACTCCGAGCAGGCCTTCTCCGCCGACGGCGGCAAGACCTGGGAAACCAACTGGATCAACACCGCTACGCGCGTCAGCGACAAAGCAGGCGACTGATGCCGGCGTACTTTGCGCGCATCCTCAGCGCCGCTCTCGTGCTCGCCTCTGCCGCCTTCGCATCGGCCGCAGCCAAAGCCGACGCCCTCCAGCTCCAGCAGCCGGTTCCCTGCGATCAGCGCCATCCCATGAACGACGCCTGGTGGACTGGCCCCATGCTCGCCAACACCCCCGCCACCGCACCCCGCGGCCACTCCCTCGCCGAAACCTACGTCTACGACGTCAACACCCAGGGCAGCTATAACGCGAAAGGCACGCGCCGGTCCGTCCCCCACGCCAACAGCTACGGCACCCTCACCTACCTCATCTACGGCGTCTCGGACAAAACCGGCTTCGGCCTCATTCCCACCGCCGGCTACAACACCGTCACCGGCCAGCCCTCCAGCTCCGGCCCCGGCTTCGGCGACCTCACCCTGCTCCTCCAGCGCCGCCTCACCATCTTCCATCCCTGCGGTCGCATGCCCATCCTCTCCGTCGCCCTCGAGCAGACCCTCCCCACCGGCCAGTACGACCACCTCGGCAACCGCCCCACGAACGGCGTGGGAGCCGGCGCCTGGACCACCAATCCCGAATTCCTCTCCCAGATGTACTTCTGGCTCCCCAACCGCCGCATCGTCCGCACTCGCCTCGACCTCTCCGACGCCTTCTCCCACTCCGTCCCCGTCGCCGATGCCAGCGTCTATCGCACCTCCACCGGATTCCGCGGCGCCGCCCATCCCGGCAGCTCCTTCTACCTCGACAATTCCTGGGAGTACAGCCTCACCCGCAACTGGGTCCTCTCCACCGACATCACCTACCGCAACAACGGCAACACTCGCGTCACCGGCTTCTACACAGAAGACCCCGCCCCCGTCACTCTCAACTCCGGCTGGAGCGACGCCCTCGCCTTCGCCCCCGCCGTCGAGTACAGCTGGAAGCCCTGGCTCGGCGTCCTTCTCGGCGTCCGCCTCATCCCCGCCGGTCACAACACCACGGACTCCATCACCCCCGCCATCGCCATCAACTTCGTCCACTGATCCTCGGACCCTGCGTTCAGTCGACGCCAGATCGGTCATCGGAAAGCAGGTTGACTTAGGTCCATGAGTTAGACTACAGTCTAGTTAATGGACGTGAATACATCGCGGCTGCACGACCGGCGGAAGCAGCAGACGCGCAGTGAGATTGTCCGGGCGGCGTTCGAGCTGTTCGGGCGGCATGGATACGAAGAGGTCTCGATGGACAGCATTGCCGCCGCGGCGGCGGTTTCGCGGGCGACGTTGTTCAACTATTTCCCGCAAAAGGAGCTGATCCTGCGCCAAATCGCGGCGGCCCGGGTGGAGAAGCTGAAGAGCATACTCGACGAGTTTGCGGTGAGCGGCAAGAAGGCAGACTTCGGTGACATTGTGGATCTGATCTTGCGGCTTTCGGCGGAAAATGCGCGGATCAGCGGGGGATCGAAGAAGCTGCTGCTGGAAACGATTTTCCGGCAGGCTTCGCAGGGACTGTTGCTGGCGGCGCGGGCGGAGGCGGTGGAGGCGCTGACCGTGGCGGTGGGGCGATTTCAGCGGCGAGAGAAGAAGGCGCGACTGGTGGCGGAGACGATGTTCGCGGTGTACATGGCGACGATGCTCGAGTGGCTGATGCGGGAGGGCGTGCCCCAGCGGTGGCTGACTGAGACGATGCGGGAACGGCTGCTCGTGCTGCGGGAGGGAGTGGCATGAAGCGGCGGCTACTAGTGGGCGGTGCGGCAGCGGCGCTGGCGATCGCGGGGATCTGGATCGCTCTGGCGTGGGCGGGGTGGCGCAGCCGCAACGAATACTCGGGGACGGTGGAGACGCGTGAGATCCAGATTGGGTCGAAGGTCAGCGGGCGGGTGACTGCGGTGGGGGTGGAAGAGGGGCAGGACGTGCAGGCGGGGACGATGCTGGTGCGCTTCGAACACGACGAACCAACGGCGCAGCGAGCACAGGCGCAGGCGGCGGTTGAAGAGGCGCAGGCGGAACTGGCGAAGATGCTGCGCGGGAATCGTCCAGAGGAGATTGCGGAGGCGGAAGCGACGGCGCGCGCAGAGAAGGCGGCACTGGAGGAAGCCCGAAACGGACCGCGGAAGCAGGAGGTCGACCAGGCGAAGGCGGATTACGCCGCGGCGACGGCGGACGCAACGAACGCGGAGTCGTTTTACCGGCGAATGCAGGATCTGGTGAAGAACGACATTATTTCGAAGCAGCAGTTCGACGATGCAAGGGACAAGCGAGACGCAGCGGCGGAGCGGGCGGAGAGCGCGCGGCAACGGCTGGCTCTGCTGGAGGCAGGGACGCGCCCAGAGGATGTGCATGCGGCGGAGGCACGCTTCAGGCAGGCGCAGGCGGCCGCGGTGCTGGCGCGGCAGGGATTCCGGCGGGAGGATATTGCGGCGGCGCGCGGGCGGCTGGCGGCGGCACAGGAGCAGGTGGCGGAGCTGGATGCGCGGCTGCGGGAGGCGGATTTAACGGCGCCGGCGGATGCGGTGGTGGAGACGGTGAGCGTACGTCCGGGGGATCTGGTGCCTGCGGGGCGAATCGTGATGACGATGCTGGAGAACTCGCAGCTGTGGGTAAAGGTGTATGTGCCGGAAACAGAGCTGGCACGCGTGCGGCTGGGGCAACGGGCGACGGTGCGGGTGGACAGCTTTGCGCGGACGTTCAGCGGGCACGTAGGGATGATTGCGAGCGAGGCGGAGTTCCTGCCGCGCAACGTGCAGGCGAAGAGCGACCGCGAGCACCAGGTGTTCGGGGTGAAGGTCTACGTGGATAACGCACAGCAGGCGCTGAAATCGGGGATGTCGGCGACGGTGAGGCTGGAGTGACTGCGATCATCGAAGCCGATCGGCTGACGATCCGGTTCGGACCGGTTACAGCGGTCAACGATGTGAGTCTGACAGTGGGTCGAGGAGAGATCTTCGGATTCCTGGGGCCGAATGGATCGGGGAAGACAACGTTGATCAAAGCGCTGTGCGGGCTGGTGGCGCCGACGGAGGGGACGGGTCGGATTCTGGGGATGGATATCCGCAAAGACGCGCCGGAGATTCGCCGCCATGTCGGTTACATGTCGCAGAAATTCGGGTTGTATGAGGATCTGACGGTGGCGGAGAACATCGCGTTCTACGCGGGGGTGTATGGGCTGGAGGCGAAGCTGGCGGCGGAGCGGACGCGGGAGGTGCAGCAACTGACGGGCATCGAACCGTACATGAAGCGGCGCGCCGGGCAGCTTTCCGGAGGGTGGAAGCAGCGGCTGGCGCTGGCGTGCGCGATCATTCATTCGCCGGAAGTGGTGTTTCTGGACGAGCCGACGGCGGGCATCGATCCGGTGGCGAGAAGGGCGCTGTGGGATCTGCTGTTTCAGTTGTCGGGGCAGGGCGTGACATTCTTTGTGACGACCCACTATATGGATGAGGCGGAGCGCTGCGGGCGGGTCGGCTACATCTATTTGTCGAAACTCATCGCGATCGGGACGGTGGCGCAGCTGCAACGGCTGCCGGAGGCGAATCCGGCGGGAACGACGCGCGTGCAGATCGAGGTGGAGAACCCCTCGGCGACGCTGGACCGGGTGCGGCGGATGGAGGGGGTGCGGGAGGCAACCATCTTCGGGCGCTCGATCCACGTGCTGGCGGAGACGAGCCGGCTGGGAGATGTGCGGGGGCAGTTGCGGGGAGCGCGCATCGAGCCGATTGAGCCATCGCTGGAAGACGTATTTGTCACACTGACATATCAGATTATGGAGGCCGCGAAATGAGGCCCCTGTTTCGCGGGCTGATTCCGGTGTGCCGCAAGGAATTTCTGCATATCGTGCGGGATCCGGGAACGCTGTTCTTCGCGCTGCTGATTCCGATTCTGCAGCTGTTCCTGTTTGGATTCGCGGTCGATACCAATGTGCGGCAGATTTCAACGGTGGTGTTGGACGAGAGCCGGACGCAGGAGAGCCGGAGGCTGCTGGAGAGCTTTGCAGGGTCGGACGTGTTCAATCTGAACAACTACGTCACGTCGCCGGATGCGATGTACGAGGCGATCCGGTCGGGGAAGGCGCGGGCGGGGATCCGGATTCCTTATGACTACGCGCGGCGGCTGCAGGATGGGACGGGGGCAACGGTTCTGGTGCTGGTGGACGGGTCGGACTCGACGGTGGCGGGGCAGGCGATCAGCACGTCGACGGGGGTGGCGCTGCAGTCGTCGCTGGTACGGGTGCTGCCCAATGGAACAATGCCGATCGAGGTGCGGCCGTCAGTGCTCTACAACCCGGCGACGCGGTCGGCGAACTTCTTTGTGCCGGGGTTGATCGCGATTCTGCTGCAGGTGATGATCATTCTGCTGATCGCGCTGAGCCTGGTGCGGGAGCGCGAACGGGGCACGCTGGAGCAGTTGACCATGACACCGGTGGCGCCGCTGGGGCTGATGGTGGGCAAGATGATCCCCTATGGGGTGCTGGCGTTCGGCGAACTGTGCGCGATTCTGACCGTGATGCGGGTGGTGTTTCTGGTGCCGATTCACGGAAACGTGCTTCTGCTGCTGGCGCTGTCGGTTCCTTTTTTGCTGACGGTGCTGGGGATCGGGCTGGTGATCTCGACACGGGCGCGTACCCAGGCGGAGGCGTTTCAACTGGCGATGGGAACGATTCTGCCGTCGGTGTTTTTGTCGGGCTACATTTTTCTGATCGAGAACATGCCGCTCTTCTTTCGCGGAGTGAGCCAGGTGATTCCGGCGACTTATTATATTCAGATCCTGCGCGGGATTATTCTTCGCGGTGCGGGGATGGGCGAACTATGGATGCAGGCGCTGGTGCTGACGGCGATGGGCTGCGCGGCGATCCTGGTGGCGGCGAGACTGTTTGTGAAGAGCAGCCAGTAGAGGCCGGGGGATGGGGTCGGAGACGCTGGCGGGTTGAGCGGCGTCAGGCGCGCTTCTTTGTGCGCGTAGCGGCGGTGGGGCGCGAAGGCAGGACGGGGCGCGCGGAGAGATCGGCGAGAGTTGTGAGTGGGAACTGGGCGGGCGGCAAAGCCTCGAAAACGGGGCGCGCGAAGAGGTAGCCCTGGAAGAGGCTGAGACTCTGGTCGCGGAGCCACGTGTATTCGGCGATGGTCTCTACGCCGGCGGCAATGAGTTCGATGCGGAGTTCGGCGCAAACCTGGGCGATGGCGCGCACCACAGCCTGGCGCGGTCCCGGGCGTTCAATACCGCGGATGAGCCGCATATCGAGTTTGACCTGATCGGGTTCGAGGTCGCTGATCAGGCTCAGACTGGCGTACGCGGAGCCGAAGTTGTCGATAGCCAGTTTGACACCACGGTCCCGGGCTTCTCTCATTTGCGCCAGGAAAGGGGCGCGGCCCTCCAGGATGTCGGTCTCTCCAGCTTCGAGGACGATGCGATCGAGGGGCAAACCGGCGCGCTGGGCGGCTTCGAAGGTGGAGACGAGGTTCTTCGGATCGGAGACGAGGCTCTGAGAAAGGAAATTGAGATGGAGGGCGCGATCGATGCCGAGGCGAGCGGCGAGGGCGAGGGCGGCGGCGCGGGCGGTCCGATCGAAGAGCGGCAGGCGCGGCGAGGGAATCTGGTTGAGGACCTGCCAGGCGGGCTCGTCCCAGGCGCCGCGAATAAGGGCTTCCCAGGCGACAACCTTACGCGACTCTGCGTTGACGATGGGCTGGAAGGCAAAGCTGAAGGCGGGGTCGGGCGCGTGATGAGACTGGTCAGTCATACCTGGGCCCGCTCCGCTATCCGCGAAGGGGCGCCGGCGAGGAGAGGGTGATGGCGCCACCTTCGCGGAGCGATTGGGAGGATTCTGCCGTCGTCGCGATTGCACGGCGGCATTAGAGCGATGGTGACGCGCGGGGCGGGCGGAAACCATTCCACGAAGGAGCCACGGGCGCGCGGATGTGGGATGACGATTCTGATTCGCGAGGCAACCCGGCGGTGGCCGGCCAGCTACG
>Ga0335074_10016281_pt1 | contig 10469 bp, 8 predicted proteins | sample Lox_Sample_23_FD_206715 | JGI IMG/M metagenome (GOLD analysis project Ga0335074, IMG submission 206715) | Soil microbial communities from Loxahatchee National Wildlife Refuge, Florida, United States - Lox_Sample_2.3 | ecosystem: Environmental > Terrestrial > Soil > Wetlands | place: USA: Florida...
CAGTCCTCGTGTTTATGGACGGCGACGGGAGCGACGTTATCGAAGATATGGATCGGCTGATGCAGCCTGTTTTAGAGGGGGTTGCAGATTTTGCGATTGGATCGAGAATCAGGGGTAGGCACCAACCTGGTTCTATGCTGCCGAGCCAGATCTTTGCCGGCAAAATGGTCAGCCTGATATTGCGTTTTTTCTATGGTGCTAGGTACTCCGATATGGGGCCATTTCGTGCGATTCGAAGAAACGCGTTGCAGGAGTTGCAAATGTCTGAGATGACTTACGGCTGGAATCTTGAGATGCAGGTCAAGGCACTCAAACATCAATTACGTGTTTGCGAGATTCCCGTGGACTACCGGCGCCGTATCGGCGGGACCAGCAAAGTATCGGGTAACTTATCCGCTTCGCTAAAGACTGCCATGCGGATTATCCTTGTCCTTGTGCGTGCCAATATTCGCACCGGCCATGCTTCCTGTGATGACCTCGAACAACCGGGCTAAGAGTGAAGAGTGTGTTTCATCGGATCATCGCAAAGTGCGGACATCCGCGTGCGATTCGCTGTGACAACTTGCTGGCACGAGAAGTATGTGTTTGCGAGAAGAAACGGTCTCTTAGCATCCTGCATGTGAGAAGCTATATATGAATGCACTCAAGGAAAAGTCTTAGCCAAGTAGAAGCCTTGGAGTAAGCGGCAATACCATTGATGCCGGCGGACGCTGGCAATCCTTTTGTAAGCATTTGGTCACGACCGTCTGGACGTCGCTGGTGACGGCGTAGACGATGCATATATGGAGCAGCGCACGAAAAGCGAGAAGTTTTCACTCTAGTGATGAGGCAGGACCTGAGCGGTTTCGGCTGCGCTTCGGATCGGCTGGCGGTATTCTTGCGTCTTCGTCGGAAGATCTTGTCAAACGCAGCTATTGTTTACAAGTGCTTCTGAGACGCGCGAGCGTCGTGATTTTCTTTTCAGGTTAGTATCTCTCTGACCTGCCTGCGTCTTCGCGGATTAAGTGCCTTACAACCCTTCGGACGAAACCCCAATTTCTGATGAAACAGAAGTTCGCCAGAGAGTCTGTCCAACAGAAAATAATGGATTTAGTGATAACACCATCGACTCAATCAGATCCTCAGTTGAGTAGCAATTTGGTGAAGTTTGGCGAAATTTGGCAAAGTTCGATAGGCATCGAAATGACGCCATTGCTAATTTATTGATTCTAAAGTGAATTGGCTCCTCAGGTAGGACTCGAACCTACAACCCTTCGGTTAACAGCCGAATGCTCTGCCATTGAGCTACTGAGGAGTGTCGTGGCGGGAGGACACAGGATGTCCTGTTCGGTTATATCAAATGGGATTCTGTGAGTCAAAAAGCTGAGGCAATGCTCAGTAGAGGACGATTGCGACCCGAAAAGTCGTGAAGCCTGGCTGGCTATTGTCGCTTCCGCATGCTGCGACTGAGGCGCTATGGAAGCTTCCGCTACGGAGTTGCGAGATGACTCCGCCCGGCAGATGGCTGAGGTCGCCGGTGTCGAAGCGAATGACCAGCCGGCCGTCGACTCCGGGCGGGTAGCCGCTGTTTGACTCGCAGGCGAGGGCTGCGGCATGGCGCGGCGCTGTGGGCGCAATTCCCTGCTGGCGAAGAAGCTCGCCGACCTGATGTTCGACATGACGCGGCGAGAGAGCTTCTGATGCGTCGGAGAAGTCCTCGACGGCGAAGAGGGTGTTATTGTGTTCGACGAGTCCGACGCCGACGGTGGTCATGCGGGGGTCGAGGATGTTCGCCCGATGCGTGGGAGAGTGCATCCATTCGTTATTCAGCCCGGAGGGGCTGAAGCCAGTGGCGATGTTTTCGTCGACGGCCTGGAAGTGCGCTCCGGCCTGGGAGGTTCTTTGAACCAATCCGGGTTCACCGGGGTAGTCGTGCGAGAGATATCCGGCGAAGACCATGCGCTCCGCGTGCGCCTGAGCTGCGGAGGCAAGGTCGTCGCTCCAGCGCAGCGCCTGGAGGCCGTGCGCCTCACGGTCCTGATTGGTCAGGTCGAAGATGCGATGGGCAAGATTCTCTTGATCCTGCGCCTGAAGGCGCGCCGCTGCGCCTGCGAGGAAGCAGGCGCATAGTCCGAGGATCAGCCATTTCGCTTGTCGCACATTGCCTCCGTGGTCACTGCTCATTAGAGACAGATGCACTCGCCGAAAGTTGCGCTAGCCCATGTACATGCCGCCGTTGACGTCGAGGACGTGGCCGGTAATGTAGGAGGCTTCTTCGGAGGCGAGAAAGCGGACGGCATTGGCGATGTCCTGATCGGTTCCGGCGCGGGCGAGGGGGATGATGGACATCATGGCGCCGCGCTGCTTTTCGTCGAGGACGGCGGTCATGGCGGTCTCAATGTATCCGGGGGCGACGACGTTCGCGGTGATGGTGCGGGAGGCGAGCTCGCGGGCGAGGGACTTGGTGAAGCCGATGAGTCCGGCCTTGCTGGCGGCGTAGTTGGCCTGTCCGGCCTGGCCGGTTTCGCCGACGACACTACTTATATTAATGATGCGGCCCCAGCGGGCCTTGACCATGGGGCTGAGTAGAGCCTGCGTGAGCAGGAAGGTTCCGGTGAGGTTGGTGGAGAGGACGTCGTCCCAGTCCGCGCGCTTCATGCGCATGAGGAGGCCGTCTTTGGTGATGCCTGCGTTATTGACCAGAATGTCGATGACGCCGAAGGCAGCGAGGGCGGCTTTGGCTCCGGCCTTGATGGACTCCTCGCTGGCGATGTCGATGGCGAAGACCTCGGCTGCGCCTCCGGCGGCCTTGATTTCGGCGGCCACTTCGGTGAGCTTGCCGAGGTTGCGGGCGGCCAGGGCGACCCTGGCTCCGGCCTTGGCGAGGGTGATGGCGCAGGCCCTGCCGATTCCCTGCGACGCGCCTGAGATGAGTGCTGTTTTTCCTTCGAGTGAAGCCATGGGGATGATTATACGAGGCGGGTGGATGGGGGTTCAGCGCCGCCGCTCGATTTTGTAGTTCATATAGAACAAAAGAGTTGCGGGCGGCGTGGAGGGTCAGGATGGGTCGCGGCTGGTGTTGTCGTCAGCGGAGTCTTCGGGCTTTTTGGGTAGGAACGGTAGGGGTGGTGCGATGGCGTAGTTGAGCTGGATAAGGAGGATGAAGCCGATGCTCCAATACGTGCTGATGACGCAGAGGGCGGCTCCGAAGGCGTAGAGGCCCTGGGCGAAGACGACGCGGCGGCGGACGGCGCGGCGGACCTCGAAGGGGATGCCGTCTTTAAGGAGGTGGTGGCGGGTGGCGTAGCGCCAACTGATGTACAGGAGGAGTCCGGCGAGGAAGATGTTGAACCAGTAGATGAGGAGGGCGGTGCGGTAACGAATGAACTCGGCCAGGAGCTGGGTGGAGAACGGCATGAAGGTGATGGTGGCGAGGAAGGCGATGTGGATCCAAGCGAGGTCGCGGTTGGCGCGGGCGATGTGGTTGAGCTGGGTCTGCTGACCGTTCCAGAAGATGCCGAGGGTGAGAAAGCTCATGAGGTACATGAAGAGCTTAGGCATGAGCGGGACGAGGGCGAGCCAGAGGCCGTGCTCGGAGTGTATGGCCTGACTGACGGGGGCGTGGAGGTCGAGGACAAGGAGGGTCATGGCGACGGCGAAGATTCCGTCGCTGAGGGCGGCGAGGCGCTCGAGGTTCTGATTGGCGATCCTGTTATAGAGGGTGGGCATGGCTGACGTGGCTGAGTATACCGGGTATTCGCAGCCAACGACTTTGGCATGCCGCGTGCGCGATTCAGAAAATTAAGATGCTGATTTTATGTGGTTTATCGATACTTCCACGCCAAGCCCGTGCAACCAAACCGGTTACGGGTATGCTCGTCTTAATAAAAGAGTTATGGGGCAGAAATTTGCTGTGTTTCCGCAAAAGGCGAAACGCGCAGCGTGCGGGCTGCGCCTTTCGTGCAGTTTTTCTAGCTATTTCCAGTGTAGCAGTTTGGGGGCGGTTCAAATGCATTTGTAAGTGGATGGCAGGAAGGCAGTTATAGGATTCCGCTCTTGACAGGGTGTTGCCGTCCGGATGTTTTTGTTGCCGGGGCTAAAGCCCCGCTCTCAGGATGTTTCTATTCACCGGCCTCCCTGGCGCGAGGCGAGTGGTTGGTGGGGAATTTGATCTGACGTCACGTCTTAGAAGCGAGAGGTGGGATACCTGGCATAGGTAACGATTTATCGGGTAAGTGGTGGGTCAGGAGCTTTGCTTTCCCACATCTCCAAAAACGGGAGATGTGGGGCACCCATTTTTTGTGCCTGTGAGAGATCCCGAGACGTGGGGCACCCGATTGTTTTTCGGGTTAAGGGTGGGACACCCGGCCCTGGCCTTTGCGGCTTTTTCGCTGTATCTTTGGGGACGCGAAAGAGAGCAGCCGTCGTATGCTCGAAACTCTCCCTCGCCTTCGCCCCTTTGTGATATTCACGTTTCTTCATAGCTGGAGTGCAGACCTGTGGCATCAGAAAATCCTTTTGGCGAGAACAATCCAACTTCAAACGCCGATAGGGAAGCCAATTTACAGTCCAGCAACACCCCACCAAATGTTATGCCAGCTTCGAGCGGGCCGAGCTTTCCACCATCCCACCCTCATTGCGAAATTACCAATAAGACACAGAAAGATTGGTGGGATAAATGGAAACCCTTTGCGGAAATCGGTGGCGTATTTTTGCTGGCCATTTATACAGGCTTCACGATCTTAATGTATTGCGCCAACAAGAAAGCCGCAGATGCTGCCAAGAGTGCGGCCAACGCTGCCACTTGCGCCGCCAAGGCCGCTCAGGAACAAACCATGCTGATGAAGCAGCAGTTGGTCGGAACCCAAGCCGCCGTTGTGAGAGTAGCCGATTATCCCAGCATCTATCCCTTGGGAAAACTTTTTAGGGTAGACCTCGCGTTTGTTAATAGCGGTCATGTTCTGGCCAAGAACATCCAGATGAGCGTCAAAGTGACAATGCAAGAAGTTAAAACAGGGAAAATGATAGAGGTGTTGACGAATTGTACTTCTCAACTGGAGGTGCTTGCACCTGGTGATAAACCGCAAAAGATCTCCCAGCCTTGCGATTTCCCTGTGATTGGCCAAAAATGGGCGAATATCACTACCCTCAAAGATACAATCGCCGTTGATGGAACTTTCTCCTACTGGAACGGATTCGAAGAGAGCGGGTCTCAAGTAATTTGCCTCCGCTATGTTCCAAGGGGAGTCAAAACAGCGTTTGGTGCAAACGAAGGAGACGGGCGATTTTTCTCCTGTACCGACTACCCCGGAGCAATTGCTTATTTGAAGGCAAGAATCGCGGGAGTGGAGCATCCGGAGAGGCTTGAGCAATAATCCGGTAAACGAAATAACAACCAAAATCAGCTGGGTGGGCGGGTGGCCCCTGCCTGGCAGCTTTCCAAGGAACGGATTTGGGTGCCCCACATCTCCCGTTTTTGGAGATGTGGGAAAGCACGGATTTCAATCGTTGGTTCTTCTCACCTCGAATCCTTTCGGCAACTCATACCCGCGTTTTGCCGCTGTCCAGAAGGATTCGATTTCGATCGTACTGCGCTCTCCAGTCTGGTAATGGCGACAGCTCGACCAGGGCCAGTCTTCCGGGTCCGCGACAAGCCCGCGCTTTACGGGGTTGTTGTGCATGTAGTTCAGCTTTTCGCTTACTTTCGCGCTCGAGTGCACGTTGAAGTCGTAGTAACGTTTTTGCCAAAATGGCCGCTCTGTGAGGCGTCGTGCTACCGAGATCTTAAGGGCCTGGATCGCACGCATGAGCTCACCGTTGCGGGGCTCGCTGACAAGCATATGCACATGTTCGGGCATGAGGACGTAACCGGCGACGACGAAGCGATAGCGGATGCGAGTTTGTTCCAGGGATGCTTCAAAAACCTCTCTTGCCGAAGCGTTGTGCAGGTAAGGTTTTCGTTGGTAACAACTGAAGGTCAGGAAGTGAAAGTCGCCGGTTTGTTGGTAACGTACGAGACCGCGGGGCATGGGTCAGGATACATCGGGTTTGGTGGGTTGGAGATCTTCCGTTTCCCACATCTCCAAAACCGGGAGATGTGGGGCACCCATTTTTCGTGCCTGTGAGATATCCCGGGACTTCACGTGGTGGCGGATGAAGGGTCGATTGCTGCGCACCAATAATTGGTGAAATCGCCTATGATGTTGGGCGTTATGAAACGTCTGCTTGTGGTTCTCTCGTGTTTTCTCTTCACCGCCTCTATCTTTGCGGCGGTGCGATCGAAGGATGTCGCGTTCAAGAACGGCGATGAAACCGTGCATGGAGTTCTGTATTTGCCTGACGGTGCGGGGCCGCATCCGGCGATTGTGGTGATCCATGAGTGGTGGGGGCTGGTTCCGTGGGTGAAGGAGCAGGCGGCGGAGCTGGCGGCGCAGGGCTACGTGACGCTGGCGGTGGACTTGTATAGAGGCAAGTCGACGACCGATCCGGAGGTTGCTCATGAGCTGATGCGCGGGCTTCCGCAGGACCGGGGTGTTCGCGATCTGGTTTCGGCGGCGGCCTATTTGAAGAGCCTGAAGGCGGTGGATGCGAACCGGATAGGCGCGGTGGGGTGGTGCATGGGCGGAGGGTTTGCGGCGGAGTTTGCCGTGGCCGATCCGGACCTGAAGGCGGTGGCTATCAATTATGGGTCGCTGCCGACCGATCCGGCGGCGCTGGGGAAGATCCATGCGGCGATATTGGGGAACTTTGGAGCGCTCGACCGGGGGATTACTCCCGCGGACGTGCATGAGTTTGCCGGGGCGCTGCGGCGGATGGGCAAGCAGGTGAATGTGAAGATCTATCCGGACGCGGGGCATGCGTTTGAGAATCCGAACAACAAGAACGGCTATCGGGCCGCGGACACGCGCGACGCGGATGCGCGGATGCAGGCGTTTTTCCACGAGTATCTGCAACAGTAGCGGCTACGAAGGCGCGGCGGGAACGGCTGCAGGCAGCGCTGGAGCAGAGCCAGAGTTACTGCGTTCTGCTGACCGCGGGCCATGGCCGCCGCTCCCTGACGGCCGCGTCGACGGAAGCGCAGTGCCTTCGGAATCCATCTATTCCGGGCTTGCCTGCATGCGGTCCGCTTTGAGAAATGCGCAGAAAAGTGCGCATAATTCGGCACGAAAATTAAAAGAATGTGGAAAACCCGCTTGCAACAACTAGTTACCGCATGGTAACTATGCTGAAATCACTTCTTTCCCTCGCTCGCCTGCGAGTGCCCAAAATGCAGACGGCAGAAGTGCAGTACGGCAAAACCAGGGATGCTCTGCCCTGCTCGATTCTCACGATGGTTGCCGCTGCCTGATGGCCGCGTCAACTTCAGGCCTGTGGCTTCGAGACGCGGATTTCCCGGTTTTGTTATAGAAAGGCAGCTCGATGAAAATTGGAATGTTGATCCGGAGCTACCGCCTGCAAAAGGGAATGTCTCAGGGAGACATTGAAAAACGTACGGGTTTGCTGCGCTGCTATCTCTCACGGGTTGAGAACGGACACACTGTGCCCTCGCTCGATACCCTCAGCAAGATTGCCCATGCACTTGATGTTCCGCTTGCACAATTCTTCTCCGAGGATTCTCTGCGCCACGAACTGGATACGCACCGGCTGAACGATGATGAACTTCGCTTTCTGACTCAGATCCGCCGCTACTCGACGAACCTGAATGATAGCGATCGCAAACTTCTTCTTGCGATGGTAAAGAAATTCGCCGCCACCGCCGCCAGATGACGTTGCTCAATTCTCCCATTCACAGAAAGACCTAAGGGCCGCGCGATCCGCGGCCCTTAAGCTTTACTTTATTTTTGGCAGGGCTGCCGTCATCCAGAAGGAGTGGACCCAGAAGGTCACAAGGAGAAGACCGAAGGTCATGCCGATGACTGACCAGAAGCGGCGCCGCTCGAAGCGCAGCTTTGCCGCGCCGATGCGCGGGATCATGAGCGCGCCAAGCAGGAGTCCGCTGAGGAATCCGCCGAGGTGGGCCATGTTGTCGATTTTGATGGGGCTGGGCCCGACGGCGGTGTAGAGTCCGATGGCGAGGTTAATAACCGAGAAGTAGATGACGCTTTTGCGAAGGCGCTTGAGTTCAGCCCGAGGCAAAGGGAGCAGCGGTGAGTTGAGTAGGAGAATGAGCGCGCCTGCGATTCCGAAGACGGCTCCGGATGCGCCGACGCCAACGATGGAAGGGTGACCCGCGACGCCTGGATATCGCATAACGCTGAGCAGGTTTCCAGCGAAACCGGTGAGCAGATAGCAGGCGACGACACCGAAGGGGCCCATGAGGGGTTCGGCGAGCAGACCGAGGTTCCAGAGGCACCACATGTTGGCGGCGATATGGATGATTCCGGCATGGACAAACATGGCGGTGATGAGACGCCACCACTGTCCGTAGTGCAGAACCAGTGTTCCGTTGTTTGCGCCCCAGATGAGGAGCTTTTCGATGGTCGGGTCCCAGAAGGAGGCGCCGGTGAGGACCATGCCGAGGTAGACGGCACAGTTGATGCCGACGAGAACATAAGTAGCTGGGGCAAAGGCCCAGCCGGGAGGACGGCTGCGAGGCTGGCGAGACTGGGGCGGACTGTACTGTTGCTCGGGCGGGGGATACCAGCCGTGGTTCTGGGTACGGTTTGAGGTTTGTCCGGCCGGCGGCAGGATGTCAGGCTCGACTGATCCCGAGCGCATCGGGGAGCCTGCGTGCATTGGCGAGTTAGGTGAGTCCTGCTGCCAGAGATCGGACATGGTTCCTTCTATGCTAAATGGTTTCGCACCTCAGGACGGTGGCGACGAGCTGTGGACGCGCACCAGCTATAATTTTGAGTGGCCTGACTGCATGGAAGATGCAAGCGAAGCCATTGTTTCGGCTCGACACCCTCTTTGACTCATAACCCCTACCACCTATCTGGATCGACTACTTTCTGCTGGAGAATCCTTTGAACGGCGATGAAGGCTATAAACAGGTGCGTCGCGCACTGCTGAGCGTTACCGACAAAAGCGGACTGGTGGCATTTGCCCAGCAACTGGCGAATCACGGCGTTGAACTGGTCTCAACGGGCGGCACGGCGAAGACGTTGCGCGAGGCGGGCCTGACGATCGTTGATATTTCGGAGCTGACGGGATTTCCGGAGATGCTGGATGGGCGCGTGAAGACGCTCCACCCGAAGGTGCATGGGGGAATTCTGTTTATTCGCGAGAAGGCGGAGCACCGGGCGGCGGTGGAGGCGCATGGGATTCAGTCTATCGATATGGTGGTGGTGAATCTGTACGCATTCGAGAAGACGGCGGCGAAGGCGGGCGCAACGTTTGCCGAGCTGATTGAGAATATTGATATCGGCGGGCCGTCGATGGTGCGGTCGGCGGCGAAGAACTTTGAGGACGTGGCGATAGTGACTTCGCCCGCGGACTATGCGGCGCTAGGCGAGGAGATGGGCGCGAACGGGGGGAAATTGTCGCGGGCGACTCGCTGGAGGCTGGCGCAGAAGGCCTTTGCAGTAACGGCGGCCTATGACACGGCGATTGCGAACGCTCTGGAGCGGGTGGAGACAACGGAGCCGGCAAAGGCTTCGGTAAAGTTTGCGGATCCGGCCAAGGCTCCGCTGCCGAGCGCGCTGCGGATCAACTATCCGATGGCGGCGGCGCTTCGGTATGGAGAGAATCCTCATCAGCGGGCGGCGCTGTATGCGGATGGATCGGGGACGGGGATTGCCGGTGCGACTCAACTGCAGGGCAAGGAGCTGAGCTACAACAACCTGGTTGACCTGGATGCGTGCTGGGACTTGGCGCAGGAGTTTGACGGGCCGGGCGTGGCGATCATCAAGCATACGAATCCGTGTGGCGCGGCGACCGGGGCGACGGTACTGGAGGCATACAAGAAGGCGCTCGAGGCCGATCCGGTGTCGGCGTTTGGGAGCGTGATCGGGATTAATCGCGAGGTGGATGGCGCAGTGGCAGAGGAGATTGCCAAGTTGTTTGTTGAGGCGATTGCGGCTCCGGCGTTCAGTGACGAGGCGAGGGCGCGGTTTGCGGCAAAGAAGAACCTGCGGCTGGTGGAGGTTCGGACGGCGAAAACGACGCAGGTGGTGAAGCAGGTCTCGGGCGGTCTGTTGTTGCAGGACGCTGACCTTGGGCATGTTGAGGCTGCCGGGCTGAAGGTGGCAACGAAGCGGGCTCCGACCGAGGAGGAACTGGCGGCTCTGCTGTTTGCATGGCGGGTGTGCAAGCACGTGAAGTCGAACGCGATTGTGTATGCGCGCAACGGGCAGACACTGGGAGTAGGCGCGGGGCAGATGAGCCGCGTGGACGCGGCGAAATTTGGCGCGATGAAAGCGATTTTGCCGCTGAAGGGTTGTGTAGCAGCTTCGGACGCGTTCTTTCCCTTCCCCGATGGTCTTGAGGTTGTGGTGGAGGCAGGTGCGACGGCGGTGATTCAGCCGGGCGGCTCTGTGAATGATTCCAAA
>Ga0335074_10016282_pt1 | contig 10468 bp, 4 predicted proteins | sample Lox_Sample_23_FD_206715 | JGI IMG/M metagenome (GOLD analysis project Ga0335074, IMG submission 206715) | Soil microbial communities from Loxahatchee National Wildlife Refuge, Florida, United States - Lox_Sample_2.3 | ecosystem: Environmental > Terrestrial > Soil > Wetlands | place: USA: Florida...
CTTCGCCCAGATTCGTCGCCACGGTGTCGACCTGTGTTTGCACCTTTGCGTTATTGCCGTTCACGGTCACGGATTCCGTTTGTCCCGCCACGGCCAGCGTCAGGTCGATCTTGATGGCTGCGTCCGCATCCACAGCGATGTTCGATTTGTTCTGGGTCTCAAATCCCGCGGCTGTGATCGCCAGATCGTAGCTACCCACGGGCAGCGCGGGAAAGGAATAGAAACCTTGTGCATCCGCAATCGCGTGGAACGTGGTTTTGAGAGCGACATTCGCCAACTCGATCTTCGCGCCGGGAACGACCGCGCCGCTCGGATCCTTAACGATCCCGGAAATGCTGCCGCCGGCCATCGCCCACAGGCCCGCGGCGAATCCAAGCCACGCGAGACAAAGTAGGCCAAGCCGCGGAAGACCCGGGGTTGAGAACCGGAAGGCAAAGCGTCCCATGTGTGCATCGTATCACCAATTTAATATTCGTGTTACGAAGTCATCGCGCATCGGCCGCACGGCGCGATTTCGTTGTTGCAGCGCGATGGAACCGCTCAGCGCGATATCTGATTGCGGAGCTCCGGAAGCCCGCGCTGCTTCAGCAGATTGTTGAAGCCGGCCACGTCCTGGCTTAGCAGCCCGGCGAACTGGGAATGCAGCTCGCGAATCTGCGCGGCGAACTGCTGCTGGACGGCGATCTCCTGTGCGGTCGGCGCATCGTCGGTGTCCTGAAGCAGGCTGGCGACATGCGTTAATTTCTCCACCAGCTTGGCTCCCCAACGCATGCCGTCCTGGCCGCCGCTGCTGCGCAACTGGCGGAGATTTTCTTCAAAGCCGATCAGCCGGGTATCGAGCGCCGTGGCCGGCTCGCCGACGCGCGGCTTTAAATCTTCAATTTGCCGGCGTAGAATTTCCGTCTGGTTGATCATGTCGCCAACGGTCGCCAGATCGTCGCGCAGCGTTTCCAGAAAGGTGAACTGAGCGTGAATATCGGCCTCGGTTCCGGACGAATGCGGATCCTTGAGAACGGTCAGCTTCTGGGTATAATCCTTGCCGTCGACGGTAAGCTTCACGCCGTAGACACCCGGCATGGCGAGCAGGTTGATGCGTCCGCCGCCCGGCCGGCCCTGCGGCGGAACGCGCATCCAGGAAGCAAAAATGGGCGCCGTGCGCAGGCGAATTTCACCCGACGGATCATAGCGCAGATCCCATTGCACCCGATTGATACCCACATGGTCCGTCGCCCGCAGCTTGCGCACGGTATCGCCTTTGGCGTCGAGAATCGAAAGCTGCACGTCGCCGCCGGCGGAATTGAGGTAATAATTCAAATCGGCGCCGTAGGAAGGATTTCGGCCGTCGGTCGGATCATAGGAAGCGGCCATCGCCGGCGTGATTCCGCGGAAGCGATAGGTTTCGCGCGGCGGAAACAGGTACGCGCGCGAGCCGGTCAATTCGGGCGTCAGGCGCCGCAGCGGAGTGATATCGTCGAGAATCCAGAAACCGCGGCCGTAGGTGGCGAGCACCAGGTCGTTAAAATGCTCCTGCACGGTGATGCCGTAAACCGGCGCGTGCGGCAGATTATTTTGCAGCGGCTGCCAGTTTTCACCGTCGTTGAAGGAAACATAAAGACCATTTTCTGTTCCGAGGTACAACAGGCCGGGTTTGGCCGGATCTTCCTTGATGCAATGCGCGTAACTCAGGCGCGATTTGGGAATGGTTGCGCTCAAATTTTTCCAGGTTTTGCCGAAATCCGTGGTTTTATAAACAAACGGATCATAATTATCCTGCTGGTGCAGATCGACGGTAATATAGGCCGTTCCGGCGCTGAATTTGGACGGCTCGACGGTATAAATCGTGCCCCACGGGGGCAGATCCGGAATATTCTCGCTCACCCTGGTCCACGTTTTTCCGCCATCGCGCGTGACGCTGACGGTGCCGTCGTTGGCTCCCGTCCAGATCACGCCGGCCTGCTTGGGCGATTCGGCGATGGACATCAGCGTGTCGCCATATTCGGGGCCGATATTGTCTCCGGTCAATCCGCCGGAAGAAAGCTGTTTGCTCTTGTCATTCAGCGTCAGGTCAGGACTGATGACTTTCCAGCTTTGCCCGCCGTCCGCGGTCATGTGGACAAATTGGCTGCCGACGTACACGCGATTATGATCATGCGGCGACATTGCCACGGGAAAGGTCCAGTTGAAGCGATATTTCACTTCATCCGCCGGATGGCCTTCGGTGTCATCCGGCCATACTTCGACGGAGCGGAATTGCCGGGTCCTCTCGTCATAACGGTCGATGGTGCCGCCGAGCGGTCCCGCGGCGGTGCTGCTGGCCCAAATGATGTTCGGATCCGACCAGTCCGGAATCGTCCAGCCGCTTTCTCCGCCGCCGACGGTCATCCATTGATCACGCGAAATCTGCGGCACGAATTGACCATAGCCCAAAACACGGCTGTTGCTCGGACCGCGGAACGACGGCCCGTCCTGCCGGTTCCCATAGACGTAATAGGGGATCTGATTGTCCACCATTACGTGATAAATCTGGGCGTTGGGCAATTCCACACGCTGCCACGTCTTGCCGCGATTCACGGAAATGCCGACGCCGCCGTCGTTGGAAACATACAGCCGGTTGGGGTCGGCCGGATCGATCCACATATCGTGAAAATCGCCCTGCGGCGGGGTGCCCACGGTGTGGCCGCCCGCCGTCAGCGGATAGCCTCGCGTGACGCGCAGCGTCTGGCCGCCATCTTTCGACTCCGCGTAAGAGGCGGTCAAAAAATACAGGTCGTTTTCATCATCCGGCTCAACCGCCATGCGTGAATAATAATGAGGCCGGCCAGCGATATCGTGGCTCGACGTCATCTGCTGCCAGTTGTCGCCGCCGTCATCGGAGCGCCACAAATATCCGCTGGCTGTCGGCTTGTCCTTGAACGGCTCGCCCGTTCCGGTTTCGATGATGGCGTAGATGCGCTTGGGATTGCTCGGCGCGATCGCCAGGCCGATCTTGCCGACCTCCTGTTCCGGCAAACCGTGGCCGGTGACGCGCGTCCAGGTGGCGCCGCCGTCGCTGGATTTAAAAATTCCGCTGCCCGGTCCGCCGCTTAACTGACCCCAGGTGTGGATCACGAACTGCCACATTCCGGCGAATAGAATTTTCGGATCTTTCGGATCCATGACGATATCGGAACAGCCGGTATTTTCGTCGACGAACAGCACCCGGTCCCAGGTTTTGCCGCCGTCGCTGGTGCGAAAAACGCCGCGCTCCGGCTGCGGCCCGTAGCTGGTGCCAAGCGCTGCCGCGAACACAATATCCGGATTCTGCGGGTCGATCACGATGCGCCCGATGCGGCCGGTTTTTTCGAGACCCATCAGCGTCCAGGTTTTTCCCGCGTCGGTCGATTTATAAATTCCCATGCCGAGCGAGATGTGGCTGCGAATCCAGGTCTCGCCGGTGCCGGCCCAAACGATATTCGGGTCGGACGGCGCGACGGCGAGCGATCCGATCGAAGAAACGGGTTCGCCGTCGAAGATCGGCGACCAGGTGTCGCCGCCATCGGTCGATTTGAAAATTCCACCCGAGGCCGCGCCGGCGTAGTACACCAACGGATTCCCCGGGACGCCCGCTACCGCCGAAACGCGATTGCCGACCGGTCCGATGTAGCGAAATTGAAGCGCCTTATAAACATCCGGACTGATGGTCTGCGCGGCCGCGCCGCCGGCAAGAAGCGCGGCCGCCGCGAGAAACGTACTCCATCGCATTACCGTGATTCCTTCTCCGAGGGATGCCAGCCGGCCTTCGATCCGCGCGCGAGGTTTTCAAAAACCTTGCCGCCTTTCATCACGAAAAGGCAACGTCCGGCCGCGTAAGGATCTTTCAGCGGATCGCCGTCGAAGCCGACAATATCAGCCTCCATGCCCGGCTTGATCGAACCGATCTGGTCGCCCAGGTTCAGCGACTCCGCCGAAAGCGACGTCACCGAAATCAGCGACCGCATCGGGTCCATTCCGCCGTCGCGTACGCGCACGATGAACTCGCGATAATTCTGCCCGTGTGCGCCGGCGACGGCGTCGGTGCCGTAAATAATCTTCAAACCTTTGATCTTCAGTGACCGCTTGAACGTCTCCAGCGTAATGCCGATGCCTTTCTGCATGAAGGCGAAGCCTTCTTCGTTGTAATTCCCCTGTCCAAAGAATTTCGGTTTATTTTCCAGGTAATTTTGCAGCACCAGGCCGATATTGGGATCATAATAAGTCCCATGTTCGGCCATTAAATTAAACACTTCGTCGGTCACATAGGCGCCGTGTTCCACTGAAGTGCAGCCGGCGAGCGTCGATTCTTTCGCCGATTCGGCGGAATGCGCATGCACGATGGTTCGCAGGCCCTGCGCTTTCGCTTCTCCGCACACCGCATTGACTTGTTCCTGCGTGAGCGTCACCTGGCCGCCTTCACGAATGCTCTTCGAGGCGAACAGCTTGATGAAATCGGCGCCCTGCTGCTTGCGCTCATCCACAGTGGCGCGCATCTTGGCCGGGTCCCACTGCGGATTGGTGATCGGCTGCAGCGAAGTGAGAATGCGCGGCCCTGGAATGGTGCCGCGCGCGATGGCGTCGCGCAGATCCTTATCGCGCATCGATCCGGGACTCTGAATGGTCGTGAATCCCGCCATCAGAGTCTTCACCGCATTGTCGCCCATGTGCCACAATGCCTGCGACTCGGGCTCGCCGCGTCCGGCGTTGCGATTGTTGTTGTCGAAATGATACGCGATGTGGGAATGGGTGTCGATCCAGCCGGGTGTAATGGTCAGCGCGCGCAGATCGTAAACGATGGCGTTCGATGGCGCGGGTCCGCCGATTTGGGCGATTTTCGAACCTTCGATCACGATCATGGTGTTGTGCTGCGTCCCGCCGCGACCGTCATAGAGGGTCGAAGTTCGCAAAACGATGGGCCGTTCCTGCGCGAAAAGCGCGGCCGCGGCCGCCAGGAAAATGCATAATCTTTTCATCTTTTTTCTTCCTTTTTTTGATTTATTGCGGTGGACATTTGTACACCTTCCCACCCCTCATGACGAAAACCACGCGCCGCAGCGCGCTGATATCCTTCAGCGGATCGCCTTCGACGGCGATCAAATCCGCATCCATTCCCGGAGCGATCGCGCCGATTTTATCGCCCATGCCGATGGACTCCGCCGAAAGCGACGTCGCCGAAATGATCGCCGCGCCCGGATCCTGGCCGCCTTTTTGCACGCGATAAATCAGCTCTTCCGCGTTATGGCCGTGCGCGCCCGCGACGGCGTCGGTGCCGAACACGATTTTCAGCCCCTTGGCCGCCAGGGCGCGCTTGAACATTTCCAGCGAAGCGGGAATCAGCCGCGTTTCGGTGCCGTGGATGCTCTCCTCGGTAAATCCGCCACTGGCAATGAATTTATCTTTATTGATGACATAATTCTGCGCCACCACCCCGATATTCGGATCGAAATACGTTCCGTGATCGGCGAGAAACCGCAAAGCCTCATCGCTGATCAACGTTCCATGCTCGACCGAAGTGCAGCCGGCCTTCGAGACCGTCTCGATAGCGTGCGAGCTATAGACGTGCACCAGGACGCGCAGGCCCTGCGCGCGCGCTTCTTCGCAGACCGCCGTGATCTGCTCATCGCTCATGGTCTGCGCGCCGCCGTCACGGAAGTTTTTCGACGCGAACAGCTTGATCAGGTCCGCGCCGTCGGCCTTGGTTTGCCGCACCAGCTCCCGAAGCTGGTCGGGAGTCAGGTGCGTGTTGGTGATCTGCCGCACGGACGTCAGCACGCGCGGGCCGGGGAGAACGCCGCGGTTGATCGCCTCGCGCACATCCAGGTCGATGCGGCTGCCGACGCTTTGCACGGTGGTTACGCCGGCCATCAGATCGAGATAGGCATTTTCAAGCGCGTAGCCCATGGCGCGCTCCGGCGGCTCGCCGCGGCCGGCGACTTTTCCGTCGGCGCCGAAATGCGAAGCCAGATGTACGTGCGTGTCGATCAATCCGGGCAGCAGCGTAAGGCCGGTAAGGTTGTACGCTCTGCCGCCCGCAGACCGGCCAATCCTTTGAATTTTTCCATCTTCAACGGCGACGGTGACGTTGTGCCGCACGCCGCCTCTGCCGTCGAGCATAGTCGAAACTTTCAGTACGATTGGCTGTTGCTGCGCGAGAAGAGTGCCGGCCGCAAGCAGAAAGCTGAAGAGGCGATTCACTTTATTTTTCAGCATACTCCCGCGTCGCACTTTGCGGTAGCTTTCCTTCAAATTCTTTTGGGACGCGAAGGCCTGTAACCCTCTCGACATTTTCCAGTTTGCATCGTATACTGACCCCAACAGATCTTGCAGAGTTTAGTCGAGAGTGGAGAATTCAAAATGAAAATCAAATGTGCGCCGAGGGTGCTCATTGTTCTCGGTGCCTCTCTACTGTTTTCAAGTCTTTCATTCGCGCAAAATGCTTCGACCGGAGCGGTGTTAGGCTCCGTAACGGATCCAACCGGCGCGCTGGTCGCGGCGGCGCAGATCGAACTGACCAACAAGGATACCGGCGCCAAAATCACGGCGACCGGCAGCGCGCAGGGTAGCTACGCCATCCCCAATGTCCCGCCGGGGACTTACAACGTGTCCGCGCACGCCCCGGGATTCCGGACCGAGGTGGTCAACGACATCACCGTGCAGGTCAACACCAGCACCACGGTGAATTTCAAACTGGAGGTCGGCGAAGTCAGTTCCACGGTGGAGGTGAGCGCGTCCAGCGCCCAGGTGGATTTGCAGCGTGCCGATTCGACCGTCGGCGACGTCATCGGAACCCAGTCGCTGTTGCGTCTGCCGACGCGCTTGCGCCAGGCGCAGGAATTGCTGCTGCTGCAACCGGGCACGACGCCGGACACGGGCAGCGACAACGGCGCATCCATCAACGGCGCGTTGAACGACCAGACCACTTTTACCCTGGATGGAATCGATATTACGGACAACTCCACCAACTCGACGATCAATTCGGATTCGGGGTCGCGGCCGGTGCTGATTGTTTCTGTCGAGGCGACGGACGAATTTCGCGTGGCGATCGCCAATTCGAACTCGACGTTCACGCGCGCCTCCGGGGGCCAGGTTTCGCTGATGCAGCGGAGCGGCACCAACGATTTTCACGGCGCCATTTTCTGGTACACGCAGAACAGCGACTTGAACGCCAATACCTGGGACAACAATCGTCTGGGCCTGGTGAAACCGAAGGTGGAGGATAATCGCGCCGGCGGACGTGTGGGCGGCCCGATCATCAAGAACAAGACGTTTTTCTTTGCCGAATACGAAGCTCGGCGTTATCCGGAAACGTTTCAGGTCAACTCCATTGTGCCCACCTCGACCATGCGTCAGGGAATTTTGCGATTCAAGGACGCAGCCGGCAACACCGATTCCTACAACCTGCTCAATTCAACGGCATGCGGACCCTCCGGCGGCAACGCCTGCGATCCGCGCGGCCTCGGCATCAGTCCCACCATGCAGGCGATGTTCGGGCTCGAGCCCCCGCCCAATAATCCCAACGTTTCCGGCGTCGATAATCTGAACACCTCCGGATTCACCGCCAACGTGCAGTCCCCGCTCACCGATGATTTCGGCACGTTCCGCGTGGATCACAACATCACCGACAAGTGGCACTTCAACGGCAGTTTCAGCTACTCGCGCGATCTTTCCTATGATTCTTCGCCATTGGTGATCGACATGCGCAACCCCGGCGACGTGATCAACGACGATTTCACGCCGGCCTGGACCAGCGCGGTCATCGCCGGCGTCACCGGACAGATTACGCCCAACCTGGTGAACACCGTCAGCTTCGGCGATGTGCGTAACCGCAACGGCGGATTGCGCCCGGCGCTTTCCTCCATCGCCACGGAGTTGAACCTGCCGGGAACCAACACCTCCGCCGGCTACATCGCCGTGACGCCGAACATCATTAACGCTCCGATTTACATGACCAACTCGGTGCGCACGCAATTCAACCGCAACGTAAACGATCAGTTGGTGGACAACTTGAGCTGGAATAAAGGAACGCACCTGTTCCAGTTCGGCGGAAATTTTCAGAGAATCCCGCAGTATCACCTGCACACCGGAAAAGTGGGCGGATCGGTAAACTCGCTCGACGCGACCGAGACCGCCGATTCATCGTTCCTGGTGGTTCCGACGGCGGATCGTCCGCCGACCTGCGGCGGCTCGGTTGCCGCGGAGTGCCTGCCGTCGTCGGTGACGGGAACCTGGGATTCGCTGTACACCAGCGTCCTCGGCATGATGAACGACGATAACGTGCTGCTGGTGCGCAATGGACAAGATCAGTCGCAGCCCTTCGGCACCGCGATTTACATGAACGCGAACGGGTATTTCTCTTCGTACTACGCGCAGGACACCTGGCGCATCAAGCCGACGCTGACGTTGACCTACGGATTGGCGTACAGCTTCCAGACGCCATACACCTTCTCCAATCAGGAAGAAGCTTTGCTGGTGAACGCCGCAAACGGCCAGGAGATCTCGGCCGAAAATTACGTCCAGACGAAGTTCAAAGACGCGACACAGGGCCAGATCTACAATCCGACCATCGGGTTCGAGCCGGTGGCGCTTTCCGGCCACCACTCGGTCTACAACACCGATTGGGGTGATCTTGCGCCGCGCGTCGCGCTCGCGTGGAGCCCGAATTATTCGAGCGGTCTTCTCGGCCATATTTTCGGATCGAATAAAACCGTGCTGCGCGGCGGATTCGGCATTTACTATAGCCGCCTGGATTCGGAAGACAGCGTCGTTTCGCCGGGCCTTACGGCGGGATTCAGCTCCAGCATCACTACGCAGTTGCAATCCTGCAACGCGACCGGAGCCGGCGGCGCCGGATGTGCGGCGGGAAACTCCAACCCGGCGCTGAGCGCGTTCCGCATCGGCGTGGATGGTTCGATTCCGATCCCCACTGCGCCGCAGACGATCAGCTCGCCCTATATTCCCGCGGGGAATTACAGCGAACTGGTCTCGTTCGGGCTCGATTCGGCCATCAAAGATCCGCGCGTCTATACCGGCGACTTCACGCTGCAACGCAATCTCGGCAAGGCGACGTTCCTCGAAGTCGGCTGGACGGGACGTTATGGACGCAACCTGTTCGCGAACGTGGGATTAGGCGCGAGTCCTTATATGTTCCTGGATACCGCTTCTAACCAGACCTTCGCGCAGGCTTACGACGCCGTCTCCAATGCGCTGCGCGCAGGCCAGACGGTGCCGACGCAACCGTGGTTTGAAAATCAGTTGCCGGGGATCGGCGTGAAGAACGGATTTGCCTCCACCACCGCCTACCTGGCCAGCAAGGATTCTTCGTACTTCACGCTGGGGTCCGTATCGAGCCTGTTCGACAGCACCAGTTCCGGCACGCCGGGGCTCAATTATCTGCGCTCCCAGCTCGGCTTGCAGCAGTACGATGAAACTTCGGTCAACGAATTTCTGGAGGTGGTCAACGAAGGCTGGTCCAATTACAACGCGATGGTGCTCACGCTGCGCCGCACTGGAACCAACTTCACCTTCGACGTGAATTACACGCTGGCCAAATCGCTCGACACCGATCAGGGCGTGCAGAACGATTCCTCCACGCTCGGCAATCCGTTCGAGCCGGGCGTCGATTACGGCCCGTCGAAGTTCGACCATCTGCAAACGTTCAACGCGCTGTTCGTTTATAACCTGCCGAAGAGCTATCACGCGCTGCCCGCGGCCCTGAATTACGTGGTGGGCGGATGGTATGTGTCCGGGATCATAACTGCGTTGAGCGGCGGGCCGGTGTATGTAACAGAAGGAACGCAGGTGTGGGGAGGAGGGCAGCGCGCGAACTTCAGCACACCAGCCGTGCCGCTGGTTTCCGTTGGTTCGATCGGCACAGGGTTGAATTCGAATGTGTCGGGCGCGGGTGGAATCGGCACCTCGGGCAATCCGGCCACGGGCGGCACCGGGTTGAATCTGTTCAGCAATCCGCAGAGCGCCTACAACCAGTTCGGGTATGTGCAACTCGGCCAGAATGTCGACGGCTACGGCCATCCGCTGTTCGGGCTGCCGTTCTGGAACGTCGATTCCTCGGTCGGCAAACGCATTCCGATCAAGGAAAAGGTGACGCTCGCCCTGTCATTCGACTTCTACAACATGCTGAACCATCCGAATTTCTCAAATCCGAGCCTGCCGCTGACCGGAAGCAGCGTCACCAATTTCGGCGTGATCTCGAGTACCGTGGTTCCGGCGAATCGCCAGGCGAGCAGCCGTTGGATCATGTTCGGCGCGCGCCTGGAGTTTTAGTTAATTCGCGGGCCGGACTGAAGACGCTGCTGAACAATACGATCTGGCAGGTCGGGGACCTGCCCCACTCGGACGCTTTCGACTCGCACTGGTGGGGCAGGTCTCCGACCTGCCTTGCACCCGCGGAACGAGTTTTCGCAGCAGCGTCCGCCGTTTCATCGGCGTGCGACTCCCG
>Ga0335074_10016283_pt1 | contig 10468 bp, 13 predicted proteins | sample Lox_Sample_23_FD_206715 | JGI IMG/M metagenome (GOLD analysis project Ga0335074, IMG submission 206715) | Soil microbial communities from Loxahatchee National Wildlife Refuge, Florida, United States - Lox_Sample_2.3 | ecosystem: Environmental > Terrestrial > Soil > Wetlands | place: USA...
GGGCTGGGGGCGCTCCTCTTCGGCGCCACGCGCACCGGAACCGGGGACGTCTCCTACCCGCTCATCGGGCTCGGCCTCGTGATCCTCGGGGGAGCGTTCGTGGCCGCCCGGTTCGTCCGGGACCGGTACGCCTTCTCCGTCGCGGGAGTATTGCTCGTCGTCTGGGGGAGCGTCGCGTCGCTCCATCGCTATCTGCTCGGCACGGCCCACTCCGGGACGATCTTCGCGGTCTTCGTCGACGGGATCCTGATGCTGCTCGGCGCGGTGCTGCTGTTCGTCTTCAACTCCGACCTGATCGTCGCCGGCCTCTCCCGGCTCGCCGGCGGCCGTGGCCCCGCCGTGCCGGTCGTCCGGGTCGGGCTCGCGTACCCCCGGCGTCGCCCGATGCGCAGCGCGGTGAACTTCGCGGTCTTCGCGATGGTGATCTTCACCGTCGTGCTGATCGGCGCGTACGGCAGCGGCGTCGCGGCGTCGGTGGAGGATTCGATCGCGGCGGAATCCGGCGGCTTCACCTACTTCGGGTACAGCACCTCCTCGATCCCGAACCTCGCCGGGCTCGTGGCGAACAACTCGACCTTGGCGGCGGAGATCTCGGTCGCGATCCCGATCACGTACGGGACGGTCGGCTCGGCGCCTCCCGGGTGGACGGGCGCGTGGTACGACGGGATCTATGCCGCGCCGACCGGCGGCCCTCCGTCGTCCGACTTCTACACGACGAACGCCTACAACTTCACGGCGACCTGGCACGACCTCTCGGCGGCCGCGGTGTGGAACGAGGTCGCGACCAATGCGTCGGTCGCCGTCGTCGACGCGCTCTGGGTGCCGGGGTCATCGAGCGTGGTCAGCGCGGCCCACCCGACCGTCCCGCTGGGGGGCTCGATCCCGCTCGAGAACCCGGCGACGCATACCGTGCGGAACGTCACGGTGATCGGCTACCTCGACCAGCAGTTCCTGACCGGGTTCTGGGTCAGTCCGGCCGCCGCCGCGGCGCTCGGATACACGAACTTCCAGGGTTCGCTGTTCAAGCTCGCGCCGGGCGCTTCGGTCACGCAGGCCGCCGTCGATCTCAAACGGGCGCTCTTCCCGTACGGCCTCCAGCTGTTCAATTTCGCGCAGCTGATCCAGCAGGTCATCCAGAGCCTGCAGACCGTCATCGGCCTCCTCGAGGTCTTCGTCTCCCTCGGCCTCGCCGTCGGGATCGCCGGCATGGGGATCGTGGCGTTGCGCGCCGTGACGGAGCGTCGGACCCAGATCGGGATGCTGCGGGCGGAGGGGTTCACCCGCCGCATGATCCTCGGGGCGTTCTTTCTGGAGTATTCGTACGTCACGCTGCTCGGGATCGGCGTCGGCACCGGGCTCGCGCTCTGGCTGTACTGGAACGCGACCGCCGGGACCCCCGGCAACTCGCTCGGGACGTTCACGATCCCCGGTGCGACGATCGCGACCACCGTGCTCGTCGCCTATCTCCTCACCCTCGCCGCGATCGCGGCGCCGTCCTGGAAGGCCGCGAACCTCCCGCCGTCCGAAGCGGTCCGGTACACCGAGTGACGGGTCCGGCGCGACAAAGGTAGAAATCCCCCGGTGGCGTTCGACCCCTCGCCCTCCGGGGCGCGAGGCAGCGATGATCCACTGTCAGGGATGCGGCAAGGAGCTCGCCGACACCGCGACGGTCTGCGACGGCTGCGGCCGCGCCGTCGGCTCGGCGCAGCACGCGGTCGGCGAGACGAAGGCGATGACCGGCACGCTCGGTCGGGGCCTCGTGAAGGGCGTGAAGACGCTCGGCGCCGACGTGAAGAAGGTCGGCGAGGACGTCGCGAAGTCGACGAAGAAGAAGGACGGCACGGAGGCGCCCCCGCCTCCGCCGCCCCCTCCCCCTCCGCCCCCGCCTGCGTCGTAGCCCCGCACGGGCCGCCGGGCGTCCCCGGCGACCTGAAGGTTTTAGCGGGGCGCCGGCCCTCGTACGTCCGTGCACGGGGCGGAGGAGCCGGCCGTCGACGACCCGAAGCGCGTGGTGCGCGACGGGTGGAACCGGGTCTCGACGATCTACCGGCCCCCCGGGTCGGCCCGGGACGCGTTCGACCACACCAGCGCCGACTACCGGGAGTGGCTCGCCCCGCTCTTCCGGCGGCTGCCCCCGGGCACCGAGGTGCTCGACCTCGGCTGCGGTTGCGGCATCCCGGAGGCCGAGATGCTGGGCGGCCGGTTCCGCCTCACGGGGGTCGACATCTCCGACGTCCAGATCGAGCGGGCGCGCCGCCTCCTTCCGGGCGGCCGGTTCTTCCGGGCCGACATGACCCGGATCGCCTTCCCCGCGAACGCGTTCGGCGGCGTCGTCTGCCTCTACGCGCTCATCCACGTGCCGCTCGCCGAGCAGCCGGAGCTGCTCGACCGGGTCGCCCGGTGGCTCCGCCCCGGCGGGCTCTTCCTCGTCACGACCGGCGCCTCCGCCTGGACGGGGGTCGAGGAGGGGTGGCTCGGGGCGAACGCGCGGATGTACTGGAGCCACGCCGACGCCGCCACCTACGAGCGCTGGCTGCGCGCGTCGGGCTTCCAGATCGTCGAGCGACGGGTGATCCCCGAGGGAGAATCGTCCCACGCGCTCTACCTCGCGCAGAAGCCCGGACCGCTCCCGGACGCCCCCGGGCCCGAGCTCGATGCCGCCGGCTACGCCCTCGGCCGCCCGAGAAAGTAGAATCTAGCGGAACGCGTTGTCGGCCGGGTCGCCGGCCCCCTCCCCGGGGCGGCGGAGGCACGGCGCGGAGTGACCGAATCCGACATCGCCCGGACCGCGCTCAAGTTCGTGAACGAGATCAACCGCCACGACGTCGACGCGATCGTCGCGATGCTCACCGACGACCACCTGTTCGTCGACGGGCTCGGCGTCGAGACCCGGGGCCGGGAGCGGCTCCGCGAGACGTGGCAGGGGTACTTCGCCCAGTTCCCCGACTACCACGTCGGGGTCAAGGAGTGGTTCCAGAACGGCCGGATCGTCGCGATGTTCGGCACGGCGAGCGGTACGTTCGCGGTCGGCGGGGAGCTCGCCGCGGAACGGCGGTGGAAGCTCCCGGCGGCGTTCCGGGTCGTGGTGCGGGAGCACCAGATCGTCCACTGGCAGGTGTTCGCCGACAACGAACCGGTCTGGAAGGTGATGGGGGTCCGACGCCCGTAGCGGGCGACGGTCCCGGGAGGGGAAGGGGTTGGTCCCGTCCGGACGGCCCCGGCCCTAGTGGCCCTGGGTCATCTGGCGGTGCCGGCTCATCTGGTGGAACAGCCAGCCGAGGAACGCGAGGAAGATGCCGATGCCGACCAGGGCATCGAACGTCGCCATCGAGTTCAGGTACGACTGGAACGCGTTCGCGCCGGTCGCCGTGGCGTACGTGGCGTTCCCGATCAGGGCGATCACGAAGCCGACGAGCACCAGGATCCCGCCCACCAGGACGAGGATCCCCCCGAAGCTGAGCCAGGGAGGCAGCATCGGTCCCCGGTAGGCCGGGGGCGGGGCGCCCTGCCAGCCCGCATACGGGGCCGGCGGATACGCGCCGGGCGGAGGCGGCGCGGCGTTCGGGTCATACATCGCGGCCGGTGGGGGTGGGTCGGGCATGGCGTAGTATGTGCCGGGACCTAGTATCTAAAACCCGAGGCTCCCCGCCCCGACCCCTCCGGGGCGCTCCGGGGGGGGATTTCCTCACCGGCCCTGGGGGACCCCGATCCACTTCTGCATCCGGTGGAGGTTCGGGAGCGTCCCGACGACGATGATCGCGTCGCGGGGCTGGAACTGGAAGCCGGACGGGGGATTCAGGACCGTCACGTACTCGCCGTCCGCGCCCGGTCGCGCGTAGCCGATCACGAGACAGTCGCAGGCGGCCCGCACGAGCGCCTCGGCCTCGCGCAGCGGCTGCCGGGCGATCGGGGTCCGGTCGGTGAGCACGAACTCCTCCATGTCCGCGCCGAACGCGGTCGAGGTGAGGTCCTCGACCATGTTGGCGACCTCGGGGCGGAACGCCGCGTCGGCGCAGAGCCGCCCGCCCATCTCGGCCGGCGAGGCGACGTACGTCACCCCCGCGGCCTTGAGCGTCTGCTTCAGCTCGGGCCGAGAGACCGAGACGACGATCCGGATCGACGCGTTCATCGCCCGGACGTTCAGCGCCGCGACGAGGGTCGTGGTGTCGTCGCCCGTCGCGACGATCACGGAGTGGGCCGCCGAGACGTTCACCCGCTTCAGGATCTCGACCTCCCCGGGCGGGCCGTAGGTGACGAACAGCCGGGCCTCCTCGCCGAGGTGCCGGAGCGTCGGGACCTCGGTCGCGTCCTCCGTGACGATCGCCACCTTCTCGTCCTGGGCGAGGAGCTCGCGGACCGCGGCGCGGCCGACGGGGGAGTAGCCGAGCACGACGATGTGGCCGGTGAAGTCCGTGCCGAGCGTTCCCAGGAGACGGTGCTGGGATTCCTCGCTCACGACCGAGATGACCACCGTAACGAGATAAGCTCCGAGGAACACCTCGACCGCGGCGATCCCGATCGCGAACAGTTTCGCGTCCGGATTCGTCGGGACGATGTCCCCGTAGCCGATCGTCGCGAGCGTGATCATCGCCCAGTAGAACGAGTTCAGCAGCTGGAGGGGCGTCGTGTACCCCTCGAGGAGGTAGAATCCGACGGCGGCGACGACGAGCACGCCGGCGTACGCGACCAGGAATTTCCAGAGGCGGCCGAGCAGGATCGTCGCGTAACTTCGACGCATCGCGGCCCGGGCGGCTACCGCGGGAGGGCTTTCACCCTTTTCCTCCCGCGTGCCGGCCGGGGCGCGCCGCGGCGCCGCAAGGGGTAAATACGGTGCCCTGAGTGGCCGACCCCTTGACGGCCGCCGGCGCGCTCGCGGCCTCGAGGAGTGCTTCCGTGCCCGACACCGCGGTACCCGCGCCCCTCGAGTCCAGCGATTTCACCCGCTTCGAGCGGGCCCGCATCCTCGGCGCGCGGGCGCTCCAGCTTTCCCTCGGCGCCCCGATCCTCATCGACCTCGCCCCGACGCTCGTCGACCCGGTCGAGATCGCCGAGCTCGAGTTCGCCGCCGGGCGGATCCCGATCACGGTCCGGCGCGGACCGCGTTCCAGCTAGACCGCCGCGTCGTCGAGCGCGTGGGCGCACCGGCAGCTCGGCGGGTGCGCGAGCCGCGGCAGCAGCGTGGCGAGCACCTTCTGCATCCGGTCGGCGTTGCGGTGCATCGTCTCGACGATCTCCTTCGCCTCGACCGGCCGGTCGGCCCAGACGTCGTAGTCGGTGACCATCGCGAGGCAGGCGTAGCAGATCCCCCGCTCCCGCGCGAGCGTCACCTCGGGCACGAGCGTCATGCCGATGATGTCGGCGAAGCCCCGGAAGAACGCCGACTCCGCCCGGGTCGAGAAGCGGGGCCCCTCGACGCAGACGTAGGTCCGGTCCGTGGCGAACGGGAGACCGACCTCGGTCCCGACCGCCCGCGCGGTCGCGAGGAGGTCGGGGCAGAACGGGTCCGCCATCGAGACGTGGTAGACGCGGCCCCCGTCGAAGAACGTCGTCGGCCGCTGCTTCGTGAAGTCGACGAACTGCGTCGGGAGCACGAACGTCCCCGGCGCGAGCTCCTCGCGCAGCGAGCCGACCGAGCTGACGGTCACGATCGCCTCCGCGCCGAGGAGCCGCAGGGCGTCGACGTTCGCCCGGTAGTTGATCCGGTGCGGCGGGGTCGTGTGCCCCGAGCCGTGCCGGGAGAGGAACAGCACGCGGACCCCGCCGACCTGCCCCTCCTCGATCGGGGCGGACGGGGCGCCCCACGGGGTCGCGATCCGGTGGCTCGTCCCGCCGGATCCGCCGAAGAGCGTCGTGATCCCGGAACCGCCGATGACGCCGATCGTGCGGCGCGCGGAGGAGCTCATGGCGCCCCCGGGCCGTCCGGGGCCCTCGGCCGCGCGCGCGCGAGGAAGCGGGCCATCACGACCTCCCCCCGCGTCCGCTCGAGGAGGGTGCGGGCGGTGTCCTGCTTCGGCTTGAGCTGGACGATCGCCCGGGTCGTGTCGAACCGCAGCAGCGAGCGGGTGAGCCGTTCCATGAGCGCGAGATCCGTCTCGGCGCCCGCGACGTCGTCGCGCCCGAGCCGGTCGAGGACCCGCCGGCGCACCTCGCCGACGACGTCCCCGAGCCCGAGCAGGTACGGCTCCGGGTCGACGCCGAGCTCGGTGGGGCCCGGCAGCGGCTGCCCGTCCGCGATCGCGCCGAGCAGCACCGCCTCCACGGCCTCCTGGAACGCGTCGAGGGCGATCGGCTCGTCGCCGCGACCCTCGCGATGCACCCAGTCGGCGAGCTCGCTCGTGAGCCGGCGCACCTCCGCGAGCTCGGGCGCCGCCCCGCCGTTCGCGTGCAGGTGGGTCATCGTGGCCTGCGCGAGCCGGCGCAGCCGGCGGGCGCGCTGGAACAGCTCCTCCCGACGGAGCTCCCGCTGGCGGAGATGCGCCTCGATCGTCGCGAGGACCGGCTCGGGAACGCCGGGCGAGCCCGAGCGGCCCCCGTCACCGGAAGAGGGTGAACCGCTGGTCATCGTCACCCCCGTCGAGGAGACCGAGCCGGACCCCCGCATCGAGCCACCCGTGGGCGTAGCTCGCGGCGGCGAGCGCCCGCTCCGCGTCGCCGGCGGCGGAGAAATGTTCCGCGTCGGCGAGGTAGGAACGGGCCATCTGGAGGAAATCGTCCGACGCGCCGTGGAGGAACGACCGGGCGGGCGGGCTCGGCCGGACCCGGTCGAGCGCCTCGCGCGTGAGGCGCAGGTACTTCTCGAGGAGCGTCGGCGCCGGCACGGCGGGTCGGGGTAGCCGTCGGCCCGTATAATCCGGCGGCCCCGGGGCTCAGCCCTTCGGGACCTTCTCCCAGTCCTTCAGGAATCGCGCGAGCCCCAGGTCCGTGAGCGGGTGCTGCACGAGCTTCTCCATCACCGCGTACGGCATCGTCGCGATGTCCGCCCCGAGCTTCGCGGCCTCGAGGACGTGGACGGGGTGGCGCACGCTCGCGACGAGGATCTTCGTCCGGTACTGGTAGTTCCGGTAGATCTGGACCAGGTCGCGGATCAGCTCCATCCCGTCCTGGCCCTGGTCGTCGAGCCGACCGATGAACGGACTCACGTACGCGGCGCCGACCTTCGCCGCGAGGAGCGCCTGGTTGGCGCTGAAGACGAGCGTCATGTTGACCCGCGTCCCTTCCTGGGCGAGGACCTTGGTCGCGCGAAGGCCCGCCGCCGTCATCGGGACCTTCACGTAGATCGAGGGGTGGATCTCCCGGAGGTGCCGCCCCTCGCGCAGCATCCCGTCGGTGTCGGTGGCGACGACCTCGGCGGAGACGCTCGGGACGCCGAGGCCGCAGACCTCCCGGAGCACGTCCTCGAACTTCCGGCCCTCCTTCGCCACGAGCGTCGGGTTCGTCGTGACGCCGTCGAGGATACCGGTCTCCCACATCGTTCGGATCTCGGTCACGCTCGCGGTGTCGAGGAACAGCTGCATCGTCGGACCTCCGGGGCGATTACGCCACCTTTCCCCGGCTCTTGAGGAGTTCCCACGCTTCGTGGCGCAGCCGCTCGGGAGCGAACCCGTAGCGGTCGAGGAGCTCCGCCGGGGCGCCGCTCTCGCCGAAGACGTCGGGGACGCCGACCCGGCGGACCGGGACCGGGTAGCCCTCCGCGGTGGTCGACGCGACGAGCGCGCCGATCCCGGTCGCGACCGAATGCTCCTCGAGGACGAGGATCGCCCCGGTCTCGCGCGCGGCGCGCAGGATCGCGGACGCGTCGAACGGCTTGACGGACGCGAGGTCGAGGACCCGGACCGAGATCCCGACCTCGGCGAGGTCGGTCGCGAGCGCGAGCGCGCGGTGGACGAGCGCGCCGATCGCCGCGATCGTGAGGTCCCGACCCGACCGAAGCTCGTTCGCCCGCCCGACGACGAGCGTCCCGTCCGTTACCGTAGGCAGCGGCTCCGTCGTCAGGCGGAGGTACCCCGCGCCGGGTCGTTCGGCGAGACCGCGGGTCGCCGTGCGCGCGCTCGGCGCGTCCGCCGGCACGAGCACGGTCATCCCCGGAAGGCCGCGCATGAGGCCGAGGTCCTCGACCATCTGCACCGTGCCGCCGTCCGGGCCGGGAAGAAGGCCCGACGGCGCGGCGACGATCTTGACGTTCGCCCCGTTGAAGCAGATCGATTGACGGACGAAATTGTACGCCTCGCCGGCCGCGAAGACCGCGTTCGTCCCGACGAACACGGTCCGGCCGTCGAGCGCCAGGCCGCCGGCGACGGCCATCATCGCCGCGTCGGTGACCCCGAGGTCGAACGCCCGGTCGTCGAACTCCTCCGCGAACCGCCGGGTCCCCGTCGCGCTCGCGAGATCGGCGTCCAGGACGACGAGGCGCGGGTCGCGGGCGCCGAGCTCGAGCAGCGTTTCCGAGTAGGCGTCGCGGAGGCTCGCGAGGGGCGCGGACGGCGGGCTCATGGGACGGGCCCCTCGAGCGACGATCCGAGCTCGCCGAGCGCCCGCTCCGCCTCGTCGCGCGTCGGCGCGCGCCCGTGCCAGCCCGCGCTGTTCTCCATGAACGAGACGCCCTTCCCCTTCACGGTGTGCGCCACGATCGCGGTCGGGCGATCCGCGGAGGTCCGCGCGGCCGCGAGCGCGCGGAGGATCTCGGGGAAGTCGTGGCCGTCGATCTCGGCGGTCCGCCAACCGAACGCCTTCAGCTTGTCGACGAGCGGCTCGATCTCGAGGATCTCCTCGGTCGCGCCGTCGCCCTGGAACCGGTTCCGGTCGATCATCACGGTGAGCCCGCCGAGGCGCTGGTGCGCGCCCACGAGGAACGCCTCCCAGGTCGCCCCGGCCTGGCATTCGCCGTCGCCCACGAGGGCGTACGTCCGCGCGGGGCCGTGGGCGATCGCCGCGTCGAGGGCCATCCCGACCGCCATCCCGATCCCCTGGCCGAGACCCCCGGTCGACGCGTCGACGCCCGGAAGGCGCCGGCGGTCCGGGTTCCCCTGCAGGCGGCTCCCGAATTGCCGGAACGTCGGAAGCTCCGTCCGCGGGAAGAAGCCGCGCAGCGCGAGCGCCGCGTAGAGCGCCGGCGCCGCGTGGCCCTTCGAGAGTACGAACCGGTCCCGGTCCGGGAGGGTCGGGCGCGCGGGATCGATCCGCAGCTCGCGGAAGACGAGCGCCGTCAGGAGCTCGACCGCGGAGAGGCTGCCCCCCGGGTGGCCGCTCTGGGCCCGGTACGTCATCCGGACGACCTCGCGCCGGATCTCGAGCGCCGTCGCGGTCAGGGCGTCGACGACCTCGGGCGGGACGTCGTCCGCCATCTGCGGGCGCGGATGGCGGGGGCGGCTATTTGACGGTTGAGCCGGCGGCGCGGGACCGGCGCACCTTCGGCTTCGGTTCGGGGGGTACCCCGCCCACGACGAGCGCGCGGAGCGTGGCGAGGTCGGTGACGTACCGGGCGTACCCCGTCGCCGGATCGAGCGGGGTCTCGAGATATCCCGGCACGTTCGCCCAGCGGGGGTCGTTGACGACCCGCCGGAACCCGTCGAGCCCGATCAGCCCCTTCCCGATGTTCTCGTGCCGGTCGAGGTGCGAGCCCCGGTCCGCTTTCGCGTCGTTCAGGTGGAACGCGCGGACGGCCTCGAACCCGATCGTCGCCCCGATCCGATCGACCAGGGCGCCGTACCCCTCGTCCGTCCGCAGCTCGAAGCCGGCGGCGAAGAGGTGGCAGGTGTCGAGCGTCACGCCGAGCCGATCCGGCGCATCGACCGCGGCGAGCACGGTCGCGAGCTCCTCGAGCGACGCGCAGAGCGTCGTGCCCTGACCGGCCGCGTTCTCGAGCAGCCAGCGGACGTGGCCTTCGGGTGCGTCGTGCAGGGCGAGCCGAAGGCTCTCCGCGACGGTTCGGAGACCGGCGTCGGTCCCCGAGCCGAGGTGCGCGCCGGGGTGGAAGATCAGCCCGTCGACCGCCAGGAGCTCCGCGCGCCCCACCTCGTCTCGGAAGGCGCCCCGGGATCGGGCGAGCGTGTCCGGCTTCGGGCTCCCCAGGTTGGCGAGGTACCCGTGGTGGACCGCCGTCGCCCGGACCCCCTCGGAGCGCACCGCCGCGCGGAACGCTTCGGCGGCGGCCGGAGCGATGGGAGGCCCGCCCCACATCTGCGGGCTCTTCGAGAAGATCTGCAGCGCCTCGCCGGGGAGCGCGCGGAGATCCCGCACGGCCTCGGGGAGCCCTCCGGCGATCCCGAGGTGCGCGCCGAGGATCATCGCCCGCGGCAGCCCGCCCGCCGAATTAGGCTAGCGGAGCGCTCGCTCGAGAGGGGAAGGAGGCTGACAGCTTTCCGCGTTTCCCGTAGGCTCGCGCACTTCAGTACCGCGCGGAACGCCAGCGGGCTTAACTGCCGGGTTCGGAATGGGACCGGGTGTTTCCCCGCCGCTTTGGCCGTCAGCC
>Ga0335074_10016284_pt1 | contig 10468 bp, 8 predicted proteins | sample Lox_Sample_23_FD_206715 | JGI IMG/M metagenome (GOLD analysis project Ga0335074, IMG submission 206715) | Soil microbial communities from Loxahatchee National Wildlife Refuge, Florida, United States - Lox_Sample_2.3 | ecosystem: Environmental > Terrestrial > Soil > Wetlands | place: USA: Florida...
TCTCGGTTCGAGCGCAACTCGCTAGCATCGCTCGCCCACGGCGAGATAGCTCAGTTGGTAGAGCACACGACTGAAAATCGTGGTGTCCCCGGTTCAAGTCCGGGTCTCGCCATCGCCGAAAGGCCTGCAAAACCGGATCTCTTGCGAAGCGGTCTTCGGAGCGCCCAAAACGGCCAAGCGCTCTCGTCTGCCTTTTCCTGCCTTTTCACCGCCCATCTCGCCGCCAAAACCGCAACCGGCGCCATGCCAGCTGACGTCGTGCTCGTGCTGCGCCGCTGCGACATTGGGAGCCCTGCGTTGGGAGCGCGGCGCTGCGCCGACAAGGAACGGACAGGAGCATCCGCTCGGACAGGCGGGCCGCTGCCGAGCTTCATGGCGCGGGCGACGTACTGGCAGTCTCGATCGACGTCGCACGCGTGGCGGCACTGGGGCTGACGGCGCTCCGAGCCTCGGGTCGTAGTCAGTTAGAGAGAGCTCAGCTTTCTCGCGCGCGCTCGGGTGACGACCTCTGTCGCTCGACGTCCGCGGCTGACTCCCGCATCGCCAACTGCCTGCGGCGCCCGATCTCGCCCCGCCGCCGCCGCTGCAGCACGTACCGGTAGATGCGGTTCGTCGTCGTCACGTCCTCATGTCCGACCTGGTCGGCGACGTATTCCTGGTCGGCGCCGGCGGCGAACAGCGATGCGATGCAGGTGTAGCGCAAGGTGTGCGGGGTGACCTCCTCGCGGATGTCGGGAAGCCCGGCCCCGGTCCGCTGACGATTGGCCTCTTCTAGTGCAGGGGGGATTACGTGCTGTGCGATTGCGTTGCGCGTCCACCGCTTGCCGCGCGCGTTCAGAAACGCCGGCTTACCCGACCCCCATGCCGCACCGCGCGCGGCCTTGTACGCGGCGAGCTCTTCCTGGAGATCGTCGTGGATGTCGACCCGGCGCACTCCCGCTGGCGTCTTTGCGTCGAGCACGCGTAGCTCGCGACGGGCGAGGTCGACGTGCTCGCAGTTGAGCGCGCAAAGCTCGCTGACGCGTAGTCCCGCGAGCGTGAGGGTGGCGACCACGGCGCGGTAGCGCGGCATGGGCCGGTCGGTGGCGCGCTTGGCGTGGTAGATGGCGGTCGATTCGGCGATGTCGAGTTCGGCGGCGATCGCCTTCCATGCCTTGCCCGTCGCGCGCATGCTGACGATGCGGCGGCGCAGATCGTCGCTCGGTGCAGGACGCTGGTCGAGCCTGCCCGCCGCGTCGACCAGCGACATCGCTTCGTCCAGTTCGAGGCCGTACTTCCTCTCGCGGCGCACCTCGAGCCGCAGGTCCTCTCCCTCGGCCGGATTGCGCCCGAGTAGCCCCTCGCGCACGGCGCGAGCGAGGATCTCCGAGAGCAGGTGCAGGTGCGAGTTGATCGTCTGCGGACGCAGCGGCTGAAGCGCGCGCCCGCGGCTGTCGATCAACGGTTCACCAATCGCCAGGGCGGCCTCGATCCGGCGGTTCTCGGCGAGCTTGCGGTCCAGGTAGGCCTCGACGTCGCGGCTCGTCAGTTCGCTCACGGTGATGGCCCCGAAGTGCGGCAGCAAGTGGATCTCAAGCTTGCGCCTCATGTCAGCCAGGCTGTTCGGGCGCAGCCCCTTTCGGACTTTGCGTTGATAGTGCTCTTCAGCGAGCTGCGCGATGGTCGGCACGTCGCTCTCGACGTAGTCAGCCTTCAGCGGTGGGCTCCAGGTTCCGGCGAGGATCTGGCTGGCGATCAGCCGTGCCTCATGTTCAGCGCGTGCACGATTCATGCCCTCGTCGCTGCGCCCGAGGTGGATCACCTCGGCGGGGTAACCGCGGCCGCGAAACCGCACGCCGTAGCTCACGACCCCGTTGCGAGCGGTGTGCTCGAGGATCTGGCCGGTGGGCTTGCGAGGCATGTATTGAGATTGCTACATGCGAGGACGAGCGCGCAAGTCGCCATTCGACGTCTCGGCCTTCCGGGCTGGCCTCGAGGGGACCGACCGGCGGTCTCGCCGCGGTGGAGGCGTACCCACGATTCGCCATACCCCCTCGCGCGGGATGCGCAGCGGTGCCGTCTGCCCGGGCCCGAGCTTGACCGCGCCGATCTCGGCGGCGTGCTCGTAGACCCAGCTGCGTCCCACACGGAGGACCTCGGCCGCCTCGGCCACGGTCAGCAGCGGAGGCAGGGCATCCAGCCCAGCCATCATCCCGATCGCTCGATCCGTGCTCACCGGCCGCGAGGGCTCGCCAGCCGCTGCGTCAGGCGGATCGGCGATGGCCTCGCCATCGGCCCCCAGGTGTGACGACTCGTAACTCATCGCCCCGCCTGCCAGATCGCGGCCGCGTCGGTCGCGGTGAGGAAGTCGAGCAGGAGCACCCGGGTCTTCGCCAACACCGCGCCCCACGTTGCGCGCGGGAGCGCATTTGCGAGGTCGCGGCGTTCGGCAAGGATGAGGAGGTCGACGTCGCGTTCGCGCGCCACAGCGAACTCGCCCGCAGGCTCAACGACGCGCACGAGCGCCTTCCGCGCGCGGACGGTCGGCAGCTCGAGCTCGTGGGAAAGGCGACGAGCGGGGTCGGGGGTTTCGTGGCTCATCGGATGGCCTCGGTGTGTGGTGGCCCGAGCTTCTGGGCGAGGCGCTTCTGCAGAATCGCGTACAGCAGGTGGCGTGGCAGCAGAGCGACCGTGAACGCCGTCGGTGAGAGCAGCGCCTCAAGTTGCTCGGCGCTCCAGATCGAGGCACGGGCGGCTAGGACGACCTCGACGAGAATCTGCTCGCACCATTCCCGCACCTGAGCTTCGATCACGGCTCGGGCTCCGGGTACGCCCTTGTAGCGATCCTGCCAGTGGGTGATCAGGTCGCTGATCGCGCGGAAGTCTGCGTTGATCGTTAGCTCGTGCCGCGCGGGGTGGTAGCGGGCGGCTTGGTCTTCGAGGTCACCTGGCGCTCGCGAGCCGTCGCGCGCCGAGATCCACGCCACGTTGGGCAGATCGACCGTCGGGGGAGGGCACGGCTCGTCGCCAGAGTCCTGCTCGCCCACCCGACCGCGCACGTCATCGATCCCGGGGGCCGAACACACCGCATCCGCGATTGGCGCGCCGCTCGCTTCACCGTCGACCGCCGCCCGGCCGGCACGTCCGCCAGTTCTGCTTCCCACGTTCGATCGCGCTGAACTGTGCGACGGCTGTCGCGTTGCGCGGTAGTGGCTCAGGCGGTAGAGCGCCAGGATTGGGGTCACTCGGTTGCGGATCGCCTCCCGGCGAGGGACGCCATCGGCGCTGGCCGCGCGTTCTTGGAGTCGCAGGATCTCCGCGGGCATGTCGGCTGCGAATTCCTCGCCCCAGCGGGTCCATGGCAGCGGCTCGTGCTCGAGCAGCAGCTGCGTCCGCGCGGTGTTGGATTCGAGTCGGCCGGCTTCGACCCGCGGCTGCAGATGCAGCACCACGCGTTCGTAGCCGAAGCGGATGCCGAAGTCCTGAAGTCGCCCGTACCCGCCCCGTGTCTGCGCCAGTACGTCGTAGAGCTCGTCGCCGAACACGGCCGCGGCATGACCGGTCGAAGCCCATAGCGAGGCTTCGCGGCGTCGGGCGTGATGGTCGTCATCGAGCACCCACCAGCGTGCGATCGCGTCGCTCAGTTGCACCGCGCCCGCCGCGACGGCGTGCCGCTCGACGTGGTGCTGCTCACCGTCGATCCGTCGCAGTTGTCCGGGATCGAGGCGGTGTTGCTCGCGCACGAGTACTTCGATCTGGGCGGGAAGCCGCAGGAAGCGGCCGTTGAGGTAGCGCGTGATCCAGTGCCGGCGACCGTCGCCGACGCGGTCCGGCGCCTGTGTTGTGTCGTGCCGCTCATGCTGGCCGAGCAGCACGACCTGGGTGCCGCCTGCCCGTCCGCGCAGTGCCGATGGCTTGTCCGCCTCGCCGAGGGGGCGCCAGTAGTCGGTGTGGCCGTCCTTCCAGCGCTGTGGCTCAAGCCCCCAGCGACCATCGGAGTGGCGCTTGAAACGGACCAGCGCGCCTTGGTCTTGGCACCACGAGCGGTATTCGAGTCCGTGGGGGTTGCGAGAGCCCGCGGCGATCTTCGCTCCGACGCCGAAGTTACCGGCGGCGGACTGCTCGCGGCCGCTCGAGGCCAGCTGGTTGATGTACCGGCGCAGCTGCTCCGGGGTCATGCCCGTGCCGGTGTCTGTGACCGACAGCTTGCGCACCCGCCCGCCCGAGGCGTCGAACCGCTGCCAGTCGAGGTCCCACACCACCCGGCCGACAGCGCGGTCTCCGAGCGCGGCGATCGCGTCGAGCCCGTTGACGGTCAGCTCGCGGAGACCCTGAAGGTCGGTGCACTCACTGCCGAGGCGCTCGAGCACGAAGGTGGGGTTGGCGACCGACAGCTCATGCCAGCCGTCGACCGCCGCCCCCTGGGGGTCGGCAGCGTGGTCGTGCTGCGAAAGCTGGCCGGGCACCTCGACTGGTAGGTACCAGGCGTCTCGGCCGGTGGCCCCGGCAGACGCTGTCCGTCAGCCGTCGGGGAACGCGTCTGTGTGAGCTGCAGGCCAGGACCCGTAGATGTCGATGACGGTCGACGGCGCAGGCCAGTCTCGCGCTTGGAATCGCTCGAGTGCCTCGCCGCCGCGTCTGCGGGCGTGCGTCCGAGACCAGTCGGTTGACGAGGGGGGCCTCCCGTATCGCTGGCGCCATTCGTGCATCGCCTCGCGCACCCAGTCGCGCGTGCGGGTCGGCGCGATCGCCCCGGGATGGCAGCTCTTGCAGAACTCGTAAGCGTCGCCCTTGCCGTCGCGCGCGGTGGTCGGAACGCCGCATCCTCGACACACTCCCTGGTAGCGACGCTTCACGGCTCGGGCCTTCTCCCCGGTCGGATCGTAGAAGTAGCCCTTCACGGTCGCGGGCGCACGACCGAGCCGCTCGGCGATCTGCGCGATCGACAGGCCCTCCGCGTCGCGATAGTGCCGTGCGAGCGCCACGGCCCGCTGGCGCTCGGCCACGCGATCAAGTGGCGTATCCGCCGCCGTTCCCATGTCGCGCTCGAAGGTACCGCGAGCACCTGACTTGTCCTCGCCGGCGGACGGGATCCGAAGCAGGGTCTGGCGCCCAGGTTTCGAGAATGGCTTTGGCAGCGACGGCGCGATCGCGTTCGTCGCGATGCGCTCGTCAACCGCCGCGGCAACCGACGCCTGATGTCTGACTCAAGTGCGCTGAACTGCGTGCCGCAGGCCGTCGATGACCGTTCGCGACGCCGCCCATGTCTGTCGGGAGCCCGAAGTGCCTCTCCCGGGAGCCCGTTACCCCAGTGCACTTAGCTTGGCTAGCAGCTAGTCAACTAAGCGAGGGTGGGCTGTCTCCGACGAAGACCTTCCGGAACTTCCTCTAGACGGGCGTCCTCGACCGGATGCCTCCATTCGAATCGCTGTCGGCGGCTAGTAGCATCACAAGGTGCGTCCCTAATGAGCATTAAGGAGGATCCGATGTCACCAGAAGCGACACGATGGTCCACGATCGATGCGTGCCTCGCGGAGCAGGCCAAGGCACTTCCTGCGAAGACGCTTCTAGCTTTCGGCAACAAGCGCTACTCATATCACGAGGTGGATTTGGCGGCGCACGAACTCGCGGGAGGACTCGCGCGTCTCGGTGTATCCAAGGGCGACGCTGTCAGTGTCATACTTCCGAATTGCCCGGACAACATATTTGTCTGGATGGCGCTCGCGAAGCTGGGCGCGGTAACCGCGAGCCTCAACACCGAGTACCGCGGCGACGCGCTGAGCCATCTGCTCAAGGTGGTAGGGGCGGAGGTGCTCCTCGTCGACGAGCAGTTCGCCGATCGCGTCGCGGAGATAGCCAGCCAAATCCAGCACGTACGGCACATCGTCTATCGAGCCTCCGCTGGATGGAGCCCGCCGGCGACATTGGCTCAATTCGCCGCATCTGACCTCGGCTCCCTCCCAGTTCCCGGCTACGTGCATGAACGACAGGGCTTGCATGGGCGTGATCCGGCGATGCTCCTATTCACATCGGGTACGACGGGACCTGCGAAGGCCGTAACGATCACGCACGGTTTCGCGCTGGACATGGCTGCCGATGTGAGCACACATTTCGGATACCGCGCTGACGACGTGATCTACACGGGCTATCCGCTGTTTCATGCGGCCGCCGCAATCTGCGCTTTCGTCGCCTCGCTGGCCCTCGGCGCAACGATGGCTCTCAGCGACCGGTTTCGAGCTTCGACCTTTTGGGACGAGATCCGTTATCACGGGGCGACCATCACAGACCTGATTGGCGCCGCCATGGTGATCCTCCATAAGCGCCCGGCCGAATCGTCAGACGCGGACAATCCGCTGCGTATGGCAATCACAGTGCCGACGCCGTCGTTCTATGAAGAGTTCGAGGCTCGCTTCGATCTCACGGTCGCGGAAAGCTACGGAGCGACCGAATTCGGACATCCGTTCATGGATCCGGTCGATGGGCCCGAGCGTCACCGCGTCGGTGCTTGCGGAAAGCTGACGGATCGGTTTGAAGCGCGGATCGTTGATCACGACGACAACGACGCACCTGTCGGCGAGCTTCTGGTCCGCCCGAAGTTCGCCGACCAGCACATGGCTGGCTATTGGGGTGATCCTGCTGCGACGGTCGAGGCCTGGCGCAACCTCTGGTACCACACCGGCGACCGGGGCCATTTCGATGCAGACGGTTGGTTCTACTACGAGGGGCGCCTCTCAGATTCGATTCGAAAGCGCGGGAACAACATGTCCGCCTACGAGATCGAGCAAACGCTGAACAACCATCCCGTCGTGGTCGAGTCGGCTGCTATCGGCGTGCCTTCGCAGTACACGGAGGATGACGTCAAGGTGGTCGTTGTACTCCAACGCTCGGCGACCCTGACCCATCGGGCGCTCGTTGACTGGTGCCGCGACAACATGCCGAAATACATGGTGCCCAGTTACGTGGAATTCGCCGACGAGCTCCCCAAGAATCCGACTGGCAAAGTGAACAAGCGCGGCCTTCGAGAAGATTGGAACAACGCACGAACGTTCGCGGTGGGTCCGGAGGCATTCATTGGCGGCCCTGACTCCAGCTCGCGTTGACCAATCGCGGTGTTTGCAGCAGCGCCGGACGGCAGCGGGTTGGAATCAGTGCACCGCGTGGATCGCTGGCGCTGTGACGCGCCATGGGCGCCGGGTTGAGGTGCCGCAGCCGCGTCCGAACACTAGGCGTGTTGGTTGCGGGCAGGGCCTCCGCCGGCGTCTCACACCGATTGTCGTTCGGGCTCACACCCCGGAGTCGGGCCGACGGAAGTTTGGCGAGCGCTTCTCGACGAACGCTGCCATGCCCTCCTTCTGATCTTCGGTGCCGAACGTCGAATGACAAAGGCGACGCTCAAACCGCACCCCCTTAATTAAGCGCGGCTCGCCTCCTCAGCTCGGTTGACGACTTCCTTCGTCATCATCGCCGCCGACAGCGACATCGACGCGATCGTCTCGGCGACGTCGACCGCGTCGGCCACAAGTCGTTCGGTCGGCACGATCCTCGAGACGAGGCCCGAGCGCTCAGCCTCTATGGCATCCATCGTTCTTCCCGTGAGGCATAGGTCCATTGCCTTGGGCTTCCCGATCGCGCGCGTCAACCGCTGCGAACCACCCATTCCGGTCATCACGCCGAGCTTGACCTCGGGCTGGCCAAATACGGCGTTTTCAGCTGCGACCAACACATCGCACATCATCGCGAGCTCACAGCCGCCGCCGAGGGCGAATCCCGCGACAGCCGCCACCAAGGGCGCACGGACGCGCCAGAGGGCTTCCCAGCCGCCGAACCAGTCGGACAGGTACATGTCGATGTAGCTTTGAGGCTGCATCTCCTTGATGTCCGCGCCGGCGGCGAACGCCCGCTGGTTTCCCGGTGATGACGATTGCGCCGATGCCGGAATCGGCGTCCAGTTCGGCCGGCGCCGTCGTCAGCTCCGGCATCAGTTCGAGATTCAGAGCGTTCAGCGCCCGGGGCGGTTGAGGATGATTAGCGAGACTCGGTCACGCCGCTCCACAGCAAATGGTCTGGTGACTTGTGTGATCGGTCATTTGCTGAGCCTCCTCGCGCTCCTTGCCGTGGCTGCGTGGCCACCCCAAGTGGCGTTAGGGAGGCTGCGCTACCGACGTTGGCGGGCGGGGGTCAAGAGCGCTTGGCGGAGGCCGCGGCCGGTGGTGCAGGTGGGTCGCCACGGTGGGTCAAGACCAACTCGGCTGGCGAACGCACCGTTTGCGGCGGCCACCGCGGTGCGCGCCCGCAGCTAGCCAGTTCGGGTCTCTGCCATGGTCTCGGCTCGCGTTGTACCGGCCTGTCAGTCGAGAGCCGTGACTGCGTCCGAGATCGCTGCCCGAGAGGTTCTATACCCAGCGGTCGGGTGCTCTGGGTCTGCATAGCCGAACGAAACCCCGACGATCACCTGGCGGGACGCCGGAATCTGGAGCTGCTCACGCATGAATGACGAGTGGGAGGCGATCGAGGCCTGTGCAATCGAGGCCAGCCCGAGCGACTGTGCCGCCAGCATGAAGTTGCCGAGATAGACGCCGCAGTCGAGGACGCCGTAAGTGCCGAGCGCCGGCTCGCCGGTAATCACCGCAATCGCTGGAGCTCCGAAGAAGCGGAAGTTCTCCATCATCTGCGCATTCGATGCGTCGGCATCCCCCCGCACGATGCCGACGCTGTCATACAACTGCCAGCCGCATTCGCGTCGCCGGTCGCGGTAGGCCCCCTCGTACTTCTCGGGGAACGCAATGTCAGGCACCTCGGCGTGCGTGGCCGCGTAGTCCATGAGGTCCGCCCGCAGCCGTTCGAGACGCTCGCCGGTGACGACGGTCGCGTGCCACGGTTGCACATTGCACCAGGACGGCGACCGCTGTGCCATCTCCAAGAGTCTGTCCAGCGTCGCCGGTGGCACAGGACGGTCTCGAAAGGCGCGACAACTCCACCGTTCGTTCAGCAGCTCCGACAGAACCTCAGCGCGCGCAAGTGTGCAAGTCGACATGTATCTCTCCCGCGTCGGTGTCCGGACTGATCGCGTGCTCTACCACGCCATCGACGACGATGCCTCGCGAGGTCGTGTCGCGCGGCTAGGCGCGCACCAGGGGCCGGAAGCACCGTCGCGCCCCCTACTATGCGTTAGGGACACCTGAAGCACATCACGAGCTCGGCGCGTCGTCAAGGACATTTGGCCCCGGGCCGATTGCGATTGCCGGCGCACCGGTGCCGCGCGCATCGTGATGCGATCTCTGTCGGCGCGCGACGGAACGGCAAAGTCGAGCTTGACAGGCGCCGGTCGACGAACTAAGCTCCTCCCTAATGCGCGTTAGGGATGGGAGTTTGGTCGACCGCGCGTCGAGCGGCCAGGAAACGCTCGACACGCTGTTGAGTGCGCAGGCCCGTCGGAACGGGTCGAAGACTTTGTTGTCCTTCCGCGCCGAACGCTACTCGTACGCGGACGTCGACGGACTGACGACGTCGCTCGCCGTCGGTTTTCATGATCTGGGCGTTCGGAAGGGCGACAACGTCTGCGTGATGCTCCCGAACTGTCCCGAATACATCCTTGCCTGGATGGCGCTGGCCAAGGTCGGGGCGGTAACTGCTGGACTGAACACCGAATATCGAGGCGCGGCACTGCTCCATATGATCGAGTTGACACGGGCTCGAGTCCTCGTCGTCGACGCGTCGTTCGCGGGCGCTGTGGAGGAGATCGCCACTCAGCTCACGCGGTTGGAGACCATCGTCTATCGCAGCGTCTCCGGATGGAGGCCACCCAACGGTCTCAAGCGCTTCGCGTCTCGCGACTACGAAGACCTCGCGGTAGTTGGGGACGTCTTGACGGCCGGCGGCAACGCCCCCTCCGACCCGATGATGCTCCTATTCACCTCCGGTAGCACGGGCCCGTCGAAGGCCGCCGCCATCAGCCACGGATACGGGCTCGACATCGCCAACGATGTTGCCACGCATTTCAGCTATCGGCCAGACGACGTCCTGTATACCCCTTACCCGCTCTTTCACACGGATGCGGCCCTTGTCACATTCGTGGCAGCTTTGACCTGTGGCGGAACCGCTGCTTTGGCGGAGCGGTTCAGTGCCTCGGGGTTCTGGGGCGAGGTCAGATCACACGGGGCCACGGTGTTCGACTACCTGGGGGCTGTGATGGTGATCCTGTTCAACCAGCCAGCTCGCGCCGACGATCGCGACAACCCAGCTCGCCTGGCGGTTGGCGCGCCTGCGCCCCGGATGTGGCGCGAGTTCGAGCAGCGGTTCGGGTGTACCGTGGCGGAGCTCTATGGCGCGACGGAATGCGGACATCCGGTCATGGATCCGGCGTCGGGCCCCGAACGTCACCGAGATGGGGCCTGTGGCCGTGTGTCGCCGCGTTTCGACGTCCGCGTCGTTTCCGAGGCCGATGAACCGCTGCCGGTCGGCGAGGTGGGGGAGATCGTCGTGCGCCCGC
>Ga0335074_10016286_pt1 | contig 10467 bp, 7 predicted proteins | sample Lox_Sample_23_FD_206715 | JGI IMG/M metagenome (GOLD analysis project Ga0335074, IMG submission 206715) | Soil microbial communities from Loxahatchee National Wildlife Refuge, Florida, United States - Lox_Sample_2.3 | ecosystem: Environmental > Terrestrial > Soil > Wetlands | place: USA: Florida...
AAGAACGCACTGCGGCTGGTCGATGCCGTGGAGGACGCGGCGCGCCGCGAGCGCGAAGAGCTGCCGGCCGCGCTGCGGCATGCGCGTGAGGACGACGTGCGCGCCGCGGTGGGCTGAGGGGCGCGCGCTCGTGAACCTCAAGCCGCGCCGCATGGAGGAGCCCGAGATCAACGTCACCTCGCTGATCGACGTGGTGCTGCTGCTGGTGGTGTTCTTCATGCTGTCCTCGAACTTCTCGGCCGAAGGCCGGCTGCGCATCCGCCTGCCCCAGGCGGCCAGCGTGCCGACCCAGCAGCGCAGCAGCGAGCCGCTGGTGGTGACCGTCTCCGCGACCGGCACCTACCTCGTCAACGGGCGCGAGCTCATCAACACCAGCCCGGATACGCTGCGCGAGGCGCTGCTGAAGACCGCCGCCACGGATGCGCGCAGCGTGCCGGTGACGATCCGCGCCGACGGTCGGGCGACCCATCAGTCGGTGGTCACCGCGATGGACGTGCTCGCGGGACTGGGCTTCACGCAGATGAATCTGGCGACCATCAGGTCGCCCCCCGGCGAGGCCGGCGCACCCGGCGCACCGCAGGCCGGCGGCGCCGGAGCAGCCGCGCCTTGAACGTCGTCGCCGCGGCGGGCCGGACCATGCACATCGAGGATGTGCAGCGGGCCGGCCAGGTCTATCTGCGCCTGCTCGGTTACGCCAAACCCTACTGGCGCATGTACCTGATCGGCGTGCTCGGCATGAGCCTGTACGCCGGCTGCGACTATCTGTGGACGAAATTCACGCAGATCTACGCGCAGAACACGCTCACCACCAGGGTCAGCCCCGGCCTGCACGCGCTCGCCCACGCGGCCGCGACCACGCCGCTGAACCCGCGCGTGCTGGCGCTGCTGCCGCTGGGAGTGCTGGCGATCTTCGTCATCCGCGGCGTGGGCGACTACCTGGGCACCTACTTTCCCGGCTGGGTCAGCCGCCAGGTCGTCAAGGCGATCCGCGCCGACCTGTTCGCGCATTATCTGCGCCTGCCGACCGCGCAGTACGACCGCGAGTCCTCCGGACCGATGCTCACACGGCTCATCTATCACGCCGAGCAGCTGGCTTCGGCGGGTACCGACTCGCTGACCACCATCATCCGCGATTCGCTCACCATCGCGGTGGACATGGGGCTGATGTTCTACTACAGCTGGCACCTGGCGCTGTTCGGGCTGATCGCCTCGCCGGCGATCGCCTGGCTGGTGCGCGACATCAATATCCGCTTCCGCCGCTACAGCACGCGCATCCAGAATTCCATGGGAGATGTCACGCGCGTCGCCAAGGAGGCGCTGGACGCGCACCGCGTGGTCAAGGTGTTCAACGCGCAGGAGCACATCGGCGCGCTGTTCGAGCAGGCCAACGAGCTCAACCGCCGCTCCAACATCCGCCTGATCTCGGTGCGCTCCAGCAGCAACCCCACCGTGCAGATGATCGCGGCCTTCGCGCTCGCCGGGGTGCTGTTCCTGGCCGACCGGGAGATCGCCGCCGGCACGCTCACGCTCGACTATCTGATGCCGTTCATCGTCGCGATGGTGAACATCACCCAGCCGCTGCGGCGGCTGCTGAACGTGGCCGGGCCGCTGCAGCAGGGCATCGCGGCGGGCGGCAGCGTCTTCAACGTGCTGGATGCGCCGACCGAGCCGCGCGGCGGCAGCCGCAGCCTGACGCGCGCACGCGGCGCGGTGGAGTTCCGCGACGTCAGCTTCGAGTACGCGGTGGACAAGGGCGCGGTGCTGCATCACATCGATCTTGCGGTGCCGGCCGGCACCACCGTCGCCATCGTGGGCCGCTCGGGCAGCGGCAAGACGACGCTGGTGTCGCTGCTGCCGCGCTTCTACGACCCGACCGCGGGCGTCGTGCTGATCGACGGCGTGGACATCCGCGACTACCGCATCGCGGACCTGCGTCGGCAGATCAGCCTCGTCAGCCAGGAAGTGGTGCTGTTCGACGACAGCATCCGCAACAACATCCTGTTTGGACTCACCGAGGTGAGCGAGGCACAGATCCGCGCCGCCGTGCACGCGGCCTACGTGCACGAGTTCGCCGAGCAGCTGCCCCAGGGGCTGGACACCAGGGTGGGAGATCGCGGGGTGCTGCTCTCCGGCGGCCAGCGCCAGCGGATCGCGATCGCCCGCGCGCTGCTGCGCGATACGCCGATCCTCGTTCTCGACGAGGCGACCTCGGCGCTGGACACGGCCGCCGAGCGCCACATCCAGGCCGCCCTCGATCGGCTCGTGAGGAATCGGACCACGTTGGTCATTGCGCACCGCCTGTCGACCGTCGAGCGCGCCGACCGGATCCTGGTCATGAGCGACGGCGCCATCGTGGAGTGGGGCGCGCACGCGGAGCTGCTGTCACGGCGCGGAATGTACTCGGAGCTGTACCGCATGCAGTTCAGCGCCTGAGGCGCCGGACGCGCGCCGGGGTGACGCCCGATCCATCCATGAGCGAGGGTGAGACGCTGGCGCTGCGCCTGCAGCGTATCTGGTGGGGCGAGCGGGACGCGCCATGGGGACTGCGGGCGCTGTCGGCAGCCTTCGGGGCGGCGGTGCGGCTGCGACGCGCCGCCTACGCGAGCGGGCTGCTGGCGCGCGAGCGCGTGGGCCGGCCGGTGATCGTGGTCGGCAACGTCACGGTCGGCGGCAGCGGCAAGACACCGCTGGTGGTGTGGATCTGCGAGCAGCTCGCGGCGCTGGGCGCGCATCCCGGCATCGTGCTGCGTGGCTACGGCGGCAGCGCCACGCGCGGCTCGGCAGCGCTGCTGGTCACGCCCGCCGCGGATGCCGCCGAGGCGGGCGATGAAGCGGTGCTGCTCGCGCAGCGTACCGGCAGGCCCGTGGCCGTGTGCCGCGACCGGGTGCGCGCCGCGCGGCGGCTGCTGCAGGAGGGCGTGGACGTCATCGTCGCCGACGATGGCCTGCAGCATCTGCGGCTCGCGCGCGACCTGGAGCTTGCGGTGGTGGACGCGCGCCGCGGTCTGGGCAACCGCCGCCTGCTGCCCGCCGGACCGCTGCGCGAGCCGGCGGCGCGCCTCGCGCAGGTCGACGTGGTGGTCGTCAACGGCGCGGATGCGCGTGTCGCGGGCGGCGCCGAGGGCGGGCCGGCGCGCCGGTCGCTGCCCGCGTCGCTGCCCGCGGCGCTGTCCGTGTCGCTGCCCGCGGCGCTGCCCTGCCTGCACATGTGGCTGCAGGGCGATCGGCTCGCGCCCCTGGGGGAGCGCGGCTCGCCGGGCCCGCCGCGCTCGCCCGAGCCGGCAACGACACTCGCAAGCCTCGCGAGCCGTCGCCTGGCCGTGCACGCGGTCGCCGGGATCGCCGATCCCGAGCGGTTCTTTCAGCAGCTGCGCTGCGCGGGGCTCGAGCTGATCAGCCATCCGTTTCCCGACCACCACCGCTATCGTCGCGAGGAGCTGGCGTTCGGGGACGGGCTGCCGGTGCTGATGACGGAGAAGGATGCGGTAAAATGTCGCTCGTTCGGCCTGGTTGACGCCTGGTACCTGCCGGTCGCGGCGAGCTTTCCACCCGAGCAGGAGCGCGCGCTGCGCGAGCGTCTGCGTCAGGTGCTGGTGCAATTCGCGCGGCGGTGAACGTAAGCGGAGAGATCCCGTGGATGCACGGCTGCTCGATATCCTCGCCTGCCCGGTCTGCAAGGGGCCGCTGCATTACGAGCGCCAGCAGGGGCTGCTGATCTGCCGCGCCGATCGGCTGGCGTTTCCGATCCGCGACGGCATCCCCATCATGCTCGAGGACGAGGCGCGCGTGCTCTCGAGCGACGATCCGCTGCTCGAGCGCTGAGCGCGTGCCCGGGGATCGCGCGGCCTTCCACATCGTGATCCCGGCGCGCTATGGCTCGACGCGCCTGCCGGGCAAGCCGCTGTTGCCGCTGCTCGGCCGTCCGATGATCGAGTGGGTGCACCGGCGCGCCCAGGGTGCGGGCGCGCGGCAGCTGCTCATCGCCACCGATGATGAGCGCATCGTCGCGGCGGCGCGCGCCTTCGGCGCCACCGCGCGGATGACCGCCGCCACGCACCTGTCGGGCACGGACCGCATCGCCGAGATCGCCCGCCAGGAGCGCTGGGATGCGGGGGATATCGTGGTGAACGTGCAGGGGGACGAGCCGCTGCTGCCTCCGGCGCTGATCGTGCAGGTGGTGGCCGTGCTCGCGCGCCACGCCGGCGCGGATATCGCCACGCTCGCCACGCCGCTTGCGGCACGGGCGGAGCTGCTGGATCCCAACGTGGTCAAGGTGGTGACGGACGCGCAGCAGCGGGCACTGTATTTCAGTCGCGCGCCGATTCCGTGGAGCCGCGACAGCGCTCCCGCGGATGCGTTGCGTCCGGTGACGCCGTCGGCCGCCCGCCGCCATCGCGGCCTGTACGCCTACCGTGTGGCGTCGCTGCTGCGCCTGGCGGAACTCGCGCCGGGGGTGCTCGAGCAGCTCGAGCAGCTCGAGCAGCTGCGCGCGCTCGAGAACGGCATGGAAATCCGCGTCGCCGAGGCGCAGTGCGCGCCAGGCCCGGACGTGAACACCACGGCCGACATCGCCGCGGTCGAGGCGCTGCTCGCCGCTGAGGTCGGACGGCCCTGAGGCCGGGCGGCCCTGGGGCGCCGTGTGTCCGCCGCCGCCGGCGCGCTCAGCGCTTCTCGCGCCACTGCGTGTCGGCGGTCTCAGGGTCCTGTGAGCCTGCTGGAGCGGATGACCACACGATGTGGGGCCGTGCCTGTGCCTGCGACTCCGGATCGTGGCCGGGAGCGTGGTCCTCACCCGCGTCGCTGCCGCCGACCTCGCTGTGTGAGTTGACGGCGCGGCGCAGCGGCTGCGCGGCCTGCGACTCGCCCGGCTGCTCGGAGCGGACCTGGTCGAAGTGGCCCTCCTCGGGGTGGCTCGCCTCGGAGTGGCTCGCCTCGGAGTGGCTCGCCTCGGAGTGGCTCTCCGAGGTGTAGCCGCTGTCGGGGTGATCGGCTGCGCCGCCCTGCGCAGGACCACCGCCGCCCATGGCGTCTCGGCCGCCGCCGCCACCGCCGCGCCGCCGCCGGCGCCCGCCGCGGCGGGAGCGCCGCTCTGCGCGCGGTCGCTCGAAGGAATTGTCCGCACCGGCCGCACCCGCTGCGGCCACGCTCGCACCGGGTGCGAGCGACCCGGCGGCGGCGCGCTCGGCCTGCGCGGCCGCCTCGGTCGTGCCCTCCTGCGGGCCCGCGGGCGGAAGCTCGCGCCGTGGCTCGGCGCGGCGCTGCTCATCGCGGCGCGGCTCATCGCGAGCTTCGCGGTGGGCTGAGTCGCGGTGGGCTGAGTCGCGGTGGGCTGAGTCGCGCCGAAAGCTGTCGCGCCGCCCTTCGCGCCGTGTGCCATCGTGCTCACGGCCGCGCTCGCGGTGCACCTCGTCGCGCCGCTCGCGTCGATGAGGGTCGCGGCCGCGCGCGGACTCGCGCCGCTCACCGCTGTGGGCATGCGCCGCGGCGCCGCGCGGCGCGGCACCGCCGGGGCCAGGCGCGCCGGCAGCGGCGGCTTCGCCGGCGCTGGCTGCCGCTGCGGGCTGCGGGCCATCGCCGCCGCCACCGAACAGGCGCTTGATGCGACCCCAGAAGCCCACCACGTGGGCGACCTCGGCGCTCGCCTCGCCGCAGCTCGCCGCGACCCCGGGCATCGCGGGAGTGGGCGCGGCGGTCTTCGGCAGCAGCGCCGCCACGGCCGGCGGCTCGGCGGGCGCCTTTTTCTCACGCTCGATCGGGTCGGCCGCCGCGGGAACCGCGGGCATCTGGTAGCTGATCTGCGTATTCTCGGGCAGCTGCGCCTCATCGTCGCGCAGCCTGCGGATGGAGAATTCCGGCGTCTGGATGTGCGGATTGGGCACGATGGTCATCTGCACGTGGCTCTTGTCCTCGAGCGCGCGCAGCGCCTCGCGCTTTTCGTTGATGAGGTAGGTGGCCACGTCCACCGGCACCTGCACGATCAGACGCGCGGTGCGGTCCTTGCGTGCATCCTCGCCGAGCAGGCGCAGGATCGACAGCGCCAGCGATTCGATGCTGCGGATGCTGCCGATGCCATTGCAGCGCGGACACACCAGATGGCTCGACTCCCCCAGACTCGGGCGCAGCCGCTGGCGCGACATCTCCAGCAGACCGAAACGCGACAGCCGTCCGATCTGGATGCGCGCGCGATCCATCCGCTTCGCATCGCGCAGCCGGTCCTCGACCTCGCGCTGGTTCTTCTGCGACTCCATGTCGATGAAGTCGATCACGATCAGCCCGCCGATGTCGCGCAGGCGCAGCTGCCGGGCGATCTCTTCGGCGGCCTCGAGATTGGTGTTCAGCGCGGTCGCCTCGATGTCGGCACCGCGCGTGGCGCGCGCCGAGTTGATGTCTATCGAGACCAGCGCCTCGGTGTAGTCGATCACCAGGCTGCCACCCGAGGGCAGCTGCACCTTGTGCGCATACGCGGACTCGATCTGACTCTCGATCTGGTAGCGCGTGAACAGCGGGATATCGTCCACGTACAGCTTCAGGCGCCGCTGAATGTCGCTCGGCATGCTGCGCTGCATGTACTCGAGCGCCTTATGGTGGGCGCCCTCGTCATCGACCAGGATCTCGCCGATGTCGTCGGTCAGGTAGTCGCGCAGCGCGCGGGTGACCGCATCGCTCTCCTGGTAGACCAGGAACGGCGCGGCGCGGTCCCGCGCCGCCTCCGCGATCGCCTCCCACTGCGTCCTGAGGTTGTCCAGATCCCACTGCAGCTCCTCGACGGAGCGGCCGACTCCCGCGGTGCGGATGATGGCTCCCATGCCGTCGGGCACCTTCAGCTGGCTCATCACCTCACGCATCTGGTCGCGGTCCTCGCCCTCGATGCGGCGCGAGACCCCGCCGGCGCGCGGATTGTTGGGCATGAGCACCAGGAAGCGGCCCGCGAGGCTGATGTAGGTGGTGAGCGCCGCGCCCTTGTTGCCGCGCTCCTCCTTCTCCACCTGCACCAGCAGCTCCTGACCCTCATCGATCAGCTCACGGATGTTGAGCCGCCCGCCGCTCTGCGGCTGGCCGCGGAAGTACTCCCGTGAGATTTCCTTCAGCGGCAGAAACCCGTGCCGCTGCGTGCCGTAGTCGACGAACGCCGCCTCGAGGGACGGCTCGGCACGCGAGATGCGCGCCTTATAGACGTTGGCCTTCTTCTGTTCGCGTGACGGTAACTCGATGCTCAGGTCATAGAGCCTCTGACCATCCACCAAGGCAACCCGCAGCTCTTCCGGCTGGGTTGCGTTCACTAGCATTCTTTTCATTTGCCTCTGCCGAATAAGGGTGAGAGGCCGTGGTTACCGCCACGTGCGCTTGGGGGGGCACGTCGGCGGAGCCGCCTGCAGCAGCGGAGCACCTGATTTTCAAAGCTCGAGTCTGATGATGCGTCATTGTGGCCGTATACCGACTCGCGGCACGCCGCCCGCACGGCGGCGTGCTCGGAAGACCTGGAAACCCGCTGGCCGGCGGCGCGCTGGTGGGCTCGAACGTGCTGTGGGAGCTACGACAGCCGAGCGCGGACCGGATCGGCCGACTCACGTGCGATGGCCTCGATACCGAGGACCAACTACCATGCGGCGCTAGCCGCGCTTGCCGCCGCGACGCGTGCCCGTGTCCTTGGAAGGTTTGAGGGCGGACGGTCTGCGGCGGCGCGTCGATTATAGCGGCGAACGGTACTGGAAACAAACACTTGTACTCGCGAACGTCAACCTCGGCGACTGCCCCCGCGGCGAGCTCCCGCTCCGCGGTGCGCCAGGTCGAGATCGGCCCCGAGCATCAGGGCCAGCGGCTCGACAGGACGCTCGCGCAGCTGCTGCCGGGCGTGCCGCGCAGCCGCCTGTTCCGCCTGATCCGCCGCGGCGAGGTGCGCGTGAACGGACATCGCGCCGGCCCCGACCGGCGCCTCGTCGCCGGCGACCGGTTGCGCCTGCCGCCGGTGCGCGCCGCCGCCGCGGCGAGCGGCGGGGCCTCGCCCGGCACGAACGGCGCGGCTGCCGGGGCCGCGGGCTCTGTGTCCGCCGGGCTGATCCGAGTCGTCGAGGCCTGCATCATTCACGCCGATGAGCGGCTGCTGGTGCTCGACAAGCCGGCGGGGCTCGCCGTGCACGGCGGCAGCGGCGTGTCCTTCGGGGTCATCGAGGCGCTGCGCGCCTCGCGTCCGCAGGAGACCCTGGAGCTCGCGCATCGGCTCGATCGCGACACCAGCGGCATCCTGCTGGTTGCCCGGCGCCGCTCGGCGCTGCGTGCGCTGCACGCGCTGCTGCGCGAGGCAGAGGTCCGCAAGAGTTATCTGGCGCTGGTCGCCGGCCGCTGGCAGCTCGGTCACCGCCACATCGATGCGCCGCTGCGCACGGATCTGCGCGTGGGCGGGGAGCGCACGGTGCGCGTGGCGCGCGCCGGGGCAGAACGCGCCGGAGGGGTGGGACGCGGCGGGGCCGCCGGCCGCGGCGGGGCTGCCGGACGCGGCGGCGCTCGCGCGGCCAAGCCGGCGCTCACCGAGTTCCGTCTCATCGAGCATTATGGAGCGTGCGCCTCGCTGCTCGAGGCGACGCTGCACACCGGTCGCACGCATCAGATCCGCGTGCACGCGGCGCACGCCGGCCACCCGATCGCCGGCGATGACAAATACGGTGACCCCTCCCTGAACGCGCAGCTGCGTGCGCTGGGCCTGAGGCGCATGTTCCTGCATGCGCACACCTGCTCGTTCGTCTGGCCCGACAGCGGCGCGGAGCAGAGCTTCAGCGCGCCGCTGCCGGCCGAGCTGCGCGGGCTGCTCGAGCGGCTCTCCCCGGTGGCCGGCGGCGGCCGGCTATCCGCCGAGCTCGGCGGCGGCGTCCGCGAGCGGCCTGACCGGCGCGACCGTCGCGGGCGGTAGGCCCGCCGCGGCGAGGCCGGGGGCGAGCGCCAGGGTCACCGCCGTCTGTGTATGGCCGGGCTCGGAGTGCAGCAGCAGCGCCGCTCCGAGGTTGGCGGCGCGGCGGCGGATATTGCTCAGTCCCTCCCCGGGAAGCTCGCGCGTGGTGTCGAAACCCACGCCGTTGTCGGTGACGGTGATGCGGATGCGTTCGCCCGGCAGCCCCTCGATGCGCAGGAACATGTCGCTCGCGCGCGAGTGCTTCATCGCATTGGTGCACAGCTCCTGCACGATGCGCGTCACCTCGACGACCTGCGTGGCCGTCAGGCGCGCGATGTCCGCGCCGTCATCGACCTGCCAGTGCAGGCTGATGCCGGCGGCGCTCAGGCGCGGCTCGAGCCGGTAGCGCAGATTGCCGAGCATGACCAGCAGGTCCCGGGCGCTCGGCTTGATCGAATCGATCGCGATGCGCAGCTCATCCATCGCGTCGCTCAGCACGGCGGCCAGCTGCGCGCGCAGCGGCGGCTGCGGCAAGGGCTCGCCGTGGTCGATCAGCCGCAGTGCCGAGATCAGATGCAGTCCGAGGCCATCGTGCATGTCGCGCAGGATGCGAGCGCGCTCGGCGGCCACCGCCTGCTCGCTCTCGAGATGCGCCGTGCGCGCATAGTGCCCGGCGAGCTGGCGCTCGCGCTGGCGCACGCGCGCCTCGAGCTCGATGTTCAGCTGCTCGTACTGATTGTGGGTCTTCACGAACCGGTCGACCAGCGCCCAGCCGACGGTGAGCGCGTAGAACAACGCGCTGTAGGGCATCAGATAGCCGTCGCGCCAGGGCAGCAGATTCATCATCAGCAGCAGGTCGTAGCCGCCGGTCGCGGTGCTGACGATCGCCGCGAGCCACAGCAGGCAGCGCAGCACCGAGGGTGAGCGCCAGGTCTCGCGCGTCAGATAGAACTGGAACACCACTCCGCTGGGTATCAGCAGGGCGTAGCCGATGGTCGTCGCGAGGGGCTTGTAGTGCGGACCGGCGCTCCACATCGTCACGGTGATCAGCAGGGCATAGAGGTACAGGCTGCGCTCAAACCAGCGCGAGCGCAGCTCCATGATGCGGAAGCACAGCGAGTAGAGCACCGCGACCAGCCAGAACAGGGCCGCGTCCGTGATCAATGCGAAGTAGAACGGGGAGTATTCGCGGATGACGAAGAACTGTGTGTTGCGTACGATCCAGATGCCGCAGCTGAGCGCGAACAGGCCGACGATCGTCTCGTGCCGCCGTCGCAGCCACAGCAGCAGCGTGAACAGCCCGATCAGACCGACCAGCAGGCTGACGACCTCCACGCCGATCACGCGCAACCACAACTGGCGCGCGTAGGCGGCGTTCAACGCCAGGCTGTCTCCCACCCACACCGGCCCGACCTGGCTGTAGCCGCTGCCCTGCGCACGCGATTCGATCAGCAGCTCATCCGGCGCGCCCCCGGCGTGCAGCAGCGCGGTCGGCAGCGGCAGGTACAGCGGATAATTCCAGCTGCGGCTGCTCGGGTCGTCAAATCCCGGGTAGGCGCCCAGGTAGTCGCCGTTCACGTACA